>Ga0265338_10001204_pt1 | contig 42742 bp, 44 predicted proteins | sample 42126metaG_FD_193579 | JGI IMG/M metagenome (GOLD analysis project Ga0265338, IMG submission 193579) | Rhizosphere microbial communities from Carex aquatilis grown in University of Washington, Seatle, WA, United States - 4-21-26 metaG | ecosystem: Host-associated > Plants > Roots > Rhizosphere... | reverse complement strand
ACCACAAGATCTCGGCGGACTGCTCGAGCGAAACGGCGTGCGCGCCACGCCTCGTCGCCTCGAAGTGCTCGAAGAGCTCGCGCGCGAACACGACGATGTGACCGCGCAGGAACTCTGGAGTCGCCTCCGCGAGCGCAACTCGCGGACAGGGCTCGCCACCGTCTACCGGACTCTCGCGCTCCTGAGCAACACCGGCGTCGTCGATGTCCTCTCGCACCACGCCGGGGAGCAGTGCTACCGCCTATGCGGCGAGGCCCACCACCACCATCTCGTCTGCGAGCGCTGCCACCATGTCGTAGAGGTAGAGGAGTGCGACCTCGACGAGTGGCTCAACGGCGTCGCACAACGCCACGGCTTCGTCGCCACCGGGCACCGAGTCGAGATCACCGGCCTCTGCGCCGAGTGCCGCTGAACTAGCCGAGCAGCGTGAGCGTCCACTCGGGACGGTGCTGCGCGTCGAGCGAGAAGAGGAGGATCCGCTGCCATTGGCCGAGGCAGAGCGCGCCGTCGGTGAACGGCACTTGCTCCGAGCGCGGGCCGAGGAGGAACGCGAGCAGCCGCTCGCGCGAGCGCTGGCTCGACGGCACGACGCGCTCGAGCAGCGCCTCGAGATCCTCGAAGAAGCCCGTCTCCCGCTCCTGCACACGCACCAAAGACAGCGGGCTGTCGGCGTGGAGGTACGCGATGCCGTGCGCCACCTCCGCCGCGGCGACCTCGCGCGAGACGTCGTTCGTGATGTCCATCACCGCGAGCGACGGAAGGGCTGCTGCGATCGAAACGGGGATCTCGATGCTCGTCATGCGCGCGCTACCTCCTTCGGAAGCCTGAAGTGGACATCTTCCTTCGCTACCTCGATCTCCTCCGGCAGCGCATACCCGACCTCCGAGAGACGCTTCGCCGTCGCCCGGACGAGTTCCTCCGGCGTCGAGGCGCCCGCGGTGAGGCCGACGATCTCGTGGCCATCGAGAAGCGTCGGATCGAGCTCGCTCTCGCCGTCGACCATCGTTGCCTGCGCTCCGGCCGCCTGCGCGACCTCGACGAGCCGCTGCGCGTTCGAGCTCGTCTCCGAGCCGATCACGAGGACGAGCGTCGCGCCCTTCGCGACCATCGCCTTGACGGCGTCCTGCCGGTTCTGCGTCGCGTAACAGATGTCGTCGGCGCCCGGCCGCCGCAGCGTCCCGAGATGATCCTCGAGCGCGTTGACGATCGGAGCGACGTCGTCGAGGGAGAGCGTCGTCTGCGTGATCACCGCGACCGGCTTGTCGGTGACGAGCAGGCGCGCCTGCTCCGGCGACTCGATCACGATGGTCGAGTCGGGCCGCTCCCCCATCGTTCCGATCACTTCGACGTGGTTCTCGTGGCCGACGAGCGCGACGAGATGGCCGCTGTCGGCGTAGCGCCGCGCTTCGGCGTGCACCTTGTTCACGAGCGGGCAGGTCGCATCGACCACGCGAAGGCCGCGCGCCTGGGCGTTCTCCTTCACCGCCGGCGCAACACCGTGCGCCGAGAGGACGCAGATCGCGCCTTCGGGAATCTCGTCCTCGGACTCGACGAAGACCGCGCCGAGCCCCTCGAGGCGGCGGAGGACGTGGTCGTTGTGAACGATCGCGTGGCGGACGTAGACCGGCGCGCCGTGCTCCTCGAGCAGGCGCTCGACGATCTCGATCGCGCGGTCGACGCCGGCGCAGAACGAACGCGGGGCGGCGAGCAGGACACGGCCGCGAGCGCTCACGCGGCCACCGCCTCTTCGAGCGCCTTCAGCGCGCGGAGCGCGCCCCTGATCGTGCGGATCGCGTCGCCGCGCTGGGTCGCGACCCAGCGGACGAGACCGCCGACGTTCGTGCGGCCGTCGGCGTGGATCGTCTTGTCGAGTCCTTCGACCGCGTGGGAGGCGTCGTCGGAGATCGCGCGGATGACGCCGGCCAGCCGTCCGCTGCGGGCGAGCGTGCCGGTCTCCATGTCGACCGCGTCGGCGCCGGTCGACGCGCGCAGGCGGTCGCGCTCGGCCGCGTCGGAGACGAGCACCGCGCCGCCGAGGATGACGCCGCTCTTCGCGCCGCGCACGCCGAGCCCGGGTCCTTCCCAAAGCGTTGAGCCGTTCTCGTCGACCACGCGCGTCGCGTCGAGGACGTCGCCAACCGCGAGCGTGCCGAGCGAGCCGGCCACGCCGAACGAGACGAGCCGACCCTCGGGGACGCCGTTCGCGACAGCGAGTCCGACGCGCACAGCGGTCAGGCCGGCGCGCTTCGCGACCCGCTCCTCCGCGCTCGTCGCGCAGGCGAACGTCAACCCGTCAGCGTCCATGCAAGGCTCCTCACGGTCTCCTTCAAGCTCGACGACGCCTCGTACGCCGCCGACGGCTCGAAGCCGCAGTGGATGGCGCAGTGCTCGCAGCGCGGGTCGTTGCCCGGGCCGTACGCCTCCCACTCCATCCCCTCGAGCAGCGCCTCGTACGTCGGGAAGATCCCGTCCGTCAGGAGGTAGCACGGGCCCTTCCAGCCGTACGGGTTGCGCGTGATCGAGCCCCACGGCGCGCACGTCAGGTCGCGCTGGCCGGTGAGGAAGTCCTGGTAGATCGGCGACGCGATCCAGCGGTAGCCCTTCTCCTTCGTCGCGGCGCGGATGACGCGGAACTTCTCCTCGTGCTCGGCGCGCGTCATCGTCAGCGCGGGATCGATCTGGGAGTACTGGTAGCCGGGCGCGATCATCATCCCGTCGATGCCGACCTCGTCGGTGAGGTAGCGCATCATCTCGACGACGTCACCGACCTCGGTCTCCTTGAAGATCGTCGTGTTCGTCGTGACACGGAACCCCTTCGAGCGTGCCGTCTTGATCGCGTCGACCGCGATCTCCCAGAGGCCCGGGTAGTCGCAGACGTAGTCGTGGATCTCGCGCATCCCGTCGAGGTGGACGACGAAGGTGAGGTAGTTGGACGGCTCGAACCAGTCGAGGCACTGCTCGAGCCGCAGCGCGTTCGTGCAGAGCTCGATCGTCTTGCCGAGCGCGCGGACTCCCGCGGCGACCTCGTCGATCCCCTTGTAGACGAGCGGCTCGCCGCCGCAGATGGAGACGACGGGCGCGGGGCACTGGACGGCCGCGTCGATGCACTCCTCGACCGAGAGGCGCGCGCGGTTCGACTCGTACTCACGAATCTTCCCGCAGCCGATGCACGCGATGTTGCACGCGAGCGTCGGCTCCAGCATCAGCACGAGCGGATAGCGCTGGCCCTTGCGCTGCTGGGCGGCGACGTACTTGCCGATCGAGACCGTCGATGCGAGCGGGAACTTCATCCGGCCAACCTCTCTCTCATTCGTCCGAGTGCCAACAACGGGAACGTGATGCGGTACAGGTGATAGCGGATCATGAAATCGAGCGGAAATCCTGTGCCGGTGAAATGCTGTTCATCCCAGTCTCCGTCGGGACGCTGCGCGGCACATAAGTAGTCTGCCGCCCGGCGCGCCCCGGAATCCTCAGCGTTTCCTGCGGCCACATACGCCATGAGCGCCCACGCGGTCTGTGATGCGGTCGTGAAATCGGCGCGGCCGCGCCAGGCGGGATCGGCGTACGAGCGGATGTCCTCGCCGAAGCCGCCGTTCTCCTGCTGGACGGAGTCGAGCCACGCGACCGCGCGCAGCATCGCCGGGTGCTCGGGCGGCAGCCCCATCGCGGCGAGACCGGGGAGCGCTGCGCCCGTGCCGTAGATGTGGTTGACGCCCCAGCGACCGAACCACGAGCCGTCCTCCTCCTGCTCGGCGAGCAGCCACTCGAGGCCGCGCTCGGCGGCGTCGCCGTGAGTACCGAGCGCGCCGAGGGCCTCGAGCGAGTGCGCGGTCACGTCGGAGGTCGGCTCGTCGGTGACCTTGCCGAAGTCGCAGAACGGGATCTTGTAGAGCCACATCGTGTTGTTGTCAACGTCGAACGCGCCCCAGCCGCCGCCGCGCGACTGCATTCCCACGAGCCAGTTCATCCCGCGGTCGATCGCGTCGTCGCCGATGCCGAGCTCGTGGAGCGTGAGCGCGACGACCGCGGTGTCGTCCACGTCGGGATAGAGGTTGTTCTCGTACTCGAACGCCCAGCCGCCGGGCGCGAGGCCGGGCTTCCGGATCGACCAGTCGCCCGTGACCGTGACCTCCTCGCGCAGGAGATAGTCGCCCGCCTTGACGAGCGCCGGGTGATCGGCCGAGACGCCGCACGCGCGCAGGGCTAGCGCCGCGAGCGCGGTGTCCCACACGGGCGACTGGCACGCCTCGGGCCGCAGCCGCTCGCCTTCCTCGACGAGGAAGCCGTTCCAGCCCTCGATCGCCTTCGCGACGGTCGGGTCGTCCAGGCCGTTGCCGAGCGCCGCGAGGCCGATGATCGACCAGACCCACGGCGGCTGGATGCCGCCCCACGAGCCGTCCGCCTCCTGCCGCTCGCGGATCCACTGCTCGGCTGTTTTCTGAGCTTTGCGACGCAAAGCCCACGGGCGGCGCGGCGGGCGCGTCTCCCCGGGACGGGCGCCAATCGCGCGCAGGTCGACGTCCGACGGGCAGACGGGACGGAGGGACTGCGACAGCGCGAGAGCCACGAACGTCTGCCGCGCCCAGCACGAGAAGTCGTAGATCGAGAACGGCCAGTTCGACGGGAGCAGAACGAGCTCGGGCGGGATCGGCGCGATCTTCTGCCACGGCCACTGGCCAATGAGGGCCATGAAGCACTTCGTGAAGAGGCGCGCCTTCGGGATCCCTCCCTGTTGCTGGATGAAGGCGAGCGCCTGCTTGCCCGGATCCACACCGGCGAGTCGGCACGCGACGTACGCCTCGACCGAGGTCGAGAGGTCGGGCGGGCCTTCGAACCAGATCGACCACGTCCCGTCGTCGCGCATCCGCGCCATCAGCTCGTTCGCGATGCGGCGGTCGAGCTCGGGCGTGCGGAGGCCGAGGTAGTGGTGCCAGAAGAGGTGCTGCGCGGTCATGGTCACGTTGGACTCGAGCTCCCCGACCCACACGCCGTTGGGCCGCTGCAGCTCGAGCAGCCGCTGTACGCCGCGATCGATCGCACGGTCTAGATCAGCAGAGTCGATGCGAATCGACTTTTCGGTTACGGCCACGCCGAGAGTTTGGCGGATCAGGCGCTCAAGATGTGCTGAGCCGCCCGGCGGCCGCTGCGGACCGCGCTCTCCATCGTCGCCGGCCAGCCCGTGTCCGTCCACGCGCCCGCGCGGGCGACGTTCGGGCGGGAAGTCTCGACTCCCGGCCGTTCGACGCCCGGCCGCAGTGCGACCGTCGCGTACGGCTCGCGGCTGACCCGTGACCAGAGGAGCTCTGCCTGACCGAGGCGATCCGTTAGCTGGCCGGCGACCGTCTCGACGAGACTGCGGCCGCGCACCTCGAGCAGCGCAGGCACGCCGCTCGAGACGACGGTGAGGTACTGCCCGCGCTCCGGCTCGTGTCCCGTCAGCGCGCCGCGGTCGAAGACCCAGTGCGCGTCCGAATCGAGGAGCGCTGCAAGCGGCTGCGGCATGAGCTTCCGGTCGAACCAGAGATGAACGCTCACGATCGGCGAGTCCTCGAATGCAGGCACATCGTCAGCAAGAAGCCGCGTGCTCTCGGCCGGCGGCACGGCGACCACGATGGCGTCGGCATCGAGCTCGTCGAGCGACTCGACCTTCGAGTCGAGGCGGACGCGATCGCCGAGGACACGTCCCGCCGCGTCGCCGTGCATCCACCCGAGCGGCCGAGTCGGGAGAACGAGGTCGCTGTTCGCGCGCGGCCCGAGCAAGGCGGTGCGCACGGTGAAGAGGCCCGCGCCGGCGTCGACCTCGTCGGCTGGAAGGTTGAGCGCGGGCCGGATGAAGACGTCCCAGAAACGGTCGACCGCCGCGTCGCTCGCTCCGAGCCGGCGCAGCAGGTGCCCGAACGTCTCGCCGGGCTCGGGCTTTGCGTTTCGGCACCGCGCCGTGACGAGCGGGATCCGCAGCCGGTCGCCGGCCGACAGGTGCCCGTACCGCAGGAGCGCCGGCAGGCTCGGCTCGATGGTCGCCGTCCGGCCATCCTCGTCGATCACCGGGAGGCCGAGCCGCTTGCGGAGATACGAGCCGCCCTCGCCGACGCGCTCGAGGAAGCGCAAGTACTCGGTGAAGCAGCCGAGCCCGATGTGCTGGCCGTTGTCGGGCGGCGGCTGGGGATCGCCGTCACGCTCCGGCAGCGTCTGAACGGCGCCGCCGAGCGTCGGGCGCGCTTCGTACACGACGACGTCCTCCCCGGCATCCACCAGCTCGAGCGCCGCCGCCAGCCCCGCCAGGCCGCCGCCGACGACCGCGATCTTCATCGGAATACCCCGCGCGCGACGACCGCGAGCTTCTCCGCCGTCGAGAGCCTCGTCTTGCCGTTGAAGACGTCGTAGTCGTTCGCCTCGATCCGGTCGAGCGTCGCGCGGTAGAGCTCCGCGAACGTCCGCACGCACAGCGCGCTCCGCCGGTCGAGCGACCGGAGCAGCTCGAGCCCCTCGGTGAGGTGCGCCCGCGCGCGCTGCGCCTGGAACGCCATGAGCTCGCGAAACTCCGGCGACGGCTCGAGCCGGTTGACGCCGAAGCGCGTCAGCTCGTCCTGCGGCAGGTAGACGCGGCCGAGCTGCCGGTCCTCGGCGACGTCGCGGATGATGTTGATGAGCTGCAGCGCGATGCCGAGCGTCTCGGCATGCGCGGTGTCGCTGGAGCCGTACACCGGCAGGCATGCGAGACCGACCGCGCCGGCGACCTTCTCGCAGTAGCCGCGCAGCTCGGCGAAGTCGGCGTACGTCTGCTGTTCGAGATCCTGGAGGCCGCCGCCGACGAGCGCCGCGAGCGGCTCGCGCGGGATGCCGAAGCGCTCGCGGGCGTCGGCGAGCGCGACGAAGACCGGATCGGACGGCGAAGCGTCGAGGGCGACGAGCAGTTCCTCGAGCGCGGCGCGCTTCACCTCCGGCGGCTCGGCCCCGTCGGCGGCGTCGTCAACACGCCGTGCGTACGCGTAGATCGCGGCGATGGCACGCCGCTTCTCGCGAGGCAGCACCATGATCCCGTACGCGAAGTTCTTCGCCTCGCGCCGCGTGATCCGCAGCACCTCGTCGTAAGCGGCGTCGACCTTCACCGGACCAGGACGAGCGCCGCCTCGCGCGCGAGCCGCGAGCGCGACGGTTTCGGCCGCTGCGAGAACACGTCCCAGCCGGCCGCCTCGAGCGCGTCGAGCGCCGCCAGGCCCCCGCGGGAGAAGAGCGCAACGGCGCGGCCGAGCCGACCGCCGATGCGCGTGCGCAGCACCTCGCCGGCGGAGAGGAGCTCGGCCGACCGCACCGCCTCGAACCGCAAGAGCTCGCGCAGCTCCGCGCTCGGCCGGTCGAGCGCCGGATCGCCGAACCGCCGCCGGTCCTCCGCGGGCAGATAGACGCGCCCGAGCTCGAGGTCGCGCGGCACGTCCTGGAGGAAGTTCACGAGCTGCAGGCCGGTGCACACCGAGTCGCTCGCCGCGACGACCTCCGGCTCCCCGAGCCGCCGCAGCACTCCGAGCACGAGCCGCCCGCACGGGTCGGCGGAGTGGACGCAGTAGTTCTTCAGCTCGTCCCACGTCTCGTACTCCGCGACTCGCTGATCCATCCGGTTCGCGTCGATCAGACGGAGGAACGGCTCGCGCGGCAGGTCGAACTCGCGGATCGTCGGCTCGACGTTCCGCAGCACCGGCCACGTCGCGCGCCCCTCGAAGGCTGCGTCGACCTCGCGCTCGAGCTCGTCGAGCGCGGCGAGCCGGTCGCCCTCGAACGAGTCGCCGACCTCGTCGACGAAACGCGCGTAGCAATAGAGGGCGCGAATGTGCGGACGCAGCGCGCGCGGGAAGAGCACCGAGCCCACGGGGAAGTTCTCGCCGGCCGCGCGGGCCGCCACCTCGGAGAGCTCCATGCGCCCATTCTGCTTGAATCGCCTTGTGACAGACGTCGGGGGAATGAGCGGCCGCGACGAGGCCGTGACTGGAGTGGAGAAGCGCGACGGAGCGACCGTCGTCTCGCTCGCGGGCGAGCTCGACCTCTACAACGCCGAGGACGTGCGCGCCGCGCTCCTCGAGTGCTGCTCGGACGAGCCGTCCGTGCTCGTCGTCGACCTCGCCGAGGTGACGTTCGTCGACTCGACCGCGCTCGGCGTGCTCATCGAGGCGCGCTCACGTCTCGCCGACCGCGACGGCTTCCGCCTCGCCGCGCCCCGCCTCGAGGCCCGGCGCGCGCTCGAGGTCTCCGGCCTCGACCGCCACTTCTCCATCTTCGACACGGTCGCCGACGCGCTCGGAAGCGAGGCCGCGTAAGTGCCGACCGAAGGCCTCCTCCCGCCGGAATCGCTCGCCCGCTATGCCGACGCGATCGTCAAGGCGTCGCTTGCGGTCGGCCCCGGCGATACATTCGTCGTCCAGGGCGAGCCGGAGCATCGCGAGTTGCTCGCCGCCGTAGCCGAGTCCGCGTACCGGGCTGGGGCGAAGTACGTCGACGTGATGACGGCCGACCCGCTCGTGGCGCGGGCATGTCTCCTGTACGGGAGCGACGACGCAATCGGTGCACTCGCACCATGGACGCGCCGCCTCCTCCGAGAGGCGACCGCTCCGCAGGGTGCGTCGGCGTACATCACGGGCGCGGGCGAGGCGGGCTACCTCGACGGCGTCCCGCCCGAACGGATCGCGACCAGCTACCAGCGGCTCGCGAAGCAGGTCGCGTTCGTCCGGCGCTTGCAGCTCAACATGGAGGCGCGCTGGTCGATCGCCGCGTGGCCGGCAGACCACTGGGCGAGCCAGGTCTACCCGAAGCTCGAGATCGGCCGCGCCAAGCGGAAACTCGCAAAGGATCTCCTCAACTTCTGCCGGCTCACGGACGCCGACGGCGCCGGAACGAGCGGCTGGACGAAGCACCTGAAGACCCTGACACGCCGCTCCGCGAAGCTTACGAAGCTCGGCCTGACGGGCCTCGAGCTCCGCGGCCCCGGGACGGCGCTCGACGTCGGCCTCTCTCCCGGCACGCGCTGGCTCGGCGGCCCGGAGACGATGAAGGACGGCCGCGTCATCGCTCCGAACATGCCGACGGAGGAGGTCTTCACGAGCCCGGAAGCGGGCGCGACGAGCGGCACGTTCCGCTGCACGTTCCCCCTCTCGTTCCGTGGCCGGCTCATCGAGGGACTACGCGGCGAGTTTTCGGGCGGCAGGCTCGTGCGGCTCGAGGCCGACTCCGAGGCGGATCGCGACTTCGTCGCCGCCTACATCGACACGGACAAGGGAGGGCGCCGGCTCGGCGAGGTCGCGCTCGTCGACGCGTCGTCCCGCATCGGCCAGGCGCGGAGGATCTACTACAACACGCTCCTCGACGAGAACGCAGCCGCCCACATCGCGTTCGGCAGCGGCTTCGGCGGGACCCGCACGGAGTCGCCCGCGCGCGGTGTCAACCGCTCGACGACCCATCTCGACGTGATGATCGGGAGCCCGAAGCTCGAGGTGACCGGCATCGGCGCGCGCGGCAAGCGGATCCCGCTCATCCGCGACGGGCTCTGGCAGATCTGAAGCTCGACCGCCGAACGCCGGCGGAGCTCAGTGGGTCGTCGTCGCCGTCGTCGTGGTCGTCGGGTAGTAGACCGGCTGGTACGTGCCCGTGCCGCTCCAGTACGTGCCACCGAACGTCGGCGTCGGGAAGGTCTTGTTCGGCCAAGGAGCGATGGCAGGCTCCATGAAGGCGCGCCAGATCTCCGCCGGAAGCGTGCCGCCGAAAACCGTGCCGACGCCCTCGACGTTGAGCAGCGGGATCTCGCCGGCGGGGTAACCGACCCAGACACACGTCGCGAGCTGCGTCACGAAGCCGCAGAACCACGCGTCCTGGTAGTTCTCGGCCGTGCCGGTCTTGCCCGCCACCGACCGCCCGGGGATGTATGCCGCGGTGCCGGTGCCGCCTGTAACCACGCCTTGCAGCGCGTAGGTCAGCTCGGCGTCGAGGTTCGAAGCGAGCACCTCGCGGCCGGAGGTCGAGATCTTGCCGAGCACCTTCTCGTTCGGCCCCCGCACGGTCTCGAACGCCTGCGGCGCGTGATGGACGCCGCCCGCTGCGATCGTCGCGTAGACGTCAGTGAGCTCGAGCGGCGTGAAGCCGACGGAGCCGAGCGTGATCGCGCAGACGTGCGGGAAATCGCGGCCGGTGCTTGTGATCCCCATCCAGTGCGCCATCTGCACGACTCTCGTCACCCCGGCCTTCGCGATGAGTTGGGCGAAGATCGTGTTGATGGAGCCCGCGGTCGCGCCGATGAGGTTCGTTTGCCCGGCGGACTCGTCGCCGGAGTTGTGGACGTCCCACGGGCCGTTGTTCGTCTGGCACTGCGGGTCGGTGATGTACAGCTCCGGCGGGCCGTAGAACGACGAGTTGAGCGAGCCGCCCTCGGCGAGCACGGTCGCGAGCGTGATCGGCTTGAAGGCGCTGCCGGTCGAGCGGTGCGCCTGGGTCGCGAGGTTGAACTGGAGGTGCCGGCCGTTCGGGAGGTAGTCCACCATCGCCTTCACCGCGCCGGTGCTCGGGTCGATCGCCACGATGGCCGTCGCAGGGTCGGTCGACGTGTGGAGGATCGAGGAGGCGGCATGGAGGGCGAGCGCCTGCAACCGCGGATCGAGGGTCGTCCTCACCCTCAGACCACCGCGCTCGACCTGCCGCTGGCCGTAGCGCGCGGCCAGCTGCTGCATCGCCCAGCCGAAGAAGTTGGGCTGGTGGAGCCGCGTGTAGAGATGTCCCGCCTTGAGGCCGAGCGGGCTCTTGCGGGCCTTCCGAAACTCCTCGCGGGTGATGTAGCCGTTCTTGAACATCGCCCGAAGCACCTCGTCGCGGCGTCCGCGGGCCGGGCGCGGGTGGGCGAGTGGGTCGTAGTTCGTCGGCGCCTGCGGCAGGCCGGCGATGAGTGCGGCCTGGCTGAGGTTGAGCTTCGACGCGCTCCTCGAGAAGTACGTCTCGCTCGCGGCCTCGACGCCGTACGAGTGATGGCCGTAGAAGACCTCGTTGAGGTACGCGGCGAGGAGCTGCTTGCGTGCGTTCGCCCCGTACTTGTCCTGCATCCGGGTGAAGAGATTGTCGGCGAGGCACGCCTCCTTGATCTTGCGTTTGAACGTCTTCTGCGGGTCGCCGATGTAGAGGTTGCGAACGAGCTGCTGCGTGAGCGTCGAGCCGCCCTGCACGATCTGCCCGCTCGTCAGGTCGTCGTAGAACGCGCGGATGATCCCGTGGTAGTCGAGCGCGCCGTGCTGCCAGAAGCGCGCGTCCTCGATCGCGACGGTCGCCTCCGGCAGCCAGGGCGACATCTTCGAGAGCGGGAGCGGCTGGCGGTTGGTCGCCGAGGGGACGACGCCGAGGAGCCTGCCGTTGGCGTTGTAGAGGAAGGAGTTCGAGCCGAGAGAGAGCGGCCGGAGATCGTTGAGGCTGCAGGAGCTGTCGAGGATCGCGCGGCCGGTGAGCGCGGCGGCGGCGAGGACGAGGACGACGATTGCCGCGACGAGCATCGCGAGGATCGAGAGGACGCTGCGATGCCGGCGGCGGAGGCGGCGCTCCCGGGCGTGGCGCGTGGCGAGCAGCTGCTCGAGCCCGAGATCCCGCCGCGACCGTTGCCTCCGATTCGGTGCCACCGCCGCCATTGTGCTTGATCCGACGGGGGTGGAAACGCGGTATTCGGTTTCCTCCGCCCCGATGCGGGGAATCTCATCGATGAGTGTCCGGCATCCCGACCTACGCGCTCACCGCCCTCGCCGCACTGGCGCTCGTGTTCTGGCTCGGGCTCGCCTACTGGGTGAACAAGGACGCGCGGCGGCGGGTCCGCCATCTCTCCCTGATTTTCGTCGCAACGGTTGTCGGCCTCGTCCCCTACATCGGTCCGGTGGTCTACCTCCTCTTCCGCCCGGCCGAGACGCGGGACGAGGTTCGGTCGCGCAAGGCAGAGCTGGCCGCGCTCGAGGCGCAGGTCGCCCACCGCCGGCCGACGTGCCCGGAGTGCAGCGCACAAGTCGAGGCCGACTTCCTCGTCTGCCCGGTCTGCACTACGCGCCTGCGCGACCCGTGCGCCCACTGCGACGCGCCACTCGAGCGGCTCTGGCAGACCTGCCCGTACTGCGCGACGCCGGTCGCATCCGAGCCCGATCTCGACGAAGCGCTCGCACGCGAGGTGCGCTCGGCAGCCACGCTCAACCTCGTCGCCGACGGCGCGGCGGCGCAAGCCGTGGAGCTCTAAGCCGACGCGCGGATTCGAACCGCGGACCCCTTCATTACGAGTGAAGTGCTCTACCAGCTGAGCTACGTCGGCGGGGAGGCAAGTCTAGCCCCAGTCACGGCTCGATCGTGACGTAGCCTCAGGGCATGAGAGAGCTCGACCGCGACGAGATCGAGGAGTTCCTGTGTGGCCAGCGGATCGCGCGGCTCGGTTGTCACGCCGGTGGCGAGACGTACGTCGTCCCCGTCATCTACGCCTACGACGGCCGCGCCGTCGTCACGGTCACGCAGGAGGGCCGCAAGGTCGCGATGCTCCGCGAGAATCCGCGCGTCTGCGTCGAGGTCGACGAGTACGACAAGGACGGTCGCGGCAGCTGGCGCAGCGTGATCGCCTACGGCAGCGCCGAAGAGCTCGCCGGTGAGGAGATCGAGGCCGCCCTCGCGCTCCTCCGCGAGCGGTTCGCGCGCACGGCGGGCCGCGAGGCCGAGCCGCGTCCGCTGAGCCCAGGCGTCGTCGTCCTCCGAATTCGCCTCGAAGACGTGTCCGGGAGGGCCGTGGAACGCTGATTTCCGGTTGTGCGGGACATAAGAGTTTGTTCGGAAAGGGCAAAAATCCCTGTTTTGGGAATGGACTTTGGGGCTACGCCGTTCTATAACTCGTACTGGCGGTAACAAAGATCGCGGGTAACCGCGTCGAATACTGCCCGGGCGCCGCAATCCGGCAGCCCTTTCAGAGCGAAAGGACACTGAACTGAGCGAAACCATTCATCTGCACGACCTCTCTCCGGCCGAGCGTCTGCTCGAGGAATCCGCCGAGCGCGGTTTCGTCGAGGAGAAGGACATCCAGGCGCTGGCGGATGAGCACGAGCTGACCGAGGACGACCTCACGGCTCTCCGCGCCGCGCTCGAGGAGCGCGACATCATCGTGCGCGAGCCGCAGGAGGAGTCGCGGCCGGTAGCGACCGCTCACGTGAGCGGCACGCTCGACCCGCTGCAGCTCTTCATGGACGCCGCGGGCCGGCACAAGCTGCTCACGGCCGCCGACGAGGTGTCGCTCGCGAAGCGCATCGAGAAGGGCGACCTCGCCGCGAAGGAGCGGATGATCAACTCCAACCTCCGCCTCGTCGTGTCGATCGCGAAGCGCTACCAGGGTCATGACGTGCCTCTGCTGGACCTCATCCAGGAGGGCGTCATCGGCCTGAACCGCGCCGCCGAGAAGTTCGACTGGCGCAAGGGCTACAAGTTCTCGACGTACGCGACCTGGTGGATTCGCCAGGCCTGCCAGCGCGCGGTCGCGAACCAGTCGAAGACGATCCGCATCCCGGTGCACGTCCAGGAGCGCCGGATCAAGCTCAACCGCGCGTCGGCGGAGCTCCAGGCAAAGCTTGGCCGCGAGGCCACCCCCGAGGAGCTCGCGCAGGCGACGCGGCTGAAGCTCGAGCACGTCGTCGAGGCTCTCGACGCCGTCGACTCGGTCTCCCTCAACCAAGGTCTCGGCTCCGACGGCGACTCCGAGCTCGGCGATCTCTTCGCCGACGAGTCGTCGGTCGATCCCGCCGAGGAGGCAGTCGAGTCGGTGCGGCGCCAGCGCGTGCAGCGCGCAGTCGCCGACCTGCCCGAGCGGCAGCGCCGGATCGTCGAGCTGCGCTTCGGCTTCGAGTCGGAGCCGGCGTCGCTCGAGACGATCGGCAAGGAGCTCGGCCTGACGCGGGAGCGCGTCCGGCAGCTCGAGAGCGACGCTCTCGCGCGGCTCCAGCTCGCGCTCGGCGACGAGCTCGTCTTCTCCGCGTAGAATCGCGCCTCATCGCAAGACACCGAGGGGCCGGAGCGATCCGGCCTCTCGTCTACCGCAAGGGGGACGAATGGCGCTCTACGCGATCATCCGCCGGGACGGCTGGACCGGCGGCCCGGAGCTCGAAGCTGCTGCGGCTCGCTCGACCCAGGTCGGCGACGAAGAGATGTCCGACGACATCAAGTGGATCCGCAGTTACGTACTCGCGGAGGAGGCGGGCGGTCTCGGCACCGTGTGCATCTACGAGGCGTCGAGCCCCGAGAAGATTCGGGAGCACGCCGACCGTGCCGACCTGCCCGTGACGGAGATCATCCCGATCGCCGACACGGTCGTCGTCCGGCCCGATCCCAGCTGACGACGTGTCCTAACGGGCCACGTCCGGTGTCTGACACCGGACGTGGCCCTTCTAGACGGTGACGGCCGTCGCCGCGAGCTCGCCGCGGAGCCGGATCAGGAGCGCCTCGAGGGCGAGCGGCGTCGAGACCTGCAGCTCCTCCGCCTCCCGCCACGCTGCTCGCACGAGCTCGCACGCGCGTTCCGCGCCGACGAGCCGGTCGGAGGTCGCATCCTCGCGCAGTTCGGCGAGCCGGTCGACGTGCACGGCCGTCGCCTCGGCGCCCGCGGCGACGACGACGAGGTCGCGGTACCACCACTCGAGCTCCTCGAGTAGCGCGAGCAGCTCTTCGCGCTCGGCTCCGCGCTGCGCGCGGCGGATCCGCTGCTCGGCCTCGCGTCCCGTCAGCTCGAGCGTCTCGACGTGCGCCTCCGCAGCCGCCTTCGCCTCGGCGCCGCGCTCGTCGATCCCGGCGAGCAGCGCCTCTGTCGCAGCGGACGTGTCGAGGCCGGGCTCGATGTAGACGGCCCGCGCGACGCGGATCAGCTCGGCGCGGCGCCGCGTCGCCGCCGGATCGAGGAGCTGGAGCGCGCGCCCGAGCCGACCGCCCGCGGTGCGCGCGAGCGTCGCGACTTCCGCCTCACTGAGACCGGCGGCGCGCTTCGAGATCGCCTCACGCAGCGCCGGCTCCGAGAGGCGGCGGAACGGGACGAGCTGACAGCGCGAGCGGATCGTCTCCGGCAGAGGCCCGAGACGCTCCGCCACGAGGACGACGACCGCGTACGGCGGCGGCTCCTCGAGATCCTTCAACAGCGCGTCGGCCGCGTCCTCGTTGAGCGAGTCGGCGCCGAACACGAGATAGACACGCCGGTCGGCCTCGAACGGCCGCATATGGAGGTCGCGCCGCAACTCGCGAATGTCGTCGATCCGGATCTGCTCGCCGAGCGGCTCGAGGACGTAGAGGTCGGGATGGCTGCCCCGGGCGACCCGCGCGTGATCGCCGAGCAGCTCGCCGGCGAACCTCAGGGCGAGCTCCCGCTTGCCCACGCCGTCCGGGCCGTGGAAGAGGTACGCATGGACGGGGCCTTCCGCGAGCGCGGCGGAAAGCAGCCGCTTCGCCTCGTGCTGCTCAGGAACGCTCTCGAAGGCGCTCATACACCTCCCTCGCGATCTCATCCTTCCTACCCGCGCCGTCAAGCATGATGATCCTCTCGGGAAACCGCTCGGCAAGCTCGCGGTAGGCGGCGTCGACCTTCTCCTGAAGCGCGTCGCCCTCGCGCTCGAGCCGATCGGCGTCGGTCCAGCGGCTAGCCGCTGTGACGGGATCTACGAGCAGCACGAAGGTCAGGTCCGGGAGCAAGCCTTCGGTCACGCGGAGATTGAGCTCGAGCACGGCATCGACTCCGAGGCCGCGCGCAATGCCCTGGTATGCGAGCGAGGAGTCGATATACCGGTCGCACACGACGACGGCGCCGCGCGCGAGCGCCGGCCCAATCACCGCCTCCACGTGTTCCGCGCGAGACGCCGCGAAGAGCGCCGCTTCTGCCCAACCGCCCATCTCAGGGCCGTGGAGCAGCAACTCTCGGATTCGCTCGCCGAGCTGTGTTCCGCCCGGCTCGCGCGTGATGACGACCTCGCGACCGTTGGCCACGAGCGCGTCGCGCAGCAGGCGTGCCTGCGTCGTCTTTCCAGCACCGTCAATGCCCTCGAATGCGATGAGCACTTAGACCAGAGCCTGATGACCTGTACTGGAAACCAACAGACTCAGATCGTGTCGGATGATGCTCTTGATTTGAGGCGGCTTCAGGTAAGCGCTGACTCTTAGGATGCGCTGGCTAAAACGCGACGCCAGCGCGTCGTACCCGAGTTCAACGCGTCGCTGAAAGATCAATGATTCGCGCTCGAGACGATCTGGAGAGCTCAGCTCATCCGCTTCGTCCTCGAAGAGGGAGAGTTGCCGTCCACGGGCAACGTCCTCCGCTGCAATCGACAGGAGATACGTCCTGGTCGGGGCTAGGTCATCCACCACGTACGCATTCCAAGCGGCCACCGCGTCGAAGTCGAGTCCTCGACCGTAGACCTGATAGGCGAGAGACGACTCGACGTACCGGTCGCAGATAACGTCGAACCCCTCGGCAAGCGCGGGCTTAATTGCTCGTTCGACCAGTTCCGCGCGCGCGGCGGCGAACAGTGATGCCTCTGCTTTCGCAGTCATCTCTTGGCCATGAAGCAGCAGTTCGCGTATGTGTTCTCCGAGTTGAGTCCCGCCGGGCTCACGAAACACTCTGACCCGGCGCTTCTCTTTGCGAAGAAACCAGGCAGCGGCCTGAAGCTGAGAGGTCTTGCCGGCGCCGTCGATGCCTTCGAATGTGATGAACAACGGCCCCACGGGCTGAGCTTATTCGGAAGCACGCGAGAATCGAAGCAGGCCTGTCGCAACATCTCCACGCGCGACGGCAGGAGCAGCGTCGCTCCCGCCGAACCGGGACCATCCGTGGAGCACGCTCATCCCATCGGTCGCAGCTTCTCGTGGCGCGGGGTCGTCCTCGCGCTCGCGCTTCTCCTCGTGATCGCACTCGCGGCGCTCGGCGGGCGGGCGCTTCTCCACCGTCTCGACGGGACACGTCCGGTGTCAGACACCGGACAGGTCCAGAAGGGACAGGGGAGCGTCGCCGCGGCCGTGCGGCCGCGTTCCGCCACCTCGGTCCTCGTCCTCAACGGCAACGGGCTCTCCGGTGCCGCCGGCGGCCTCGCGAGCCGGCTGCTCGCGCACGGCTACCGGAGCGCGCTCGCCACGGATGCCCAGGTCACGACGTACTCGCGCTCGCTCGTCCTCTTCCGACCCGGCTGGGCTCGCGAAGCCGAGCGCCTGGCCAAAGACGCCGGAATCCGCACGGTGGCACCGCTCGACGGCACCCTTCCGGTGACAGAGCCGCGGTACCCGCTCGTCGCGATCGTCGGGCATTGAGCGACACGAACCCTCACGTCCTCCTGGTCGGCCATCCGCCGGTGACGGAGTTCCTCGGCTACGTCGCCACGCAGACCCTCGAGGGACGCGACGGCGACGAGGGAGCCCTGATGGACGCGTGGCGGCGCGGCAACGACCACTTGCTGGCTCTCGCGGAGACGGAATCCGGCTACGCCGACGGGATCGAGTTCGGCGAGATGCCCGCCGAGCTCGCGCCGCTCGTCGCGCGCGCCCTGGCCGACCCGGTGATGCGTCGCGACTACGCGCTGGCGCCGGTCTCCATCGAGTGGATCGAGCTCGACCGGCTCGTCGTCCACCAGAAGCACATCAACCTCGCCTTCGTAGACGAGCTGCTCGTGGAGATCGGCGACAGTCCGAGTCCGGCCCGGATCTTCGAGTTCGCGCTGCCCTATGAGAGACGCCGCGATCCACCGGTACAGGCCGGACAGATCGGCGAGGCGTCCTGGACGTTCAGGTCGGTGTCGAACGACTTCCGGGTCCTCAGCGCCGAGCTGCTCGAGCCGGAGCAGGTCTCGGGGCTCAAGCCCGGAGGCATCCCGTCGAAGTTCGTGGCACTCAGACTCGGCTACGGCTCGAACTACGTCAGCGCGCTCTCGGTCGGGAGTCGTCTCGTGCTCCACAACGGCAGCCATCGCGCCTACGCCCTGCGCGCCGCCGGACAGACGCACGCGCCCTGCCTCGTCCAGCACGTCTCACGGCACGAGGAGCTCCGGGCGATCGTCGGCGACGGTCACCCCCTCATGGCCCAGGGCGAGAACGCCCTCACGACCGAGCGTCCGCCGCTCTTCAAGGACTACTTCGACGAGGAGCTGCGGATGATCGTCAACGTTCCGGCCTCGGTCCGCCAGGTTCAGGTTGGCTTCAATCTGAACGTGACGGATCAGCCCGCGTAGCAGCCCAGCCCGTCCCCGACTCGTCCGCCGGCTCTTCCGTCCGATCGGGGGTCTAGCGTGCGGTCCCCCGTCGGAGGACCCGCGTTCCGGCGGACGGCCCAGAAGGGCTTTCGGCCACTACAGTTGCAGGAGGGGAAATGGCGAGCGTCGAGCAGGTTCCGGGCACAGAAGAGGCGACCACGGAGGTCGTGAACACGGTTGTGGAGGAGGGCGCACGCCTCGGCGTCAAGCGCTTCTTCACCATCCCCGGACGCGATCCGTTCGACGAGATCGACTGGGAGACGCGCGACGCGCTCATCCCGGGCCGCGACGGCCCGGCGTTCGAGCAGCGCAGCGTCGAGTTCCCGAAGTTCTGGTCCCAGACGGCGACGAACATCGTCGCGCAGAAGTACTTCCGCGGTCGGCTCTCCTCCCCCGAGCGCGAGTCGAGCGTGAAGCAGATGATCGGCCGGGTCGTCGACACGGTCACCGCCTGGGGCAAGGAAGGCGGCTACTTCGCCGACGCCGACGAGGCCGAGACGTTCGAAGCCGAGCTCAAGACGATCCTCGTCAACCAGTACGCCTCGTTCAACTCGCCGGTCTGGTTCAACGTCGGCTTCGAGGCGACGCCGCAGTGCTCGGCGTGCTTCATCCTCTCGATCGAGGATTCGATGGAGTCGATCCTCGACTGGATCCGCCGCGAGGGCGTCATCTTCCGCGGCGGCTCGGGCTCGGGCGTCAACCTCTCGCGCCTGCGCTCGTCGAAGGAGCAGCTCTCGAAGGGCGGCCACGCCTCCGGGCCGGTCTCCTTCATGCGGGGCGCCGACGCGTCTGCCGGCACGATCAAGTCGGGCGGCAAGACGCGCCGCGCGGCAAAGATGGTCGTCCTCGACGTCGACCATCCCGACATCGAGGAGTTCATCTGGTGCAAGGCCAAGGAGGAACGCAAGGCGCGCGTCCTCGAGAGCGCCGGCTACGACATGTCGCTCGACAGCCCTGATTGGGCCTCGATCCAGTACCAGAACGCGAATAACTCCGTCCGCGTCAGCGACGGGTTCATGGAGGCGGCGGCGAAGGGCGACGAGTTCAACCTCACCGCCCGCACCGACGGCACGGTCGTCGAGACGAAGGACGCACGCGACCTGCTCCGGCAGGTAGCGGCGGCGGCGTGGGAGTGCGCCGATCCGGGCGTCCAGTACGACACGACGATCAACTCGTGGCACACGCTTCCGAACACGGGCCGGATCAACGCCTCAAACCCGTGCTCGGAGTACATGTCGATCGACGACTCGGCGTGCAACCTCGCGTCGCTGAACCTCATGAAGTTCCGCCGCGAGGACGGCGAGTTCGACGTCGAGGCGTTCGAGCACGCCTGTGACGTCGTCTTCCTCGCGCAGGAGATCCTCGTCGGCTACTCGTCGTATCCGACGCCCGAGATCGGCCGGAACGCCAAGCGCTTCCGCCAGCTCGGCCTCGGCTACGCGAACCTCGGCGCGCTGCTCATGGCGCGGGGCTTGCCGTACGACTCCGACGAGGGACGCGCCTATGCCGCGGCGATCACCGCCCTCATGACGGGGCGCGCCTACCGCAAGTCCGCGGAGATCGCCTCGCGGATGGGGCCGTTCGACGGCTACCAGGTGAACCGCGCGCCGATGATCGGCGTCATCGCGAAGCACCGTGCGGCGGTCGGGAACATCGAGCACTCCGACTCCGTCCCCGCCGATCTCCTCGGCCACTGCCGCAAGGCGTGGGACGACGCACTCGACCTCGGCGAGATCCACGGCTTCCGGAACGCGCAGGCGACCGTCCTCGCACCGACCGGGACGATCAGCTTCATGATGGATTGCGACACGACCGGCGTCGAGCCCGACTTCTCGCTCGTGAAGTCGAAGAAGCTCGTCGGCGGCGGCGAGATCACGATCGTCAACAAGACGGTGCAGATGGCGCTCGAGCGGCTCGGCTACGCGCCGCAGGAGGGCGAGGAAATCGTCGCCTTCGTCGACGAGCGGAACAGCATGATCGGCGCGCCGTACATCAAGTCGGAGCACTACCCGGTCTTCGACTGCGCCGTCGGCGAGCGGGCGATCCACTACTCCGGCCACGTCAAGATGATGGGCGCCGTCCAGCCGTTCATCTCGGGCGCGATCTCGAAGACGGTGAACCTGCCGGAGGAGGCGACCGTCGAGGAAGTGATGGCGCTGTACATCGACGCGTGGAAGCTCGGCGTGAAGGCGATCGCGATCTACCGCGACAACTGCAAGGTCGCGCAGCCGCTCTCGAGCTCCGGCAGCCAGGGCGCGGTCGCGCTGCCGCCGGTGCAGGTGCACGAGCGCAAGCGCCTTCCGCTCGACCGCACCGAGGTCGGCCGCAAGTTCCAGGTCGGCGACCACGAGGGCTACATCCACGTCGGCCTCTACGACGACGGCAGCCCGGGCGACATCTTCGTCGACATCGCCAAGGACGGCACGACGATGGCCGGGCTCATGAACTCGCTCTGCCTCGCCGTCTCAATGGGCCTCCAGTACGGCGTGCCGCCGGAGGTCTACGTCTCGAAGCTCAGCCACATGCGCTTCGAGCCGAGCGGCCTGACGAACGACGCCGACATCCGCTCCGCGAAGTCGATCGTCGACTACATCTTCCGCTGGTTCGGCAAGCGGTTCCTCACGACCGAGCAACAGGAGGAGGCCGGGATCCTCTCGCCCGAGGTGAAGGCAAGGCTCGCGGAGCGGTACGCCGCCGGCGAGGCAGCGGTGGCGGCCGATCCGGTCGACGCGCCCCCGCCGGGCCAGACCGCCCTCTTCAACTCGTGGGAGGACGCGGTCGAGTGCGCCCGTTGCGGCGGCCGGATGGTGCGCACGGGCAGTTGCTACACGTGCCGCGACTGCGGCACGAACACCGGCTGCTCGTAGCAGTCCGCGCCCGAGATCAGAACGACCGGAGGCCCCGTTACCACGGGGCCTCCGATTCTTGTGATTAGGTCATCGGAACGAGTCGCGAGCCAGGAGGAGTCGATGAACAGGGCCAGGAGCAGGACGGCAGTGCTGATCGCGGGCGGATGTCTCATCGCGGCTCTCGTCGCAACGTCGTCGGCGCGCTCAGCGCAGGCGACAGTCACGTCGTCGAACATCACGACGCCGAAGGATCTCTCGTACCTCGTCTACAACAAGGACACGCCCAACCTCTTCCACATCGCCGGCACCTCGACCGGCTTGGCCGGCGGCCACGTTGACATCCTCTGTTACCACGGCGCGACGTTCGACCAGGTCGTCATCGGTGTAGCCGTCAATGCGAATGGCTCCTTCTCCGTCAACGCTCCGGTCAAACAGGCGAACGTGTACTCCCCCTGCAGACTCGCTGCAGTCCCGAGCGAGACAGCGCCGGAGCCGCCGACCGGGTTCAAGGGTCCACGCGTGCTCGTTGGTCAAACCCACAGGCTCACCGTGACCGGCGGGCCGAACGACGGCAAGCTCTACGACTTCTATTCGTTCTTCCAGCAGCTCCACGGCGGCGCCGACTACGCCTCGCTCGCGGGGTGCGGCCTCGCCGACGGCTACCTCTCCGACGCGAGCTTCGCGCGGACGACCACGACCTGGTACTGCAACGCCGCGCTCTTCGCGACCGAGGCAAGTCCGAATCCGGGGACTCGTTCCGAGCTGCGGATCGACGGCGTAAATACGTGGCCGACTCGGGCGGCAAAGGACATCAACAGCTCAGCGCCAGGCCTCCAGAAGCTCACCTACACGTACCGCGTGGACACGAAGACCGGGAACGCCCTCATCCACGACAACGAGCCCTTCGTGGAGTGCACCAATCACACGTTTCCACCGACGAGCGGCACCTGCGCGAGCTTCCACCTCGCCGGCGTGACCGACCATCGGACCATGACGCAGGACAACAAGGGCAACGTCATCTGGATCACGGATGTCTTCAAGAGCACCGATGGCAGGTCGCACAAGCTCGATCTGCTCTGGAACAACGCCCAGCGGTTCTACCGTGCGACCGGCGACGCGACGCAACTCGAGTACAAGTTCCCCGGCAAGAGCGGCTACTCGATGCACTCGCTCGGTAACACCGTAAGCCTCCCCAACTCGACGGGGACGATCTTCGTCCGAATGCACGGCGCCGCCGACGGCGATGAAGCGACAGGCCGAGGCGCGCTCGTCTACGACCGCCCCGCGAGCGCTGCATCCTTCACGTATGTCTTGAGTGACTGGGAGGACTTCACGCTGCATCAGAAGGCGACGATCCCGGCACACGGCTCGACGAGATTCCGCTTCGCCTATGTACAGGGCTACCGGGCGGCGGACGTCGCCGCGCTCGCGAAGCAGGCAGCCACGGTGTTCAAGGGCTGCACGGTGCCGAACGTCGTCGGCAAGAGCCTCCGCGCCGCGAAGAAGGCGATCACCCGAGCGCATTGCGCGGTGGGGAAGGTCTCGCGCGCAAGCTCGACCGCGGTCGCGTCAGGCCACGTGATCTCGTCGAAGCCGAAGGCGAAGACCCACGTCGACTACGGCTCGAAGGTGAGCCTGGTCGTCAGCAGCGGAATCTAGAGGCACGGCTGGAGGTCCCGCACTCGCGGGGCCTCCAGTCCGTTGAACCTAGGTCGGCCGCTCGACCGTGTCGTGCGTCCCGACCGTGTTGGGCGTTCCGAATGTGTCGTGCGTCCCAACCGTGTCGGGCGTCATGCCCGTGTCGCGCGTCATGCCCGTGTCGCGCGTCTCGACCAGCGTCTTGAACTTCTCGAGGTCGCCCTGAACCTTGCGGCCGTCCTGTCCGAGCATGGCGCCGAGCCCCTCGACCATGCCCTCGGACTCCCAGTCCATCCGGAGCGCGATCTTTGTGTGACCGTCGTCGAGTGGATGGAACGTCACAACGCCGGCGTTGGGCTTGCCGCTGGTCGCCTTCCACGCGATCTTCTGATCTGGGACCTGCTCGGTGATCTCGGCGTCCCACTCCTCCTGCTTGCCGCCGACGGACGCGACCCAGTGGAGATGGGTCTCGTCGAGCTGCCGGACCTCGTCGATACCGTTCATGAAGGACGGGAACTCCTCGAACTGCGTCCATTGGGTGTAGGCGGTCGAAACCGGAACGTCGACCTCAATGGTCTTTTCGATGGTTGGCATTCATACCTCCCAGTACGCGGGGTTGAGAGTTATCTCTCCCCCCACGTTCGAACGCCAACCTCAACCGCGCCGGTCGGCGGCGATGAGCGCCCGGAGCCGTTTGCGGTACACGTCCATGTCGGCGTGCTTCCAGTCCTGATGCGTCTGATGCGCCCACGGCTTGTAGCGCTCGCGGTGATACGGACTCGAAAGGCTCTCGTTGTGGCCGATGACGTTGCGGATCTTGATGTGGAAGCGCCAGTGGAGCCAGGCCGTCAACTCGAGCGAAGCGCGGATCTGCGCCCTGTCGTGGAGGATTTCCCGGTCGCTCGTCCCGACGTGCTCGATCCCGATCGCGACGTAGTTGAGCCCGACGGTGTGTCGGCACATGATGGTGAGCGGGACGAGCTGGTAGATCGTCCCGTTCCTGGCGACGATGAAGTGCGCGCACGTGCCGGGCAGCTCGCCGAGCTCGGGATCGGGTCGATTCGAGGCGAAGGTGCGCCACGCCGCGGTGAAGCTCTCGCCGCCCGTGTAGTGCTCGACGATCACCTTCGGGTGGAGGTGCCACGAGTCGATGCCGTAGTGCTTCTTCGAGTACGCCGCCATCTCGGCCTTTCGCTGCGGGCCGAACGGGATCGGCTTCCAGACGATGTGCGGTCGAGGCGGCGCCGAAGGTGCCGCGGTCTTCACGCTGGGCGTCGCCGGCTTCGCCGGCGACGCTCCCGGCACAGCCGGCGCGAGGAGCGACGCGACCACCAGCGCGAGTGCGGCGAACATCTAGCGGCACGCTAGCCGGTAGATGCGATCCGCAACGGCCTCCGCGTGAAATCGCTCGAGGAACTCCTTCGCGTACGGGCGGCCCGGTTCCGCGAGGAGCATCTCTCCGCCGAGCCGCGGGAGAAGAGCGGCGAGCTGGTCGGCGTTGCGCTCCTCGTACAGGAGGTCGGCGCCGAGGACGAGATCCCACGGCGCGGCGCGCAGGATCGGCTCTGGCTCGCTCCAGCGGACGCGCGCGACGCGGAGCGAGGCGCCATTCCGCTCGGCGTTGCGCCGCAGGAGCTCGATCGCGTCCTCCGCCCAGTCAGTCGCGAGGACGTCCGCTCCGCGCAGCGCGGCCGTGAGCGCCGGTAGCCCGAGCCCGCAGCCGAGCTCGAGCACTTTGCGCCCGGCCACTTCGAGCGTCGCCACGTGCCGGGCCAGCGCGAGCCCGCTCGGCCACAGCTCCGCCCAGTACGGCAGGAACTCCTCCTCGTCGAACGCCGCCTCGTCGATGAGCTCGTCGGCGCTCGGCGGCCGCAGGATCGAGAGCCTCACGTTCTCGGCGAGCTCAACGTCCTCCTCGACGAGGTTCAGAGCGCCGCAAACAGGTCGACCGGCGTACCGTCGGGATCGGCCAGCTGCGCGTAGCGCTGCCCCCAGAACGCATCCCAGGGCTCCTTCTCGCCGTGGAAGCCGGCGGCGACGACGCGCGCGTAGACCTCGTCCACTTCGGTCGGGCTGCCGCACTCGAAGGCGAGCCCGACGGTGTTGCCCGTCGCCCGCGTCCAGTCGGGCCGGAAGCTGCGCACGACGTCCTCGGTGTCGAACATCAGCCGAATCCCGTTCGGGAACGTTGCCTCGACGTGGTCGTCTCCCTCGGCGATCTCGACGCCGAGGAGCGCGTAGAACGCTCGCGTCCGATCGAGGTCGGCGGAGACGATTCCGATGGCGTCGAGGTTCGGCACGGCGTGAACTCTAGGGAAAGAGCCGCGCGATCGCCCAGCCGCCGGCACGCTCTCGCTCGTAGCGAAAGCGGTCGTGGAGACGGCTGTCGCGATGCTGCCAGAACTCCCACGCATCCGGCACGACGCGGTAGCCGCCCCACGTCGCGGGCCGAGTCGGCGGCTCATCCCCGAGCTCGCGCTCGAGCTCCGCGATCCGGTGCTCGAGCGCCGCGCGCGACTCGAGCCGCTCGCTCTGCCGCGACGCGAGCGCGCCGATCTGCGCGCTGCGCGGACGGGTCGCGAAGTAGGCGTCCGACTCCTCCGCCGGTAGCCGCTCGACGCTCCCCTCGACGCGCACCTGCCTCCCCAAAGCCCACCAGTGGAAGAGGAGCGCGGCGCGCGGGTTCGCCTCGAGCTCGTGACCCTTGCGCGACGTGTAGTGCGTGTGGAAGGCGAGGCCGCGCTCGTCGAACTGCTTCAGCAGGACCATCCGCAGCGACGGCGACCCGTCCGGCGTCGCCGTCGCGAGCGCCATCGCCTCCGGAACCTCGACCGCAGCGCCCACTTCCGCGAACCAGACCTCGAACTGCTCGAGCGGATCGGCGGCGAGGTCGCCCCGCCGCAGCTCAGATTCCGGCCTCACTGGCCGGCATCGTCCTCCGCGAGCAGCCCGCGCTCGATGGCGACGCGCACGAGCTCGGCGCGGGTCGTAAGCCGGAGCTTCTGCATGATCCGCGCGCGGTGCGTCTCGGCCGTGCGGACGGAGATGAAGAGCTGCTTCGAGATCTCCTGGTTCGTATAGCCGAGCGCGAGAAGGCGCAGGACTTCGCGCTCGCGGTCGGAGAGCGGATCCGCTTCCTTATCGGCGACAGCGGCCGCGTCGTGCGCGGCGAGCCGCGCGCCGAGCTGGTGATCGACGTAGTTGCCGCCCTTCGCCACCTCACGGATCGCCGCGAGGAGCTCGTCGTCGGCCGCCTCCTTGAGGACGTAGCCCTTCGCGCCGACCGCGAACGCGTGCCGGACGTAACTCGGGTCGTCCTGCATCGAGAGCGCAAGGACGTTCGTGTTCGGCGCTGCCTCGAGGATCTCGGGGATCGCGTCGAGACCGCTGCCGCCCGGCATGACGACGTCGAGGAGGATCACGTCGGGCTTGTGGAGGCGCGCGAGGCGCACGGCGTCGTACGCGTTACCGGCCTCGTCCTCGACCGCGATGTCGTCCTCGGCCTCGAGGAGCCGGCGGAGGCCCGAGCGCACGAGCTGGTGGTCGTCGACGATGAGAAGGCGGATCGCCACTACAGCGGCACCTCCGCGACGACGGTCGTGCCGGCGCCCGGCCGCGACTCGAGGATGAGGCGGCCGCCGAAGAGGCCGACGCGCTCGCGCATCCCGAGCAGCCCGATCCCGTCGCCGGTCGCCCGGCCGGGCTCGAAGCCGACGCCATCGTCCTCCACCACCACCGACACGGAGCCCGGCTTCTGGGTGAGGAGGATGCTCACGCTCTTCGCGTGGGCGTGCTTGACGACGTTCGTGAGCGACTCCTGCACGAGGCGGTAGAGCGCCGTCTCGACCTCGGGCGGGAAGCGTTCGTCCCCGGGTACGTTGGGGACGAACTCGATCGACATGCCGGTCTGCTCGGCGAAGTTCTCAGTCAGCCGCTCGAGCGCGGCGACGAGGCCGAAGTCGTCGAGCGCCTTCGGACGAAGCTCGATCGCGAGGCGACGGACGTCCTGCAGCGTCGAGCGCACGAGGTCACGCACCTCCGCAACGGTCGCCTTGAGCGCGACCTCGTCGTGCACATCCTCGAGCCCGCGCAGGCCGAGGAGGATCGACGTGAGCGCCTGGCCGGTCTCGTCGTGCAACTCGCGCGCGAGGCGGCGGCGCTCGAGCTCCTGCGCGGTGACGACGCGCTGCAGCGCGTCCCGCGCAACCCGCTGCCGCAGCTCGACCGCGACCGCGGCGCGCGCGGCGAAGATCTCAGTGAGCCGGAGATCCTCGCTCCCGAAGCGGGGATTCTGGCCAAGCTTGTCGTGCGCGGCGATCACGCCGATCGCCTCGTCCCGCACAAGGAGCGGGACGTAGAGGCCGGTGCGCGCGCCCAAGAGACGCGCCGCGTCCTGTGCTACCTCCGGATCGTCGAGCACCTCGTCGACGCGCTCGCTCCGCTTCCGTCGGAGTACGCGCATGGTCTTCGACTCCGCCGACAACTCGAAATCCGAGAAGCCGTCCGGGTCGTCTCCCGAGACCGCGGCGAGCCGTAGCCCCTCCCCTTGCGGCAGCGCGACGATCACAAGCCGGGCATCGATCAGCTCGCGGAGCTGGTCGGCGACGAGCCGGAGGAGCGTGTCGAGGTCGAACTCCGTGACGAGGACGTTCATAACCTCGTTGAGCGACTCGAGCTGCTGGCCCCACCGTGTCGCCGTCTCGTAGAGGCGCGCGTTCTCGATCGCGACCGCCGCCTGCGCAGCCAGGAGCTCGACCGCGGCCTCGTCGTCGGACTCGAAGTCCGCGCCGCCGGCCTTCTCGGTGAGGTAGAGGTTGCCGTAGACCGTGCCGCGCAGCCGGACTGGCACGCCGAGGAACGTCCGCATCGGCGGATGGTTGGGCGGAAAGCCGACCGAACGCGGGTCGTCGTGGAGGTCGTGCATCCGCAGCGTCTGCGGGTCGCGGATGAGGACGCCGAAGATGCCAAGGCCACGCGGCAGCTCGCCGATTGCGGCGCGGCCTTCGTCGTCGATGCCCGTCGTCACGAATCGCTCGAGGTACGAGCCAGACGGATCGAGGACGCCGAGCGCCGCGTACTGCGCTCCGGTCAGCGCTGCGGCCGTCTCGACGAGCTTCGTCAGCAACGCGTCGAGAGAAAGCTCCGACGTAAGCGCGATTCCGGCCTCTACGAGCGCCCGTGTCCTGTCCACCACCGCATCCATCACCTCGGACGATATCCGTGGCTTCCCTGAGGGCGGAGTGCGGGCGTCCGCCGATGCGCTGAAGCAGACCTGCGGCGACGCTGGGTTCATGAGTCGGAGAACGCTCGTGCTGGTCGCGCTCGCTGTTGCGGCAGCGGCTGCGGCTCTCGTCGCGGCGCTCGAGCTGACGTCGGGCACCACGGCTGCGCCGGCGGCGCCCGTGACCGGCGCGGCGCGCGTCGGGGCGCTCCTGGAGGGCATCCCGCAGAACGGCAACGTCCTCGGCTCCCGCACCGCTCCCGTGACGCTCGTCGAGTTCGCTGATCCGCAATGCCCGTACTGCGGAATGTGGGGGCGAGACGCGCTTCCCACGGTTGTCAGCCGGTACGTGCGGCCCGGCAAGGTGCGCATCGTCTTCGAAGGAATGACATTCGTCGGGCCCGAGTCGGGGACTGCGCTGCGGACGGCGCTCGCCGCCGCCGGCCAGGAACGGTTCTGGAACGTGCTCGAGCTGCTGTACGAGAACCAGGGCACCGAGAACGCCGGCTGGGTGACCGACGCGCTCCTGCGCGGAATCGGAGCGGCCGTGCCGGGGCTCGACACCGACCGCATGCTCTCCGAGCGGAGCTCGGCCACGGTCGACGCAGCGGTCGCGCGGGCGAAAACCGCCGCGTCCAACGCCGGAGTCACGAGCACGCCGTCGTTCCTCGTCGGCCGGACCGGCGGCACGATGCAGCTGGTCCATACCGCGAGCCTCACCGCCTCGGGGATCACGCCGGCGCTCGACGCAGCGCTCGCGCAGTGAGAGACCGAAGCCTCCGCGCCGTCGTCCTCATCCTCTCCTCGCTGGGCGCCGGGATCGCCGCGTATCTCACGGTGACACACCTCGCGCACGTCCAGGTCGCGTGCGCAACGGGAGGCTGCGAGACGGTGCAGACCTCCCGCTACGCCGAGGTGGCCGGGGTCCCCGTCGCGGCGATCGGTCTCGCGGGCTATCTCGTTCTCGCAGGGACGGCGATCGCGCGCGGCTCGCTCGCCCGCGCGGCCGGCTTCGTCGCTGCACTGGCGGGCTTCGCGGTCGCGATGGTGCTCCTCTACGTCCAGGCGAATGTCCTGCACGCGTACTGCCAGTGGTGCCTGGCGAGCGACGCGATCCTCGTCGCACTCGTGCCGCTGACGCTGCTCAGAGCTTCGCGCGAAGCTCCGCCGGACGCAGGACCTTAGAGCCGAGCTCTGCATCCGAGGGCACGAGCTCGTGGACGACACGAAGGACGACTTCCGCCTCGTCGCTGAGCGGGCTGAGAATCTTGTTGCCTTTCAGGAGGACCTTGCCGAACGGTCCCGCGTGCACGGCGAGATCGCGCTCCGCGTAGCCCTTCTCCCGTAGCTCCGCGTTCGCCTGCTCGATCGCATCCACGAGCGCGTTCTACCGGAACAGATCTGTCTCCGGCGGAATCACGAGGTCGGCGGCGGTCTGGTCGCCGCCGACGTCGAGCCCGCGCACCACCGCGACCGGGACGCGATCGAGCTTGCCGAAGACGAGTTGTGCCGCTCCGGCGATCTGATCCCCGAGGGCCATGCGGGTCGCGTGAAGCTCGTAGCCGGCCGGATCCTTCTCGCCGTCGAGGATGCGCAGCACTTCGACGCCGGCGGCGCCGATCGCGACGTCGGTCGTGCCCGCGCGCCACGGGCGCCCGAACGAATCCGTGACGATCACGCCGACATTCGCGCCCGTGCGCTCGCGCAGCTCCTCCCGCAGGCGCGCGGCGGAGCCGTCGGGATCGAGCGGGAGGAGCACGACCGTCCCCGCCTCGGGCGCGTTCGACGAATCGACACCGGCCGAGCCGCAGACGAAGCCGTGCTTCGTCCGCGCGATGATGAGCGGCGGGCGGGTGCGGACGAGCTCGGTTGCCTCGTCGAGGATGACCTGGATGCGGCGCGGATCGGTGTCTGCAGCGAGCTCACGCGCCTGCTCCGACGCCTCGACGTCGGCGAGTGCGACGACGCGCCCTTCGACCTTCGAGATCGCCTTCTGCGCGACAACGACGACGTCGCCGTCCACGAGGTCGACGCGCTCGACGATCGCGCCGGCGAGGTCGTCTCCCTCGCGCAACTCCGGCAGGCCTGTGACGGGCGTGACGGAGAAGCCGAGGTCAACGTCCTTGACGAGCACGAGCGTCGGATTGTCCTCACCCCAGAGCCCGTGCAGCTCCTCGAGCGCGACGAAGCCGAGCGCCTCGTAGAAGGCGCGGGTCGCCTTGTAGCCCTCGCTCGGATGCGACGGCCCGAGCGTCTTGACGTGGAGATACCGGACGCCGTGCGCGCGGCACCATCCTTCGGCCGACTCGACGAGCGCCCTGCCGAGGCCGCGGCGGTGCTGCTCCGGGCGAACGCCCATGACGTAGAGCTCGGCGGCACGCGGGGTGTGCTGCTTCAGGCAGAGGAAGCCAGCCTCGGGCTCAACGGCGAACGTCGGGAGCTCCGCGGCCTCGCGGATGTAGTTCGCGTTCGCGTCCTCCCAGCCGAACCACCGCGGTAGGTCTCGGAGGACCGCCTCGGCGACCCGCGAGCGCTCCCGCGGATCCGTGATCTCGACGACGTCGGTCACGGCAAGCCCGTGACCCGGATCCCGGCGTGGCCCTTGTAGCGCTTGTTGAGACTGACGATCAGGCCCGTCAAGCCTTCGAGCACGCGGGCGCGCGAGAGCGGGCCGGCGTCGCGCGCGCGGCCGGCGACAGCTTTCCCGGCGAGCTCGAGCGCGAGCGCCTTCGCGTCGGCGTCGTCGCCGCAGACGAAGACGTCCTCATCCGGCCGTCCCTGCGCGAGCTTGCCCGCGGCGAGCGACTGCAGACCGGCGACGACCGGGCCGGCGAGCAGCGCCTGCGTCCGCTCCGCGAGGGAGAGGTGCTCGGTGGAGCGCAGGTCACTCGCGACGCTGAGCACCGGTGTCGTGCCGATCGCTTTCGCGAGGGCGGCGGCGGTCTCGAGCGTCGCCGAGGCGTTCGTCGCGAGGACGACGAGATCGACATTCGCTACGGCCTCGTCGTTCGTGGTCCCTGAAGAAGCGCCGACCTCGCGCGCCTTCTCCTGCGCGCGCGCCGCGTCGCGCGAGCCGAGCACGACCTCGTCGCCCGCCTCGATGAGCCGAGCCGCCAGTGCGAGGCCGAAATCTCCTGTTCCACCGACGATCGCGACCTTCACGTCCCTGGCCGCCTTCCGCTCCCGCCCGGCGGAGCCGGGCTCCGCGAAAGGCTGGCGACGCTGGCTGCAGGATCCTGCGCGCGAGCCGCTTGGTCGTACCAGTATGTACTGCCCTGCGCGGCTCGCGCTTGGCTCCTTTCCCAGCGCCACCCCAGGAACGTGAGCGAGTTCACGCGGGCACCGCGCCCAAGGCAACTTCCGCGAGCCGGCGCCGCGCGTCGTCGTCGCTCATGAGCGTCCGCGTCACGAGCGGGCGGACGTCGCCGAGCCCGTCGAGGTCGTCCCCGTCCGCCTCGTCGACGACGAGCACGTCGATCAAGCCCCGGTAACAGTCTGTTACGTGCCGGGGAGAGGTTCCGCCGGCGAGACGGCGGAGCATCCGGTCGGCAGGCCCCTTCACCGCGCGGCCGCCGATGAGCGGGCTGACTGCGACGCACGGCACGCGGCGGCTCGCGAGCGCGGCGCGCAGCGCTCCGACCGCGAGGATCGGGTGGATCGAGACGTACGGATTGCTCGGCGCGATGAGGATCAGATCCGCTGCGGCTATCGCCTCCAGCGTCCCCGGCGCCGGGCGGGCGACCTCGGCTCCTTCGAAGCGGAGCGAGTCCACCTCATCGCGGTGGCCGCGCGCGACGAACCACTCCTGGAACGGGAACGAGCCGGCCGGGGTGTCGAGCCAGGTGCGCAGCCTGTCGTCGGTCGCCGGGAGGATGCGTGTCTCGACGCCGAGCTCCGCGGCGAGCCGCGCCGTGACCGCCGAAAGCGCCTCCCCGTCGCGCAGCGCCTGCGTGCGCACGAGGTGAAGGCCGAGATCGAGATCGCCGAGCGCGAACCATTCCTCCCCGCCGAGCTCGCGCACAGTCTCGAGCGCGCGCCAGGTCTCGCCCGCGCGTCCCCAGCCGCGGTCCTCGTCCGCGAGACCGGCCAGCGCGTAGAGGATCGAGTCGAGGTCGGGCGAGACGTTGAGCCCGAGCACCTCGACGTCGTCGCCGACGTTTCCGATCACGGTCGTCGAGGGCGCGCCGGCCACGGCAACGACGCCACGGACGAACCGCGCGCCTCCGACCCCGCCCGAGAGGACGACGACGTTCAGGCGACGCTCCGTTGCAGCCGGGCGAGCGCCGCGAGGGTCCGAGGCCCGAGCCGAAGCTGGAGACGGGAGAGATCGTCCATCGTGTCGACGTCGTCCGCGAGATTCGGGAGCACCATCGACACCGCGCCGCACCGTGCCTGGAAGCGTGAAGCACTGCCGGGGCCGTACAGCGGTTGGAACAGGTCGGCGGACGGAAGGCTCAGGGCGTTCGTCGTCCCGTCGGCGGCGGCGACGAGCGCAGGCGCCGTCTCGGCGAGCAGCCGCACGTCTGCGGGGACGACGCAGGGAACGTCGGCGTTGACTACGACAACCGGACCCTCGATGCCGGCGAGCCCGGCGGCGACTGCGGCGCCCTGCCCGTCTCCGGGGTCAGTGATGAACTCGACGTCTCCGACTTCTCCGGGCACGTCCTCGGCGGGCGTCACGACACGGACCGGGCCGACCGGCGTGCAGGCCGCAAGCACGTCCTCGAACATGGCCGTCCCGAGCGCGCCGCGCACCCTGGCCGACTCGTGCAGACGCGTCTTGCTCCTGATGCCGGCAAACGGGATCACGATCGTGACCATGACGGCAAGCCTACGCAGGGCGGAGATACTGACGGCGTGAGGATCGTGGCGACGACGAAGCTCCCGGGGCCGGCGTGGAACGAACTTCCCAGCGTCGAGCTTCTCGAGGCGTGGCCCCCGAGTGAGCCGCTGCCCGGCGTTGACGTGCTCGTCGCCGTTGTCGCCCGCGTCGGGCCGGCGGAGCTCGAGCTCTTCCCCGACCTCCGGCTCGTTGCGAACTACGGCGTCGGCTACGACCTCGTCGACGTCGAGGCGTGCCGCGAGCGCGGTGTCGCAGTCACGAACACACCGAGAGTCCTCGACGCCGCGGTTGCCGACCTCACGCTTGCGCTGATCCTCGCGACGCGTCGGAACGTCGTCACGGCGGACCGGTGGATCCGGGAGGGCGGCTGGCAGAACAACTGGGCACGACCGAAGCTGCTCGGCCGCGACCTCGCGGGCGCCCGGCTCGGGCTCGTCGGTTTCGGGCGGATCGGCAGGGAGGTCGCCCGGCGCGCCGAGGTCTTCGGCATGGAGGTCGCCTTCCACACGCGCGGCGGCGGCATCGGGCTGGACGAGCTGCTCGCCTCCTCGGATGTCGTCTCGCTCCACGTCCCGCTCACCGAGGAGACATGCGGCCTCATCTCGCGTGAGCGGCTTGGGCTGATGCAGGACGGAGCGACGCTCATCAACACCGCGCGCGGCGCGGTCGTGGACGAGGAGGCGCTCTGCGAGGAGCTCGTCGCGGGCCGCATCTCCGCCGGGCTCGACGTCTTCGCCGCAGAGCCCGCCGTCCCGGAGCAGCTCTTCGGTCTCCCGAACGTCGTGCTCACCCCGCACATCGCGAGCGCAACTGCCGAGACGCGCGCTGCGATGACCCGCGTCGTAATCGACAACGTCCTGGCGTTCCGCGACGGCAACCCACTCCTCACGCCGGTCGAGACTTAGTGCCCTAGCCCTCACGCAACCGAGACGCGGGACCAGGTATCGAGTTCCGGACCCGTTAGTACGAGCCGAACGTGCACACAGAACCGAAAGGCCGGTACCAGGTACCGGCCTTCAAGAGTGTGTGACGAGATGCGCGCGTAGGACTCGCGGGCTACGCCTCGCCTGGACGGCCGGCCGCGACCCACTCGCGAAGCTCGAACCAGTGGCTCGCGCGGAGGGCGTCCGCGACTTGCTCGGGCGTGTGCTCGCTGTGGAAAACGTTCCGGTCGAGGTCGCAGCAGAACTCGATGTCCGACAGCGACAGGCCCGTGATGAGCATCAGCGCGTCGGCGGGAAGCTTCGCTTCGGCGACGGAGTAGTGCTTGAACTGGAGCTCGGGCGCGATCTCCATGAGATCGGGCCAGTCGGGACAGGCGCGCGTTACCACGTCCCTGACGGTACCGACAGGAGATGGATTCGGAATGACCACGCGTCGATCGGGTGCGACGCGTGGGTGCGACGCAAGGACGCAGGGAGCGTGAATAGCAGCGCTACTCACGCGACCGAGGACGCCGCAGCGCGCCCGCACGGCGCGGCCGAGCGGCCCGTGCTCATGCCGAAGCCGTCTCTAACAACGCCCGCTTCACGATCCCCGAAAGTGTCCGTACAAACTCCGGATCTGCGTTCGGCATCTCGATCCGCTCCAGCCGCATGCCGAGCTCGGCCGCCTTCTCGGATGCCTCGACGTCGAGGTCCCAGCGGATCTCGAGGTGGTCGGACACGAACCCGACCGGGCACACGAGCACGCTCTCGACGCCCTGGCGGTGCAGTGCCTCGAGGTGGTCGAGGATGTCGGGGCCGAGCCATGGCTCGCCCGTCGGCGACTCGCTCTGGAACGAGAAGCTCCACTCCGTCAGGCCGGCCGCCTCGGCGACGAGGCCCGCGGTTTCGAGCAGCTGGTCGCGGTACGGGTCGCCCGCCGCGATGATCCGCGCCGGCAGCGAGTGGGCCGTGAAGACGACATGCGCGTCGGTCCCACGCACGCGAGAAGCGAGCAGCTCGACGAAACCCGGCTCGTCGTGCCAGCTCTCGACGAAGTGGAGCCGCGCGCGGTCCGCGAGCGCCGCCTCGAGCTGCGTCCGGTAGCCGGCGATCGACATCGCGGAGTAATGCGGCGCGAGGACGAGGCCGACGATCTCCTCGGCTCCGCCTTTCAGCGCTGCCGCGACAGCGTCCGCAATCCGCGGAGTCCAGTGCTTCATGCCCGAGTAGACGGGCATTCCGAGCTCGCGCTCGAGCGCCGCGCGCGTCTCCTCGGTGATCGCGTTGAGCGGCGAGGAATCCTCGATCACTAGGCGGCGGTAGCGCTCGACGAGGTCGGCGAGGTTCTCCGGCGCGATCGGCCGGCCGCCGCGGATGTCCGCGTAGTACGCCGGCACGTCGGCGAGCCGCTCGGGCGAGCCGTAGGCCATGAGGACGATCGCGGCCTTCACGCCGGGTAATCCTGAACGAGAGCCGTGAGGCGCGTGAGGACGTCAGGATCGGTCTGCGGCAGGACACCGTGTCCGAGATTGAAAACGTGACCCGTCCGGCCGCCGCGCTCGAGGACGTCGCGCGCCGCCGCCTCGATCCGCTCCCACGGTCCGAGCAGCAGCGCGGGCTCGAGGTTCCCCTGGACTGCGCGATCGCCCACGATCTCCCGCGCGACGTCGAGCGGGATGCGCCAGTCGACACCGATAGCGTCGCCCCCGGCGCGCGCCATCTGCGCGAGAAGCCCTTCTGTCGCGCCGGTGCCGAAGTGGATCGTCGGAGCGCTCGCCGCGTCGAGCACTCGCCGCGAGTACGGCGCCACGAACTCCACGTAGTCACCCAGCGAGAGGACCCCGACCCACGAGTCGAAAAGCTGGATGACGTCGGCGCCTGCCGCCGCCAGCGCGGCAACGTACGGCGCGAACTGACCCGCGAGCCGCTCCATGAGCGCGTGCCACACGGCCGGCTCCCGGTACATGAGCGCCTTCGTCCGCGCGAAGTCGCGGCTCGGCTTGCCTTCAACGAGATAGCCCGCGACCGTGAACGGCCCGCCGCAGAAGCCGACGAGCGCGCGCTCGGGCTCGAGCTCGGCGCGCACGATCCGCACCGCCTCGAGGATCGGCCCGCCCCACTCCTCGGGCGGCGCCACCCGCAGCCGGTCGACGTCCGCCGCCGACCGCACCGGCTCCTCGATCACCGGCCCGACCCCCTCGACGAGCTTGACGTCGATCCCCATCCCGAGGACGGGCGACATGATGTCGGCGAAGAGGACGGCAGCGTCGACGCCGTGGCGGCGCACCGGCTGCAGCGTGACCTCGGCGCAGAGCTCAGGCGTGCCTGCGACGTCGAAGAAGCCGTGCTTCTCGCGGATCGCGCGGTACTCCGGCAGCGACCGCCCCGCCTGGCGCATGAACCAGACCGGCGTGCGCTCGGTCGGCTCGCGCCGGAGAGTGCGGACGAGGAGCGGTTCGGTACTCAGACCGCGACGGGGTCCAGGCCCTGCGCGCGAAGTAGGCGCGAGAGGCCTTCCTCGAGCGAGACCTCCGGCTCCCAGCCGAGCAGCTGCTGGGCGCGCGTGATGTCCGGCTTCCGCTGCATCGGGTCGTCGACGCGCAAGGCCTCGAAGACGATCTCGCTCGACGAGCCGGTCATCTTCTTCACGAGCTCGGCGAGGTCGAGCAGGGTCCGCTCATCGGGGTTGCCGATATTGACCGGCAAGTGCTCGCCGCTCTCGGCGAGGAGGACGATGCCGCGGATGAGGTCGTCCACGTAACAGAAGCTCCGCGTCTGCTGGCCGTCCCCGAACACGGTGAGCGGCTCGGCAGCAAGCGCCTGCCGCATGAAGTTCGACACGGCGCGACCGTCGTTCGGACGCATTCGCGGCCCGTACGTGTTGAAGATCCGGACGATCGCCGTGTCGACACCCTGCTGCTGGTGATACGCCATCGTCAGCGCCTCGGCGTAGCGCTTCGCCTCGTCGTACACGCCGCGCGGCCCGATCGGGTTCACGTGGCCCCAGTACGTCTCCGGCTGCGGGTGGATCTGCGGGTCGCCGTACACCTCGCTCGTCGAGGCGGTGAGGAAGCGCGCGCGCTTGACCTTGGCCAAGCCAAGCATGTGATGCGTGCCGTAGGAGCCGACCTTGAGGCTCGCGAGCGGCATGCGGAGGTAGTCCTCGGGGCTCGCGAGGGCGGCGAAGTGGTAGACGAAGTCGAGTGGCTCGTCGATGAAGAACGGCTCCGAGACGTCGTGCGGGACGAACTGGAACGTGTCGTCGCCGATGTGCTCGATGTTCGCGAGCGAGCCGCTCAGGAGGTTGTCGACGCAGATGACCCGCAGGCCGCGCTCGATGAGGTAGTCGCAGAGATGCGAGCCGAGGAAGCCGGCCCCGCCGGTCACGAGCGCGGTTGGCACGCCGCGACTTTAGCTGCCGTTGCGCGAGGAGAGGAGCGGCACCACGCGATCCCAGAGCAGCGCACCGAGCACGCCGAGGATCAGGCCGATGATGGCGGCGATGAGCACCGTGTTCCGCGGGCTCTGGGCACTGACCTGGCGTGCGCCGGCGCGGATCGTCACCTGCGGCGACTCCACCTGCTTCGCCAAGAGCAAGAGCCCCGAAAACGTCGAGAGGTCCTGCTGGTAGCTAGTGAGCCTCTGCTCCGCAACGAGCTTGTCGGTTCCGGAAACGGCTGAATTCGCAAGCTCCGCGTTGATCTCCTTGATCGCGTTGATGTCCGTATTGACGTGGCCTTCGTAGTTCTTGATCTTCGCCTTGGGGTACGCCCCGATCCCCGCGACGGCCGCGTAAGCGAGGCCGTTGGCGACGCACGCGGCCACCTTCCCCTTCGCCTGGACTGTCACCGTGACGAGTGGGTTGACGGCCGCGAGGGCCTTGGTCACCGTGCTGGACGTCGCGACCTTCTGGACCGAGATCCCCTTGCGGAAGCTCTCGACGCTCGTCTTGCACTTGGCCGCGACCGTCGCGTCGATCGACTGCGCATTCGCGAACTGGCCGACTGCGGACGGATTCGTCTGCAACGTGAACACCGGCGACGTGCCGCCCGGGTTGTACGGCTGGCCGAGATAGATCGTCGCCGTCGCGCTGTAGAGCTTCGCGCCGCCGAGCGAGACGAGGAATCCGATGACCGCCCCGGCCACAAGCCCGACAGCGACGAGCCACCAGCGCCTCGCGAGCATCCGCCCGTAGCGCGCGAAGTCGACCTCCTGCTCGGCTTCGGGATCGAAGCCTCTATCGGGGGCAGGGGACGTCGCCACGAGGGGCGACGATATCCGAAGCGACTAAGAGCGTTCTCATCAACCGCTTTCCCCGACGGGCTCGAACCCGTCGCCGGTGTGCTCGAGGATCACCTGTGAGAAGAAGCGGGTCATGACGACGCCTTCGCGGAAATCCCCGAAGCGCGGCTCGAGGCGCTCACCCTCGGCGAGCGCGATGGCCATCTCGGGATAACGCGACCCGGCCGCCGTCGGGAGAGGGAAACCTCCGCCGAAACGCGGGTTCACGTCCGTCACCTGCAGCTCACCCGAGGGCTCGCGGAAGCACTGGATGTTGGCGGGACCGACGATGCCAAGCGTGTCGGCGACGAGGCGCGCGAAGTCCATGAGCTCGGCGTCCTTGATCGACATCCCCTTGATCGACTCGCCGCCCTTCGACTCGATCATCGTGCGCGGAATCGCAGCGACGCAGCGAGAGTCGAGGTCGGAGAACACGTCGATGGAGAACTCTTCCCCCTGGCACGCGGCCTGCACCATCGAGTCGACTGTCGTGTAGCGCAGAAAGAAGTCGAGCTCGTCCCGGTCGCGCGCCCGGAAGATGTGACGCGAGCCGAATCCCTTGCGCGCCTTGACGAGCACTGGGAACCGGACGTCGTCGGGCACGTCGCCGGCGAGCCACGTCGGCGGCGAGCCGATTCCGTTCGCGGAGAAGAACGTGTGCGCCTCGTACTTGTCCGAGCAGCGCTCGATCGCGTCGATCCCCGAGACGAGCGCGACCGCGCCGCCGAGGTCGTCACGCGCCGTCGCGAGCTCGCGATGATCGAGATCGGTCAGCGGCACCACGAGCCCGACGCCGTGCGCGGCGACGAGGTCTCGCAGCGCATCGACGTAGGCCGGATCGTCGAACGGCGGGACGGTGGCGCGAATGTCGGCGCTGTAGAGGGCAGGCGCGAGCGGATCGATGTCGGCCGCCACGGTCGTCGCTCCCGCGCGGCGAAACGCGGTGACGATGTCGACGCGCTGCCCGGCGCAGGTGAAGAGGACGGTCGTCACAGCTGCGGAGCGTAGCCCGCCTACTACCTCGTCTACTTCGTATAGAAACCCAGGAGGAACTTTCCCGTCGTCGCATTGATCGCGACCGAAAAGTGCGTGGCGGTCGGACCTACCCCTTTGACGTCCGGATAGATCGGCCTCGGGGAGGTAAACGTGACGACCCAGGCCGGGAAATTGACGATCGGCGGCCTCCCCTTTCCGGCTTCCACTTCGGGGAACACAAACGTCGTGGACGTTTCCGTCAGGCTTGCCTCGAGGGCAACGGACGGGATCCCCTGAGACGTCCAGTTCAGACCGTCAGCTCGAGCAGCTCGAATCGCGCCGGCCGCGGTCATCGCCTTGTCCGGGGCCACCATCACCGGCTTGAGCACGACGTTGTAGATCGCGACTCCACCCTCGGGGAGCGTCGTCGGAACATCCGTTAACCGCTCAGGAGCGCGCGTACTCGCCTGGCCGCCCGTCGTGAAAGGCCACCACGACCGCGCGCAAGCGAGAGACACACTCACCCCGACTACGGGTACCGCGACTCCGCTAACCGCCAGCCTACGACAAGTGATCACTTCTTCCAGCCGCCGGACTCGCCTTTGTATGTGCCGCCGAACAGCGCCAGCGGGGTGCGCGCGAGGATCTTGAGGTCGACGCGCGGCGAGCGGTGGTCGACGTACCAGACGTCGAGCTCGATCCGCTCGTCCCACGGCAGCGCTGCTCGCCCGTTGATCTGCGCCCAGCCGGTGATCCCCGGGCGCACCTCGAGCCGGCGCAGCTGGCGCGGCGTGTAGCGCTCGACCTGGTAGCGAAGCGTCGGCCGCGGGCCGACGATGCTCATTTCGCCACGGACGACGTTCCAGAACTGCGGCAGCTCGTCGAGGGAGAGCTTCCGGAGGATCCGGCCCGTGCGGGTGATCCGCGAGTCTCCCTCGTTCACGGCGAATCCCGCTCCCATCTTCTCGGCGCCCACGACCATCGTCCGCAGCTTCAGGAGCTCGAAGTCGACCCCGTCCCTGCCGACGCGCGTCTGCCGGTACAGCACGGGGCCGCCGCCGTCGAGCTTGATCGCAAGCGCCGCGAGCGCGAGCACGGGTGAGGCGACGACGAGAGCCGCGCCGCCGATCGCGAGGTCGGCGGCGCGGTTCACAACTCCACCTTGGGTGCCGAGGGCATGCCCCGAGGAGCCACGTCCGGTGTCAGACACCGGACATGTCCGTTTCCGACGATCACGCCGGTCAACCGTGCGGCGTTGCTCGACGGGACACGGCCGTGCCGGCCGGTTCGAGGTGTCAGACACCGGACGTGTCCTGACGGGACACGTCTCATGCGACGCTTTCTTCGCGTGGCGGCGTCCACGTGGCGGGAACGCCGCACCGCAGGTAGTTCCAGAGCGAGACGACCGTCGCCCACGTGATGAGGACGTAGTACCGCGCGATCCCAACCCCGGCGGCCGCCGCCGCGAGGAGGCCGAGCTGGAGCCCGAGGAAGACCGGGTAGACGACGCCGCGGCCGACGAGCGCGATCGAGCTCGCGAGCAAGAGGAGATGCAGCACGCCGCTCGCGTAGCGGAGATGCCGGTGCGAAATCAGCGCTACGCGGTACCCGAGCGGCTGGCCGTGGAGCATCCGGCCGCGCAGGACGATGAGCCAGCAGTGCTCGAACATCCGCACCTTGCGGCGGTACTCCGTCTCGTTCGACGGCGTCGGCCGCTCGGAGGCGCGCGCCTCAGGCTCGTACACGGCGCGCAGCCCGCGCTGCGGCATGAGGTACGGAAGCGACAAGTCGTGACCGAAGCGCGGGTCGACCTCGACGTAGTCCGCGCGCCGCAGCGCGTAGATCGAGCCGTTGCCACCGGTGACCGAGCCGAGCCGCGACTCCGACGCGCGCGTCAGGAGCTCGTAGCGCCAGTAGACGCCCTCCTGGTTCCCGCCGCCGACGGCCTCGAGCTGGAGCCGGCCGCAGACGTACGCGACCTTCGGGTCGGCGAGGTTGCGGACGAGCTTCCGCAGCGCGTCCGGCGCCCACGTCGCGTTCGCGTCGGAGAAGGCAACGACCTCCGCTTCGGTCGCACGCACCGCCGCATCCTGCGCCGCGACCTTGCCGCCGCGCGGGTTGCGGATCACCCGCGCTCCCGCCGCCGCCGCGAGCTCCTCCGTGCGGTCTGTCGACGCATCGGAGCTGACGACGACCTCCAGGAGATCCTGCGGATAGTCGAGCTCGCGGAGGTTCGCGATGCGGCGCTCGATCGCGTCCTCCTCGTTGTATGCCGCGACAATCACGGCAACAGCCGGGAGGTAGCCGTCGTCAACGGCAACGGGCTTCGTGTTGAGCCGTGCTCCGACCGCTGCCACGAGGGGATAGAGCACGTGCGTCCATGCGAGCGCGGCGAGCGATGTCCAGAAGACGACGACGGCCGCGATCACGGCCGGAACGCTAGCGGCGTCAGTTCGGCGGGAACGGGATGACGGTGAGGTTCTCGTTGATGGGCGGCGAGACCGCGAACGGGCGCGAGTTCCCCGAGCCGGGGGCGACCGCCCGCAGCCAGGACCGGTCCGTCACTCCGATGGGCAGAGTCGCCTGGAAGATCCCGTAGCTATTCGACGTGATGGTTGCCACCTTCACCCACGGCCCGCTGGCGCCGCCCGCCCGCTGGATCGTCACGGTCTGCATGTCGCTCGTCGCGTCGCGCCCCCACATCTGGACCTGTCCATTCGGCTTGAGGTAGACGACGAACGGGAAACGGAACGGCGTGAGCAGCGGCTTCGCCACCGCCGTGGAGAGCGAGGCCGACCGGAAATAGAGTCCACTCTGGAACGGGGTGCCCTTCGGACGGTCCACGAGCAGGTACCAGATCCCGACGGTAGCGCCCGATTTCCACATCTGATACATCGTCTCGGCCACCCAGCGCGCCTCGAGGCCGATCGGAACGCCATGCTTGTTGGGTGGGTTCGTGGACCACCCGACCTCCGTGACCCAGAACTGCGGGGGCTGCGCCGCGGAGATGGCCCCGAGCTTCCAGGCCCGCTGGAGCAGGTTGTTCATCGTCGGCAGGTCCCCGAGCTCCACGCCGCCGCTCGACTCCGCCTTGCCGAAGGGGCCGGTGTTCGAGTACGGGTGATGCGTCCAAACGTCGAACTTCGCCGGCGTGTGGCACGTGAGATGCGGGTTTGCGCCCGCCGAGAGGCAAAGCATGGTGCGCATGAAGGTCAGGGGCGGGATCGCGTGGTTCTTGTCCGTCCTCCCCGGCAGGTGCCGGAACGGAGCGAGCTCGCCCGCGAGCACGAGGTTCGACGGGTCGGCGCTGTGCACGGCGTCCGCGACCGCATTCACCATCGTGCGGTAATAGATCGGGTTCTGCGGATACAGATTCTTCGTGTAGTTCGGCTCGTTCCAGACAGAGAACGCATGAACCGCGGGAGCAGAGCCGGAACCGTCGTAATGAGTCGCGATGGCGGTCGCAAATGCGCGGAGTGCGGCGATCTTTGGCGACCCCCCCGTCGATGTTGCCGGCTCGACGGCGTAGGCCCAGCTCGGAGGCCCCACGATGTCAATGATCGGGGTGATGCCGGCAGCGTTCGCCGCCGAGACGCTCGCGTCCACGGAGCTCCAGTGGTAATAGGGCGATGTCGGATCGGTGGGGTCGAATCCGCTCGCGGGGAGCGTTCTCGGCGCGATCGAAGCCCACGACACGACGAGGCGGGCGTACGTCGCGCCGGCCTGGCCGACCATCGCGAACGCCGTCCCCCGTTGCGGGCTAGTGA
>Ga0265338_10001202_pt1 | contig 42812 bp, 35 predicted proteins | sample 42126metaG_FD_193579 | JGI IMG/M metagenome (GOLD analysis project Ga0265338, IMG submission 193579) | Rhizosphere microbial communities from Carex aquatilis grown in University of Washington, Seatle, WA, United States - 4-21-26 metaG | ecosystem: Host-associated > Plants > Roots > Rhizosphere... | reverse complement strand
TATATCCACACCGTCGCTCATCGTCGGCATCGAATACGCCGGCAAGTCGGCACAATCACAATGTTCGGTCATGAGAGCGACGGCCTGTGTCTCTTCCTTGAGAGTGCTCAGCGTTCGATCGTACACTGAGTGCACCGATCCAATAAATCGTTCCACACTGTCTGCGTTGTACACTGCAACGCTGACTGATGTCTGGATATTCCTCGCCAGCCTGTCGAATGACTTGCGGGCAAACGTTTGCGCAAAAGCAGACACACTATCGGCCCGCAATCTAGAGTCAAGCCGGTTCAATACGCGAAAATCGAAGTACGACAAATGGAGATTGTCGGGAGAAGCGATAACGTAGTGCGCGTAAGGCCCAAGAGCACCGACGGTATACGGTGTGCCTCCGAAACAGGTGGAGAGCACCAAAAGATCGAACTTTGTAGAAGAACCGATGAACCCCTCTAGTCCGGTCTGCAGGTCATGGACGGTGAATACCCTGTCCGGCGACGACGCATCGTAGCCGGCTCCGCCGAATTCAGGAATTTCATGGCCGCAGTAAAGAAATATTTTCACGATAGCGCGCTGGCTTTCCGTGTGAAAGCGGCGATATAACTCCGCTTCGGGTTCGAAGCGCGACCGTTCGTTGTTGCGCCAATACGATTCTCGCGCAATAAGCCGGCCGTTCCTGTAATAGACGAACTCGCCGTCAGGAAGAGGGAAAAAGAACAGGAAGTGGTACTTTGGCCGCTGATGAAAGATAAACACCTCCGCATGAGGGTTTTGCACGGCAGCCAGCGTTACCCCTTCCAGTGCCTCTTCATCGGCTTTGTGTTCACTGCCGCTGGCATCGTGGTAGAGATAGTCGCCGTCGCCGTGATCTATGCAAAGGACCGAATATGAAACCGGAGACGAGCTTTCATTCGTTTGCTGACCCTCACGTTGAACTGAGAAGTTATCGCTGCACGATGAAAGAAAAAGTACGAGCGCAGCGCAGCCAACGCTTACGAAAAGCGTCGAGTGCGGAGCGCTCATGACAGATCGGCGTTGTTGACCTCGCATTCCGAACTCCCGAAACCTTCGCTTTGTGGAGAAATCACTTGGCTATGAGGACAATCAGGATAACGATCAACAGCAGCGTGACAACACTGATGGTAATGACCTGGTCGGCCTGTTCCATGTCCTGAACAACATAGTCAGAAAAAGCGCCAAGCTGGCCGTCCGCCACGCGCACGTAACCGTTGGTACCTGCAAGTTCATCTTGCTTTTCCTGCAGCGCGGCCTTGAAACGATCAAGGCCGGCGCGATCGTCCTTCGAAATCAACGGCGAGTTTTGAACTATGTTCAAGGCATTCGCCATGGTTTGAAATGACTCGTTGAGGATTGCCCGCTTCTCGGACGGGCTGTTCGTTGCTTTCACTTTTGCAGCGGCATCGTTAAAATATTTTTGAAGTCCGTCTTTCCCCTCGGCGTTGGCAGAGAGAACCAGAACAAACATCATGACGATACATCCAATAACTCTTCGTGCTTTCATTGTTGCTCCTTAAATGAGATGAACGTGACATGCAGAGTTTCTATAACAATCAAAGTTATTCTTGTGAGCAAAATCGTTGCTACTCGAACGTTTTCGTCCACTTTGCCGCCATCCCGCCGAAACCCAATTATTCAAATGTCTCAAACTAGAAGCTATCTCAAAAACTCCAATAAATGTCATTCTGTCCCAAGGGGATCCCTTCGGGAGAATCCATGACAATCATGCATTGTGAATCTACGAGACTTCAGTGTCGTAGATGCTTCGCGGAGTCTACCCCGCTGAAACGCGGGGCTCAGCATGACATTTACAAATGCAATCTACATCGAAACCATTTTTGAGATGGCTTCTAGTAGAACTCGTATCGGCGGAACAATTCGCCTCTTCAGAGACTACACTATGAGCACAATCAGGAGAATGATCAAAAGCAAAGTCACAACACTGATCGTTACAACCTGGTCGGCCTGTTCCATATCCTGCACGACATAATTGGAGAAATCATTGAGCTGCCCGTCCGCCACACGCACGTAACCGTTGGTACCGGCAAGTTCATCTTGCTTTTCCTGCAGCGCGGCTTTGAAATGATCCAGGCCGGCGCGATCGTCCTTCGAAATCAACGGCGAGGCATGGACAATGTTCAAGGCATTCATCATGGTTTGAAATGACTCGTTGAGGATTGCCCGCTTCTCGGACGCACTGTTCGTTGCCTTCACTTTCGCAGCCGCATCGTTGAAATATTTTTGAAGTCCGTCTTTCCCCTCGGCGTTGGCAGAGAGAACCAGAACAAACATCATGACCATAAATCCAAAAGCTCTACGTGTTTTCATTGTTGCTCCTTTTATAGGATGAACGTGATGTGATGCTTCTATAACAACCAGAGTTATTTTTGCAAACAAATTCGTATTTCCTCGGACGTTTTCTTGAACCTTGCCCGCACCGTCTTTCGCTGCCCCGGACGAAATTAGAAGCAACCTTAAAAACTCCGGATTATCTCCTTCTGAAGGCGCATAGCCAGATCATTGTCATTCTGAACGGAGTGAACGCCGAAGGCATCTCCCAAAGGGATCGCTTCGCGACCTTCGGGAGAATCCATGACAATCACACCTTGAATCTGCAAAGCCTCCGTGTCATGGATGCTTCTCCCGCCGCCCACGAAGTGATGCCTTCGGCAAAAACGGCTGGATCAGCATGACATTTACAGATGCTTTCTGCATGGAAACCACTTTTGAGATACTTCCAGCCAAATCTGTCTCGTCCCTTTTCTTCGCTTCTTCAGAAGCTAAAGAGGATCCCAGCTGACAAAACGTAAAAATCACTGTTCAAACCGTTGCTTCCCGGAAAGCTTTTGAAATTATAGTTCAGGAATACATACCTCAAATCGGCGACGAGTTTTGTGACTGAATCGATCGGCAGCTCCACTCCTCCGCCGAAATGCCATCCGAATTTTTCTTTTGTCTCGCTCACGATAACCGGGGTAATGCTATAGTCGATGGAACTGTTGTACCATCCTGCACCCATTGCTCCGTAGACATCGGGGATCGGGTAGAGCAACCCGGTTACCATGACCGGCCAGCTCCGCACGTCCACCAACCCATTGCTGTATACTTCTTCCCTGTAATCGACCGAGCCTTCAATTCCAACCATATTAGAAAACCTGAACCGCATGAAAACCCCCGCTGTTCCCCTGGCGTGATCGGCATCTTGTGCCTTATAGTAACCGATTTGGGGTCCGACCTCCAGGCCGCTCTGAGCCGTGGCCGTCGCGAAAGACACAATTATGGAGATCAACACCAAGCTGCTTCGCGATGCCATCTGCTTTTGCCCGCCATCAACTGATAAGTTTGTGCTACGCCGTTAACACGCTGCTCACGGAAATTCGCCGCCCGGCGATGTTTTTCAAAATCCATCAGATCGTCTTTTAAAACTTGGTAGAAACTATCGAATAATTTGTCGCTTAGAAATCACCCAAAGGGATGAAAGAGTAGTTAATCCCATTTTGCAGGGGAAATCCGCGCCGGATCCGTTGTATCGTATTTGTTTTTAGGAGAGAACCGTTGGAGGGGAGCCTTTAGAAACGTACCATTTGACCATGGCAACTTTCAATGCGTCGTTAACAAGAAGGCAGGAGACCATCACGCAGCCGAACAGGGAAAGTGTCTGCCACCAAGGCAAGGGGACAAGCCCTGAAAAGCCCGCGTATGTCATGGCGGTACCAAGAAGCACTTCCGCCAGAACAGCTGCAACAACAGCAGTGCTGGGCATCGTCGCCCAAAACCAGCGGCGTTCGCGCGCGGACACGATGGAAAAAGCGGCAAAATAGAGGAGGGTAAGAAAACTGAAAGTATAGAGAAGACTGTCGTTCGCCCCCAATCCGATACGCGGCCAGGCGGCTAACAAAAGAACGAGCGCTTCTCCGACCATCAACACGCCTAACACCACCGAGACGTTGATGAGACGCCCAATGTTCCACGACTCGGGTTTATTGGAAGGCCGAACGCGGTCGGTGGCCAGGGAAATTTTTGCAAAATCGGTGATGAAAACTAACAGCAGCATTGCAAAGGCGGACATAACAAACTTGCCCGTAACGACAAATGCAATCGCTACAAAAGCAGTCTTCAAGATGGTCCTGCTTATTTTATTGATGATGTACGTCAGGATGCGCTGGTAAATCGTTCGCCCGTGTTGGACCAACGCTACGATGTTCGTCAAACCCGGTTCGGTAAGGACAACACTCGCGGCCCCCTTCGCGACATCGGTCGCCGTGCTGACGGCGATGCCGACCTCGGCCTGGCGCAGCGCGGGGGCATCGTTGACTCCGTCGCCTGTCATCCCGGTCACATGCCCCGCAGCCTGAAGATGCTTAACCACAATATACTTGTCCTCGGGATATACCTCGGCAAAGCCATCGGCTCCTGCCAGAAGATCGACTCCATTATTTCCCGGTTGAGGACCCGCCGATTTCAAAGCTGTCACGCGTTGGATGTTTGCCAACCCAACGCCGTGTGCGATTTCACTGGCAACCGGAAGCGCGTCGCCGGTCAGCATTTTTACTGCAACGCCCAGGCCGCGGAGTTCGGCGATGAGTTGTTTGGCGTCAGGCCTCGGGGGATCGTACAGCGTCACCAATCCGACCAGGGTCAGTACGCCCGTCTCGGCACCTCGCGCCACCGCCAGTGTTCGATACCCCTTGCTTGCCGATTCGCTGACACGCACTTCCAGGGGCTTGATGGCATCGGGGTGAAGTCCACATGCCTGTGCTAAAGTCTCCACTGCACCCTTCATCATCCGAAATTTTTGTCCCTCTTGCAGAACTACGGCTTCGGTCCTCCTATTCTTTGCATCAAAAGGCGAGAAGGAAACAGGTGTGACCGCCGGTTTGCCGTCGAAAACATGACGCTCTTTTGCCGCGGCGAGAATCGCGAGGTCGATAGGATCCTGGTTTGCTTCCTGCGATGCAAGCGCGCCGGCGAACAGAACGTCGGCTTCCGTCATCCGCTCCATCGGGACGACTCCAGTGACGGCCAACTGATTCATCGTGATGGTGCCCGTCTTATCGACGCAGAGTACGTCCATCGTCGCAGCATCTTCTGCGGCGCTGAGGCGTGTGATGAGTACTCCCAGCTTCGCCAGTTCCTTCGACCCGACAGCCATGCTTACCGTGAACATCACAGGGAGCGAGAGGGGTATGGCGCTCATGAACAGGATGAGAATGAGCGGGACCATTTCGAGAAGCGGCGTGCCGCGAATGAGGGAGATGACAACAACTGCACTCAACAAAGTACCGACGACAAGAAAAAGCCAGCGGACGATCTTTGCAACCACTGCATCGATGTGCAGCTTCGGCTGTGCCAGCTGAACGAGCTCCGTGGTGCGGCCAAAATACGTCCTCGCGCCTGTCAACATGACAACGCCGTTTCCCTCTCCCCGGCGGATGACCGATCCCGATGAAAGCATTTCGGCGGGCCCCTTGTCCGCGTCCTTCGATTCGCCGGTGAGTGCCGATTGATCGACAGTTAGTTTTCCGGTGATGAGTTTTACGTCTGCGGGGATGATGTCGCCGGGACGTACGCGGACGATATCGCCTGGGACAAGCTCCCGTGCGGGAATGAGCTGCCATTTCGATTCGCGCAGAACCCGCGCACTGACTTGCAGCTGCCGGCGCAAGGCATCGACAACACCAGCCGCGCGGTGCTCTTGAACAAAACTCACCACGGCATTGATAACGAGGAGCGCCCCTACCACGATGAGGTCGGTAAATTTTCCGGTCACGATGGAAATAACCATGATCAGTTCGAGCATCCAGGACGAAAGGCCCCAGAACTTACTCAGAAATATGAAGACCGGATGTTTCTTTTTCTCCGTCACTTCGTTAAATCCGTTTTGCCCGCGACGCGCTTCAACTTCAGCGGGTGTGAGACCGGCACCAGCGTTCACCTTGAGTGCTGCCAGTGCGTCGGAAACCGATCCGGAGGAGATGTCGGGAGGCTTGACGATTGACGCGCTCTGCTGCGATGGTTCGCCGGGCAGTATTTTTATTGACGGTTGAATGTGAATAACCTCTCGGGGAATTTCGATTCCTTTGTTCACCGGTACATCTGAAGGCCGCAAGTTCTCTGCCATCGTCCCAAAAACAGACCCGGGCTAGACAGGCGTACACGCGTCATTGGACCAATACTCCCGCATCAAACAAAGCGTCATGGATTTTTTGATCGCTTCTCAGATCGGGCTGCGTGCAGATCGGGCAGGGAGAAATGGAAGGATGAGGTGTTGACATAGTAATGTACGTCAGCGGCGGAACTGTTGACGAGAACGGCCACCAGAATGCACCGAGATACATACGCTGCTTCCCCACAACCACGACAAACGGCACTCCAGCAGAAGAGGACCGCTCAACACTCATTTTTTGGAAGAGCGAGTCTCCTCTCCTGTGCAGATCAAACTCATGCGCCGGCCAACGATAGACCTTGATATCTCGCGCTGAAAGAAACGGCCCGGAAGCCAGCTGAAGAGCATTCAACGGTACCTTCATTGCCTGAGTGGTAGATACAAGAGGGTCTTTCAACAAATATATTTCAAATTCAGTCGATGAAAAATCGGTATTGATTTGAGCATTGATCGAACGCGGCAGAAGCAAAACACAAAGCACAAATAATCTGATTGCATAACTCATGAGTGTTGACTCCTATTTTTTCCGCACTTGCGGATTTGTTCTATTAACTACTTCGTGCATTACCGGCTCATTTCTCTTTTCTTCCGTCCGCCTGCCAGCTTGGTAGGCAGCGGCCAGTTGTGTCCTTCGGCGAGGAGACCCTGAGCATCTTCCGGCCCCCACGTGCCCGCGGCGTAATTTGGAAAATCGCTGGGAGGAGCTTCCGACCAGACTTCGAGCACGGGCATTAACAGCCGCCACGCAGCTTCGACCTGGTCGGCGCGCATGAACAATGTTGCGTCGTTTTTCATGACATCCCAAAGCAACGTTTCGTACGCATCCGGAGAACGGACGGCAAACGCATCATGGTAATTGAACTGCATTTCCACGGAACGCAAGTGTATCTTTGCGCCGGGATGTTTTGCTTGAAAGCGAAGAACAATACCTTCATCCGGCTGAATGGCCATTACCAGCCGGGACGACTGCCAATCAAGAGTCGATTCTGCCGGAAACGACTGGTGCGGCACTCCTTTGAACTGGATCGAAATCTCCGACGCCTGATGCGTGAGCCGCTTCCCGGTGCGAAGATAAAAAGGAACACCCTGCCAGCGCCAGTTGTCGATGAAAAGTCTGAGCGCCACGAATGTCTCGGTCTGCGAACCGGGCGACACTCCATCTTCTTCGCGATAGCCGCAAACCTTTTTTCCGCCGACCCACCCCGGACCGTACTGCCCGCGCGTTACGCATTCATGAACGGCGTCCCTGTGGATCGGGCGAACTGCGTGGAGAACGTCCACTTTCTTATTGCGGATTTCGTCGGCTTCAAACGAGACCATCGGCTCCATCGCAACGAGACAGAGCAATTGCATCAGGTGGTTCTGCACCATGTCGCGCAGAGCGCCGGCGTGGTCGTAATACCCTCCCCGGTGTTCAACACCGACGTCTTCGACTGCGGTGATCGTGACACTGTCGACATACCGCTGGTTCCAGATCGGTTCGAACAGAGGATTGGCAAAGCGAAACGCCAGTATGTTCTGCACCGTTTCTTTTCCCAGATAATGGTCGATGCGGTAAATCTGGCATTCATCAAAATTGGCAGCGAGGACTGCATTCAATATTCGTGCGGATTGGAGGTCATAGCCGATCGGTTTCTCGACGACGATCCGCGCCCATTTGTGGTCGCGCGACAGTCCGGCCTTCCCCAGATACTTTGGAATTTCACCGAACATGCTCGGCGGCGTCGCCATGTAAAAGATGCGGTGGCATTTGGTTCCCCATTCCTTTTCAAGTTTGGCACATTGCGCAGACAGTGTTATGTAGGTGTGGATCTTTTTGAAATCACCTTGGAGGTAATGAATGTGCTTCGCAAACTGATTCCACGAGGCGGCGCGGACTTTTCCGAAACGGGAGAATTGGTTGACGCCCTCGTGCAGCCGGCGGCGCAATGCAGCATCGCCGAACTTCATGTGGTCGACCGCAATGATCGCAAACTTGTCTGGCAGGCTTCTGTCCTGCGAAAGGTCAAACAATGCCGGGACAAGCTTCCTCCATGTCAAATCTCCGGCTCCGCCAAAAATAACAAAGACCGTCGGTTCAAGTTGGTCATTTATTTTCATGCTTCTTCTCCTTCTTTCTCGGTCCTGTTCATAAGTCTCTCAATGCTGATATGCTGAAACACATGCATTACAAACCGGGCATATCAAACTCCGAAGAAAGCCCGGATGCGGCTTTCGAGTCGAGCATCCACCTCAGTGACCCGGAGTCCGGGTGAACAAGGGCAGCGGGGAGATTTTCGCTGGTATTATTGTTCGTGAAGATCTTCCTGATGATGGCAGATTTCCGCTCGCCGGAGGCAAGAAAGAAGACTGCTCGCGAACGGTTGATGACCGGCAGCGTGAGTGTGACACGCCAGCTTCCTAACCATTGCACGAACTCGCTTCGAACCGTCCGATGCCGTTCGTGAAGGATCTTGCTCCCGGGAAATAATGACGCGGTATGACCGTCTTCTCCAACACCCAGCAGCATCACATCGCACCGATCGGAAAAAAGCGAAAAGACCTTTTGTAATGCCTCTTCATACTCAAGAGCGGCGGCTTGCGGATCTATTTCTCCCTTTATGCGATGAACATTCGACGGCGGGATGGTGATGCGAGAAATAAGTTCGTGCCGGACCATTCCATAATTGCTGCTCGGATCATCCGGAGCCACCATTCGCTCATCGCTGAAAATAATGTGGACATGGTGTAAATCGACCGATTGTGTTGTCAACAAATCGCCCAGGCGTCGGTACACGCCGCGCGGAGTGGTACCTCCCGAAAGCGCGATCAAGCATCTGCCGCGTTCACGGACGGCCGCGATCATCAATTCGTTGACGGCTTGTGCCGCAGCGATTTCGAATTCTTCAACCGTCGGCAAAATACTTATAGCAGCGGATGGCAATCTGCCGCCTACGATTTTTTCCATTCAGTGTGAAAAGTACCTTTGGAATCGATCCGCTCGTACGTATGAGCTCCAAAATAGTCGCGTTGGGCCTGGATGAGATTTGCCGGCAGCCATGCGCTGCGGTAGGCATCAAGATAACCGAGAGACACCATCAACCCCAAGGCAGGCACTCCCGACTCCGCTGCAAAACAAACCACCCTGCGTAAATCTTCCTGATGGTCAATTATCTTGCGCGACAAGTTCCCATCCAGAAGTAAATTCGGCAGATTATGCTTGGCGTGAAATGCCGCGCAGATGTCTTCGAGCATTGCCGCACGTATGATACAACCGCCGCGCCAGATGCGTGCCACCGCTTCGAGGTCGAGGCGATATCCATATTTGTCCGAAGCCACGGTCAAAAGGGCCATGCCTTGAGCGAAGACGGAGACCGTCCCGGCAAAAAGGGCACGGCCCAATCGCGTAAGAAACAACTGGCGGTCGCCTGTGAATGGCCTCTGGGCACGCTGATACTTCGCGCTGGCTTCCTGCCGTTCTTCCGCCAACACCGATAAATCTCTCATCGAAACCGCTGCGTCGATTGTCGGGATCGGCACCTGCAGCTCCATCGCACTTTGAGAAGTCCACATACCCGTGCCCTTCTGTTTCGCGACATCGAGGATTTCGTCAACCAGCCGCTTGCCGGTTTGCACATCGATTATTGAAAAAATATCGCCGGTAATTTTCATCAAGTAGCTGTTCAGTTCGCCGTCATTCCATGATCTGAAAACAGAATCCAAGCCATCTTCGTTCATGTGGAGCCCGCGTTTCATAAGATCAAACGATTCCGCGATCAACTGCATCATCCCGTATTCGATTCCGTTGTGAACCATCTTCACGAAATGGCCTGCTGATCCGGGACCGAGATACGTCACGCACGGATCATCGTTCACTCTTGCCGCCACGGCTTCCATCACTGGGCGAATGCGTTCGTACGCCTCCTTCGGGCCGCCCGGCATGATGCTCGGACCATGCCGAGCCCCTTCCTCACCTCCCGAAACACCTATGCCGAGGAATTGAATCCCGTCAGCTTTAAGGTTGCGGGCACGCACATCCGTATCCTTGAAATATGAATTGCCTGCATCGATAATAAGATCGCCTTTGTCCAATTGCGGCAGCAAGTCCTGGATAACAGAATCCACCGGAGCGCCTGCGGGGACGAGCAGCATGATTGCGCGGGGGCGGCGGAGCAGTACAATAAACTCTTTGATATCCAAAGCCGCGCGTGCATCTCGCACACCGGCCTCCTGGCGCAACGCATCGACTTTGGCCGGGTCCTTGTCATACCCAGCCACGGAAAAACCATGATCGGCCATGTTCATCAGTAAATTTCGTCCCATGACCCCGAGACCAATCATCCCGATTTCACATTGTTGTTCCTTCAAAGTCTCCCTTTATTGTTGTGCTTCTTTCTTGCATCTTTTTTGGGGATAATTCCATGATTTTGCAAGCTTCTCGGGTTCTGCTATCTTTCAAGAGTCACGGGCGGACGGCTGCGAAAACGCATTGAGAAGTCGTCGGTCATGACATAGATGATCATCCCTCCAACCATTATAACAACCGCGGCCCAAATCCGCCAGTCACGATGGGCATGCTTCCAGTAGGGGCGATGGAACTTGAGCGCATTATTGTTGTCCGCATCTCCGTTGATGTGCTGATGAGTATTGTTCATTTTGTTTACTTCCTTTTATTGAAAATATTCTGAATAAACGAATGGCGGTCCGATTTGCCTGCCGAAAGAATTCATACCGTGCTGCAAGCAATGGAGAAATTAAGAATTTGCCTTCATTCGCTTTAGTATGTCATACGCGGCAACGGGCGTCGATTCCTGAACAATGCTGGACCCCAGATCCTCAACAAGAACTGCGAGCAAGTCATCGAATCCAATCTCTTTCTGATTCCGAAAAATATGGTGCGCCCCCTGCCGTAACGAGACAGATTCCGAACCGCTTTTCAGCAACGCACTCAAAAGCGCGGGCCAGGCTTCTTTCTTGAACTTTCTCAAAACGTCGGCCGCCAGCCATGCCACATCGGGATCGGTGTCTTCGAGGACATTTACTAACATTGGAATTGCCCTGGGATCGCCGATTGCACCAAGTGCTTGGACCGCCTCACGGCGAACTTGATCCAGGTTGGAATTTTGCAATGCTCGCGTCAGGGATGAGACCGCAGGCTTTCCGAGAGCTACCAGCGATTTTCTTGCTTTCTGCCGATTCGTGCCGTTCTCGCTTTTCAAAATATCCATCAGCACTTTAATATTTTTACCTGGCTCATTGCCTTTCATCATGGTTTTCCTTCGTTGAAATTGGCGCGGCAGAGATCTTTCCAAGAGCATTGTTCACGAGGCTCTCGGCTTCCTCCTGGATCCGGCGCAGATGCTCTGCTCCCCGGAAACTCTCCGCATAAATTTTGTAAACATTTTCCGTCCCCGAAGGCCGGGCAGCGAACCAGCCATTCTCAGTTGCAACTTTCAACCCGCCTATTGGTGCGCCGTTTCCCGGCGCATGAGTGAGAATCGTTTCAATCTTTTCACCTGCCAACTCTGTGAACGATATATCCTGAAGGGAGAGATTTTTCAATATCTTTTTTTGCTCCGGCGTTGCAGGCGCGTCGACACGGTCGTACAAAGGTTCGCCGAGATCGCGCGTGAGTTCGTTGTAGATTTCGCCGGGGTCGCGGCCTATGCGGGCGGTGATCTCCGCAGCCAGCAGCGCCGGAATAATTCCATCTTTGTCGGTCGTCCATACGGTGCCATCCATGCAGGAGAATGATGCCCCCGCACTTTCTTCACCGCCAAAACAGAGCGAGCCGCTCTGCAATCCATCGACAAACCATTTGAAGCCGACCGGCACCTCATAAAGATTCCGGCCCAGTTTGTTAACAACGCGATCGATCATCCGGCTGCTCACTACTGTTTTGCCGATCGCTGCTTCATTCTTCCAATTCGGCCGGTGCTGGCAGAGAAAGAAGATGGCGGCCGAAAGAAAATGGTTTGGCGGCAGCAATCCCGCGCTTCGTGTAACGATTCCGTGCCGGTCATGGTCGGTGTCGCAAGCAAAGGCAATATCGAAACGATCTTTCAAACCGATCAAACTCTGCATCGCATACGGCGACGACGGATCCATACGGATCTGGCCGTCCCAATCTGCAGTCATGAAACGAAAGGTAGGATCGACTGTCTCGTTGACAACCGTGAGGTTCAATCCGTAGCGTTCAGCGATCGGCCCCCAGTAGTGGACACCGGCGCCCCCGAGCGGATCGACTCCGATATTTATTTTAGCATCACGAATGATGTTCATGTCGATCGCATTGCCGAGGTCACTCACGTAGGCGTCGAGGTAATTGTGCCGGTGCGTCGTCCCGGCGTGAAGAGCTCTTTCGAATGGAATTCTTTTGATGTACCGAAGGGCTCTCTCAAGAAACTCGTTGGACTTCGCTTCGATCCAATCGGTGAGGTCGGTTTCAGCCGGCCCGCCTTTTGGAGGATTGTATTTGAACCCCCCGTCATCCGGGGGATTATGCGAAGGCGTTATGATAATGCCGTCAGCGAGGCCGGTGTTTCGGCCGCGGTTGTAGGAAATGATGGCATGAGAGATCGCCGGGGTCGGCGTATATTCATCCCCCTCTGCGATCATCACCTCGACTCCATTCGCCGCAAGGACTTCAAGGGCGGTTGCGTACGCCGGATAGGATAATGCGTGGGTGTCTATTCCGAGGAATAGCGGGCCGTCGATTCTTAGCCTCTTCCGATGGAGGCAAATCGCTTGCGTTATCGCAAGAATGTGATCTTCGTTGAAAGCTTTCTTGAACGATGAGCCCCTGTGCCCGGAGGTGCCGAATGCAACGCGCTGATCCGGCACTGAAGGATCAGGGGACTCGGTATAGTAGGCCGTGAGAAGCCGGGGGATGTTTGCCAGCATTGAAGCTTCGGCCGGCTTTCCTGCAAAAGGACTTACTTTCATTTCATTTTTCAATATCGTCGCGATGTATTTTCATTGTTGTCCGATCAATTTTGCGATCTGAAATTTGTTTCCGTGTTGGGATGAATACCGGCTTCAGCGAAAGTGAGGGAACCATGAATAGTGGCCGAGGCCAAAAAACAACAGAAAAATTAGCAATACCCAGAAGATGGTGTCGATAACCACTCTGCCCTCCGCATCGGCATTAGCCCTTTTTTCCGCTGCCCTGCGCCAGCGTCGAGTACGAGGGCTGGCTGCGGTGAGCAGCAGTGAAACGAAGATTGCCATAAGAATAATGGGCAGCCAACCTATTCCCCACCATAGCGGTCCAAACGGAACAAGCCATACTCCCCCGGCCCAGGCGAAAAGCGATACGACAACAAAAAACCAGAGGAAGCTGTCCCATGGACCTTTTGTGCCAAAAGCTAGGGAAACGATCCACACAACAAACAACCCAACGGACAGCGCAACAAACAGATCAGCGATAAACATGAGATTCTCCTTTTTGCATTACTTTTTGCGTCTAGCGTTTTCGTTCTACGATCTACTTTCTCCCTTCGGTTTTTCATGAGATTTTTTTGTTAAGGTCTCCATCAACTTGTCGAAAGGCTTGTTGAATTTCTCGACTCCTTCGTCTTCAAGCTGTTGAGCTACCTTGTCAATGCTGATCCCTAGCTCTGCCAGTTGCGCCATTATCTTCTTCGCTTCCTTGACATTCCCTTCAAGGCGTAATTGTGGATCGCCGTGATCACGGTACGCATCGATTGTATCAAGCGGGAGGGTGTTTATCGTGTCCGGACCGATAAGTGCTTCAACGTATTTCACATCGTTGTAGTCCGGGTTCTTTGTGCCGGTGCTGGCCCACAGCAGGCGCTGGGGAAATGCGCCTTGACCCGCAAGTTTTTTGAACCGGCCGCCGGCGAATAATTCTTTGAACATTTGATATGCAAGCACGGCGCAGGCGATCGCAGCTTGTCCGCGAGTTTCTTTTGCAAGGTCGGTCTTCTTGCTTTCTTGTGCAGCAATTTTTTCCAGCATCGGGTCGACCATCGAATCAATACGACTGACGAAGAAGCTTGCCACTGAAGCAACATGATTCACGGCCTCTCCCCGGGCCGCGCGAGCCTCAATGCCGGTGATATACGCTTCTGCAACTTGCCGATAACGAGAGAGCCCGAAGAGTAATGTTACGTTAATGTTGATTCCCTCATCTATGAGCTGCTGGATGGCTGGAAGTCCCTCCTGAGTGGCAGGGACTTTGATAAGTACATTTGAGCAGTTCAGGCCTGTCCATAACCGGCGGGCTTCCTCAATGGTGCCTTGAGTGTCATGCGCCAGGTGTGGATTCACTTCCAAACTGACATAACCGTCTTTGCCATCCGTTTTCTCGTAGAGCGACCCGAACTCGTACGCGGCACTTTGCACATCGCGCATGGTGAGATCTTCGTAGATTTCCTTGGGATTCTTGCCTCTGATCAGCAGGGCGCCAATGGCTTCGTCGTACTCCTGGCTCTCAGCAATCGCCTTCTCAAAGATAGACGGGTTCGATGTCATCCCACTTAAACCATCTTCCTGAATCATATGCTGGAGCCGGCCGCTGGCAATCAAGTCTCGCCTGATGTAATCCAGCCAAACAGACTGGCCGAGCGTTTCCAATTGCTTCAACGGATTACTTTTCATGACCTTTACCTCTTATCGTTCAATTCACTGTATTTGAGAATGACAACGGCTGAGCGACGCACCAGAGACCATCTCACACTCGCGCTCTTCCCCTTTTGAGGGGCTGCTGCCTTTCTTCACTTGAGTCATTCATTTCTGCAACTCAATAGCCCCTATGGAGGCTCATGAACATTTTTTTAGCGATTCCTTTTTGATACGTTCAAAGAGGCTTTGTTTGAAGTATTTTCATGGCCTTCTCCTGTTGATTTTCAGCAACGATCAACTGGACGCCTTCGGCATTTTGGAGCGAAGGAAGCATCCCGCCGCCATCGTCTTTGATGATGAATGCAGGGACGCCGGAAGATTCGAGATGCCCTCTTGCAATTTCAGCATCTAGTTCATTTTCATATTCGCCGACAACTACTTGTTTTTTTCTCATCTCCTCACCTTTTGACTTATTGATATTTTCGCTTTGGACGACATATTCAGCAATTTCGCCAACGCGCCGCCTCTACCACAAATGTCATTGTCCGATATATTGTTATCGAAGAGAATAGAGGTTCGTTTCCTTGTGCATTTTTTTCTCGGCATTGAAGAACGATCATATGGATTCAGGGCTTTCCGGAACAAACGACGCCGAGTCCAACATCGTTGCGTAGTGCAGTGGAACAATTGGAGCCGCTGGTTCTGTGCAATAGGATTTAATATCTCTTTGAATCCTAGCCGCGTCTCCCCAATCACTCCAGTATGCTCCTTCTATTTTCACGGTGCGAAGTCCGGCGGGATTCTTTTCAAGAATTGAATAAGAGAAATTCATTGAAGGCAATTTTGAAAACAGGTCTTCAACAACCTGTCCTTCGGAAGATGAACCAATGACCTGGCGTAAATCCCAAAATGCCTTATACATTGACGGTGTGAATATTTCAAATAGCCTCAAAAGGGTTCTTGCGGTACTCACGATGACCATGGTATTCCACAAGCCCCCGTTTTTGTAGAGTTGGCTTGCAGTAACCGGGTCCGGTTTTTCCACAAACTTCGAAATATTATAGACACGGTTTGCATTGCCGCCGGCAATTTCATTGCCTGTAACAATCCATCCGTATTCGCCTTCCGATTCTTGAGGATGGATCCCTAGGAGCATTAATGATTGAGGGTTGTCGGCGACGAACTCGGTGGAAAATTCGACGTGTTTCATAAAACCCTGTTCGTTCAACACAAAGTGGTCGGAGGGGAAAACACACACAATCGCTTCAGGGTTCTGCTGATAAACATGCATAAGCGGATACAATATCGCAGGCGCGGTTTCACGCCGGCAAGGTTGCACGATGACTGTTCCTTCCTGACGATCGGCGAGCTGTTCATGGACGTAACGAATGTGCTGCCTGCTGGCCAGAATCAGAAGGTGTTCCGGCTCAATGAGCAACTCCGCACGGTCGATAGCATGCCGGAGCATTGAGCGGGTCCCTGTAAAGATGCAATATTGTTTCGGGACATCGGAATTATAGTGCGCGCGAATGAACGATTGCAGACGCCTTCCCTCACCGCCTGCAAGAATAATCCCCCAGACCTGACGATCATATTCAAGCATTGTCTTTCCTTGTTTCTTCGAATAGGGAGTACGAGTATGCTCGTCACCGGCGTTTGGTCCACAGCAATTTCCGGAACGGCATCTCTTCCAAAATTTTAACCCAGCCACATGACCCATTGCTCACCGACATAATTCCGAGATATCTACAAAAAACCTCCCACCACTCGAAAATAGAAGCGTTCGCGCGTGACATGCCCTGAAATATACTACTGATGATTTATCGGAGTGGGAATCATCCAAAAGGATGAAAAAAGGATTAATTCTTTTAAAACCTCAATACGTAAAAAGCGGAGCAGGGCAAAACATTGAATCGGCCGGGAAGATCACGAGCGTGTAAAAACGCAATAAGATTGAAACCGCCCATCAGCGACGGTTTCCGTTACGCAGTGATATTAGAAGCCATCTCAAAAACACATCACTTGACCCTTCTCCCGAAGGGATGGGCTCGCCAGATGCGATCACTCCGTTCGCTTACTCAGGATGAACGGGCCATTTGTTCCCCCTGAGCAAGTCCCCTCAAGGGGAACGCGTCGAAGGGCTAGCGCAAGACCATTTCTGAGATAACTTCTAGAAGCCGTCTCAAAAATGGCGTACCGTGTACCGCATTTTTAAAGGTCATGCTGAGCCCCGCTTTACAGCGGGGTAGACTCCACGAAGCATCCATGACACCGAAGCCTTGTAGATTCACGATGCGTGATTGTCATGGATTCTCCCGAAGGTCGCGAAGCGATCCCCTTGGGAGATGCCTTCGGCGTTCACTCCGCTTCGCTCCGTTTTCCGAAGGGATCCCCTTGGGACAGAATGACATTTATCGGGGTTTTTGAGATAGGTTCTCGTAAAATAAATCGGGATGCTTCCTGCACACTGTGGAGTGTCTTTTGCGGCACCCGGCGCTTTGCGGCGGGAGCGACCGGTTAGGTGGCACGCTTCGTTTGGTTTCCACCAATCTTTCTATGAGATTGGATTTTCGATTTCAGAGTCGACGGAATTGGCCGGCATGAGCAATTCTTTATATGGTCGAGGTGCCACTCGATGCGCTTTTCGAGAGTCGGCCTGGGAGGCATTGGGTGTTTGTTGTGCCATTCCGAGTTCATTTGGTTGAGTCCTTTCTTGTGTTATCTGTCTAAAGAATAATTAAAGAATTAGTCCTTTTCATGCCAGGATTATTTCGATACCCCCAGTATGACGTGCACATGATGTACAACGCCGTCATCCTTCAACGGTATGCATACCGGGCTTCCTAATACAGGCGCCGATTGAATCGTTCCGTCGAGCGTCCAGCTGGCGGCTCCTCGACTTACTCCGCTCGGATTTTCGACTTTAATCTCGTAGCGAGTGGACCGGAAGCGATACGCTATTTCAAAACTTCTCCACGTCTTCGGTATGCATGGGTCAAGAAGAATTACCGTTCCTTGCAGACGGAACCCGAGCATCGACTCGAGCCCTGCCCGGTACATCCATCCAGCAGAGCCGGTGTACCATGTCCATCCGCCGCGCCCGACATGGGGAGGGCGTGAGTAGATGTCCGCGCTGACAACATACGGCTCAACTTTGTAGCGAGCAGCAGCAGCGGGAGAGCTTGAACGATTGATCGGGTTTAACATCGAGAACAACTCGGCTGCCTTGTCTCCATCTCCGAGCATCGCAAATGCGATCATCGACCAGATAGCGGCGTGCGTATATTGACCGCCGTTTTCGCGGATGCCGGGAGGATATCCTTTGATATACCCGGGTTCAAGAGGAGTTCGGTCAAACGGCGGGGTAAAGAGCAGCACCAACCCTTCATCGCGGCGCACGAGATTTTCATTCACTGCTGCCATCGCTCCGGAAGCACGAGTTGGATCCGCGGCTCCAGAAATGACTCCCCATGACTGGGCTATTGAATCGATGCGGCATTCTTCGCTCGACGCGGAACCAAGCGGCGTTCCGTCATCATAGTATCCCCTCAAAAACCAGCTTCCGTCCCACGCGTTTTGCTGAAGAGATGTGCGCAGGGCAGCTGCATGTTCAGCCCACACCGCGGCTCTCGCATGTTCCCCCCGGGCAATTGCAAGCGGAGCAAACTGCGACAGAGTTGCATAAAGAAACCAGCCAAGCCATACGCTTTCTCCCTTTCCCTTTTCACCAACCATACTCATGGCATCATTCCAGTCTCCCGTCCCGATCAGCGGCAAACCGTGACTGCCGCACAAAAGACTTTTGTCGAGGGCAAGAGCGCAGTGTTCAAATAACGTTGCATCCTCACCCGAAACCATAGGCTGAAAAAATGAGTCGTGTTCGCCGACGCGAAGGACAGACCCCTCAAGAAAGGGAATCGATTCGTTGAGAACCGCAAGATCGTTCGTGACCGCAATGTAATGGGCGACGCTGTACGCCAGCCAGACCCGGTCATCGGAAATTCTGGTGCGAACTCCGCGGCCGGACGCGGGCAGCCACCAATGCTGAACGTCTCCTTCGGCAAACTGGCGCCCGGCAGCCCGAAGAAGATGTTCACGCGTCAGCTCCGGTTTCGACACCGCAATCGACATCACATCCTGAAGCTGGTCTCGGAATCCATACGCACCACTGGCCTGGTAAAATGCGGAGCGAGCCCACACCCGGCAGGCTATCGTCTGGTACAGAAGCCAGCCGTTGAGAAGAATGTCCATCGATCGATCGGGTGTACTCACCCGTACCGCTCCAAGAGTCTCACTCCAATATTTTTTTACTGCTTGGAAAACTGTTTCGGGGTCAATCGTTCGAAAACGGGTGATCAAATTGCGAGCTTCTTCTTTTGTGCCTGCCTCACCAAGGAAGATAACGATTTCCGACTCTTCCCCCGGTTTGAGGTCAAGACGTGTCTGCATCGCGCAACATGGATCAAGCCCCGCACCTACACGATCGGAGAGAGGTGCGCCCCCGGCGAGAGCCGCAGGAGAAGCGAGCGTGCCGTTGCGGCCCAAAAATTCTTTACGGTCGCCGGTCCAGCTCGATTGCCGCCCGCCGAGGTCGGCGAACGCAACGCGATTACGGAATTCCGTTCTCCAGGAGTTCCTCGCAAGCATTGCCCCGGTGACCGGGTCGATCTCGGTCGAGATGAATGGTGCGGAGGTAGTACGCGATGCAGCAAGCACCCATTCCGTATAGGAAGTGATCGAGAGCCTCCGAAATCGATGGGATTTGTTCTTGATCTTCAGCCGAGATATTTTGACGGACGCATCGAGAGGAACGAATGAGAGCAATTCGAGAGAGACTCCGCGGGAAGAATGTTCAAATCGGCTGTAGCCATAACCATGGCACGCAAGGTATTCTCCCATTTCTTCTCTGATCGGCAGCGCTGTGGGCGACCATAGCTCTCCGCTCTGTTCGTCCCGGACATAAATCACCTCACCAGACCTGTCGCTTACAGCATCATTCGATCTTTTTGTGAGCTGATTCTCCCGGCTGTTCATTGACCACGTATAGCCCGTGCCTTCGGCGGACACCTGGAAGCCGAATGACTGATTCGCTACGACATTGATCCATGGCGCCGGTGTACACTCCCCATTTTTCAAAATCGTCACGTATTCGCTTCCCTCGGACGTGAATCCGCCCAACCCATTCGGAAACTCAATCGGCTGCGGCGGTACGGCGGACTTCGTTGACCGATCATCAGTCCGAACGGCAATCAACTTTTCTTTGACCCAATCCTTGGCATTGAGAGGGAATGAGACGCGGCGAGGAGGAGGGGCAGCCTCGGCCTCTTCAGGAAATTTGAGCTGTTCTGAAAGACTGCCGCGGCGGCTGAGAAGCACGGCTCGTGCGGCGCTTTGAAGCAGCATCCGGACATCAAGCGAAACCAAATCCGCGCGAAGAAGGAAGATGTTTCCCGGAGAAACTATTCCTTCGTGCTGTGTGCGCAGCTGTGATTCGTTTGTTCGAAGGAGTGTTTCGAGCACGTTTTGAAGGTCCATCGTGTACGATTGCGGCTGTTCGTTCAAAATCACGAGATCAACGGGGAGAAGTTTCATCTGCCAATATTCGTGCGCGCGCAATAGTTGCCTGACAATATCCAAACCCTCAGCCTCATCGATCCTCACGAGAACGATCGGCAGATCGCCCGAAATACGATGCGCCCACAATGCGGACTGTCCGCTCTCGCTCCGCTTGAGGACTTCGGACGAGGGCCGAAGTTCAGAATCTGAATACAGGACGTGGCTTGCGAGATGCTGGAAGAGATGCGCTTCCTCAGCACTGATGCCGAGATGATGGAGCTGGACTTGCGCCTGAGTCCATGCGAGAGTTACTGCGCGCTCAAACGCCGTTGAGTCGTGGTGCTTATCCGCAAGGTTCAGCACTTCCGTGCGCGACGGAGCAACCATCGTCCAGAATGCAACACGCGCGGTCGTTCCTGGGAGGATTCTCACTCGGCAGCGCAGGCTGAAAATTGGGTCGAGTACTGTCCCGACCGTATTGGAGAGCGGTTTTCCGTCCGTCATGGAGAACGGCGAGCGAATCTCCCGGCCCCGGCCGAGAAAACGGGACCGGTCTGTTTCATATTGAACGTCTCCGATGTTTTTGCCTTCTACCACAGCATGATGAGCTGCCCATATTTCCGGCTCGGCGGGCGACCGCCGCCGCCGTGTCGCAAGAAGAGTACCGACATCCGGGGCGTATTCGGTTTGGACAAAGAGGTTCGAGAACGCGGGCTGCGACGAATCTGATGCGGGCTGAGTCAACACTACTTCGGCGTACGAAGTTAACTCGATCTCCCGAACCCGGCTTCCAAGATTCGACAGAGATACACGGCGTACCTCGGCATCGCTTTCGGGAGAGACAGCAACTTCGAGCGTTGTTGCGATGGTTCCGTCCCGTCGTGCAATTTCAACCCGATCCTCCGAAAACTCTACTTCGTAACTATCGGGCTCAACGCCTGTAGGCTGGTACCCTGCAGACCATACGTCCCCGGTATGAACGTCGCGCAAAAAAATGTGCGAACCCCAGGAATCACAGGTCACATCTTCGTACCAGCGGGTGACGGCGAGGTCCCGCCAACGGCTGTATCCCGAACCTGCGCCGGTGATCATGACTGCGTAGTTGCCGTTGGAGAGAATGCGCGTGCGCGGAACACGTCCGTGCGGCGAATAGAATTTTTTGTGAGTCGGCGGTATCAAATCGCGAACGTTAGCGGTGACGTTTACCTCCTCGGAACGCGGCCGGACGACCGCGACATCACGGGGAGTTCGTTCCTGCAATAACAGTTCGGTTGCCTGAATGATCGGTTCCGCGTGAAACCGGCTGCGCATAACGCCGTCGTTGAGGGCATCGTCGATCGCGACCAATGTCATCCCTTCATGGTGAGACATATACGCACGAACAATGGCTACCCGCGCACCTTCGGGAAGGCGCGTCGGCGTGTAATCAAGAGCTTCGTAAAATCCGAATTTGCCGGAGCCCCCCGCATCAGATATCTGTACAAAATTTTCTGCAGCTGCCTTCGGATCGACCATCGCTGCCAGGGCAGTTGCGTAGGGTGCAACAACGGCATCTTCACTGAGACCGCGTTTGAGGCCGAGTCCGGGAACTCCGAAGTTCGAGTATTGATAGGTGAACTCGAGGTCGCGGACATTGTACGCAGATTCAGAAACGCCCCAGGGCACGTCGAGCTCGCCGCCATACTCTATTTGCCGGCGGACGACCAAACGGTTTGTCTGCCCAAGCAGACTTTCAACCGGCTCGCGCATCACCAATGAAGGCATCAGATATTCGAACATTGATCCCGACCAGGAAATCAATGCCGAACCGCGGTCAACAGGTGTCAGTGATCGCCCCAGGTGGAACCAATTTTGCACGGGGATATCTCCCTTGGCGATTGCGACAAAACTCGCCAGCCGCGCTTCCGACGCGAGCAGATCGTAGCAGCCGAGATCGAGACTCCCATCGGCAACGCGATAGCCGATTGAGAGAAGTTTCCGGGACTTGTCGAAAAGAAAACCAAATTCCATCTCCTTGAACATCTTCAAAGACATATCCTTCAGCGCTGAGAGAGAGTGCGTCAGGGACCGGGCGGCTTGCTGCGAATGATTGAAGGAATCTATCAGAACGTCAACGTCAGCAGCAGAGAAAGCATGTTTGTTGCCGCTTTGGAGCAATTTCGTCCGGTAAAACGTAAGGATAGCGACAGCTTCTTCACATCGGTCTGGGATGTCGTTCAGCGCCGGAACCGAGTTGACAAATTGTTTGAGGGCGTCTTCGGAAATTATTCTCGGGTCAAGTTGTGCGGCAGCGGTCAACAACAACCAGGGTTTCAAGAGTTCAGCATCGCGCTCGCGGCTCTTGATCGATGCTCGTATCGCGTCAGTCCAGAACAACACCTCTGCTCCGGATTCTGCACTCGTCTCTTTTCCTTCCTCACCGACAAGACCCCGCGCAAGGCCGGAGAGAATGCCGGCATGAAACGAAAGCTCTTCCAGCTTCTTCACAATACCAGCGGGCGCAGTTGGAGATTCGCGGAGCGATGCGCCAAGAGCATCGAGTCCTTCGACGAGCTTTTTTCGACCCGTCGAATGAATTCGCTGTTCGATACCGAGCATGCGCACGGAGTCACGGGTGAGCAGAAGTGCGTCGGAAATTCCCGTCATCCAAGAGGATTCAATTAGAGGACGCTTGTTCATTTCGCCGCACGCATTTCCTAGCGAGATCAAATGACCTGCAAGGTTTCCGCTGTCAACAGAGGAAATGTACTTAGGGTCGAGCGGGCGAAGGTCACGAGTATCATACCAATTGTAAAAGTGACCGCGGAACCGCTCAAGTCCATGCATCGTCGTGAGGGTCGCATCCAAACGTTCAGCGGTATCATGGATTCCGAGCCAGCCGAAATCATTGGCGGCAACCGTGGACAAAAGGTACAATCCAAGATTCGTGGGAGAAGTTCGGTGTGCTACCGCCGGCTTCGGCTCTTCCTGAAAGTTATCTGGAGGCAGGTCGTGTTCGTGAGCGGTAACAAACGTCTCGAAGAACCGCCAGGTGCGACGAGCGTTGAGACGAAGAATCTTCGCGTTAACATTGGAGAGCGGCCTGGGAGCGTCATATGCCTGTTGGCGGCTCGCACGCTGTGCGACGAGCGGCGAAAAGAGCCACAGCACGATGAAAGGCGCCGCTGTCAGCCAGGACTCGTGCGGGGCGAACGCGACGATGAGAGCCGCAATACAAGAAAGGACAACACCCCCTGCCATTCGCCTATAGAAACCCCTGATATTTAGAGGGAGGCCGAACTTCGCCTGCGCAGCGGTGACCCACTCCAGCATATGACGATGGCTTATGAATAATCGGAAAAGTGTGCGCACAATCGCATCCGTCATCAGCCACGCCTGGTGTGCGATCATCGAGACGTGAAATGCAATCTGTGAGAGGGCAAGGGACAAATCTCTGCCCACCGCGCGCACGTGACTTCGCTTCGAGATTTGACGCCGCCGCGGAATAATGCCGGCAAAAAAGGGGAGAAGAGGGGGAAGCGCTATCGTGGCGAGGATAAATCCGCTCCACACAATTGCAGAAGCGAACGGAAGCGTCCATCCCCCCAACAACCCAAGAAACGCAGCTGGCGCCGATAGAGAGCGACGAAGATTATCCATCAATTTCCATCGGCCTGTCAGCGGGATCTTCTGGACGCGAGTTGGGCTGCATGAATCCCGGCCATGTCCAAAGATCCATGGAAGAAGCTGCCAATCGCCGCGGGCCCATCGATGCTGCCGAGCTGCCGCTACATCATAGCGCGAAGGAAATTCCTCCACAACTTCGATATCGGAGACAAGTCCGGAGCCGGCAAAAATTCCTTCGAGAAGGTCGTGGCTCAGGACAGCGTTCTCGGGAACACGCCCCTCAAGAGCGGCTTCGAACACGTCCACATCATAAATTCCTTTTCCGCTGTATGATCCTTCTCCGAAAAGATCTTGATACACGTCGGAAACAACAAACGCGTACGGGTCTATCCCGCCCGGGCCGGAAAAAATATGCTGAAAAAAAGAACCCGCACGTCCAGTGGGCAGCGCAGGGGTAACACGCGGCTGAAGCACGGCATATCCTTCTATCACGCAGCCGGTACGCGCGTCGATCTTCGGCCTGTTGAGAGGATGAGCCAGTTTTCCGACAAGCCGCCGGGCCGCTCTGCGAGGAAGTTTCGTATCGGCGTCCAACGTAATGACATACCGGACACCATCGGGTACGGCAGATGGAAGATGAAACGAGCGATCGCCAGATTTCAAAAAGCTTGTATCTGTCGCGCCTCGCAACAAACGATTAAGCTCGCGCAGTTTCCCGCGCTTGCGTTCCCATCCCATCCACTTTCCTTCCCGCTCGTTCCATAACCGCCGCCGGTGAAGAAGGAGAAACCGTTCGTCGACCGAGCCCGTCGTATGAAGCTTGTTCAATCGAGCAATTCCCTCAGCCGCAATTACGAGAAGTTCATCGTCTCCCGCTGCTCGCTCAATGGCAGAGTCTCCCCAGTCCGAGAGGAGCACAAAACGAAGATCGCCGTCCTGGTTTGCAAGATAATGTACTTCAAGCCGCTCGATCTGTTCTTCGATCTCCTCACGCGCCGTCAGAAGGGTGGGAACGACGACCATCGTGCGCATGGACGACGGTACGCCTTCGCGAAGCTCAAGGCCGGGGAGCGCTTTGGGTCCAAACCGATTCGTAATCCAATGATTCACGAGCGCGACGGCAACATCGGACAATGGAAGCAGGGCGAGAAGAGTGAGGAGAAGAAAATCGTACCGAGGCACTCCGGTCTTTGCAACACCGAGCAGCGGCAGTACAAGAATAAGCCCGGCGACAAACGCTGTCGTTATAAGATACCCCCGCATCCCCGTCCCTGCTGCACCGCGGTCGAACCAGGAACGGAGGGGGACATGAAACGCGATGTGTTTCTCAAATGCCAGGCGCCCCTTCGAGACAAGATAATAACCCGGGTCATGCAGCGGACCGTCTTGTTCGCCATCTCCCGATGTCTGCGCACTATGAATTGCCATCTGGGCGATTTCGATTTCCGTATGGACTGAACCTCTCGCAAGCTCTTCAATTGCGTGCCGGTAACTATCCCGCGTCGGAAAATCCATCGCAGCAAAATTACTCTTCGCACGCAATGCTGCGTCGACGAGACTCACATTCTCGAAAAATTTCGGCCAGTCGACGGAAGACATGAGACGCATGCTTGTGATAACGTTGCTTACGGTGACACTCATGGCTCCTTGAAACTGGTGTTCTTCGATGACGATCTTCTCAGAAGTCGTTCCCTGCGCCGTCAGACGATCATCCAGCCAGCGAAGCGCCGGTGTCACGGCAGGGTCTTGATCTCTTAATCGTTGAACGAGCTGCGCTGCGAATGCCGTCGGCAGGGATATTCCGTTAAAACGGCGGAGCGCGAGATCGGGGAGTTCAGCCTCGCGGATGCCGATTCCAAGCAATCGGTCGGCTACGCTGTTCGCTTCCTGGCGCTCTGCGCGGCTCGTAATAATGCGCTGGGCCGAGCGGCGCAAGTTTTCGACAAGCACGATGCGCAGTGTGATCGCCACTGCCCAGAGTTCTCCGATCGTAAGCGGCTGGACTCGTTGATAGGCGCGAACGAACCGATTCAACGACTCGAAATCGAATCGGCTGTCGGTGTGGGCGACGAATGCCCACGCTATCCCAAACACGCGAGGATAGCCCTCGAGGTGCCCTCCCTCAAGTTTAGGAAGCTGGCGGTAATACCCGTGCGGAAAATCATCGGTGATTTCGCGAATCTGCTCATCCACGATATGAAAATTATCGACCAGCCATTCGGCTGCCGGCATGATCACTTGTTCTTCGCTGATAGCTTTCGCGATGGTGCGGTAGGCCTTAAGCAGTACCCGGCTGTTATCTTTCAGCCGTACTGCAAGCGGCCGGCCCGCGGCGGGCCTAACAACGACTCGTTGAGCTGCTGCAAGGCTCTCTGCATGCTGTTCAAGGCGTTCGATGCTGAAGAGCTCGCTCCGGATCGGGGCATTGTTATCCTGAGGGAAAGCTCCCCTGCTGCTCATGAATGCGCGAAATATGGAATATTTCAATATCGTTTCTTTCAGGAAGAACACCCATCACATCTTCTCACGCCACCATGACTGCCGGCCCGGGGAAGCACCAATCACAAGATGCGCGGACCTCATTTACTTTTCTTCGATACGGCGGGTTCGCCTTCCGAAGGAATCTCGGGTCCGAGGAGAACCGCTATCCATCGAGTGTTTTCATTCGCCTCACATCCGAGCTTCAGGGTCATGGTAAGAGGAACACAGAGAAGGGCGCCGACGACACCGAGCAGATTCCCCCAAAAAATCAACGACACAAAAACAACCAGCGTGGACAAGCCGAGTCTGCGTCCCATGATCCTCGGCGCAATGACGTTTCCGACCAGGGTGCCGATCACCAGATATCCGCCGGCAGTAAGCGCGGCCGAACCTCCTCCAAGCTGAACGAGGGCAAGGAGAACTGCAGGAACAGCCGCGATAATAGACCCGACATTCGGTATGAAGTGGAGGAGGAATGCGAGAAATCCCCACATGACCGGGAAATCGACGCCGAGGATTGAGAGCCAAATAGTTATCAGGACGCCTGCGATCAAATTGAGAAGAGTCGTGATAACCATATAGCGTTTAATATCGGTAACGAATTTTGTCACCTGCGGAAACACCGCCTTCGGCTGATCGGTAATCGAGCGAAGTTTTACAGGAAAGCTGGAGGCTTCGAGCAGAATGAACATCACGGTAAACATAACAAGGAGAGCACTGGAAAGGAGCGAACTCAATTCCGTAAACAAAGAACCCATAAAATTCATTATTGCCTCGGGGTTGACATATCCGAGAAGAACTTTATCGGTCACCGAAAGACCCCTTTTTGCGAACAGCGCCCTGATTTCCAGGAGCATTTCATGCATGCGAGCCTGATAGAAAGGCAGCGCGTTGGTAAAGCTGTTGAGCGACGCACCCACGACGACACCAATGCTCAACAGAATCACCACCATTGCTGCTACCACGATCAACACCGCGGGGAGAGTTGGGACCCCTTTCCGCTCCATCCACAGTACCGGCACAGTACCGATGACCGAAAGAAAAAATGAAACCAGAAGCAGCACCACTACCGACTGAGCCTGATTGATCCCGTACAGGATAACCACAAGCGCAGCCGCGATAATGAGAAAGCGCATTCCGCTGTTAGAATCAACTTTTTCAGCCATCACGACCCTTTTATTGTTGACCTGCATATTTCCATTTCGCCAGTGACGAGGAGTTCGTCCCGCACTTTTTCTGACTTCACCTTATTCTGCGACTCGTACTTGCGCATGCCTGAGTAATTCCTTGTTCCAGAAATATCCGCGGCGGAGCTCATCGAGAATTGTCCCCGGTACGTGGCCGTTGTGTTTCGCCAAGACCACGGCCTCATGCAGATTATGGTCGAATGCCGTACCGACGCTGACGAAAGGCTGAATTCCTTGTGATTCCAACATTGAAATAAATTTTTTGTGGATGTTCCGCACTCCTTGTGCAAACGGCTGCTCTTCGTTGCCGGCCCATTGCATCGCCTTCTCCAAATCGTCCACAATATCCAAGAGCGAGATCATGATCGCCCGCTTGCCTTCATCGGCGGCCTTGGCGCCGTCGCGGTCAATGCGCCGCCGATAATTTTTGAAATCTGCAAGCGTTCGAAGATTCCGGTCTCGCTCAACGATGAGTTCTTCTTCCAACTTCTGGATCTGCGCGGCCATATCTGTCGGCGGAAGCATCTTTGGTTCCATCTCTCGAATGTCTAGTTCCATGGTCTTTTCCTTTTCATTATTGAATGTTGTCTGCACAATGGTTTGATCCGCAAGCGCGGCGGAGCAAGCGGTTCAAAGGTTCTGTTCTTCCACAATTTTTATCTGTTCTACCAGCACTGTATATTCTTTCGAAAGTTCGGTTATCTCCTCTTCTGTTTTTTCTTCCGCATTGATGACGGCATTGCTGGCGGCTTTGTTTGAGGCGACCAGCTCATTGATCTTCAGATGGAGAGAAGCGGAGAAATGAATGAACGATTTTTGAATGATAAACAGAGTTAAAAATGTAACGCCCAGGATCACGTCTCCTATCTCGTTATGAATATCCTCCGTATAGAATCGTTTGTTCGTCAGCCAGAAAAGGACGATCAGCAAGGCGGCGATAAATGTTATTGAATTACCAAGCACGGCGGTTACAACTGTCGTGAGTTTTTCAAATCCTCTTTCCGTATCCCGGTACAAACCCTCCATGCCTTGAGCGCTTCGTTCCTTCTTTGACGAAATCCGAGATAATGGGTTCATGATCTTGCCGCCACGTCGTCTCTGGCTGCGATGACACAATCCAAAACATGATTCATCACCTCTGGAGTTATGTAGACATTCATCGGGAACATTTTGACCGCATAGATCACTGCTTCAGTGTCTTTCGCATCTCTATTGTATTCCGTCCCGCGAAATCCCGTACTAAAACTCAGATACGGCGTACGGCGTCCGTTGATTGTTTTTCCCGAGCGGAACCATTCAAACAACGTATCGCCAATGGCGCGTGTCAATGAATTATGCCTGAGGAGATCATCGCGATAGACCGGGTTCTTCACTTCACGGTCGTATTGGAGCCGCGCATCGGTACCGGCCGGATATATTCGTAAGAGCGTCACTAATCCGTAATCTGAAGGGTTGACGCACACCATTTCAGGGTTCAATGCAATTTGGTTTTTCAGGTACACTTTATTTTCAAGGATGCCGCCAAGAACGGATTGGAAACCTTCATGGCCGAAAAACTTCAGCGTGGCCCAACCTGCCATCGAGCCGGTCGCCGACCGTGATGCTTCGAGAGTATAATTCATGGGATTGTAAGGCGAGCGAGGCTGTAAATATGCCGTGACTCCGCGGGAGAGGAGCGATTCAAATTCCGCAGCATTCTTGTACACAAAAGTACTGCTGATGTACGGAGAGAACCCTGTCTTGTGAAAATCTACGCCGAAAGCATCCGCAAAAAAGACCCCTTTGATTGCGTTATAGTTTTTTTCGAGGTACGGGAGCACCGCTGCCGAGAAGCCAAGAGGGTTTTCTTTGAAATCGTACTTGCCAAAAGCCAGCCACGCCCATCCTATCACTGAATCGCAATACAATAACGCCTTGCCGTACCCTTGAGGATTCGGATACTTGTCCAATAAGCGACGTACTTCTTCTACGGGGTCGAACGCGTTCGCATCGGTCGTTGCCATGGTGCACACAACCGAAGCAACAGGAATTTTCCGAGCCTGGCAGTCCATCAAGACTTCTTCCAGATGATTCGTATCCATCGCGTTGGAATCAACATCCGTCTTGATCAGAATCAGGTTGTCCATTCCCAAACCCGTCCAATCCGTACTGTTGAGCATGGTATAATGCGCCTGTTGTGAACAGATCACTTTCGCGTCGGTGCGTATTCCCGTATTTCGTGAGCCGGGAAGAACCCGCGTGAGGGCATATTTCACATGATACGTCCAGCATCCGGAACCGCCGTAGGTATAGACGCACCCCGATTCCTTCGGCGCCCACCCGGCGAGGTTTGCCAGTATCCCTGCAGACTCCAGCTCTGCCTGATGAATATTCCAGGCATACTCTCCTTCCAAAATATTGGGCGCAAATATTTCAGTCAAGATTGCCGCAACGATCGCTGCGGTGTTTCCCTGCGGACTCACGTTGCACATCGTCAGCGGATGTCCCCAGTTCGGCAGCCCTTCAAACAATTTAATCACTTGCGTGATGACGTCTCCGGAGGTTTTCATCTTCGGGTCCAGCGACGAATCTTTTACGTTTTCGAAATCAATGGTCAACGCCGGATCCGACCCCAGGAACGCGGCCCCGCCGGCCTTCATCGGTTTTAGCTTGTCCAATTCGCGGATGGCATCGTTTATTCCATCGGCGAGAGAATCCTTCCCGCCTCGATAGGGGGACGGAAATGATCTGAGCATCTCTGAACGAAACTTTGCCCAGGGGGGAGCGATATCGTCGAGAGCGCGCCGATGATCTTCTTTCACATCGCTGATCATGAGATATTTCCGGTATCATTCCGGGATATGTTATTGTGCATGAGCCAATGCCTCTTTCTCAATCGTCACTCCCAGGCCTTTCGCCACCTCCATCCCCAATTGAGGGTCGGCGCGGAAGAACTGACACAATTGCCGGTTAACGATCTCGCCTTTTTTCTCTCCGGCAATACCGCTCATTGAACCGACAATATTGCTCACAAGATTCTCCCTGTCCTGCTCATTCATTGCGCTGCGGTACAGATTACCCGGCTGGGTGTAGTGGTCATCATCATGTTCGTTGCGGTCGAACCAATCCGCCGTGTTCGAGTCCAAGTGCATTGCCGGTTCTTTGTACTGTTCGTCAACCACGATATCGTCGAAACTATTCGGACGGTAATTCGGGCTTGCCCCGCCGTTATCGCCGAACTGCATGAACCCGTCGCGCTGATAATTCGCGGTGGCGTACGGACATTTGTTGACGGGAATTTGTTCATAGTTCACGCCCAGGCGGTAGCGGTGCGCATCGGGATACGAAAGCAAGCGGCCCTGCAGAAGTTTATCGGGTGAATAGCCGATTCCATCAACGACATTCGCCGGCGTAAATGCAGATTGTTCAACATCGCGGAAGTAATTTTCCGGGAGTGTATTCAATTCCATCATTCCGACGTCGATCAACGGATACTCTTTGTGGCTCCACACCTTCGTGACGTCGAACGGATTCCACTGAAATGCCTTTGACTGGGCTTCACTCATTACCTGAACCTGGAAGAGCCACTTTGGATACTCTTTCTTCTGGATCGCTTCCACTAAATCGCGCTGCGCATGGTCCGGGTCAATGCCCCGCATCTCATTCGCCTCTTTGCCGGTAAAATTCTTGATTCCCTGCATTGTTTTGAGATGAAATTTTACCCACACCCGTTCGTTCTCTTTGTTGATGAGAGAGAAAGAATGGCTTCCAAACCCATTCATGAAACGGTAAGAAAAGGGGGTTCCGCGGTCGCTCATCAGAATCAGGACCTGATGCAAGCTTTCCGGGTTTAGACTCCAAAAATCCCACATCATGGTCGGGCTTTTACAATTTGTTTTTGGGTCGCGTTTTTGCGTGTGAATGAAATGCGAAAATTTTTTCGGGTCTTTGATGAAGAACACGGGAGTATTGTTCCCCACCAAGTCCCAATTGCCGTCTTCCGTATAAAATTTGAGAGCAAATCCGCGCGGGTCTCTTTCGGTATCGGCGCTCCCTTTTTCTCCACCGACTTGCGAGAAACGGGCAAACATTTTTGTTTTCTTGCCGACGGAAGAGAATATCTTCGCCTTGGTGTATTGCGTAATATCGTGCGTCACCGTAAATGTGCCGAATGCCCCCGACCCTTTTGCGTGCACGACTCTTTCGGGAATACGTTCACGGTTGAAGTGTGCCAAATCTTCGTGAAGGAAATAGTCCTGGAGCAGGATCGGTCCCCGCGGTCCGGCCGTCATCGAATTGTCAAATTCGACAAACGGCCTGCCGCTTGCGGTGGTAAGCTTCTTCTTTTCCATAGTATGCGGATCTTTCGCTACGTTGTTCAACAATGATTTTATTTCTTGCTGCATGTCATTTTCACCCGCCGGCTGCGGCTACTTTCTCTCCCGCTTGTTATCGCGATCTCTTCCTCTTCCGTTGCCGCCATCGCGCTGCTGCTTCACCCAGTTCCGATGTTCAGGGTGATCCTTGTTTACAAAATATTTTGATTCATGGCTGTCGCGGATGACCGCCTGATCGTGACGGCCTCTGAGAGAGATATATTTTTCTCTGTACATTCTGTCGTTGCGATACGGTTCCCGGTCGTTCACGACTACCTTGTAGGAATGATACAAGTCATAATGGCGATAGCGGTACGGCAGCGATGATCTATGAATCCACAGACCCCCTTCGTTGTAATAGTACATATGTTCCGGAACGCTGTAGTATACGCCGATATCGGGCATGTAATAATAGTCGACGTGGTCGTAACCGGTCGGGCCCCACACCGGCTGCCGGTCGAGATTCACGCCCACACTGAAGCTAACCTGCGCATCAAGAGCGTTCGACATGAAGACTGCCAGGATCAATGCAAATACATAACGCATGATGTTTCTCCTTCGATTGACTATGTAATCAACTTAAACCCGGTCCCGTCTATTCGGGAATCCGGCTGACTCTGCAACTATTAATCCGAAATCTGTCTCCATCTTCAACGACTCCAACGGGACGAGCGAGCCATCAGTGTATCAGCTGACCCTCACAAGCTGTTTGCCGAGATTCTCTCCCGCAAACAATCCGATAAACGCCTTCGGGACATTTTCCAGCCCTTCGATAATGTTCTCCGTGTACTTCAATTTCTTTTCTTTCAGCCAGTCCGCCAATGCATGTGTCCCCTCATCGAAGCGGGCCGAGTAATTCCGGACAAGAAAGCCCTGCATACGAGCGCTGTGTGTAAGCAATGCGGGCTGAAGCCGCGGACCGATCGGAACGCGATTGTCATTGTAGAGAGAGATCTGCCCGCACAACGGAATTCGTGCTCCATTGTTTAGGAGAGAAAGCACCGCGTCAGAAATATCGCCGCCGACATTATCGAAATAGATGTCGACCCCCTTCGGACATGCTCTCGCTAGTACTTCTGGGAGGTCATGTGACGTTCGATAATTGACCGCAGCATCGAACCCCAATTCGCCGGTTAAATATCTTGTTTTCCTGTCCGACCCCGCAACACCCACTACGCGGCAGCGGTATATTTTTGCGATCTGCCCGACAATCGTTCCCACGGCTCCGGCGGCGCCGGAGACCACAACAGTTTCACCCTGCACAGGCTGGCCGATATCAAGCAATCCGAAATACGCCGTGAGGCCGGTCATTCCCAGCACGCCAAGTGCTGTGGTTACTGGAGCAATATCCGGATTGATCTTCCGGACATCTTTCTCGCCGGCAACGGAGTAATCCTGCCAGCCGAGATTTCCAACCACAACATCCCCTTTCACAAAGTTCGCGGAGTTTGACTCGAGAACATCCGCAACAACGCCTCCATTCAGAACTTCATTCAGTTGAAACGGCGGGACGTATGATTTGCGGTCATTCATCCTCCCTCTCATGTACGGATCGACGGAAATGAAGCGCGTCCTCACCAGCAGTTGTCCTTCTCCGGGCTTCGGGATTGAGGTCGACACCCGCTTGAAGCAATTCTCACTCGGCATGCCGGCCGGCCTGCCGGCTAAAACGATCTGTCTATTGATTTGTTCTTGCACGGCGGATTTACTCTTCCAAAAAAGTGTGAGTGTTTATTGAGATCATTTAACATGAACGGGGTAATCTGTATATCCTTTTTCACCAGGCGTATAAAAAGTATCTGTATGGAGATCATTTGACAATGCCCAGCCGCGAACGAATCGTTCGACGAGATCCGGGTTATTAATGAAGGGCCTCCCGAATGAAATTAGATCTCCGAGGCCGCCCTGTAATTCGCTTTCTGCCCGTTCCTTTGTATAGCCGCCGCCCAGAATGATGGTGTCATGAAATCTCTTGCGGATGTCCATCTTGATTCCGATTGGCACCTCGGGTGCACCCATACTGCTGTGGTCCACGATATGGATATACAGGATCTTCATGCGATTGAGCTGTTCGGCAAGATATTTATACGTGTCGTCGATTTCAGGATAGTGAGGCATATCGCTCGCGACGCCGTATGGCGATAACCGTATACCGACTTTTTTCTTCCCAATCGCATCAACAGCAGCGGCAACCACCTCGAGAAGAAAGCGGCAGCGGTTTTCAATACTGCCGCCGTACTTGTCATTTCGCACGTTGCTTATGGGAGACAAAAATTGTTCCAGCAGGTACCCATTTGCTCCATGCAACTCTATCCCGTCAAAATTTGCTTTCACTGCATTGACGGCGGCGTTCGCAAACTCCAGTTTTGTATGTTTGATCTCTTCAAGAACCATCGCAGTGGGCACGGGATAATCCTGCAATCCCAAAGTATCAGTCCAAATTTGTCCGGCGGCTTTTACAGCAGAGGGGGCAATGATCGTTGCACTTTTAGCCATATTCGCCGGATGACTGATGCGGCCGGTGTGCATGAGCTGAACAAAAATCTTTCCGTCTTTGGCGTGCACCGCCGCAGTCGTTTTCTTCCAGCCTTCCACCTGAAAGGCATTAAAGATGCCGGGGATGCGGCTGTAACCCAGACCGTTAGGAGAGGGGGATGTCCCTTCGGTGATGATGAGTCCTGCGGCAGTACGCTGCCCATAGAATTCAGCAATTAATTGGTCCGGAATATTGCCAATCGCACGAGATCGTGTCATCGGCGCCATCACGATCCGATTTTTCAAATTAATGTCGCCGAGTTTGTAGGGGCTCAATAAATCGACGTTCTTCATTTACCACCTCCTTGATTAATACCACGTGGTACAAGCCAAAAGCGCAATACTTTTGCCTGGAACCACCGCGAAATAATTTTCTGCAATCATCACAGCAGCATATCTCAGAATGAAAAACCAGCCTGCGCAACAAGCAGCACCCGCCCTTTTCTTTCGATCGGCAAAAAAGGGGCGACTTCCAGCCCGATGTTTACATTTTTCGTAAAACCAATATTAACGATACGTATCATCTCCGCCAGGTCCAGAAGCATGGATAGCGCAAAACCGCCGCGACCGACTCCGACATCGATCGGCGAACCCACGCCAAAAATTCCTACTCCTGCACTGACCGGAAATCGATTTCCCGTCTCTGCGTTAATAAGATAGAATCGTATCATTGCGCTGTAGTTCCCATACTGGACCGTATCGCTGGGCCGAGTATCGTAGAGCACCTTGGGTATCGCAAGAGAAAATCCTATTTCGATTGCAGGCCCTCTCACCCGAAAATACCGCGTCATGGTATTCGCACGGTTCACTGCACCGATCTTGATCGTATAGTCGGGTTCGATGCGGATACCAAGAATCGCCCAATCGGGGAGCGAATCTACCGGTACAAGAACCTGGTCAAGTTCCGCAGGACGAATGTCGGCGTACGGCCCGTACGCAGTCCGATACTGAACGAACATATCACGATCTTTGTTGGGATCGCCGTGACTTCGGAATGTCAGCACACGCCGCTCGTACGACGGTGCTGCATTGCCTTCACGCAACAGTACTGTTGTCGTTATTCTAAGAAACTGCGGCCCCATGTGCAGGCCAATACTATCACGTTCAAAGTGCACTTCGAGATTCTCCAGCTGCTCACGATCCAACGTCACCGGCGTCCGGATATTGGTGCTTCCGGTTATGGGAACAATGCTCACATACCTGCTGAGTTGTTCAACTTCCTGGAATTCTTCCACCGCGACAACACACTCCGTTTCGTACCGAAATCGCCGCCCTTCGGAGTCCGTCACTCGCAAGCTGACGGGATATGATCCCGGCGTTACGGATTGCGGGATGACGGCAATGTGTGTATGCTGCCCGAATTGTTTAAGCTTAGCACCTTCGATATTGAGTATCGGCGTAATAATACCTGCTGTCGTACTATCGTTGCGCTGAATGACGAGACGAACCGTATCGCCCGGGAAGTAGACCGACTTGTCGACGGAAACACTGATCCTCTCATCCTCGTCCGTAGACTGAAGGAGTATCGAGGTCTTCAATTGTGCTTGAGCGGCGGCTAATCCGAGTACAGAAAGCAGCATATATTGTATGAGAGTTGATTTCAGCATGTCGTTTTTTTGGGATCGTCATCGCCTCACAAAGAACAGAAGATTGCTTCCACCGCAGCCGATTTCCTTTTCGTATTAATCGAGCTGATTTGTCTTTGCCATCGATCGTCCGGCGCTGCGAAGCGACTCGGGACAATCCAACCGCCCGGTATGAATTTCAATGAAGACGAGGCTCTCCGCGCTGGCAGACTTGACCAATGCATCTTCAAGCTCCCCTTCCGTGCGGACATCAAGGCCAAGCCCTCCTCCGAAGACCTCAGGGAGGTTATGATAGTGCCACTGCTGGATGTCGTTGTATGGATGGTCGACAATCACCCGCTCTATAGTATAGCCGTCATTGTTAAGAAGGAAAATGACGGGCTTGAGATTGTTCCGTATCATCGTCGAAAGGTCCTGGCACGTAACCTGAAAAGCGCCATCGCCCACAAAAAGGACAACACGGCGGTCCTTCGCTGCGATGGAAGCGCCGAGGGCGGCCCCCACGGTATAGCCGATCGACCCGTAAAACGTCTGCCCGATAAAGGTCGTCCCTTCAGGCATCAGCATTTCCGCCGCACTGAAGAGAGCTACGCCAGTTTCGGCAACAACGATCGAATCGTTCTGGATAAAATGACTCATCCGGTCGAAGAAACGTTTGATGGTCAGCGGCTTGGTCAGATCAGGGAAGTACGGTTCCGTCTGGCGGTGCACGCATTCATCGGCGGCGCGCTTGATGTCAAGGGAAAGAGAGGGACGCCGCGGTATTTTTTCCGTGAGACCAAGAATGAAATCATGAAGGTGTACGTTCTCGTAAAAGTGGTGCTTGATTTTCACACAGCCGATGTTTCCGCTGATGAGGATTGAATCGTCGAGATTCGTTGTAAACCCTCCGGTATTAAAATCGGACATCAATCCTCCGAGCTGCAGAATGCAGTCGGCTGACTCGACCCGATTTCGTACGTACTCGCGGCTCCGGTCTCCTTCAAAGAGCCCGATGAATTGCGGGTGGTGTTCTGAAAGAAGAGTTTTACCGAGCATCATGGTGACGTAGGGGAAGCCGGTTTTATCGAGAAAGCCTGCGAAATCTTTTTGAAGCTTGAAGCGTATCAACTCTACGTCGCCGATCACGACCGGCTTTTGCGCCTTTTCAAGCATTCCGAGGGTTTCTTTGATCGCTTCCGCAAGCGCGTCTTGATCACTATGGGGATGCCCCGGGAAAGGAAAAGGGCTCGGCCGCGGGCATTCCTTCATCACCATATCGGATGGAAAGCTGATATACACAGGCTGCTGGTGAGCAAGACACGCCAGCAGCACTCTGTCGATCTCGCCCGGCGCCGTCTCAGCCGAAACAAGTTCGGTCGAGGCAACGGTAATTTTCTCGTACATCCTTAACGGAATTTGATAATCGCCGAGCGTATGGTGCAGCAGCGGCCGCGTTCGAAAATTTGTTGTCGCTGGCGAACCGGTGATCACCACTATTGGCACTCTTTCCGCAAACGCGCCGGCAACGCCGTTGATCGCGCTTAATTCTCCGACTCCGAAGGTTGAGGAGAATGCGCCGATGCCCCGAATACGCGCGTAACCGTCGGCAGCGTACGCAGCATTGAGTTCATTGCAGGTTCCGATATACTTCACTTCGCTCTTCAGCACCTGATTGAAAAATCCGAGGACAAAGTCTCCGGGCACGCCGAAGATATGATCCACGCCGATCTCCTTCAGCCGAGCGAGAAGATATTCTGCTACAGTGAATTCTGAGCTTGCCATGCTTGTACTCTCCGCATTCTACGTTCATTTTTGTTTCGGCTATCGGCCGATGATCGACGGGGCGCCGCTTTCGCGTGAATTGTTTCGGCATCGCTGCTTAACCGTCGTCTTTAAACAAGGCAGTCATCGACCTTCCGACTCCGTCAATATCCTCATTGAAGTTTGTCCGGAACAGCTCCAGCTTCACCGCTCCTCCATCCTTATATTCTCCCAGCATTATCTTGAGTTTGCGGTTCCGCAGTTCCAGAACTGCTGCGTCGCTGCGGTACCTTGCTTTAAACGTTGGACCTGCTTCTTCCATCTTTTCCTTGAATGCCACGATCCTGTTTTCATTCGTCTTGATTGTCCGTTCCGAAGCACGCTTGAATCTTCGCCATTTCGCTTCATATTCCGTTTGACCGTCCCTCGGATCCACTGGTGCATATCCTGAATTATCCAGAGCATTTATAACTTTCTGTTCGGGTGTTTCCTCACAGCCCGTCAAAAAAGCAGCTGCCATGCACACGATGGCACCAATGATAAGAATAAGATTTTTCACGGCTCGCTCATGCGGAACGTTTGAATATCCTGTCAGGTAAAGGAATTGTTGCTGCTACGCTTTATCTTTAAATAGATCAGTCATGGTTTTTTCCAATCCATCCATATCGTGCTTAAAGTTCGTCTTAAACTCCTCCCATTTAACCGGCCCCTCGTCTTTATATTCTTTCAGTTTTTTCTTCATGTCGCGGTTTTTCTGTTCAAGAGCCGTCACGTCCTTGCTATACTTTGCACTGACCTTAGACCCGGCCTTTTCCATTTCTTTTTTGAAGGCGTCGATCCTTTTCTCATTCACCTCGATATCCTCGTCAGACTTGCGTTCGAATGTTTGCCAGTCTGAAGAATATTCAGCCTGTGCTTCCTGCCACGATCGCTGGGCATCTTTTGCATTCTCCTTCACAACTTCAATTTTTTGCTCCGCCGTTTTACCGCATCCCGCCGATAGCATTCCTGCTACGAAGCCTGCTGCGGCAATTGCAAAAATTTTGTTTTTCATGTTTTACCGTTTATTGCGGGAGCTGCATGCGACAACATCGCTGAAATCTTTGTCATCGGTTCGGTTCCCTTTTTTCCTTTTGTTCCGGTGGATTAGGACGGGGAGCCTGCACTCTGATCTTATTCGGAGGAGCGGGCCTCCGCACTTGTTGTGCCTTTACTCTTTGTTTAGGCGGAGTCATATCCCGAGGTTTAGGCGATTGGTTTGTTATTGCCGGATTCATCGGGCGCGGCTGCTGTCTCACGGCTTTGTTCTCAGGCGCAGGAGATTTCCTCACCGGCTGCGACTGAATTCCGGCGTCCGGGTTTGCCACACGCGGCTGCTCCTGATGAGTTGCAGCGATTTTTCCTGTCGACGGCCGAACCTCATTCAATTTCATTACTTTTGATGGAGCAGGAGTCTGTCCGCTGCCGCTGCTTCTTTGTACTTGCGGCCTGTAAATTCCAATTTCGCCGCGGCTCAAGTGCTGTCCCGGCTGAGCAGTTTCGCGAATTGCGACCGGTACAACCGTGGTATGTGTGACCCTTTGGACCTCACCTCGTTCCGGCCCCGCAATGTATCTCACGTTGCGCCTCTCGTCTCTTTGCGTATTCACGATCACTGTTGAGTTATTGATGATGGTGACGTTTCTACTCCTATTGAGGTAACGACCGCCAAGGTCCGGCCTCATAAAATCTCTCTCTCTCACGAAAACCCATCGTTCGTTCGATTCATGATATTCACTCCCAATGGCTACATCGATGCTGATGCCAGGCCTCAGCGGAGCCCATCCGTAATATCCGGGAGATCTGCGCCACGATACCCATGCGGGACCCCATTCATTATCTGGAATCCAAAACCAACCGTATGTATTATCGTAATCCCATCGGCCATAGTGAAAAGCTGCCCATCCCCAGGGATAGTCGGAATACCAAGTCCATCCGTCATCTGTAAGAACCCAATGTCCGGCAGTCGCGTACGGGCTGAAACCGCGAATTCCATTTGGTATCCAAACATAGCCGTAGTTTGGATATTCTACCCACGCTCCATAGGGGCTCAAGTCATTGTAAAAACGCTGATAGCTTACAGAGCCTTCCTGCGCCATTGTTTCCCGCGGCAGAAACCACGCCGCAGCACTTAACGCTGCACACAGGACGAAAATTTTTGACGATCTCATGCCAATATCTTTCACTGATTTCATTTTTGTGATCTCTCAATCCGATTTTGACCCGCGCAATAAACCAATAGCTCCCAGAACTGTCGCGATTGCGCCTCCGACCACCATCCATATCGACTTATCGGTGGCCGAGCCGGTAAAAAAACGGGAGACGTCCGAGCTGGACGAATTGTACGCGTTGATGCCGAATATCAGAAGAAGAACGCCGCCGGCAAGAATTGCGAGCGATATTGCTTTGTTCATAGATAAACCCTCGATTTGATTTTTTGTTCTTGGCCTCGTGAAGAAGTCAGACGGCTTTTCGTCCGCTGATCACTCTCACTAATACAACCACAATAGCGATAACGAGCAGAACGTGAATTAGTCCTCCCATAGTGTAGGAGGAGACTATTCCCAAGAGCCAGAATACAACGAGGAGAACTGCGATAGTGTAAAGCATGATGATCATCCTTTCTTATGAATGAAAAGTCCAAAATATTCCTGCATCAGGACGTCCGAAATCTTCCGTTAATGCAACAGCGAGATCAGGGCGCCCCGGCTTCCGATTGACTAACCAAATAATTCTCAAGCCCCATTTGCTCGATCTGAGCACGCTGGATTTCTGCCCAATCGACGTGCCCTTCTTCCATCTTCAATATCTTCGAGAGCAATTCAACAGTACCCTGGTCCTCAACAGAACGGGCAAGCTTGATCGCTTCGTTGTATGACCGCACAGCGCCAAGTTCATCGTTGTTGTCGTTCTTGATCATGTCCGGAACGGTCTTGCCGATCTTTATCGGATTAAGTTTAGAGACTATCGGTGCGGCCTCAAAGAATATGATCCGTTCGATCAGCCACTCTGCATGGTGCATTTCATCCATTGCCTGCTTCCTGATGCCGGCGTGCAGCTTTGCATAGCCCCAGTTCTCACACATCTCGGAATGCACCATATATTGGTTGATCGCAGTCAGTTCATCCGCTAATAACTGATTAAGCACCGTGATCACTTTTTCATTGCCTTTCATAACTGTTTCCTTCTTTTACTTGTCCACAGCATGACAGAATTGTTTTAGCCTTTTTTAACTTCCTGGACCAGCTCAGGCTGGCTAAGAAAATGTTCACGAACCTTTGCAGCGATCTGGTGGTCGGTCATTTTATCTTCCGTTTCGATACCGACTATTTGGGAGCCGAATGATTCGGTATCAAGGCGTTTTTCGAATTCGCCCTTCGCTTCACCCGGGCCAAGAATGAGAATGGAATCGGCATGATGAAGGAATGAAATGACTTTGTCATAGTATTCCTTGAGATGGTTGGAGAAACGGTGCTCTTGCTGATCCTCGGGTTTTCCGCCAGAGAACCGAACGTGTTTTTCCATGCCGGATGTGATGGAATGCACTACCTCTACGCCATCAGTTATTCGCACAACGACTGCTTTCTTGTGGTCTATCCATACGCCTACATTGTTTGACATCGGATTGCCCTTCGATTGTTAGATTTAGTTGATGATGTCGTGATATTCGCCGCCCTCCGGACGCTACTGCACGCTGATCTCATATCAAACTCACAAGGGCCGCAGCCCCGGATAGGATGATCAAAACGCCGGCGATCCTGTTGACCCATCTGAGTCCGTCGGAGTCGAGTTTTTTTCTAAACGTTGTTGCTACATAACTTAGAATCAGAAACCATACGCCAGAACCCGTGAACACTCCGAGCACAAGAATGAATGCCGAAACAATAAACAGTTTGTGCCCGAGCCCGAAGGCTGCGAACACGGCGACAAATGCAAAAATGGTTACCGGATTTGTAAGCACGAGGAGAAAAGCAGAGAGGTACGATCCCAGCAGGCCTTTGTTTTCGTAAGGCATGACAGGATCTTTGCGTTTAGCTCGAAATGTTCTTATTCCAAGGAAGAGAAGTATTCCCCCGCCAACCAGGCGCAGCCAGAAGTGCTGGCTGGCGATCACGTCGGAGACGAAGGTGAGGCCGAAGGCCGCAATACTGCCAAACAGGGAATCTGCAGTTGCGGCGCCAAGGCCGATGATCAGCCCGCGCGAATGCCCATCGGCCAACGTCTTGCGGATGCAGAGTATGCCGACCGGGCCGATCGGCACCGCCATCCCAAATCCAATGATAAGTCCTTTGAGAAAAAAAATTGGTTCCATATTCTCATATTCCGGTCGGTGCAGCTAATGGCATAATTAGAGTGAGTGACGCGGCATTTCTAAGAATTCTCATTGAACCTGCACCCATAATCATGATTCGTTCCGCCGAGCATTTTTTCAGAAGGCAAAGAGAGGCTCCTGTTTGCTTCACTTCTCTGACGCAATGATACCTCGATCGGTTAATTCACACGTCACAAGTCTAGCGATCTCAGGCCGGACTTCAGACATGGAATTCGGCTCCGGCGTCCTGCTCGTAGCGCTCCAAATCAACCGCCCTCCATCCGCCGTCCCCCAAACATCGATGGCGCGGATGTTCACCTGCTGGGAGTCGACCGTTCCAGCATGCTGGATAAATCGGTAATATGTTATGAATCCATCATCATTGCGACGGTCGTATCTCGTGCTATAATCTTTCGTCACTTCACCCTGCACGTAATGAGTATCCATTTCATGAGGAAGCCATCGTGTGATCAGGACTCCGTCGAAGCCATTCGTCCGGACGATCTGAATAACCTGGTCGGTATCCGGCACTTCATCCGGAAACGAGCGATAGGAAGGCGTTGCATCAACGCTATGCTTTGCAAGTTCTACGCAAAAGGCATCTTCCCAAATGCGCCGTTTGGCCGGATTCTTGCTGACAGAAATGACAAGCATCTTCTTCAGCGAAGG
>Ga0265338_10001201_pt1 | contig 42815 bp, 28 predicted proteins | sample 42126metaG_FD_193579 | JGI IMG/M metagenome (GOLD analysis project Ga0265338, IMG submission 193579) | Rhizosphere microbial communities from Carex aquatilis grown in University of Washington, Seatle, WA, United States - 4-21-26 metaG | ecosystem: Host-associated > Plants > Roots > Rhizosphere... | reverse complement strand
TCGGAATTGATGCCTTCATGGTTGATGCCGGCGTCGAGGCAGAGGTCGAGGTGCGTGTCCACAATCTCGCGGGCGATGCAGCCGACGTTCTTGTAGCCTACGGCGGTGTAGTATTCGCCCTGCGGCGGGGGAAAGCCGCCACCGGGCGGGAAGCCGAGGGGGGCGCCGTCCTTGTAGAGAAAATATTCCTGCTCGAAACCGAACCAGGCGCCGGGGTCATCGGGAATCGTGGCGCGGGCGTTGCTCGGGTGCGGGGTCTTCTTGTCGGGCATGAACACCTCGCACATGACGAGCGCGGCGTTCTTCTTGGTGGTGTCGGGATAGACGGCGACGGGCTTGAGCATGCAATCCGAGGTGCGGCCCTCGGCCTGGCGCGTCGAGCTGCCGTCGAAATTCCACCAGGGAAGTTCCTCGAGCTTTGGGAACTTCGCAAATTCCTTGATGGTGGTTTTGCCGCGGATGTTGGCGACGGGTTCATAGCCGTCCAGCCAGAGGTATTCGAGTTTATATTTCGCCATGTGAGTGAGTGATGTTATTTTTTTGTCTATCAGTTTGGAAACAGGTCATTCAACCGAATAGCACCAACGCTTATGGTTTAACCTGCGCGCGAACAGTTTGAGCATGACGGGTGCCACGCCGCAAGAACTTTGCGCGGTGTCGCGGAGGAAAAGCGGGTTTAGCCCTGTCTATCAAGGGGTTTGTCACCGTGACGGGTTATTCACAAATTGCTGCCCGCGCAAAACGGCTGTTGAAATTTAGCCGCGCTGCTTAAATTGGTTCGGCGCCGCCGCACAAACCGGCTTTGCATCGCCGTCGAATTCGGCGATAGTGGCCAAGGCAAAGGCAGCGGGCGGCTGCCGTCCCATGTTAAAAGTCAAAGACACGCTCCGGGCAACGGTCCACCTCACCTACGACGGCCGGGTGGTCAAGGCCTATCACGGATCGAACGCGGCGGAGCGGTTCGCCAACGAGGTGCGGGTCCTGCGCCATCTTGAAGCCCGGGGCTGCGGTTTTGTCCCGCGCCTGCTCGAGGCGGATGAAGCGAAGCTCTGCATCATCACCACCAACTGCGGCAGCCGCGTCGAGCATCTGGATGCGGAACGGGCGCAGGAATTGTTTGCCGAACTGCTGAAGTTCGGCGTCCGCCACGATGACCCCGACATGCGCAACGTGACCTATCGGAATTCCGACGGGCGCTTTTGCTTGATTGATTTTGAATTGGCAACCATTCTCCCGGACTCCCAAGCGGCGCCGCCGAAATGAAAACAAAGCCATCACGACCCACACGAGCCTCCCGATCCACCCGTCCTGCCGGAAACGCCGGCGGATTGAAGTGGTTTGGCTGGACCGACGTCGGCCGTGTTCGCAAAAACAACGAGGATTCCTTTCTCGGTCTGCGGTTTGACGCCGAGGAGGTGCATCATCTGGGAAAGATTGGCGGGGCGCCGCTGGCGCAATTTGATTTCACCTTTGCCGTTTGCGACGGCATGGGCGGAGCCAAGGCGGGCGAATTCGCCAGTGAGATCGCCGTGGAAAAGATCACCACGCTGCTCCCGCGCCGGTTTCAGCGTTCCCGCGCCGGGAAGGAATGCGCCTTTGCCGAGGTGCTGGAGCAACTGTTCCGGCAAATCCACCGCGCGCTGGTGTATGTGGGTGGCAGCTATGAGGAATGCGTGGGGATGGAAACCACCCTGAGCCTCTGCTGGTTCACGCCGGGCCGGATGTATTTCGGCCATATCGGCGACAGCCGGATTTATCACCTGCCCGTCCGGGAAGGCAAAATCAGGCAGCTAAGCCAGGACGACACGCACGTCGGCTGGCTGTTGCGCCACGGACACCTCAAGGAGCACGAGGCGCGCATGCATCCGCGCCGCAACGTGCTTCAGAAAGCGCTTGGCGGCGGGAACCAGTTTGTGGATCCCCAGGTCGGCATGGTGGACTGCCGGAGCGGCGACATTTTTTTGCTCTGCACGGACGGACTGGTAGAGGGGCTGCACGACAGCCATCTGGCTGAACATCTGCGCTTGCCTGATTTCGCGGGGCCGGACACCAATCTGGCCCACCGCCTGGTGGAACTGGCGGTGAAGAACGACGGCCGCGACAACACGACCGCGATGGTGATCCAAGTGGTCTGAGCCGGGTCTCCGACGGATGATGGTGTTCTGGCACTATGTCGGCTTCACGTCGAATGCCCCAACCGCAGCAGCGGCTTCGTTACCCGCACCCGTTGGGCTGAGCTGATTTGATGGGGGACGATGCTCCAGCGGAATTAAGATGGCAGAACGGAATGGCAGGCACGTATCGGCTTGTCTTAAAAACTGACACGGACGGTTATCCCCAAACCGCGACTGAGGACTTCCTTCCATAAACTCTCTTTAAACCTGGGATTTTCGGTCATTTCCAGCTGCCTACATAGCAGACATTTATGGAATAATAACTGCTACGATGAGCCGTATTGGTCTTATGAGCGCAGGGTTGTTTGATGCTTTTTCGAGGATGATCGATGGAACGCCAGTCAAGGGAATCCTTCCAGCGACGGCACGTGAGCTGCAAATACTGGAGAACGATCTGGCCACCGACCGGCCGGTGCCAAAGCAGGAGGTCCATTCGGTCTTGATCTATTGTAGTTTCCTTCAAGCGGTCAAATCAGGGGTTCAAGTCGCCCCGGTGGTTTTGCCGCTGACGGACACGGCGTTTTATCGAAGGACCACGGTACGGCTGATTGCCGGCGGGGAACTGCCGGATGCTGCCCGGGAGCTGTTTGATGAGACCTTCACCGCTTCCCGGCTGGCGTCAGTCACTGATCGGGTTTGAATCAAGCCGCGTCGCTCAACTGTTGGCGACACCAAAGACGGCGGCTTCCGCACAATCGGGAGGAGGCGCAATGGGACCGACACCCGCTGCTGGTCGTTTGATCCCGGATGTCTGCCTGGTGCCAAAGGGTGAAGAATGCCGGCAATCATCGGCAATTTCGGTCATGGCCAGACCAAGGGAAAGGGTCCGGGGATTCAAAGGCTCGGGCATTGTTAATGCTGCCATTCAACCTGTCTTACGGAAACAAATCTGAGACTTTGAAAGTTTATGAATTCTGTGCCGCGCAAGGAGATGGTTTCTTGGGCGATTTCAATTAATGTTCTGTGCAAATTTCTGGTGGATTTATCCAACCTGCCGGAAATTTCCTGTCGTGCGGCGGAAAACGGCAGTCAAGCTGCCGGGCAAAGGAGAGCCAGATGAGTTTCCCGGAGGTCGTAAGTCTGGTCACCGGCCTGCTGCAATTCATCGTTGCGGGTTACGCCTTGCGGCTGAATCGGATCTTTGGGACGGCACGGGCGGGCTGGTCGCTGTTCTGGGCCTTTTCGTTCCTGGCACTCCTCCACGTCCTGCAATCCGTGGCGTCGTTCAACCATGGCGCGCCGTTGGGGATTGAGATCGAGGCGATCTATTCGCTCATTTCACTGTTTTTGCTCATCAGCCTGGTCCACATCGAAACCCTGCTCCGGGAACGTTTGCGGGTGGAGCAGGACGAAGAGCGTTTGCGGGGCGGTTTGGAATTGCTGGTCCAGGACAAAACTGCGCATTTGACCAGGGCCATTGAAGAGTTGCAGTTGGAAATTGCCGGCCGCAAGCGGGCGCAGGAGGCGCTGACGACGGAACAGCGGCGGTTGAACAGCTTGATCATGGCCGTCCCCGAACAGATCTATTTCAAGGACCAGGAATGCCGCTTCATCAGAATCAACGAAGCGTTTGCCCGGAGACAGGGATTGTCCGATATCCGCATGGCAGAGGGGAAGACCGACTTCGACCTTTTCGGGGAACATCACGCGCGCCAGGCTTACGAGGACGAACAGCGCATCATGGCCACGGGCGAGGCGATGATTGACCAGGAGGAGAAGGAGGATTGGAAGGACGGGCATGTCACGTGGGTGTCCAGCACGAAGCTTCCGCTGCGTGACGGCACCGGGAAGATTGTCGGCATCATGGGTATTTCGCGTGATATAACCGGCCGCAAACGGGCGGAGCAGGAGCTGACGGAGCTGCTCGATTTCAATCAAAAAATCATTTCGGATGCCCCGGTGGGGGTCATCGTCTACAAGACGTCGGGCCAATGTGTGCTGGCCAACGAAGCCGCCGCCCGGACGCTGGCTGCCGAGGGGCCCAACTTGTTGAAACAGGATTTCCGGCAAATCGAATCCTGGCGCGATTCGGGCCTGCTCCAGATGGCCGAAGAAGTCATGGCCGACAAAAGTCCAAGGCATGCGGATATCCATTTCACCAGCACGTTTGGCAAGGAGGTTTGGATGATCTGCCGCATCACCCACTTTGTGCGGGGTGATGAGCCTCACCTGCTGCTGCTGTTCAACGACATCACCGAGCGCAAACGGGCGGAGGAGGCGATCCGCGAGCAAACCCGGCTGTTGGACCTGGCGCAGGACGCCATCGTGGTGCGCGATCTGGAAGACCGCATCCAGTATTGGAACCAGGGCGCCGAACAACTTTTTGGCTGGACGGTTGCCGAGGCCTTGGAACAACCGGCCTGGAGGCTGCTGCACGAGGAGATTTTCAAACACCGGGACGCCATAAAACTGGCCTTGGAAAAAGGGCGTTGGAGTGGTGAACTGAACTGCCGGACCAAGGGCGGGCGCGAACTGATCGTCGAGACCCGTCTGACCCTGGTCCGCGATTCCCAGGGAAAGCCCAAATCCATCCTGAGCATCAGCACCGACATCACCGACAAGAAGAAGTTTGAAGCCCAGATGTATCGCTCCCAGCGCATGGAAAGTCTCGGCACCCTGGCGGGCGGCATCGCGCACGACCTCAATAACGTGCTGTCGCCGCTCCTCGTCTCGGTCCAGGTGTTGAAGGCAAAAGTCGCCGATGAAGATGGAAGAAGACTGCTGGAGGCCCTGGAAACCAATGTCCAGCGCGGCGCGAGTCTCGTTAAACAGGTGCTGGCTTTCGGGCGCGGGGTCACCGGCGAACGGATCGTGCTTCAACCCAAACACATCGCCCGCGAAATCAAGCAGATTGTCAATGGAACCTTCCCCAAATCCGTGGAGTTTGAATTCCATTCCACCGCCGACTCCTGGGCCATCGTCGGCGATCCGACGCAACTTCACCAGGTCCTGTTGAATCTCTGTGTCAATGCGCGTGATGCCATGCCGGACGGCGGCAAATTGTCCATCCACCTGGAAAATGTCATCTTCGACGAAGTCTATGCCGGCATGAATCTGGAAGCCAAGCCCGGCCCCTACGTGTATATCCGGGTGACAGACACCGGCACGGGAATTCCCAAGGAAATACAGGAAAAAATCTACGATCCGTTCTTTACGACCAAGGAAGTCGGCAAAGGCACCGGGTTGGGACTGTCCACCACCCTAGCCATCGTCAAAAGCCACGGCGGGTTCATCAATTGTTACAGCGAGCCGGGCAAAGGCACCACCTTCAAGGTTTATTTTCCCGCCAACCTCACGGGGGTGGCGGCGGAAGACCCGGCGACGGAGGCTGACCTGCCCCGCGGCCATAACGAGCTGGTGCTGGTGGTGGATGATGAGAAACCGATTTGCCTGGTCGCCAAAAAAATGCTGGAGCGTTTCGGCTATCGCGTCCTGCTCGCCGCCGACGGGACGGAAGCCGTTTCACTTTATGCCACGCGCCGGAATGAAATTGACGTGGTCATCACGGACATCGCCATGCCGAACATGGATGGATTTGCCACCATCGGCGCCCTTAAAGCCATCAATCAGGCGGTCAAAATCGTCGGCTCGAGCGGTTATGCCTCCGGCGTCAGCGTCACCCGGATCAGCAACTCCGGCGTCCGTTATTTTGTCCCCAAGCCTTACACGGCCGAAACGATGCTGGGCGCCTTGCAGGAAATTCTCCACGAAGAGTCCATCAATTGATTCGCGACAGACGCGATGCCGGTTGCCGGCTGCCGATGGCTTCGACCGTTACGGTGCAAAGGCTCGATAGAAACGCTTCAGATTGTTCGTTGCCTGCAGGTCGGTGAACTGGAACTGGCCGGGCGAAATTTCCATCACTCCGCCCAGCGCCGTCCAGTTGGTCAATGGCAATGCCAGGTTCGTTGTTGTCAGCACGCCGAACCAGGCGCCCACGCTGTTGGTGAAACCGAACTGGAACGCGCCGTTGGTTGATGTCGCGCCGGCAAGGGCCGGGGAGGTGGGGACGGGCACGCTGATGTTGATGACGGCGGAGGTGCTTTGGATGCCGTTGACGAACACGGTGGCCAAGGCCGGACCGGCCGGGAAATTCCAGACGGGAACGGACGCGAAGGAATTTGTGGACCAGTTGGTGGTGAGGAGGAACCTGGTCTGGTCGTTGTCCAGACGATGCAATTGCACGAGCGGATAATCGGCGGATGAATCCTGGGAATTGCCGCAAGAACCCCCGGAGACGCCGCGGAACCGGGAGCCGGCGATGACGAGGCTGCCGCCGAGATTGAGCGGCGAGGTGACGGTGACAATCTGTGGTTGCGCAGTATTGGTGACCCCCGAGTTGGCATCATACAGCTCCGCGCTGGCAAGGGAACTGGTGCCGCCAGCGTAGCCTCCGGCAATGAGCACCTTCCCATCGGAAACCAACGTTGCCGTATGATTATATCGGGCGACCGACAGGGTGCCGGCAGTCAACCACGTGCCAGAAGCGGGATCGAACAGCTCGGCGCTGCTGGTAAGCTTGTTATTGCCAAAACCACCTCCCGCGACTAACACCTTGCCGTTGGGCAACAACGCCGCCGCATGTCCGAAGCGTGCCATATTCAAGGGGCCAGTACTTGTCCACGTTCCGGTGCTTGGGTCAAATAATTCTGCACTGGAAAGCGGACTGAAGGCGGTGGTCTCGCCGCCAGCGACCAACACCTTGCCATCGGGCAACAATGTCGCCGTGTGAACGTAACGGCCATTTGCCATCGGGCCGGTCGCCGTCCATTTCCCGGCGACCGGGTCGAACAGTTCGGCGCTGGACAGATAAGTGCTGCCGTTGTTTCCCCCGGTGACCAGGACTTGGCCATTGGGCAAAAGCGTTGCCGTGTGGGAAATACGATTTGTGGTCATCGAGCCGGTCTTGGTCCAGCCCTTTGTAGTGGGGTCATATAACTCTGCACTATTGCCACCGTTAAAGCCGCCCGCAACGAGCACTTTCCCATTGGGCAGCAACGTGGCGGTGTGACGCTCACGTCCGGTGTTCAGCGAACCACTATTCATCCATGTCCCGGCGACGGGATCATACAATGCCACATTGGTGAGCGAGCCGCCGCTGCCATTAAAGCCACCCGCAATGAGCACCTTCCCGTTGGGTAATAATGTCGCGGTGTGATTAGCTCGCGCAATGCTCATGGGGTTGGCATTTGCCCAGGTTGCAGTAGTCGGATTGTATAACTCGGCATTGGGAAGATAACTGCTGCCAGTATAACCGCCTGCAATGAGTAACTGGTTATTTGGCAACAAGGATGCCGTATGAACATAGCGCGCGACATTCAGCGCTCCGGTATTCGTCCACTTGCCGTTGCCCAAATCACAAAGCTCCGTGCTGGAAAGATCGCCGCCATCAACACCATAACCTCCGGCGGCGAGCACCTTGCCGCCCGGCAGCAAGATGGCGGTGTGGCGATAGCGGGCGGTGTTCAGCGCGCTGGTGGTCGTCCATGTCCCGAGGGTTGGGTCATACAGTTCCGCCAGGTTGATGGGCGCGCCCGTCATGGCGCGGCCGCCGCCGGTGACCAATACCTGCCCATTGGGCAGCAGCGCGGCGGTAGACGAAAAACAGCCGGCGTTCAATGAACCGGTCGTGGTCCAGGTCCCGGTGGCCGGGTCGAACAGCTCCGCGCTGGACAATCCGCCGGATAAAATTTCGGTGCCATCGGAGCCTCCCACGACCAATACCTGTCCATTGGGCAGCAAGGTTGCCGTGTGATAAGCGCGCGCGTTGCCCAGCGCATTGGTTGCCGTCCAGGTGCCGCTGGCCGGGTCATACAGTTCCACTTCGGCGAGATATTCGGCGCCGTTGCCCCGTCCGCCTGCGACCAAGACCTGTCCGTCGGATAGCAACGTGGCCGTGTGAAATCGGCGTGCCGTGTTTAATGCACCCGTAGTTGTCCATGTCCGGCTGGCCGGGTCGTACAGTTCGGCGCCGGCCAGATAACTGTTATTAGAACTCTCGTAGAAATCACCATTATAGCCCCCGGTGACCAGCAGCTGGCCGTTGGGCAGCAAGGTCGCCGTGTGCGTGGCGCGGGCCGTGCTCATCGGGTTGGATACGGCGGTCCACGTTCCGGCGGCCGGATCGTACAACTCGGAACTGGCAAGCGGACTGAGCGTGTCGTCAAAACCTCCCGCGACCAGCACCTGTCCGTTGGGCAGCAACGTGGCCGTGTGATAACAGCGCGGCGTGGCCATCGCGCCGGTCAATGTCCACGTTCCGGTGGCCGGGTCGAACAGTTCCGCACTGGATCGGATAATCCCGGAGCCGACCCCTCCGGCAACCAGCACCTGGCCATTGGGGAGCAAGGTCATGGTGTTGCGCGTGCGGGCGACCGTCATCGGATTGCCGGGGATCCAGGCCGCGGCCTGGACCGGTTGGACGACGGATAAACTGAATGCGAGCGCAGCCAGTGCCAGGGCGAAGGATGCGACTTTGGCGGGGTGGGTTTGAATCCGGCAACGGCTTGAAATCGGGAAGGCCTTCATAGGCTTATTAGGCAAATAATCATGCCATAAAACCAGGTTAAACAAAGCAAATAATGGTGAAGGTCGACATGTAAGTGGATGAGCAGCGGCGATTGCTTGTATTTGGGAGCTGACGTGTCAGCGTTGTCCACGGTTTGCCGTGCTGCGGTGGGGTGCGGGTACGCCGATTTCGAGCCGCAGGCTCGACGCTACAGTCGCGCGAGGTCGTGGTACGTGTGATGCCGCAGCGCGGCGTCCCTGCCAAGCCTAAACGAACCATTACCCGCATGACGAACGCTTGCCACGGACGGTTCTTCGCCCGTAAAGTTGGGCGGCGATGGACTGGCTCGACAAAATCTCCCGGTTCTGGCCGCACTTGGCGGCGGGGTTTGATGTGCTGGCCTCGCTGCTGGCCTCCGCCCATGCCCTGCTGCACAAGCGCGATACCCGCGCGGCCACGCTCTGGATCGGCTTCATCTGGCTGATGCCGGCGATCGGCCCGCTGCTTTACCTCGCCCTCGGGGTCAATCGCATCCGCCGCCGCGCGCTGACGCTCGGCGTGCATAAAACCACCAGCCGCCCCATTCCCGAGGATCTGGGCGAACCGGAACACGACGGGGCGGAGCATTTGAAGCTGCTGGCGCGCACCGTCAGCAACGTCGTCACCCGGCTGCTCACGCCCGGCAATCAGGTCCAACCGCTGGTGAACGGCGACGAGGCGTTCCCGGTGATGCTGGCCGCGATCGAGTCCGCGAAGGATTCCATCTCGCTGGTCAGCTACATTTTCGACAACGACGCAACCGGGAAACAATTTGCCGAGGCGCTCGGCGGCGCCGTCAAGCGCGGGCTGGCCGTGCGGGTGTTGGTGGATTCCGCCGGCTCACGCTACTCGTGGCCGCCCATCACGCATCAGCTGAAAAGACTGGGGATCCCGTGCGCCCGATTTTTGCCGGCGTCCCTGTTCACGCCGTGGCGGGTGGCGACGATCAATCTGCGCAATCACCGCAAGATCATGGTAGTGGACGGCCAGGTGGCCTTTACCGGCGGCATGAACATCCGGCACGGCAATATGCTGGGCGCACATCCCAAAAGTCCGGTCCAGGACCTGCATTTTCGCATTGAGGGCCCGGTGGTGACGCAATTGCAGGATGCATTTGCCAACGATTGGGCGTTCACCACCGGCGAAATCCTCGACGGCGAAAGCTGGTTCCCCAAATTGAGCGGGCCCGGCAACGTCATTGCGCGCGTCATCACCGACGGGCCGGACGCTGATTTTGAGAAGGCGCGCTGGACACTGCTGGCGGCGCTGGCCGAGGCGCAAACGGCCGTGCAGATTGTCACCCCGTATTTTTTGCCGGACTCGGCGCTCGTGACGGCGCTGAACCTGGCGGCGCTGCGCGGCGTGCGCGTGGACATCATTTTGCCGGGCAAAAGCAACCTGCCGTATGTCCACTGGGCGTCGCGGGCGACCTGGTGGCAGGTGCTCGGGCACGGCTGCCATGTCTGGCTCACACCGCCGCCATTCGACCACTCGAAGTTGATGGTGGTGGACGGGCACTGGGTGCTGCTGGGCTCGGCGAACTGGGATGCGCGCAGCCTGCGGCTGAACTTTGAATTGAACGTGGAATGCTATGGCCGGGAACTGGCGCGGACGATGGCCGCGGTGGTGGAGAAGAAGCTGCGCGGCGCTCGCGAGGTGACGCTCGCCGAGGTGGATGGGCGGACGGTTCCAGGCAAATTGCGCGATGCGGCGGCGCGATTGTTCTCGCCATTCTTATGAAAGTATTTGATACGGAGGGACGAGTTCCACAAGCCCCGCTATGAATTATGAAAACGTTTGAAAGTCTGACCGAACAGGAAATTCTCGCGCTGGCCATCGCGCTGGAAGAGGAGGACGCGCGCGTCTATGAGGATTTTGCCGCCGGGTTGCAGGCGGATTACCCTGAGCAGGCGGAGAAGTTCCGGGTCATGCGCCAGGAGGAGGACGGCCACCGGCACCGTTTGCTGGAGCTCCACAAGGCGCGTTTTGGCGATCATGTGCCGCTCATCCGGCGGCAGGATGTGCGCGGGTTTGTGGCCCGCCGCCCCGTCTGGCTGGTGCGGCCGCTCGGCCTGAAGACCGTCCAGAAGACCGCTGAAACCATGGAGGTGGAAACCAAGCGCTTCTACGAAGTGGCGGCCCGGCGCACGACCGATGCCGGCATCCGGCAGCTGCTCGGCGATCTGGCCGAGGAGGAGCGCAATCACGCGCACACGGCGGAACGCATCACCCTGACCAAGCTCAGCGAAGACGACAAATCACAGGCGAAGCGGCTGTTCCTGCTGCAGGTGGTGCAGCCGGGATTGGCCGGGCTGATGGACGGGTCGGTGTCGACGCTGGCGCCGTTGTTCTGCGCGGCGTTTGCCACGCACAACAGCTGGCAGACGTTTCTCGTGGGCCTGGCGGCGAGTGTCGGCGCGGGCATCAGCATGGGGTTCGCCGAGGCGCTGTCGGACGACGGCAGCCTGACCGGCCGCGGGCATCCGTGGGCGCGCGGTTTCGTGTGCGGGATGATGACGACGCTGGGCGGCCTCGGCCACACGCTGCCTTACCTGATTGGGAACATCAAAACCGCCACCTCCATTGCCGTGTGCGTGGTGCTGGTGGAACTGGGCGTGATTTCGTGGGTGCGGCACAAATACATGGACTCGTCGTTGGTATCGGCGGTGTTGCAGGTCATGCTGGGCGGCGCGCTGGTTTTTCTCGCGGGAATATTGATTGGCACGTCGTGAAGGCGTTGAGCCGGTGAAACGAATCCAGGGGAGGCGTGGAATCGTTTAATCGTCGAACTGTTGAACCGTAGAATCGGGGCGAAACTGTGGAACCACGACCGGCTTAACGATTTAACCTTTTAACGTCTCAACGAGAGTCACTCTTTCCAATCAAACGCCCTTTTCTTCACGGCGTAGAGGTAGCCGGCGAACAGGATGCCGAGGAACGAAATCATCGAACCAAAAATCAGGTTCCGCGTGGCCGGGTCAGCCAGCATCTCCTTGTAAACCACGGCCCACGGATAAAGAAAGACGACTTCGATGTCGAAGAGGATGAACAGCATGGCGACAAGGTGAAACTTGACCGAGAAACGCGCCCCGCCTTCGCCGATGGGGATGGCGCCGCATTCGTAGGCGGTGTCCTTGACGCGATTGCGCTTGCCGCGCTTGCCGAGGATGGTGGAAACGACAATCATCCCGACCGGCGCGGCGATGGCCAGGCCGAGCAGCATCAGCACGGCGAGGTACTGCGCGAATTGGGACTCTTCCATTTCGGAAAGGTATGGGGAAGGCGGGAATAATTCAATGCCGAAAACAGCCATCACTAAATTTCCAAGCGAAGAACGTGGAAGGGGAAAGGTGAAGTCTCTGCACCTCACCGCGGTCCGCAAGGAGGACCGGCTCCCGTCACTGAACCCCGACTCGATAGAAATACGGTCCACTGTTCGTCGCTGTGGTGTCCGTGCAACTTGTCGTGCCGGCCTGGCCAATGATGTTGGTTTGGATGATTGAAAATGCCGATGGCCTGGCCAAATCGGTGCTGCGTTGGAGGAAATAGGCGATGCCATTGGCGCTTTGCCAGGTGACGGTAATTCCGGAAAGGTCATTCGTCACGATTGTCATTTTAAGCAGAGACAACGGATCGGTAGGATCGGTTCCGGTTCGCCACTCCTGCCAGTTATTGAAGCCGTCGCCGTCGATGTCCGCAAAATCAGCCGAGCCGTCGGTGGACAGGCTGTATTGCTGGAGCCAGGCATAGGAGATGACGGAGGTTGGCGTCTGAAACTCGCAAGCGCCGATGTCCACGGTGCCGCCCTGGATGCGCGGGTTTCCGTCGAAGTCATTGGTCAGGGTGACCAAAGCGTTGTTTCCCGAATTGATGCACGGTGAATTGGTTTGCAGATGAAAATCACTGCCAGCCAGATCGACCAAGGCGGGATTGTTGGTAATGTTGCGAATGCCACCGGGATCCGGCGTTGTGCAACAATAATTCAGGGTGCCACCGTAGAAATTGTCGCCATCGCTGAAATAACCGATGCAGCTGTTGTAATAAACGATGCAGTTGTTCACCGCAGAGTCAAAGGTCCCGGCACCTGCAAACTCAGTGGAGTTGTTAACGATGGTGCAGCTGTTTAGCGTGCAAGTATCAGCCCCGCCACCATGATTGCCTGAAGAGTTGGCATACAGAAGACAGTTGTTCAGTGTGCCGCCACCGGCTCCACCGCCGGAAATGTTAGCCGAGTTATTAAAGAGCCTGCAGTTGTTCAACGTGGAATTTAATGCTCCACCGCCACTTTCGCCTGCAAAATTCGAATACAAAAGACAATTGCTCAATACGGTGTTGGCAGCTCCACCTCCGCTGGCATAAGGCGCATAGTCAGGCACCGTATTGTTGCAAATGACGCAGTTGTTCAGAGTTCCGCCAAAGACACCGCCGCCGTTGCCCAACAGTGCCGAATTGGCATTCAACACGCAATTCGACATGACGGCCCTGGCTGATTGGCAAAATGCACCTCCGCCGCTTCCGAAAACAACTCCATTGGTCAGCGTGAATCCGATCAGGGTAGCGTCATTCGTCAAATATAAACAACGTCCAGCACTCCCACCGTCAATTACCGTCAATGCTGCGCCGTTAATGCTTTGAACCATTAACGGCTTGATCACAGCTGTCCGGTTCATGGTCGTCCCATCTACCGACCGTCCACCAGTCTGATAGACACCGTTGCTGACGAGGATCGTGTCCCCGGCATAAGCGGCGTCTACAGCGTCTTGAATGTTCATCGCCGCCGTGTTCCATGACAAATATGGCGGGACGGGATTCGGGCTCTCGACCGCAACATAATGAATGGATTGCGGTGCAATGTGGACGATCACCGATGCGCTCACTCCGCCGGGATTACTGCTGTTGAATGCCGTAAACACCACCGAATAATCTCCTGCGGTCGCCCAACTGTGCGAGGCGGTCAACTGGTTGACAGCTGTTGTGCCATCGCCAAAATCCCAAACATTCACGCCGGCATGACCCAGTATTATTCCAGTGAAATTGACCATAAAACCGGTCCCAAAATCCGTAAAGCCGGCTTGAATCGCGACGCTGAGCGTGCCGGTGGAGGCACCGGCGGAATATTCGTCACAGCCGATGGAGGGCGGGTTCAGCCAAGGGTCGCGATCAACATCCACGCCCGAGGAATAATTCGTGCTGCCTGCGCCGATGCAGGGCGAAGCCGGGCCGATATGCGCGGTATCGGTCAATTGCGGTTCGGCGGTAATGTTATTCATGCCGCTGTCCGGCAGAGGCGTTGTGCAGCTGAAATTCAGGGTGCTGCCTGAATAATTATTTTTTCCACCGGACGCGGTGTTGTAAAAAACAATACAATTGTTGAGTGTGCAGGAATCTGCACCGCCACCGGTCACCGCCGCGTTGCCGGTCAGCGTGCAGTTGTTGAGTGTGCTGTTTTCAACTCCGCCGCCGGCGGTGCCGGCCGTGTTCGCTACCAGGGTACAATTGTTCAGCGTACAAGAATCCGCTCCCCCTCCGTTATCCGCTCGGTTGCCGGTCAACAGGCAATTATTCAACGTGCCCGATTCGTCCCCGCCGCCAAATCCGGATCCTGAGGTGAGAGCCGTATTAGCGGTCAAAACGCAATGGTTGAGCGTGCCACTATACGCTCCGCCGCCGGTGCCAGCGGCTGTATTCCCGGATACAACGCAATTGGACACAATGGCGTCTGACGATTCGCACCAGACGCCGGCTCCGCTCCGTTCTTGAGTCCAATCGCCGTCGGTGCGTGTCGCTCCATTGGTCAATGTAAAACCCGCCAATACCGCCCCATTGGTCAAATATACACATCGCACTGCATTGTCGCCGACCACCGGGTTTCCCTGAATGATGGTGACCGCCGAGCCGTTGACACTTTGGATGGTCAGTTGCCGCGTCACCGCAACGCGATTGGTCAACGAGCCATAAACGACATGTCCGCCGAGGCTGTAGACGCCGTTGCTCACCAGGACAGTTGATCCGGGAATACCGGCATCCACCGCATCCTGGATACTTGTGGCCGCGGTATCCCATGATAAATAGGGCGCGACGGGATTCGTGCTCTCCAGCGCAACATATTGAATGAATTGCATCGCAATATGGACCAATACCGTGGCGCTTATGCCGTCGGGGTGGTTTCCGTTGTACACCGTGAAGACCACCGGATAATCTCCTGCCGCGGTCCAGGTGTGTGAGACAGTCGACTGATCGTCGATGGTTGTGCCGTCGCCGAAATCCCAGTGAGTCGTCGTGATGGGCCCTCCGCCCACTGCCGTGCCGATAAAATCCACCGGGAAGCCGATCAGGGCAATGGTTCCATCCGCCTGAATAGCGACGCTAAAAACAATGGCCGTTTGAAATTCATACGCGCCGACATCCACTGCGTCGCCCACGATGCGGGGATTGCCATCCAGGTCGACGGTGTTCGTGACATAAACATCATTGCCGAAATTAATGCAGGGGGAGTTGGATTGCAGGTGAAAATCGCCTCCAGCCAGGTCCACAAAAGCCGGCGCATCGGTAAAATTATTTGCGGTGTTGCCGGGCAATTGATCCGTGCAAGAGAAATGATAAACCGTGGAACCATCGTCACTTCCTTGATTATAGTATTCGATACAATTGTTGAGCGTGCATCCGATCGTCCCGCCGCTGCCATAGACTCCCGAGTTGCCGATGATGGTGCAATTATTCAACGTGCATGAGTTTGCTCCACCGCCATAAAAAGCCACGTTGTTGTAGAGGAGACAATTATTCAATGTGGAACTGCTCGCACCGCCTCCCGTCCAAGGGGCAATATAACTGCCGTTGCCGGCGAGGATGCAATTGTTCAACGTGCCACCTTGCGCGCCGCCGCCGTTGCCGTAATTTCCTCCGTTGGTTATTGTGAAACCGGTCAGTGTCACATCCGGATCCAGGTAGGCACATTGAGCCCCGTTGAGGGCATCAATCACGGTCACTATCGGCCCATTGATACTTTGTACTTTCACTGCCCTGCTCAAAACCACCGGGCTGTAAACGCCATTGGTTACAAGCAACCTCGATCCGGGTGCTGAAACCGCATTCATGGCATCTTGAATATTCGTGGCTGCCGTGGCCCAGGAAAGATAAGGTGCCACGGGATTAACGCCGCTGGCATCCACGAACAATACGGGCGGTGCCACCACATGTTCGATCAGAGTGGCGCTTACCCCACCTGGATTTTCGTCATTGTACGCCGTCAACGTGACCGCATAGTCACCCGTTGCCGCCCAGGCATGCGAAAGAACCAACTGGTTTGTCGCTGTCGTCCCATCGCCGAAATCACAGATATTGACGCTGGCATGGCCGTTAATCATCCCGATAAAGTTTACCGTGTGGCCCGCGACCACAATGGGGTAATCCGCCTGGATGGCCACATTCAACGGACCGTTTATTGGGCCGGCATAGTATTCGTCACAACCGATCGAAGGTGGATTTGACCACTCTTCGCCGTCAATATCCACCCCGCTGACATAACTTGGGTTTCCCGTTCCACGACATAGTGAACCGGCGCTGATATGGCTTGAATCAATCAGTTGCGGTGCACTGGTGATGTTGCCCGGACCGCCGGCAGCCGGCGTCGTGCAACAGTAATTTAAAATAGTTCCCGGATTTGAAAAACCAGGCGGGACATAATTGGGATAGGTCGGGGCGAGGTTGTAAAACAAGATGCAGTTGTTCAAAACACTGCCTTGATCCACACCCCCTCCATATTGCGCCGAGTTGGCGATCACCGTGCAATTGTTCAAAGTGCTGCCATACGCTCCTCCGCCAACCTGGACTGCGAAATTGCCGGTTAATGCGCAATTGTTGACGGTGCTGTTTGCTGCGCCACCGCCGACGTGGCCGCCGAAGTTGCCCATCAGCATGCAATTGTTCAGCGTGACTTGAAACGCGCCGCCGCCCGAGTTGTAAACCGAGTTGCCAGCAATGACGCAATTGGACACCACTGCGCTGGTGGATGCGGCTGCGCCGATGGATTCAATCACGGGAGGGGATTCGCCAAAGACTCCGCCGCCACATTGATCGAATGTCCCATCGCCGGCGTTTCTCGTCGCCCCATTCGTTAATGTGAATCCGGACAGGACGGCATCGTTGTTCAAATAGACGCATCGTATGGCGCTATCACCATTGGTCGTTGCGGGCACTTGATAGCCCTGGATGACAGTGACTGCCGGACCGTTCACGCTTTGCACCGCAATGGCCTTGGTCACCGCGACGCGGTTGGTCAGCAAACCATCAACCACCCGACCACCGGCGGCATAGACACCGTTGCTCACCAGCACTGTTCCAGTGATGAGCGCCGCATCCACTGCATCTTGAATATTCGTCGCCGCCGTGTTCCAGGTGAGATACGGTGCAACGGGATTTGTGCCGGTCAGTGAGACATAATGAATCGGGTGGAATATCGCACGGACCGTTAGGGTGGCGCCGACTCCATCGGGATGGAAGTCATTGAACGCCGTGAACACGACCGGATAGTCACCCGCGGACGCCCAGGTGTGCGAGACAGCCAACTGATTGGTCGCCCTTGTCCCGTCACCAAAGTCCCAGATATTTGAGGTGGCGAAACCTCCGACAATCAGACCGGTGAAAAACAAAGGATTTCCGACGGCCGTATAGGTCGCATCTGCCTGAATGACTGTGCTCAATGAAATCACGCCTTGAGATTCATAGGCACCGATGTCCACCGCGTCGCCGACCATGCGCGGATTCCCATCGAAATCGGTGTCATCGCTGACATAGGCGTTGTTGCCGGCGTTAATGCAAGGGGAATTGGTCTGCAGATGAAAATCACCGCTGGCCGGATCCACGAACACCGGCAGGTCGCTGAAATTGCCGGTGCCGCTATCGGGCAGGGGTGTCGTGCAGCAGTAATTCAGCGTGGACGAGTCGTAATTATCCCCCGCGTTGTCATAGAGAATGCAGTTGTTCAACGTGCTGGAATCGGCACCCGCGAAGGGACTCACATTGAAGTTCACTGAATTGGCCGCCACCGTACAGTTGGTCAGAGTACTTTGATAGACCCCGCCACCGACGTAGGAGGAATTGCCGGTGATGAGGCAGTTATTCAGAACAGCATTTGCCGCTCCACCACCATAATTGCCCCAATTGTTCTTCAACGCACAATGATTCAAAATTCCGCCATTGGCTCCGCCGCCCTCGTGGCCTGAAGCCGAGTTGTTGGAAACCGTGCAACTTAACAGTGTGCTGGATTCCGCCCCGCCGCCGTTATAAGCTGAGTTGCCGGTCAGCGTGCATTGATTTAGCGTACTCGACTTGGCGCCGCCACCAAAATAACCCGCGTTGCCGGTCAGCGCGCATTGGTTTAACGTGCAGGAGTCTGCTCCCCCGCCTTGCCAGACGGCCGAGTTGTTGCTGAGCGTGCAATCATTCAAAACGCTGGAATAAGCCGCCCCGCCGCCGATGCCGGGAACGTAAGGGCTCCCACCCGAATTGCCGCTCAACTGGCAGTGGTCCAGGGTGCCCCCGCAGACACCACCCCCGCCATACTGGGCTGAGTTATTTTCGATCACACAATTTGAAACGAACGTATTGGTGGATTCGCAGTATACCCCGCCTCCATACTTATATCCCACAGAACCATTGGTCAAAGTGAACCCGGCCAGGACCGCATTGCTGGCCAGATACACGCAGCGTACTCCGTTCATGCCGTCAATGAAGGTCACGGCCGGCCCGTTGACACTTTGCACGATCACGGCTTTGTCCACCACGACGCGATTGCCGGACAACACCCGTCCGCCAGTCTGGTAAACCCCATTGGTGACAAGAATCTGGTCGCCAGCTGCGGAAGTATCAATGGCGTCTTGAACGTTCGTCGCCGCGGAGTTCCAACTGCCGTAGGGCGGGGTGGGATTGGTCCCATTCGCGTCGACGTAGAGAACAGCGGCGGAGGTTTCAAAAAGGAAAAGCGCCAGACAAGCCGTCACGACCAGTGGACAGTGATATTTCATGACTTTTCTTCTGAAGGAGTAAATCATTCCTATCACTCGTAATACATCAGGTCAACGAATAACTGACTATTTCTAATCATCGACGTGCGATGTCCCGGTTCCATCGCTTGCGGAACACCCACAGCAACAGCAACAACGAAGCATTCAAAAGCAGGCGAGCGACGATGAGGAAACGAAAACTGAGTTCGCCCTTGGGGTAATGAATTTCGTGGGGCAGCCTGCTGAGCCAGCGTTTGCCGCGCCAGGCCAGAGCAACGCGTCCTCGGCTGTGATTAACAGGCCGGCGATAACCAGAATGATCCCCGGGTCGCTTATCCGACCTGCCAGTCCAGAATGATCCCCAGCGTAGTACCAAACCCGGCCAGGTCGCGCGGGGTGCAGCTAGAGCCTATGTCGCCGCGGCTCGTCCGCCCAGATGCCGCCCGCATTTGCTGAGGGTGGTGGAGACGACAATCATCCCGACCGGCGCAGCTATTGGACTCCGACGCGATAGAGGTACAGGCCGATCCCGGTGACATCGGCGTCCGTGGCACTCGTGGTGCCGGCCTGGCCGGCGATGTCGGTTTGGATCGGGACGAACGCCGGTTGTGCTCCCAGGTCGGTGCTGCGCTCGAGGATATAAGTCACGCCGCTGACGCTTTGCCAGGTCACTGTAATTCCGGAAACATCGTTGGTGGCCGTTGTTATTCTCAGGAGGGAGGAAGGATCCGCGGGACTGGTTCCAGCGCGCCATTCGTCACGGTTATTGAAGCCGTCGCCATCGGGATCCGCGTAATCTGCCGAACCATTGTTCGTGAAACCATGCTGCTGGAGCCAGAGGTAGGAGATGACCGAGGTTGGCGATTGGAATTCATACGCGCCGATGTCCACCGTGCCGCCCTGGATGCGCGGGCTGCCAGCGAGGTCGCTGGCGCCGGCGACGTACGCATTGTTGCCGGAATTGATGCAGAGAGAGCTGGCCTGCAATTGGAAGTTGCCGCCGGTTAGCGGTGCATTGGTGAAGTTGCCAGCCCCATCGTCGGGCGCCGGCGTCGTGCAACAAAAGTTCAAGGCGCAGCCGGAATAAGCTTCCGTGGGCGGGGCAAAGTTGGGTCCAGCCGGGGCGGTGTTAAAATAGACAATGGAATTGTTCAGGGTGCTCTCGGCCGCTCCGCCGCCGGAACTGCCCGCAGAATTGCCGACGAGCGTGCAATTGTTGAGCGTGCTGCCGTCGGCCCCGCCGCCGATGAAAGCGGCTGAATTGCCCGTGAGCAGGCAGTTGGCCAGGCCGCAGTAGACCACCCCGGCCCCAAAGCCGCCTTCGAGGTCGAACAGGACGGCGAAATTGTTGGACAGCGTGCAACTGGTCAGAGTGCTGTCGCTCGCGCCGCCGCCGTATGACCCGGAATTGCCTGACAGGGTGCATTGATCCAGGGTGCTCGAAATCGCGCCGCCGCCGTTGAGCACCGCCGTATTGTTCGAAAGCACGGAGGATTGCAGCGTGCTGGAATTCGCGCCGCCACCCCAATAGGCGGAATTGCCGGACAGCGAACAGTTCATCAAAGTGCTGTCGGTTGCGCCGCCGCCGTTGTCGAATGCGGAATTTGACGCGAGCAGGCAATCGTTCAACGTGGCATCGCTGGCTCCCCCGCCGTAATCCGCCGCGTTGCCGGTCAGCGTGCAATGGCTCAACAGGCCTCCGGCGGTTCCCCCGCCGTAGCCGGCCGCCGAATTGGTCAGCAAGAGGCAATGATCCAGCGTTCCCTGATACACGCCGCCGCCGGTGGCAGCTGAATTGGTAAGCAAGGTGCAGTTGTAGAGCGTGCCTCCATAGCTGCCACCCCCGGCCCCGGCGGCGGAATTGCCGGCGAGGACACAATTGGAAACAACCACGCTGGCGGACGCGCACCACAGGCCACCGCCGGATTGTTCCCGGTTCCAATCACCATCGTTTCGGGTGGCGCCGCCAGCCAGGGTAAATCCCGCCAGCACGGCACCGCTGGTGAGATAGACGCACCGCACGGCGCTGTCGCCGTTGATGGTGTCAGGCACCTGACGACCCTGAATGACGGTCACGGCCGGGCCATTGACACTGCGGACGATGGCAGGCCTGGTGACCGCCAAACGGTTGGACATGGTGCCAAAGACGATTTGAGCGCCGGTCTGATAAATCCCGTTGGTCACCAGCACGAGCGCCCCGGGTACGGTGGCGGCATCCACGGCATTCTGAATGTTCGTGGCTGCCGTGTTCCAGGAACTGTACGGCGCGACCGGGTTTGAGTTGTCCCGCGACACATAATGAACCGGCTGAGTGACCACGGACACCGTCACGGTGGCACTCACTCCGCCTGGATTGCTGTCATTGTAGGTTGTCAACACCACTGGGTAGCTTCCGGTCGCCGCCCAACCGTGCGAGGCAAAAAGGGGCTGGTTGTCCGTACCCGAGCCGTCACCAAAGTCCCAGTGACTGGAGCTGGCATGGCCGGCAATCTGGGCCGAAAAACGGACCAGAAAACTCGCGGTGACATTCGTGTAGTCGGCTTGAATGATCAGGTTCAGGGGGCCGGTGTCGCCGGGATGATATTCGTCGCAGCCCATGGAAGGCGGGCTGGACCACGCTTCTCCGTCAATGTCAACGCCGGTGACATAGTTCGCGCTGCCGGTGCCGCGACAGGGCGAAGCGGGTCCCAGATGAATGGAATCGGTCAGTTGTGGGTCGACGCCGAGGTTGCCGGTGCCGCCGGGCAACGGCGCGGTGCAACTGAAATTGAAGGTGCAACCGGAATAATTGTCGCTGCCGGGCGCGCTATTGAAATAGACGATGCAATTGTTCAATGTTGAATCCGACGCGCCGCCGCCACCCGAAGCCGAGTTGCCGGTCAGCGTGCAGTTATTCAGCGTGCTGTACTCGGCGCCGCCACCCACAAAACCGGCGCGATTGCCGGTGAACCCGCAATTATTGGCCGTGTTGTTGTAAATTCCGCCGCCATAACCCGAGCGGTTGCCGATGAGCGTACAGTTGTTCAATGTGCCTCCGGAAGCGCCGCCGCCCACAATGGCCGCGGAGTTGTTGATAAAAACACAGTTTGTGACAATTGAATCGGCCGATTCGCAATAGACACCGCCGCCACTGGTTTCGTAAGCGCCATCGTTGTTGGGTTCCGTGGCTCCATTGGTAATCGTGAAGCCGCTCAACGTTGCGCCAGCCGCCAGATACACGCACCGCAGCGCGCCAAAGCCATTGGTCGTCCCGGGCACCTGACGGCCTTCAATGGAGGTGACCGACGGGCCGTTGACGCTTTGCACCGTTAGCGAAAAGGCAATGGCGACCCGATTGGTCAGGCTGATCACGCTCTTGCCATCGGTCCGGTAAACACCATTGGTCACCAATACCACATCACCAACGGCCGCGGCATCCACCGCGATCTGGATGTTGGTCGCCGCCGTGGCCCAGCTGGTGTAGGGCGGGGTGGGATTGATGCTGTTTAAATCCACATACCGCACGGTGGCCGGGGCGTGAATGGTCAAAAATATGGAGCAGGTGATTACGAATGCCAGGCGGTGAATATTCATAAGGTATACTTTAATAAACGCGTAAGTTTATCACAAAAATTCAGGTATTTCAATGTAAATATGGCGTCAAGGCAGGCCTGACGGCGTCGGCCTTCGCCAACCATTTATCCGTGAGTCAATTCGACAATGGCAAAACAGAAAACCTTCTGTTTCTTGATCAACCACGGCAGCAATGTTGGAACCGGGCACGCGCTCAAAACACAGCAATTGTAAGGCCGTGGATTGCCAGGAATTGACCTGTTTTTTATCGTGCGTGTGCGTCTAGAAACTTCACCATGGCTTCACCGAAGGCGGCCAGGTCGCGCGGGGTGCGGCTGGAAACCAGGTTGCCGTCCACCACCACCGGTTCGTCCACCCAGATGCCGCCCGCATTCTCCAGGTCGTCCTTGATGCCACGCGAACCGGTGACGCGTTTGCCTTTGAGGATCTTCGCCGAGATCGGAATCCAGCCGCCATGGCAGATGAAGGCGACGAGTTTGCCCTGCGCGGAAAACTCCTGCGTGAGGGAAAGCACCTTCGCGTCGCGCCGCAGCTTGTCGGGCATGAAACCCCCGGGAACGAGCAGGCCGCAGAAGTCGCGGCTGCGCGCATCCTTCAGAAGCAAGTCCGATTGGGCCGGATACCCGTGTTTGCCGGCATAGGTTCTAATCTCCGGCGCGGCGCATTTTAGCGCGTAGCCGGCTTCCTCCAGCCGCAGCTTGGGATACCAGAGCTCCAGGTCTTCGTAAACGTCGTCCAGAAAGGCCAATACCGTCCGGCTGCTCTTTTTCATGGCGAAATGTTTGCCGAACTGGTTAAATTAACAATTCAATTCGCCGGCCTCGATGAACGTCGTTAAAGCATCGGTACAACCGCTCGGCTGGATGAAATCGCTGTTATGGCTGGCGTTCGCCGTGGCGTGTTTCCATCTGGCCTATGCCTCCATTCAATTTCCCGCTGCGGGCCTGTTGATTTTCGGGTACGCCTTTGCCCTCGTCCGTCTGGCGGACCAGCCCACCGTCCGCCGCGCGTTCTATTTCGGCCTGGTGACGGGCTATCTCTGCTATGCGCCGCAATTGTTTTTCTTTTGGCGCATTTTCAGCGCGGCCGCAATTGTGCTCTGGCTGGTGGTCGCCTTTTGGATCGGACTGTTCACGGCGATGGTCTACGGGTGCTCCCGGCACTGGGGCAAATCCAAAGCCATGTGGCTGGTGCCGGTGATTTGGACCGGCCTGGAATATTTTCGCAGCGAACTTTACTACCTGAAATTCTCGTGGCTGAACATCGGGTATGCGCTTTCCAACTTCCGTTCCAATCCGTTTGATGTTTTTGGAATGTACGGGGTGGGGTTCGTCCTGTTCGCCGTGGTGTCGGTGGTTGCGCACAGACATTTGCTCAAGCGCGCGTCGCTCTGGTGGGTGAATGCTGTTCTCTTATTGCTGATCGGTCTGGCGTTCTTTCTGGGACTCGGCAGTGCGTTGAGGACTCAATATGGGGGCAAGTCGCTGTCGATCGCCGGCATCCAGACGGAATTCCCTTCGCCGAGCACATTACCCAAGATCTTGGACAAAGCTTTCGGCAAACATCCGGAGGCCGAGATTTTTGTTTTGAGCGAGTATACCCTGGATGGTCCCGTACCGGACTTTCTGAAGGATTGGTGCCGGGAACATCGACGCTTTCTGGTGGTCGGCGGGAAAGATCCGTTGGGCACGAACGATTATTACAACACCGCATTTGTTGTCGGAACGAATGGTGAAATCGTGTTCCAGCAGGCCAAGTGCGTGCCCATCCAGTTCTTCAAGGACGGTGTGCCAGCGCCGGGACAGGCGGTCTGGAATTCGCCCTGGGGCAAAATCGGCATCTGCATTTGCTATGACTTGAGCTACACGCGGGTCACCGACCGGTTGGTGGAGCAGGGGGCGCAGTTGCTGATCGTGCCGACGATGGATGTGGAGGAATGGGGCCGGCATCAGCACGAGCTTCACTCCCGCGTCGCGCTCATGCGTGCCGAGGAATATGGCATCCCGATTTTCCGCCTGGCCAGCTCGGGCATTTCACAAGCCGTCTCACGCGGGGGATATGTCCGCGCGCAAACCTCCTTTCCCGGCAGTCTGGACATTCTCTCGGCGGAGCTCAAATTGCCGGGGCGAGGTTCGCGTCCGCTGGACCGGTGGCTGGCGCCGGCGTGCACGGGGATCACGGCGGTTGTCCTGGTCCTGTTGCCGTTCTTCGCTTGGCGTGACCATCGCGCCGCAAGGTTGAAAAAGGCTCCATAGAACTCAGGGCAGCAGCGGGCCGGATCGGATGTTGCGGCCGCCGGTTGCGCCTGCCGTTGGAGTTCACGCTTCAGCGTGTCCGTTACCCTTCACCAGCTGAAGCTTGGACTCCAACATATTTTCCTTTCACCTCGGGCCGTTTGCCCTTTCAATTCCGGGCCATGTCGCGCGATTACGTGCTTGAACCGTTCCGCTCGGAGATCAATCTCCAGATTGATTACGCGCGCGAATTGAATCCGCAGCAGCTCGCCGCCGTCAGCGCGCCGCCCGGCCCCGCCCTCGTCATCGCCGGCGCCGGCTCCGGCAAGACCCGCACGCTCACCTATCGCGTGGCCTATCTGCTGGAGCAGGGCATCCCCGCCGACCGCATCCTCCTGCTCACGTTCACCAACAAGGCCGCCGGGGAAATGATGCGCCGCGTCGCCGATTTGCTGGGCCGGCAATTGCCGTCGCTCTGGGGCGGCACGTTCCACTCCATCGGCGCGCGAATCCTCCGCCAGCATGCTGAGCTGATTGGGTACCATCGCGATTTCACGATTCTCGACCGCGACGACGCCGAGGATTTGATCAAGACCTGCGTCGCCGAGGCCGGCATCGAAACAAAGAAAGGCGCGCATTTTCCGAAGCCGCAGGTGCTCTGCGAGATTTTTTCACTCGCCGGCAATACGCATAAGACCATCGATGAGATTCTCGACGAGCAATACGATTACTTCGCTGAGTTTTCCGAGCCCATCGCCGGCCTGCAGAAACGTTACACCGCCCGCAAGCGCGCGACCAACGCGATGGACTTCGACGACCTGCTCGCGCTCTGGCTGAAGCTGTTGCAGGATCAGGCGGAGGTGCGCGAACATTACCAGCGCCGGTTCCAGTTCATCCTGGTGGACGAGTACCAGGACACGAACCGGCTGCAGAGCGACCTGATTGACCTGCTGGCCGGGCGGCACCACAACGTCATGGTTGTGGGCGACGACGCGCAGAGCATCTACGCCTGGCGCGGGGCGAATTTCCAGAACATCTTCAAATTCCCGGAACGGTATCCCGGCGCCAAAACCTTCAAGATTGAGACCAACTACCGCAGCACGCCGGAGATTCTCAAGGTCGCCAACGCGGCCATCGCCGCCAATACCCAGCAGTTCACCAAGGAACTCGCGCCGGCGCGCAAGTCCGGCCTGAAGCCCGCGCTGGTGGCGTGCTCGGACGCCGCGCAGCAGGCCGCGTTCATCGCGCAAAGGGTGGGGGAGCTGCCCGAGGAAGGGGTGAACCTGAACCAGGTGGCCGTGCTTTACCGCTCACACTTTCATGCGCTGGAATTGCAGCTCGAGCTCACGAAGCGGAACATTCCTTTCTCCATCACCAGCGGCATCCGTTTTTTCGAGCAGGCGCACATCAAGGATGCGACTGCGTTTCTCAAGCTGGTGGCCAACCCGCGCGATGAGATCGCCTTCAAACGCCTGGCGCAACTGCTGCCGGGCATCGCCGCCAAGGGCGCGGCGAAGTTATGGCAAAAATTCTCGGAGGGTCTGGCGTCTGGCGTCTTGGTTCCGGGGAAAGAACAAGGTGCGACCCCTGAATCCCAGCCCCGGATCCCAGACCCCAAACCCAAGACCCTGGCCGCTGCGCTGCAAGCGTGCGCGAAATCCGTGCCGAAGAAGGCGGCGGTGGCCTGGGCGCAATTCGTGGCGACGATTTCGCAGCTCGAAGACGAAGCCACCCGCCAGAGCGCGGCGAAAATGCTGCGGCTGGTGATAGACGCCGGCTACGAGGATTATCTCCAGGAAAACTTTGCCAATTATCGCAACCGGCTGGAAGACCTTGAGCAGCTTGCCGTGTTTGCGCATCAATTCGGCTCGGTGGAGGAGTTCCTGACGCAGCTCGCCCTGCTCACCAACGTGGAGGCCGAGGATGGCGACGCGGCGAAATCGGACGACGAAAAAATCAAGCTCTCGACCATTCACCAGGCGAAGGGCCTGGAGTTCGACGTCGTGTTTGTGATCATGATGTGTGACGGCCTGTTTCCATCGGGACGTTCAATGGAGAGCGTGGACGGCGAGGAAGAGGAGCGGCGGCTGTTTTACGTGGCCATCACCCGGGCCCGGAACGAGCTTTACCTCAGCTATCCGCTGATACGCGCCGGTTACGGCAGCACGGGCATCGACGCCATGCAGCAACCGTCGCGCTTCCTGGCGGAAATCCCCCGCGATTTGCTCAATGAATGGAACCTGCGTTCGCGCTACGCGTGAAGGCTGGCAGCGGATGGAGATTGCCACGCATATTCTCACCACTGGCGAACTCGATAGAACCGTTGCGAACGGGTGGCGGTGGGATCAGTCAAATCTAACGTCTAACGGGTCAGTTCTTATGATTGACTAGTTATGGCTTGCGTCCCACCTTATCGAACATGGCGCGGAAACTGAGAGTGGAATATCCTGGGGCGATGTACCATGTCATGAACCGTGGGGATCGGCGTGAACCTATTTTCCTGGATGATGCCGACCGGAAAAGGTTTGTGGAGACCTTGGGTGAAGTGTGTGTCCGCAGTGGGTGGCAGGTACATGCGTATTGTCTGATGGGCAACCATTTTCATCTGGTGGTTGAGACGCCGCAGCCGACGCTTGTGGCGGGAATGAAATGGTTTTTGGGCACGTACACCGGGCGCTTTAATCGGCGGCACAAACTGTTTGGCCACTTGTTCAGCGGGCGGTACAAATCGCTGATTGTGGACGGCTCGGGCAACGGGTATCTACGGACGGTATGCGAGTATGTGCATTTGAATCCGGTGCGGGCGAACTTGTTGGGACCGGAGCAGGTGTTGCGGGAGTATCGGTGGAGCAGTTGGCCGGATTATCTGAAAAAGCCAAAGAAACGGCCAGCCTGGTTGAGAGTGGATCGGTTGATGGGGGAGCAGGGGATTCCCTTGGACAGCGCAACTGGGAGACGGGAATTGGAGCGGAGGATGGAGGCCCGACGGGAGACCGAGGACGGTGCGACCTACAAGCCCATTCGGCGGGGGTGGTTTTTCGGGGGAAAGGCGTTTAAGAAGGAGTTATTGGGACAAATGAGTAAGCGGCTGGGACTGGAGCACTATGGGGAGGAGCGACAGGAAAGTCAGGCCGAACAGGCCGAAAAATTGGTGAAGGTAGAGTTGCGCCGGCGCCGGTGGACGGAAGCGACACTGGGAGAACGGAAGAAAGGGGAGGTTGAGAAGGTGAAAATTGCGATGCGGCTGAGGAAAGAAACGCTGGTGACGGTGGCATGGATTGCTGCACGGTTGCGGATGGGCAGTATGGCCAATGTAAACACACTTTTGTATCGCTGGCGACAGGACAAACATTAAAAATAGCTATTCATAAGAACTGACCCGTTTACGTTTACAACCTTTTGCCGGTCACAAGCTTGAAACTTTTGATTGTAATCTAATTGACGCGTATGCCATTAAAAATACCGGCATTTACCGCGTCACTGCCATTGGTTGTTTTCCAACAAATGAACATCCTACCAACAACAGTCAATTCGTGACCGTTACCATACCACACCTCCCATAATCATTTCACTTTCGCCAAGACCCGAAACAAATACACCGCCAAAATGATGGTGAAAAACCTATTCCTCTAGGAAACGGAATCGAGATACGGTTCCTAGTTTTGTAGTATTCACGCAAATTTCATTGGCAACCGGCGTGGGCATTGGCTTACTCGCCGCGTGTCGCAGCCGAAAAACAACGCCGCCATCGCCGGCAGCCTGGTGTTCGTCTCCATCCTGTGGGCTATTTGATTTTCATTGGAAATTGAATTGATGAAGCATGCGCCCTGCCCGTTGTGGCTTTTTACGGGTTCCACTCACACCAGATGCCGGGCTTGGCGTTTGGGCAGGGCGGGTTTCGCCTGGCGCGGCGGGATCACCGTTTCGTCCGTCAGAAAATCCTTCAGGAAACCCGGCTTGTCATGGCGGCCGCCGTGCTGGTAATCGCGCCACAGCGAACCGGCCACCGACTTGGCTTCCAGTTTCAATTCCTTGGTCAGAAATTCAAAGAGCAGTTCCATCAATCGCACCAGCGCGATGCTGTCCGTTCGGCCCGTGCGCGCATGCAGCCAGTCGCTGAAACGCAGGAAGGCGTCGAAGGGGGAAGGGTTTGGAGTTCCGGCTTCAGCCGGTCCGGGTATCGCTTTTCCACCTGAAGGCGGGACTCCGAACCCGGACCAGATCAGCGGCGCGGATTCCAGAAAGTTGCCGCTGTTGCCGACCAGGTCCCAGTAGCGCGCAAACCGGCGCAGTCGTTGCAGGGTCGCGAAATCCAGCAGCTTGTTCTGCAGGATTTCATAGGCCGGCTGCGGGCTGTAAACCATCAGCCATTCGGCATCGTGCCGGACAATCGGCGTGCCGCGCAGCCGTTTCAGAATGCCCACCTGGATTTCCTGCGGTCCGAGCGCGATCAGCCGGTCAAATCCGGCGGCGAAGCTTTCCAGCGTTTCCCCGGGCAGACCCACAATCAGGTCGGCGTGGATATGGACGCCGGTCTGGCGGCGCAGGAAATGGAAATTGTCGGCGAGCTTTTCGTAATTCTGCCGGCGGCTGATGAGCTGGCTGACGTCGTCGTTGAAGGTCTGGACGCCCACCTCGAATTGCAGTGCGCCGGGCGGGAATTTCCTAATGACGTCGCGCAGGGCCTCCGGCAGGCGGTCGGGAATCATTTCAAAGTGGAAGAAATGGCCGGGCCGGTGGCGTTCGAGGAAGAATTCGAGGATGGCCTGGCTGACGTCGACATTGAGGTTGAACGTGCGGTCAACGAACTTGAACTGCTTCACGCCCCGATCGAGCAGGCGCTGCAACTGCTCGAGCATGGCCGCCAGCGGGACCTGCCGCACGGGGATGTCGAGCGAGGACAGGCAAAATTCGCACGAGAACGGACAGCCGCGCGAGGCCTCGACGTAGATGATGCGATGGGCGATGTCGTCGTCGGTGTAAAGGTCGTAGGGCAGGGCGATTTGTGAAAAGTCGGGCAGTCCCGCGGGGATGATTTTTGGGAGTGGAGCGCCGGTCTCCGATCCGGCGGGTTGGAGTTCACGCTTTAGCGTGTCTTCGGAACAAGCTGAAGCTTGAACTCCAGCAGTTTCGAGCCGGGCCGGAGGCCGGCGTTCCAGCAACGCGCGGCACACTTCGGCGAACTTCAGATCGGCTTCGCCGGTGATGACGTGGTCGGCGAGCTGGACGATGGGTTGACCTTCGGTCTCGTAGCTGACCTCCGGTCCGCCGAGGATGATTTTGATGCCGGGCCGGACGCGTTTGATGGCGGCGATGATCTCGGTGGTGGGCTCGACGTTCCAAATGTAAACGCCAAAACCGATGATTCTTGGACCGCGGGCAAGGAGGACTTCCGCGATATCGAGCGGGCGCTGATTGATGTCGAACTCGACGAGGCTGGCGTGCGGCTGGAGCGGGCCGAGATTGGCCAGCAGGTAGCGCAGGCCGAACGCGGCGTGGATGTACTTCGCGTTGAGCGTGGTTAAAACGATGTCCGCCACATTCGGAGTTTAGCAGCGGGCAGTGGTAGCGTCGAGCCTGCGGCTCGAGAGAATCGGGGCCCGGCGCTTCATTTGACGGTTGAATTTTCATTCGACCCGGTGCCGGTTAGTTGTTAATCTGCACACACTATGACACCGGACGACATTTTGCTGGAGGCGGAAGAGAAGATGGAAAAGACCGAGCAGGTGGTCGTGAGCGAGCTCGCCGGCGTGCGCACCGGTAAGGCGTCGGCATCGCTGGTTGAAAACATCCTGGTGGAGGTTTACGGTTCGCAGATGCGCATCCGCGAACTCGCCAGCATCACCTCACCCGAGTCGCGCATGCTGGTCATCCAGCCGTGGGACGCGGCGTCGGCCCAGCCGATCGAAAAAGCGATCCAGAAGGCCAATCTCGGCCTGAACCCGGCGGTGCAGGGCAAGATCATCCGGATCGCCTTCCCGGAATTAAGCACGGAACGGCGGCAGGAGTTTGTGAAGATCACCAAGAAGATGGCCGAGGACGGCCGGGTGGCCATCCGCCACGTCCGCCGCGACGCGATGGAGCTGTTGAAAAAGCACGCGCATGACAGCGGCATCACCGAGGACCAGGAAAAACAGGCGGAAAAGGATTTGCAGAAGCTGACCGATCAATACAGCGCCAAAATTGACCAGCACCTGGTTCACAAGGAAAAAGAAATCATGACGGTATAAGCGGCATGGGGCGATGGAGTATTGGAGTGACGGGGAATTGGCTTGTCACGACTGCAACACTCCATCGCCCCGTCCGGTTCAGCGCCCCGGGGCATTGGTTGTGGCGGGTTCAAAGCTCACCACGGTTTCATCCGGTTTGGCGTAGCCGAGCTTTTCGCGGGTCAGCCGTTCGATGGTCTGGGGGTCATTGCGCAACGCCTCGATCTCGGCCTTGAGTTGTTTGGATTTTGCCTCCTCCTTCTGGAGCTGAGTGTCCAGCCGCAAAATTTCCGCCCGCATCTTTTCGTTCTGATGGATGAGGGGCAGATACCACATCCCGATGAGCAGCAAAAGGGCAAGGATGACCAACCCGACGACAACTTTCGTCAGTTTGCTCCAGATGCCGAGATCAACCTTCATCGCGAACGAGTTAAGCACGCGCCGCGCCGGGGCGAAAGCGGATTTTACCCGGCGACCTCCTTCCATGCCCTCAGTTGGCCATTTGCGCCGAAGGTCAAACGCAAATACCGGGCGGGCACCCAGGTTTCGGAACGCATGGGTGTGAGCGGGCCAAAGTAACACCCGGGTGGCAGCAGGTAGGGTTCCGGGGCGCTTACGATCTGGGCGCGACGGGTGAGCCAGTCGGCGACGACGGTGCCATCGGTCAGCGTGGCGGATTTGTCCGGCGGCCCGAGTTCCGTGACCGCCTGATCAAAGGTGTAAATGCCGATGCGGGCCTGCCAGTCAGTTGGGGGGGTGGTCACGCAACCGGCCAGCCCGAGCGCCAGCAGCCCGAGGACCGGCCATTTTCTCCAGGCGCGCACCGTGAAAATCGCCGTGATCATGCTTCAAATTACATCGGCGCGGCGCGAACGCAATCAACCGGGCTCAATTTATCCATGTGGATTTGATTGTCAGCGCGCAGGTTTAACGCTATCAGTTGCGTGCGTGATCAAAGCGTTATTCCTGATATTCAAGCCGCTGGCGGCGTGGGAACAGATCCTGCAAGCCCGGCGCAGTCCTGGGTATCTGCTGGTGCGTTACCTGTCGCCGATGCTGTTGTTGGCGGCAGTGGCCGAGGGGTTCGGCCTCATGGAATGGGGCCGGCAGCTATCGGGAATCCAGGGCTTCCACCGAATCCACAGATTCGCCCTCGGCGAAGCCGTGGTTTACGAAACGGTACGACTTCTGGTGATGCTGCTGATCGTGGTGACTTGCGCCGTTTTGATGAAAGTTTTCGGGGAAACCTTTCGCGAACGCCATACTTACCAACAGGTGTTTACCCTGGCCATTTTCGGCTTGAGTCCCCTGTTCCTGCTGCGGTTGGCGGATGCAATATCAGGAATGAATCCATGGGTTTCCTGGAGCATCGGCATCGTACTTTCCCTGGAGGTTGTCTATCAGGGCATTCCGACCGTCATGGAGCCCGACCCGCCCAATGCCATCGGGCTGTTTTTCATGAGTGGATTGGCGCTGGTGGCCATCACCGGTCTGGAACGGTTCATCAGCTACTGGTATTTGACCGGACATTCCCGGCCGATTGAGAACTTCATTTCCGGCCTCGCGGCCAGACTGCCTTTTTAGCCCCATGCCCGTGCCCGTCGAAATTAACCTGCTCACCGCCCTGGGCGAGCTGGACGCCGCCGTCAAAGGCATGCGCTCGGCCGATCCCAAGCCGGATCTGCTCCCGCTCTTCGCGCGCATTGACGAACTGGCGAAACATTTGCCGTCCGGCACCGACCCGGCGTTGTTGCATTATTTGCAGAAGCGGAGTTACGAAAAGGCCCGGTTGTATTTGCAGGGCCGCGACACGGAAAACCAGGCCGGCAACTGCCGCCATGTGACTTAGCCGAAGGATGAGGGTCGAGGGTCGACGGCAAATACGCTTTGACTCCCGACCCTCGACATTCGACCCTCGACACATGCTGGACGACACCATTGCCGCGATTGCCACGCCGCTCGGCGAAGGCGGCCTGGCGGTCGTCCGCCTTTCCGGTCCGCAGGCGCTCGCCGTCGCCGACAGCAGTTTCCGGCCGGCCGGCAAAAAGGCGTTGCGGCCGTCCGCGGCGGCGACGCACACGATCCATTTCGGGAGGGTTGTCCGGGGCCGGGAAACCATCGATGAAGTGCTGCTGGCCGTCCTGCGCGCGCCGCACACGTTCACGCGCGAGGACACGGTGGAAATCACCTGTCACGGCGGCCTGCTGCCGGCCAAGCTCGTGCTCGACACGCTCCTGGCCAACGGCGCGCGCGCGGCGGCGCCCGGCGAATTCACCCGGCGCGCCTTTCTCAACGGGCGCATTGACCTCGCGCAGGCGGAGGCCGTCGCCGATTTGATTCATTCGCGCACCGAACTCGCGCTGGCCGCCGCCAACGAACAGCTCGCCGGCCGGCTGTCACAGCGCATCAATGTCTTGCGCGATGAAATGATGCAGACCCTGGCGCACGTCGAGGCGCACATTGATTTTCCCGATGAGGACATTTCCCCGGCCACCCGGGACCAGCTGCTGGAACGGCTCGATCGCGGGGTGGCGTTCATGGACGAACTGTTGCGCACGGCGAACGAAGGACAGATTTTGCGGCGCGGCATTCGCGCGGCGATTGTCGGCCGGCCCAATGCGGGCAAGTCGAGCCTGCTCAATCAGCTGCTCGGCCACGAGCGCGCCATCGTGTCGCCGATTCCGGGCACGACGCGCGACACGATCGAGGAGACGGCCAACGTCCGCGGCCTGCCGGTGGTGTTCGTGGACACGGCGGGTTTGCGGGAGGCGGGGGACGAGATCGAGCAGGAAGGCGTCCGCCGCAGCCGCGAGTCGCTGGCCCGGGCCGAATTCATTTTGCAGGTGCTCGATGCGAGCGAGCTGCTGACTCCCGCCGACGGAAAGTATCTTGCCGAGTTTGCCGGCAAGAAGCGGATCCTCGTCCTGAACAAGGCGGATTTGCCGCGGAAGCTGGTGCTGGATCCGGTCTGGAGTTCCGCCTTCAGGCGGCCTTCAGCGCCCGAACCGCCTGAAGGCGGAACTCCGAACCTTCCCGTTGTCGACGTCTGCTGCCTGAGCGGGCAGGGGATTGAGGCGTTGAAGGATGCGATCAAGGAACTGGTCTGGTCGGGCGAAATCACCGCCGGGATGTTGCAGGTGATGATCAACTCGAGGCATCAGGACGCGCTCACCCGCGCCCGGGCGGCCACACAACGGACGCTGGCCGTGTTGCGCGGCGGGGAGACCCTGGAGCTTGCAGCGGGGGAATTGCGCATCGCCGTCAACGCCGTCGGCGAAATCGTCGGCAAAACGACGACGGAAGACCTGCTCGACTCCATCTTCAGCCAGTTTTGCATCGGGAAATAATCCCCGACGGGCGGCAGCTGGCTATTTGGCCGGCGCAGAGGGATTGTTCAAGCCGGTGCCCTGAACCTTGTTGGTGGTGAGCAGGGGTCCCTCAAGGCCGGTGACATTGATTCCAGCGAGTTTCACATTCACGATGTTGGCCAGCGTGATGCCTTTCTCGCAGTTGCCCGTGATGCCGGTCAGCGTGAAGCCGTCAATCGGCCGGTCGGCGGGAACATTTTTCCCCGCCACCAACTCCATCACGTTGTACACCTGGATGTGGTTGAAGCTGATGTTTTTCACCCGCGCCCATTGCTCGACCTGGCCGGTCACCGGATCGCTGGCCTGGATGCCCTTTTTCACCAGATCAAGGGCGAGAAAGGTGGGGGAATTGTTGATGATGAGATTTTCGCCGATGATGTTTTCGATGAAGCCGCCGCGCCCGTCGCGGCTCTTGATAAAAATGCCGTTCTGGTGGCCGGAGATGAAACAATTCTCAATGCGCACATTGCGGATGCCCCCGGACATTTCCGTGCCGATTCCCAGGCCTCCGAACAGGCTGCTGATCAGCGTGCAATCCCGGATGACGACGTTTTCCGTGGGTCGTCCGAGGCGCATGGCTTCCAGCCCGCGGCCGGATTTCAGCGAAATTGCGTCATCGCCCGTGTCAATGCTGCAATGATCAATCAGCACGTCCCGGCAGGAATCCACGTCAATGCCGTCGCCGTTCGTGTTGATGGTGCGGATGATGAGGTTCCGGGCGGTGAAGTTCTGGCAGAAAAGCGGATGAATGGACCACAGCTGCTGGTACTGCGTCGAGAAGCCTTCCAGCATCACGTTCGTGCATTCGGTCAGCTCGATGAGCACCGGGCCGCGCGGATTGCGCAGCCGGCTGAGGTTCAATGACGGTCCAAAAATCGAGCCGCCGCCAAGGATTGAAATGTGCCCGGCCTTTTCAGCGGAAATGAGCGCCCGATGGATCTCGGCAAATTCCCCCTCCCAGCGCCCCCGCACCAGCGGGTAATCCACCAGGTCCGGGCTGCCCAGGAGATTCGCGGCATGCGCCAGTTGCAGGGTCGTGTTCGACCCCATGACGACGCTGCCAATCAGGTAACAGCCCGCCGGCACAATGACGGTGCCACCGCCATTGGTCACACAAGCATCGAGCGCCTTTTGGATGGCGGCAGTGTCCTTGGTCTGGCCATCGCCCTTGGCACCGAAGTCGCGCACGTTGAAGGAGTTCGTAGACATCCCGGCGGACGACATGAAATTCGTCTCCGCTGCCGGTAATGATGAAAGGCAGCTGAGAATCAGCAAAATGCCTGACAGAATTCTGCGCGTCATAAGATGTTGTTTTGAGGATGGGGGACAAAGGAAACAACTGTCAACAAAACTCACCATACTTCCACCGGCCCCTTGGGCACCGGAAGGTGTTCGCGGGTTGTTGAGGCGGGATCGCGCATGAAGGACGCAATCAGCGGCGCGGGACGGAAGCGCGGCTGCAATTCGCCCCGGTCGTCGAGAAATTGCGACCGCCAGCGGATGTAATCATCCAAAATGCCGAGGAATCCCGCCCGGGTCGAGATTTGCACCACGCGCTTGTTGAATTCATGGCACGGACCGAAGCGCTTCGCATGCCACGGCGCCACCTTGCGGAACATCCGGCAGCCGTGTTCCTCGCCAAAGACTTCAATCATCAAATCGAGGTGCCGGCACATCACCCGCACCCGCTCGGCAAAGGCGGGTTCGGGAAGCAGTTCACCGTGGTCTGAGGTGGGTCGCGTCGCTCCGTGCGCGCCGTTATCCGCATCGGGACGTTCGGCGGGCAGAGGACTGCCCGCCCTACCCAGATAATGCCGCGTGTGCTGGAAAATCCACGGATTGTAAAACGCGCCGCGGCCGATGCTCACCCCCGCGCAGCCGGTCTCCTCCAGCATCTTCTTTGCGGCCGCCGGAGTGATGACGTCGCCGTTGCCAATGACGGGAATGTGTTTCACCGCCTGCACGACGGCGCGGATCCCGGCCAGGTTCACCGTGCCGCCAAACCCCTGTTCCCGCGTCCGGCCATGGACAAAAATGGCGGCGGCGCCCGCGTCTTCGAGCGCCCGCGCCAGATCCGGCGCGGTCAAATTGTCGTCGTCCCAGCCGAGGCGCATCTTGGCGGTGACGGGGATTTTCACGGCGCCGACCATGCCTTTGACGAGGGCGGCCGTCTTCGTCAATTCGGTCATCATGGCCGAGCCGCCGCCGACATTGCAGACCTTGCGGACGGGGCAGCCCATGTTGATATCCACGGATGCGATGCCGAGCGATTCGAGCTGGGCCGCCGCGTCGCGCATTTCCCCGGGCACGGAGCCGAAGAGCTGCACGGCCAGCGGCGAATCCGCCGGCCGGGTCTCAATCAGCTTGAAGGCGTTCCGGTTTTTTTCGAGGAGCGAGCGGGCGTTGACCAGGTCGGTGGTGCACAGGCCGACCCCGCCGATTTCACGCACGACGAGACGGAAGGGCAGGTTGGTGTAACCCGCCAGCGGCGACAGAAACAGGTTGGAGGGAAGCACTAAGGTCCCGATACGCATTGGCATCATTATAGCTTAATTAGGACATTGCGGAAGCGCCAATAGCATGTTAGTTTGGCCTGCCAAAGGCAAAAAACGAAAACGATGTTCGACGACGAACCAACTCAAAAAAACGGTGACAATCGCGGTCCCCAAAAGCCGCCGGGCGGCTTAAAGGTGCCGCCGACGACCTGGCTGGCGTGGATTGTCATCATTGGCAGCATTGCGGCGCTGATGCTGGTCCACCGGAGCATGGGCCCGCAATCCGGCACGATTACGGAGCCTGACTTTCTGCAAAAATTCGCGTCGAACCAGATTGCCAGCGCGGTGATCAGCTACAATCCCCAGACGCTGCCGCTCACGCAAATCAGCGGCAAGTATTACCAGGCTGACAAGGATGGGAAGATCAAGACCGAAAACGGGAAGCCGGTGGAGGTGGCTTTCTCCGTTGAATACGCCTATCTGACCGAAGATCTGATGAAGGAGTTTGTCCATTCGGACAAGATCGTGATGACCCAGCCCAACGCCATGTTGATGAGTGCGCTGTGGACCATTGTCCCGTTCCTGGTGATCGGAGTTTTGTTTTGGTTCTTCTTCATCCGGCAGATCAAGATGGCCGGCAAGGGCGCGCTGAGCTTCGGCAAGAGCAAGGCCCGGATGCTTGCCAAGGAGCGCAACAAGACCATGTTCAAGGACGTGGCCGGCATTGAGGAGGCCATCGAGGAGGTTTCCGAGCTCGTCGAATTTTTAAAGGACCCGAAGAAGTTCCAGCGCCTGGGCGGCCGGATCCCCAAGGGCGTATTGATGGTCGGGCCTCCCGGCACGGGCAAGACGCTCCTGGCCAAGGCCATCGCGGGCGAGGCGGACGCCTCGTTTTTCAGCATCAGCGGATCGGACTTCGTTGAAATGTTCGTCGGCGTCGGCGCCAGCCGGGTGCGCGACATGTTCGAGCAGGCGCGCCGCACCACGCCGTGCCTGGTTTTTATCGATGAAATTGACGCCGTGGGGCGCAGCCGCGGCCACGGCCTCGGCGGCGGCAACGACGAACGTGAGCAGACCCTCAATGCCTTGCTGGTCGAGATGGACGGCTTCGACACGCAGGAAGGCATCATCATCATTGCGGCGACGAACCGTCCGGACGTGCTGGATCCGGCGTTGCTGCGCCCGGGACGTTTCGACCGGCAGGTGGTTGTGAATCTGCCCGATGTGCGCGGACGCGAGGGGATTCTGAAGGTCCATGCCAAAAACGTGAAGCTTTCTCCGGATGTGGATTTGTCCATCATCGCGCGGGGCACGCCCGGTTATTCCGGCGCGGAACTGGCGAACCTGTTGAACGAAGCCGCCCTGCTTGCCGCCCGCCTGAACAAGAAAGGCGTGGGCATGGAGGAACTGGAAGAGGCGCGCGACAAGGTCCGCTGGGGCCGGGAACGCCGCAGCCTCGCCATGACGGACGAGGAAAAGAAATGCACCGCCTGGCACGAGGCCGGCCACGCGCTGGTGAACATGCTGCTCGACCACACGCATCCGCTGCACAAGGTCACCATCATCCCGCGCGGCCAGTCGCTGGGCTCGACCATGCAACTGCCGGAAAAGGACATTTTAAGCCGCCGCCGGAAGGAAATGTTCGATGACATCGCGGTGACCATGGCCGGACGCATCGCCGAGGAAATCATCGCCGGCGACATCTCGACCGGTGCGGCGATGGACATCCAGCAGGCCACGCACATGGCGCGGGCCATGGTCTGCCAGTATGGGATGAGCGACAAGGTCGGCATGGTCCAATACGGCAGCGACGATGAATTTGTCTTTCTCGGGCGCGAGATGGCGCGCGCGAAGGTTTACAGCGAAAGCACGGCGCGCGAAATTGACGAGGAAATCAAGCGGATCATTGACGACGGTTATAAGACCGCGCAGACCATCATTCTCAACAACCGCAGCAAGCTGGAATTGATTGCCAATGCGCTGCTCGAATACGAAACGCTCGACCGGCCCCAGGTCCTGGAAATCATCCAGACCGGCAAGTTCACGCCGCCGCCGCCGAAGCCGCAGGGCGGGGCCATTTTGGGTGCGCCGGCTGGCACGCCCCTGCCGGAAGCACCGGCAAAACCCGCGCCGCCACAACTGCCCGGCCTGGGAACACCGGCGCCCGCGCCGGTCTGAGCGCCGGCATTCTCGAATCACGATATGCGATTTGCGCGCCGGCCCGCGTTCAGCAGGTGATGCGTCGATCGTAAATCACAAATTCACTGGGATTAGGCCTTTGACGGAAGTTGATCTGGCAGGGACGCCGCGCTGCGGCGTCATCGTCCGGCAGGACGGAACGAACGTGGCAAAAGGTCCGCTTTTTCCGCCGCCTGACGCTGCGCTCGGCGTCGGGAACAGCGCAGCGCGCTGTCCCTGCCGTTTGCTTCCGTAAAAGGTATAATCGCCAAATTTACTTCCCTTTTTCCAGCGCCTTCAAATCCTCGGCCAGAAACTGGGTCACGTCCTTGAACCGGACGACGTTGTCCGGGTTCACCGCCATCAGGGTTTTGTGCGCTTCGAGGCAGGTGCGGGTGATCTCCTCATGCGTCGGGTTGGCGGATTCGGGGGCGCTGGTTTGGACGTCGTCGGGCAGCTGTAGCGGGCCGGTGATGACTTTGAAGAGATGCAGCGCGCCCAGGTTCTCGAGCAACTCGGTGATGCGGGCGTTGGGATTGGACAGCTCAATGCCGAGCTGGTTGGGTCCGGCGGTCTGGTTCATTTTCAGCCCGAAGCCGGCCAGCACGCCGAGAAACGTGCTGTCCATGAGCACGCATTCCGACAGATCGATGATGAAATGGCTGTAGCCCTTCTGGGCCAGCCCGGTGAGCAACCCCTTGAAATCGGGGCTGAACGAGAAGTTGGCGCGGCCCGAGACCTTGACGCAGGCAAACTCCCTGCCGACCAGCACCAGTAATTTGGCGGACGACGTTGGCATTTTTCAAATATTATCGGTTCACGCCGCCACCGTGGACGGCAGGACAATTTGCACGAGCGCTTCCTGCAACACCAGCGCTTCGTCCAGCCCGCTGGACACCAGCCGCCGGTTGCATCGCAACAGCAAATCCATGGCGCGCACCAGCTCGCTCAGGCTGTATTTTTTCGCCTGTGGCAGCGCTTTGTAAAGCACATACGGGTTCAACGCCAGCGGATTAAATCGCCGGTCCGCTGGCAACTGGTCCGCCGGCACGTGCTCCAGTTGCGCCTTGAAACGGTTGTAATCCATTTCCGGCTTGATCCAGCCTTCGCGCAGCATTTCCTTCAGCAACAGCATCGCCCGTACCTTGGCGATCAAGCCATAAAGTAAGCCAATTTCCGATTTTTGCGAATCGGTTTTGACCGCCCATAATTCCTCGTCCAGCCGCCGGAGCAGGCGCGGCAGGTCGCGGTCACCCAGGGCGTCGCCCAGCGCAAACGCCCGTGCCGTCTTGTTGCGCGAGCTGACCGCGAGAACATCGGCCAGCTCGATCTTCCGGCGGTCGCCGGCAAACAAGCAGAGTTTTTCCACCTCGTTGTCAAGCTGGCGCGGGTTGGGCCCGACGCGATTGACCAGTTCGCCCAGGGCCTCCCCGGAAATCTCCTTGTCCCGGGCCCGGACGGCGGTTCGCGCCGCGGTCTCCGCGCGTTCCACCCAATCGCGGTCGTCCACCGACCAGCCGGAAAAAGTTTCCACCGTCCCGATTTTATCGAGTGTTTTGTAAAAGGTTTTGCGCTTGTCCACCTTGCCCGCACTGATGAGCAGCCGGACGCCCGACCAGTTGAAGGCTTTCAGTTCCTCGGCCAGCTCACCCAGCGTCTCCGTGACGGCCGAGGCGGAGGCGGCGCGTTCGTCGCCGAGAAAATTGGCGTCGCGCAGCCAGACCACCTTGCCGGAGCCAAAAAACGGGAGGGTTTGGAGGGCCTCGCGCAACCGGCCCAAGGCCGTGAGCGCCTCGCCGCTGTTGGAGACGGTGGCCTCGATGATTTCGTGGTCCATGCCGCCCAGCTCTTCGCTCCACTGCTGGTAGAGTTGTTTGGCGCGCTGCTTGACGGCAAATTCGTCGTCGCCGCAAACGAGGGCCACCGGCGGGGGGGTCTTGGCGGCGGACATCTTATTCAGTTTCGCTGCCGGTCTCGTTGATCCGGTTCAGCACTTCGCTCATGTCCTCGACCTGTTCGAACAGTTCGGAAGCGACAAAAATCGGCTTCTTTTGCGCGGCGGCGATGGCGAGGCAATCGCTGGGGCGCGCGTCCACCTCGACGATTTTCCGCGCCAGTTCGTTTTGCTGCTGCAAAATGAGCCGGGCGAAGTAGGTGGAATTCTTCAGATCCGTGATGACGACGCGTTCGACATTGATGCCGAACCCCTGGAAAATCCGGTTGATGAGGTCGTGGGTGAGGGGGCGTTCCTTGGGGGTCTGGCGCAGAAACATGCCGATGACCGCGCCCATTTGCGGTTCGACGTTGATGACGAAAACCTTTTCATCGTTGCCCACGAACAGGGCACAACCACTGTTGGCGGGAAGGATTCCCCTGATTTGCACCGGTACGACATCGTGCTTCATGCCCACACTCTAAACCTAAACCGGCGAAAAACAAGCCTTTCACTAAGCCCTGAAGACGATATTGTGGATTATTGGCTAATCAGGAGGTGACACGCCCAGCCGATGCAGGCCTTGTTTGGCAATCGCAAAATCCGGCTTGAGCCGCAATACTGCCTTGAATTGTTCAATGGTCTCATCTCTTCTTCCCAGGCGAAACAATTCGCAACCCAGGTTATAGTGGACCTCGGGACTATTCGGATCAATGCGCGCGGCTTCACGGAATTCGCCGACGGCTTCTTCGGTGCGGCTGATTTGATCCAGGATGGTGCCAAGCTTCACGTGCGCGGCCAAGTTGTCGGGATCAATTCGCGTCGTCGTGCGATAATTATCCATCGCCTCATTCAGCAGGCCCTGGTTCTCATAGTAATTTCCGAGGAGTAGATAGCCCTTGTAATAGTTCGGTGTCACGAAAATGGCCTGCCGGAACAGCGTCCCGTCGTTTTGCCAGCAACCAAGCTGGTCGCGCATGCGGAAGGCGCAAGTTGTCAAAACCAGTCCGGCGGTGACGGCGAGGACTGCCCTGGGAACCGTGTAATGTGCGAAGATGGCGGCTGTGCCCCACGAGATGATGATGAATATTCCAATTAACGGCACGTAAGCGTAGCGGTCGGCCATGGCTTGCGGGCCCACCTGTAACAACCCGATGACGGGCATCAGCGTCCCGAAAAACCAAAACCAGCCCAAAACCAGAAAGGGAAAACGCCGGCCCTGCCAGATGACCATCAGGCAGGCGGACAGGACAAAGGCCGTTGCCGGCACGACTGTGGCCAGCGGCCAATGGCCGGGGTGCGGATAAAAAACGGTGAGCTTATCCGGCCAGAACGTTTTGCCCAAATACCGGCAACACGAGACAAACGCGTTTTCAATCCGTCCGCCGACAGGATAACGGTCGAGGGATTGCACGGCGTGGCCCTGTTGCTGGACCAGGAAAGTCATGGCGCAAGACACGGCGCTGAGGAGGAAGAATGGAGTTTTTTCCCATGCCAGGCGCCAGATGGTTGATCCCCTTCGCCAAGGCTACGGAGGACAGGGAGTTGAGAGGCGGTGTTCTTGTCACTTGCCACTTGTCACCCGCCACCCTTCCCAGCGGCCAGTAATCAAGCAGCAGCAGGACAAATGGCAGCGTGACCAGCATCGGCTTGCTCATCAAACCCAAAGCAAAAACAGCGCCAGACCATAAAAAACTTTGGACCTTGGACTTCGCAACATATCGTGAGTGAGCCAGAAATGTCAGGAGCCAGACGAATGTGCTCAAGACATTTTTGCGCTCGGAAATCCAGGAGACGGACTCCACGTTCAGCGGATGGAGGGCAACCATTCCTGCGACGAAGGCACTCCGCCAGTGTGCTCCCGTAAGCCGGCGCAGCAGCCAAAACAACAAGACGCTGTTGGTGGCGTGAAGCAGGACGTTGGTCAAATGCGGACTATCCGGGCCATTGCCAAATAATGTGACATCAACCATGAGCGAAACCCACGTTAGAGCGGTTTAATTAGAACTGTAGCCATTTCGATACCCACACCGCGAGTGGAGCACGGGCTTCAGTCCGCTTCAACATGGATTGGTCCGGCGACATCGAAGCGGCGTGAACGCC
>Ga0265338_10001200_pt1 | contig 42816 bp, 38 predicted proteins | sample 42126metaG_FD_193579 | JGI IMG/M metagenome (GOLD analysis project Ga0265338, IMG submission 193579) | Rhizosphere microbial communities from Carex aquatilis grown in University of Washington, Seatle, WA, United States - 4-21-26 metaG | ecosystem: Host-associated > Plants > Roots > Rhizosphere... | reverse complement strand
GGTCACCGTACGCCATCAACGCCACCAACGCGAGCGGCAGCGGTTTGGCCAATTACACCATCAGCTACCAGCCGGGAATCCTGACGGTGAACCAGGCGGCGTTGACGGTGAGCGCCAGAAACACGAACAAAGCTTATGGTCAGACGATGACGTTTGCCGGGACGGAGTTTACAAGCAGCGGCTTGGTGAACAGTGACACGGTCGGCAGTGTGGCATTGACCAGTGTCGGTGCAACGGCGACAGCCGGAGTAGCTGGGTCACCGTATGCCATCAACGCGACCAATGCGAGTGGCAGTGGTCTGGCCAATTACACGATCAGCTATCAGCCGGGAATCTTGACGGTGAATCCGGCGGCGTTGACGGTGAGCGCTGGAAACACCAACAAAGTTTACGGCCAGACCATCACCTTTGCGGGAACGGAGTTCTCCAGCAGTGGTCTGACAAATAGCGATTTAGTAAGCAGCGTTACCCTCAGCAGCGCTGGCGCGACAGCGACAGCGGGAGTGGCGGGGTCGCCATATGCCATCAACGCCACCAACGCGAGTGGCAGTGGTCTGGCCAATTACACCATCAGCTATCAGCCGGGCATCCTGACGGTCATTCCCCCCGCCTTAACCGTGACGGCGGACGACCAGGCGCGCATGTTTGGCCTGGCCAATCCGGAGTTGACGGCCAGTTACGCCGGTTTTGTAAACAATGAAGATTCCAATATGTTGAGCGGTAGTCCGGCCCTGGTCACTTCGGCCAATGCGAGCAGCCTGGTGGGCAACTATCCCATCACCGTCACGCAGGGAACATTGAGTGATGCCAATTACACCTTCACGTTTGTGGCCGGGACGTTGGCGGTGACGTCCGCACCGACTCCAGTGATTCTTTCAATTGGGCTGACGAACCAGATCGTCACGGTGACATGGAGCTCGGTTGCGGGCGTGCCTTACGGCCTGCAATTTACCACCAACCTGGTGGGCACCAATTGGACGACCCTATCGTCCAATCTGCCCGCCCCAGGCGCGGTCACCACGCAAACCAACGGCGTCGGCACTGCGCCGTTCCAGTTCTATCGGGTCACACTGCCGCAAGGCCCATAACGGCAGTGTAAATTTCGGCTGTTCCTGTCCAACAAACAGCCAATGCCGGTACAATGCCGGACACGCCTTTTTGTAAAAACGATGAGTCGGGCACTTATTTTTGCCGGAACGCAGCGGCACGGTTTTTGCATACCATCGGGCACTAATGAATTGCAATCAGATCATACGCCCGGATATCAATCCGCCGGTCAACGGCAACCACGGCCATGCGGGTATCGGGAAACTACGCCGTAAACTCGGCTTGACCTTTGTCTTGTCCAATCCGTTCAAAGTCCCGGTTGCCCAGTCACCTGCCGCGCGGGAGAACGGCAACGCCAAAAAATCCAGGACCAAATCCATTTAGGTAGGGACGGCCCCTGTGGCCGTCTGCCGGACCGCTCTGCGGGACGGTACCTACCAAACGACATCGCCGCCGCCCTGGCCTTGCCCGGGGCGGCGGCGCTTTTTAAGCGCTTCGTGCCGCCGGAGCTGGCGATTTATGAGGAACTGACCGGGCGCGGACACCGTTATTTTTTCGACTCCATTTTGTAGTATCCAAAATCCGGCAGCCTGACTAAGCTCCGCTCCACAAGCTTTTTTTAAATCAATCTATGAATAAAAACATGTTCCTAATCACGGCCACCCTGGTTTCGGGTCTCTTTTGGGTGGGTTGCGACAAATCCGGCAAATTGAACACTGCCTCCACTTTTAAGCCGTCATCCGGACCGGTGGAACTGAAGGCGAAATGGCCGATGGGCGAACGCGTGGTCCAAAGCATGGAGCTGAAGCAAACCGCCGATATCTCCGTGCCGAACCAGCCCGATCCCATCAAACAGGAATTGACCCTGGGCCAGCAATACGGACTGACGGTGTTGAAACAGAACCCGGAAGGCGGCGGAGAGGTGGAGATGGAAATCCTCAGCATCCGGATGGCCATGAGCATGGGAGGCAAACCCATGATCAATTATGACTCGGCAAAAAAATCGGCGGATGACGCCAAAAATCCGGTGGCGGCCATGTTTCAAAAGGTTATCGGGGCCAAGCTGCAATACTTCATGGATGCCAGCAACCGCGTGGAAAGAATTGAAGGTATCGATGCGCTGGTGGGCCGGCTGGATTCCGGCGGGCGGGCGGACATGACCGCCGGTTTCAAGAGCATGTTTAACGAGGGCTATTTCAAGCAGATCATGGACACCAGCCGGTATTTGCCGGCCAATCCGGTGCAACCCGGCGATACCTGGCCGATCCAGATGGATCTCCCGATGGGCCCGGTCGGCATCATGTCCATAGATTACACCGTCACCTTTCAAGGCTGGGAACAGCATGGGAAACGCACCTGTGCCCGTCTGGAGATCCAAGGGACGCTCAAATCCAAGCCTGATCCGAACTCAACGCCCAATGGCATGAGCATGAACATTTCGGAAGGCAATGTCACCGGCGTCTCGTGGTTTGACCCGGAATTGGGGATGGTCATTGATGCCAACGCAGATCAGGACATGAAAATGACCATGACCATGCCCATGGGACCGCGAGGCCCGGCGGCGAACAAAACCCAGACGATTTCCAGCGCCATGAAACAGGTGATCAACATAAAATTGGAATCGGTGAAGTAAACTGCCGTTTCGGGCCGATTTTCGGCTGCCAAAGTCAAAGCCGCTCCAGTCACCTGGAGCGGCTTTTTGTCGCTGTCGCTGGTTCAACGGTCCGCCTCCGCGCCGGCCGCCATGGGTGTTGGCACCGGTTCGGGCGGTTCCAGAAGTTTCATGAGCAGCCACGTGATGGAGCCCAGGAACACCAGGCCGCAAAGGTTGAGATAAAGGCTCTGCCGGGCCCAGTCCAGGCCGGCCACGGACGGATAGAGGATGCCAAAGAGAAGCAGTTGCGCCGCCAGCCAGTTGCCGATGCCGTTCACCGTGCGTTTCAACATCCAGGCCAGCAGCAGAAACAGCGGCAGCAAAATTGCTCCGGCACTTCCCCAAAAGCCGAACAGCAAATCGCTGAAATCGGCCAGCAACCCGTAGCCAAACGCCGTCGCCGTACCGAACAGGATGGCCAGCGGCACGGCATGTCGCACTGAGGCCAGTGTCAGGGACAGGACAAACATGGCAAACAGCAGCAGCCAGGCGCGTTCGGTTTCTCCCAGCACGGCCCGGGTCGTTTCGCCCGGTTGGGGCAGTTGCGGCAGCGCAATGCCCATGCCTTTGTCGGTCAAGGCGTGGTCGAGGCGATACGTCAGCAGGCTGCTCTGGTTGTCCGTCGCCGGCTTGATGTCGGTGGGTGTCATGCAGCCGTCGGGATAGTTGAGCCGTGCCTTCGGCAGGTCCGGCAGCGTCAGGGCCAGGGTGAAGTCGCGGATTTCGCGCGGTTCGGGCACATGGAAATACCAGTACGACAGGCCGCGGCTCTTGAACGTAATCTGAAAATCCATCGCCTGGGTCGGCTGGAGTTCAAGCCCGAGCTTCAGGCTGCCATCCTGGATCTGCATCTGCGGCAAAACATCCTGGCCGTTGAGCGTGGCCGTCAACCCGTCATACATTGCGTCCGTGGCGGGCAGGGGAAAGGTCAGCTGGCAGTTTTGCCCGGTGTCAACCGGGTTCCGCAGTTTCCAGGCGAACCGGCAGTCGGTCTCATATCCGTCGTAAAAGGCGGACCCTTTTTTGCGCGGATTCTGCCGCAGCGTCACATCGTGGTGCTCCGCCACAAATGGGTTGCCGGTGGCGACATGGCGCACGGTCTTCTTGCGCAACAGCGCCGGCCGCGTCGGGTCTTCGGACTCGATGCGTTCAGTGACGTCCTCGTTGGTGTAAATTTCCAGGCACAACTCGCCTTGCTGCTGTTCCGAACCCCAGATGGTTTGGACGGCGCTATAATTCGCCTGGGTGATGCGGCCGTGCGTGCGCTGGAAATTGTTTTCCGTCTGACGCAGGTAAATGCGCAGCACGGAAATCGTGCCGGCCAGGAACGACACCAGCAACATCGCCCACAACAGGCGGGCGGCCTGGCGATACAAGGTCCAGAGCAGGCCGGGACTGTCACCGGCCCCGGAGGCCGGCTTGACGGGTGAGAACAGGGCCGAGAGGAAGACGGCCAGCAGGGCGGCGCCGAGAAACAGCGCGATGAGGGGTTCGACGTCAGCCAGGTCGCTCGCGCGGCCCAGCAGTTTGGACAATATGATTTTCATGGCGGGTACTTTGATGCGTAGGCCCGCGGACGGCGCAAAGAGACGCGAAGACAAGGGCAAAATTGAACGCCAACAACTCGATCATATCCGCAGAACGTTTTCGTGCTCCGCGGAGTCCGCGGGCAGGGTTTACCGCGATGCCATGGCGCAGCCAAAAATCGGAACGACAAGACTTAAAGGGCACGCCACAACAATGATTACTGGGCACCGCTCACACGAGCGGCGTCAGGCAGGATGAGGAACCGCGTCTTTTCAGGGACGTGACGCGATTGAAAACCCGTTTCCGTTTTTTGTCCACAACTTTCTGCCGGCGGATCGATATTTTAACCACGGATGGACACAGATGAACACGGATTCATTTGCCGCAAAAAAACACAAAAATCGCAAGGCTCCTCTCTTGGATTCCGGTTTCCTTTTCGCGCCATAATCTTGGCGAAGGCGGATGATTCCTGTAAAGTTCGCCAGACCAAATAACCGTCAGAATGGCAAACCAGCAGGATGTCGCAGCCATTGCCCGGCTCTCCGAAGAACTGGGTTATCCGTGTGATGCGGGAATCATTGAGTCGCGGGTTCGAAAGGTCACCGCCCAGAAACACCATTTACTGCTTGTCGCGCAGGATGACCGTGGCGAAGTCTGCGGCTGGCTGCACGCCTTCGGCGCCGATTACATCGAATCCGGCTTCCGGGTGGAGATTGCCGGATTGGTGGTTGCCCGGGCGGCGCAACGATCCGGGATGGGCAGCCGCCTGGTCGCAGTAGCCGAGCAATGGGCCCGGGAGATTGGGGCGGAGTTCATCAGCGTGCGCAGCAACATCAACCGCGCGGAAAGCCATCCGTTTTACCGGAAACTAGGATACGAGCTGAATAAGACGCAGCAGGTGTATCGCAAGCGCCTGGGATGAAGTGATTTTATTTGCCGCGTTCCAGCGTGTCCATCGGTTTGTTAGCCCATCAAAGTTTGGACGGGTCGAGGTCGAATAATTCGGTGACAATGGCTTCGGCGATATAATACTCTGCCTGTTTGATTTCGGCGCGCATGGCTATGGCATCCTTTGCCCCCCAATCAGTGAATTTGCGCTCCAGACTCTCGTACTCCACCGTGCGAAAATACTCGTAGGAACCATCGCCGGCGTGACACAAATAAACATCCACGCTAATGGCGAAAGTGGTCGGCGGATTCAGCCTCCGGACCACCCCGAATTGCTGACGGTTTACCCGGAGAATCAGCACACTGTCGATGCCTGAATTGGTCAATGCGCTGAAGCTGCGGTTGGTTGCGGTCTGTGATTTCAGCCGCAACAGTTCGGCTTCGGGAATCGCCACCAGTTGGTTACAGTTGCCGGCGAGCGCCATCTGACGAACCGTCGTTTCAATTCCCGGCTGCAACGGTTCCTTATCCAAAGCGCGCTTCACCGCCGACAGGCTCGCGTCCAGTTTGGACTGGGAAACGGTACAAAAGATGCCCTCAGTCAGGGCTGCCCCGCCGGACACAACCAAAATGCACATCATCCGGCCGAGGTCATAATAGTTACGTGGATCAGCGAGGGATGTGCGGTGCGAGATGTCATCGGTCTGGGTGGCGCTGGCCAGCCGGTTGAAGGTCTTGATCGCCCAGGGAGGAGCAGGGTCTTTCAAGGCGTCGGGCGACGTGAATACGACATCCTGTGCCATGTCGGCTGGCATGAGGGCCACCTTGCCAAATTGTTTCCGGAAGTCTGCGCTCAACGGCTTCGGCTCGCTGGTGACCCGTGAAAAGTTATCCATATCCGCCGAGCGACAACCAGCGGCCGCAACGGCAGCCAGCACCACCAGGCAAAGTCTTTGAACCGGAACTGGAGGAAATTTCACGGCAGTAATCTGTGTTCGTTTGTGAGTGAATTTATTGCGGCTTGTCTCCAAACGCAGTGGCGATGGTCTCGGGTTTGGGCGGTTTCGTCATCAAACTCACCACGGGCACCACGAGCAAGGGCAGGAACATGGCAATGGCGCCGGCGACGGGGATCAAGGGTTTGCCCCACAATACAAACAAGACCACGGCGGTGCCGACGCCGGAGATCATGCCGGCGTAGGCGCCGGCCTTGGTCGTTCCTCGCCAGAATAATCCGTACAAATATGGCGCCAGAAACGCACCGCTCAAGGCGCCCCAGGCAATCACCATCAGGTTCACAATCACATCCACCTTGCTCACGGCGATCAGCAGCGACAGGATCACGAACACGGCGCACAGACAGCGCATCAGCAGCATGGTGCGTTTGTCGTTCTTTTGCCGGTTGCCGAACGCACCGTAAATGTCAATCGCGATGGCCGAACTGCTCACCAGCACCAGCGATGACAGGCTGGACATCGAGGCCGAGAACACCATCAGCAGGACGACCAGTACCAGCCATTGCGGCACGTAACTCGTGATAAAAAACGGCATCAGCAGGTCGAGGTTCGGCTTGTGCGTCGTCGCGTCCATGATGGGCGCGAGATCCGTCTTCGGGTCGGTGAAGAACAGGTGCGTCAGCGCGCCGCTGTAATACGCGCCGAACGACATGAACAGCGCGAAGACCGTAGCGATGAGCATCGCCCGTTTCACGTCGGCCTTGCTGCGGATGGAATAAAACTTCTGCACCATCTGCGGTAATGCCCACGGCCCGAAACTGGTTATCAGCACGAGCGAGACAAATACGACCCAGCCGGGGAACGGAGGCCCGGTCGCCGGAGGCGGCGCGTGAAACGCGGGCATATATTGGGGGTCGAGCAGGGCAGTGAACGACGCGTGCAGCCCTCCTTTCATGTTCGCCAGCAGCAGGACCATGGTCACCACGCCCACAAATTCGACGATGCCGCGGATGAAATCGCTTACGGCCACGGCAAAGTAACCGCCCATGACAAGATACACACCGGTTAACGCGGCCAGAAAGATAAGCGCCTCATTGTATTGCAGGCCGAGCGTCTTTTGGAACAGGTAGCTTAAGCCCATGTAAACCGATGCCGAGTACGGCACCAGGAACAGGAAGACAATCACAGCCGAGATGACCTGGAGCGGGGCGCTGTTGTATCGGGCGCGAAGAAATTCCGGCATGGTCAGTGCATTCAGCCGGGCGGTCATCTCGCGCGTGCGCGCGGCCAGGACGAACCACGCAAGAAAGGTGCCGACGAAGGTGTTGCCAAGGACAATCCACATTGTCTGGATGCCGAAGCCCCAGCCGAGGCGGCCGGCGTAGCCGATGAAGAGCACGGCGGAGAAATAGGTGGTGCCGTACGCGAACGCACTCATCCACGGACCGAGCGTGCGTCCGCCCAGGAAGAAATCGCCGACGTTCTTGGTGCGTTGCATGCACCAGTAACCGATGGCCAGCATGACAAAGACGTACAGAACGACCAGCGAGATGTAGATCATGGGACTCATGGGAGTGGTTGAGAGTTGAAAGTTAATGGTTGAGAGTCTGGCTTCGAGCCTTTGCGTCTTTGTTGTTCGACGTCCGTGTTCATCCGTGTCTATCCGTGGTTGGACTCTGTGTTCCTGGCGTCCTGGCGGTTTAAAAATCAGATGCGGTCGAAGACGGGAAGTTCCTCCTGGGTCAAGGAGCGGATGCCCACCTTGGCCAGAACGTCGCGGGCTTTGGGTGCGTCGAGGACTTCGAGCACCATGATGGCGCGGTTGTTGGCGATGAAGCCGGACGCGTTGTCGAGGTTGATCTGATTTTGGAAGAGGATGTCCGCCACGGCGTGCAGGCCACCGGGTTTGTCCGGCACCTCGACGGCGAGCGCGTCCAGGAGTTTGGCGACGTACCCTTCGTGTTTGAGCGTGGAGTAGGCCAGATTCGGGTCGCTGACGAGGAACTTCATCACACCGAACGGGCCGGTGCTGGCCACGGCCACCCAGCGGATATTGATGTTGGCTTGGGCGAGAATGCGGGTGAAATGGGCGACCTGGCCCGGTTTGTTCTCCGCAAAAACCGCCACTAGTTTCACGTCGCTCATTTTTAGGTTTGTTTTTTATGAGGTAGGGCGCGTCACTCCGTGCGCGCCGAACCAGGCACGTTATCCTGCGGCGGGCAGAGGACTGCCCGCCCTACCAACAACAGCCGGTTTCGTTTTCATTACATCTTGCGTTCATCGATGACGCGCTGGGCCTTGCCTTCACTCACCGGCAGCGAACCGGGCGGGAAGAATTGGACCTGCGGTTTGATGAGAATTTCCGCGCGCAATTTTTCGGCGAGCTGGGTCTGGAATTTCACGAGATGTTCGACCTGGCCGTCGAACCCGGCCTCGGCCAGTTCCACTTTCACGATCATCTCGTCGTAACCGGACAGGGTGATGAGATAATTCCGGCCGACGCCTTTCTGCGCCATCAACACGTGCTCGATTTGTTGCGGATAAATGTTCACGCCGCGCACGATGAGCATGTCGTCCGAACGACCGGTGATGCGATCCAGGCGGCGGTGGGTGCGGCCACAGGGGCAGGGCTCCGGGATGAGGGCGGTGATATCGCGGGTGCGGTAGCGGAGCAGGGGCATGGCCTCGCGGCAAAGCGTGGTCAGCACCAGTTCGCCGGATTCGCCGTCGGGCAATGGTTCGCCGGTGGCGGGGTTGATGATTTCGAGGAGGAAATGGTCTTCCCAGAGATGCATGCCGTATTTGTGCATGCATTCGAACGCCACGCCCGGCCCGTTCATTTCCGAGAGGCCGTAGGAATTGTACACATCCACGCCGAGGCCGGCCTCGATCTTCCGGCGGGTTTCCTCGGTGTAAGGTTCGGCGCCCACGAACGCCTTGCGTAACGCGAGATCGCGCCGCGCATCCACGCCGCGTTTTTCCATAAAGGTGGAAAGATAAAGTCCGTAGCTGGGCGTGAGGTGAATGAACGTGGTCCGGAAATCCTGCATCAACATCAACTGCCGATCGGAGTTGCCGGGGCCGGAGGGAATGACCAGACAGCCGATTTTTTCCGCGCCATAGTGGGTAACGAGCGCGCCGGTGAACATGCCGTACGTCATCATGTTCTGGAATACATCCTTCCGGGTGACGCCGGTCATGGTAAACGAGCGCGCGCACAGTTCGGCGGCATTTTCCACGTCCTGACGCGAGAAGAAGAGGGCTTTGGGTTTACCGGTGGTGCCGCTGGAGGTATGCAGGCGCAGGGTAGCTTCGTACGGCACCGCCAGGAGGCCGGCGGGATAATTCTCGCGCAGGTCGGCGCTGGTGGTGAAAGGCAGACGGCGCACGTCGGCCAGCGACCGGATGTCATCGGGTTGGACACGCTGTTCGGAGAATTTTTGACGGTAGAACGGCACGTGCGCGCCCACGCGGTGAACGGTTTCCTGGAGCCGGTGGAGCTGCAGGCGTTCCAGCGCGGAACGATCGAGCGTTTCGCACGGTTGATCCCAATACACAGCAGCCGGCCAGCGTCGCGGACGTCGGGGAGGAAGGTCAACGTCGGTGATCATCTGGTTTTTCCTCTCACGGTCAGAACGTCAACAGGACTTCCGCGCGAAAGAAGCTCATCAGGTCCTGATGTTGGTAATAATCGCCCATCCAGACAAATTCGGCCCAAAGATGAGCGCTGACGTGCTCATTGAATTTGTGTTTGAGCACGGTCTGAAGGTAGTGGCCGCGGAAATTGCCGTGGTCGGTGAACAAGGTGGTATTTTGCTGGCGGGTGGGTGTTTCGACAGGAGCGAACAGGGCGTTATAGGTGGCGCTGAAGGTGGTGTTTTTGATGGGCGTGACCGTCCAATTTGGTCCGAAGCGGATGATATTGTTCATCTGGCCGCACCGTTTGCTGGTCTCATTTACGTAGGAATAAACGTAGAGCTCACTCCAGCGCGGATAACGACCCCATAAGATGTCGAACATCTCGTCCTTGCCTTTTGTATTCGGATCATCACCGGACAGGAATTCGCCGACGAGGCTGAGCTGGTTGTTCAATTTATCCTTGAACAGGTAGGTCAGTTTGCCGTTGGCGCCGTAAGCGGCAATCTCGCGCCAGGCGGTCGTGGAATTGACATACGCTGCCCCGACCGTGGTGTCCTGCTTGCTGCCGAATTGGTAGGCACCTTCGACCGAGTAAGCCCAGTTTGGCGTGGGCGTGCCGGAAACTTTGCTGCCGATGGTGTAGATGTCCGCATTGTCGCCGTTGGAGAACTCCTTGCTGTCGTGTTTGTAGATGAAGTAGCCGTCGAGTTGCAGGTTCTGCACCGACTGATTTGAAAGGTACAAAATGACGCCTTCTTCGTTTTGTTCGGTAAGATTGTAGGGCTTGGGCGTGTTGTCGCCGGATTCACCGAGGGTGGGCATCCACGCATCCGGCCGGGCGTCCTGGTAGAGGTAAACCGCGTCGAATTTCGTGTGGAGGCCCTTCGCGTCATACGTGACGCGGGCACTATCCAGGAAAAAAGTCCAGGATCCGTCATTGGGCGTGCCGTCGCCCACCAACCACCAGTTCATCGGTTCGCCGAACTGGACGTCCTGGCGGCCGACAGAGAGGGTGAGCGGCACGTCGCCGATGTTACTCCATTTGACGTAGGCGTTGTCCATGATGCCGTAGCGCTCTTCCAGACCCGAGCGGGCTCCGTATTGGGCGGAGACGGAGGGTTGCATCCACTCGCGTTGCTCCCCCGAGAAACGCGCATTCATGCTGACGTTGGTTGCCGGCAAAACAGAAAACCAGATCCGCTCGCGGAACCGGAAATAATCCTGATCATGAGGCGGGGCGCCGGGTGGCTGGGAATTCATCAGGGTGATGTTGTTGTTCATGGACTCGTTGCGAATTCGCAGGTCCGCGCCCCAACTGAACCAGGGGGCTGGATTCTTGATTGCCTTGACGATTTTTTCCGCGCGACTGCCCCCCGGCGGTGCACTGGCGGAGGGGGTTGACACCGTGGAATTGGTCTGGGCGGCAGCGGTCAGGGCGATCGCCGCCGCGGCTAATATGCCGGCGATTTTAAGTTGGGAGGACATGCGGAATGCTTTTTTGAGTCGTTATGGTTGCTTCAATAGAAATCCTAAATCCAACGCGATTTAAGTCGAGGAAGGATTAGTATATTATAGTGCAAAGACATATGATTTAAGTGATGCTGATTTTAAAAAGTAGGCGCAAAAAATGGGCGGGTATCGACAAAATCGGGCAGGTCAGCTTCCGGGGATAGGCTTTATATTTCCGGCATGTCGTCTGATGCGCGCCGATTCGATCTAAAGCCGTGCGGCCGGGCGACAAAACCGCACCGAAAAATGAGCAGACTGCAGGATGTTCTTCAGTTGCGCGTCCGCTACAGCGAGACGGACCAAATGGGAACGTTTTATAATTCCCGCGCGCTGGAATGGTTCGAGTGTGGCCGGACGGAACTGATGCGCCGGCGGTTGGGGATGTCTTATGCCGCCCTGGAGCAAAAGGGCCTTTTCCTTCCCTTGGTGGAGGCACATCTGGATTTTCAGGGCGGAGCGCGTTACGACGATTTGCTGGACATCGCGACCACGGCCGAACTGTCCGGGCGCGCACGATTTCGGTTTGAGGTCCACATCACCCAAAACGCGACGGGTAAACCGGTGGTGACCGGTCACACGGTCCATGCGTTTACGGATGCCGGCGGGAAGCCTGTCCGCCCGCCGTCCTGGTTCCTGGAATTGATTCAAACCACAGGCAATACACCGGTTTAAAATGAGCGCAAGCGTCAGACAATTGTTAAGCGGTGACAATGCCATTGCCCTGGCGGCACTACACAGTGGTGTGGCGTTGGGTACGGGCTATCCCGGCACACCGTCCACGGAAATACTCGAATCTTTTTCTGAAATCGGAGGCAAAGCCCAGTGGTCGCCCAATGAAAAGGTCGCACTCGAGGTCGGCATCGGCGTGGCCTTCGGTGGCGGGCGATCGCTCGTCACCATGAAGCACGTCGGCCTCAACGTGGCTGCCGACCCTTTGTTTACCGCGGCCTATACCGGCGTGACCGGCGGGCTGGTGATTGTTTCCGCCGACGACCCGGGCATGGCGTCGAGCCAGAATGAGCAGGACAACCGGCGTTATGCCGTGGCGGCGGGCGTTCCGATGCTGGAGCCGTCCGATTCGCAGGAGGCGTACGATTTCACGCTCGCAGCCTTCGAGATTTCCGAGCGTTGGAAAATACCGGTGATCCTGCGTGTCACCACGCGTGTCTGCCATAGTTACACGGTGGTGCGCCCGCGCGGATTGAACGGCGAGGCCAAGGCCCCGACGTTTGAACGCGACATCCGCGGCCGGGTCATGATTCCGGCCAATGCCCGTCCCGCGCACAAACGGCTGCGGCAGAAGCTCGTCGATATCCAGGACGACGCCGAAGCCGCGAAATTAAACCGGGTCGTGCCCGGCAGTAAAAAGTTGGGAATCATCACTTCGGGAATTTCCTTCATGCATGCGAGTGAGGCGACGCCGGAAGCTAGCGTGCTCAAGCTGGGTTTCACCCATCCGTTGCCCTTGAAGCAGATCGCGGAGTTCACCCGGAGCGTCGAACGGTGCGTGGTCATCGAGGAAGGGGACCCGTATCTTTTGGACGCCATCCGCGCCGCCGGCATCCTGGTGGAAGGCAAACCCGAGATGTACCGGTTTGGCGAACTCGACGTGCCTCGCGTGCGGCGCATCCTCGATCGCGATATCAGCCCCGAGGCGGTGAAACCGCCGGGCAAACCGCCGCAACTCTGCGACGCCTGCCAGTATCGCCTGGTTTTTACGGCGTTACGCCAGCGCAATTGCATTGTGGCCGGCGACATCGGTTGTTACACGCTCGGCGTCCTGCCGCCATTCGAGGCGATCGACTCCTGCGTCTGCATGGGCGCAAGCTTGGGAGTGGGCCTGGGATTGCGCCATGTGCTGCCCCAGGAACAGGCCCGCCGCGTCGTGAGCGTCATCGGCGACAGCACGTTTGTGCACAGCGGCATGAGCGGACTGGTGGAAATGGTTTATAACCCGCCGCCCGACGGGCACGTGCTCATCATACTGGACAATTCCACCACTGCCATGACCGGGCACCAGGAACATCCCGGCACCGGTCGAAAGCTCGACCACGAACCGACGAACAAGCTCGTGCTCGAAGACCTGGCCCGTTCCCTCGGGATCAAGCGCGTCCATGTCCTCGAACCGCGTGCCGGTTCGGGCGAGTTCGAGCGTCTGTTGGATGACTGCCTCGCCAGCCATGAATTGTGCGTCATCATTGCCCGCCGGCCCTGCATTCTCATTGTGAAACGGTTGCGCGGGATGGAAGCGGCCGGACTGGAAAAAAAGGAGGGTGCATGCCCGGATCGCTGACCAACGTGGTGGTGGCCGGACTGGGCGGGCAGGGGGTGCTCAAGGCGTCGGATATCCTCGCTGACGCGGCTTTACGCGCCGGGTTCGAAGTCAAGAAAAGCGAGGTCAAAGGCATGAGCCAGCGGGGCGGTTCCGTCACCAGCGAAGTCCGGTTTGGCGATGCCGTGCTGAGCCCGATGGTGCCACCGGGCGAGGCGGATTTTCTGTTGGTGCTGGAGCCGACGCAGGTGGAACCGAATCTCTACATCCTGAAACCGGACGGGCAATTGATCAAGCCCGAGGCGGTGGACCCCGGCAAACTGGCGAACAAAAAAAGCCTGAACGTGGCCTTGCTCGGCGTGTTGAGCGCGCATCTGCCGTTGCCGGAAAAAGACTGGCTGGACGCCTTGCGGGAGGCTTTTCCCGCGGAATTTTTCGCCCACAACCAGCAGGCCTTCCTGGCCGGCCGCGGTGTCCGGTTGGCAGCCGAAAGGGGTGAATGTCCATGAGCAAACATTGCGACGTTTCCGCTTTGCATCCCGTGAGCGCGCCGGATTTTCTGCCGTTGCCTCAATTGCAGGATCTGCAATTGCAGCGGCTCAAGGCCATGGTCTGGCGCGCCTATGATCGCGTCCCGCTTTTCCGCCAGCGCATGGAGGAACGCCAACTCACACCTTCGGATGTGCAGACGCTGGAGGATGTGACCCGGCTGCCGTTTACGGTGAAGACGGATCTGCGCGACACTTATCCGTTCGGCCTGTTCGCCAGTCCGATGAAGGACATCGTGCGGTTGCACGCCTCAACCGGCACCACCGGCAAGCCCATTGTCGTCGCCTACACCCAGGAAGACATCCAGGTCTGGTCCAACGTCATGATGCGGAGTTTTGCGGCCTGCGGATTGCATGCGGGCGACGTCATCCAGAACGCCTACGGCTACGGCTTGTTCACCGGCGGCCTCGGCGCGCATTACGGCGGCGAGGCGCTGGGCGCGACCGTCATTCCCATTTCCGGCGGCAACACGCAACGGCAATTGATGGTGATGAAGGATTTCGGGGCAACGGCCATCTGCTGCACCCCGAGCTATTTTTTGCATATCATCGAACAGGCGCCCGAACTGGGCGTGAACCTCAAGGAGCTGCCATTGCGCGCCGGCATTTTTGGCGCCGAACCGTGGACGGAATCCATGCGCCACCGCATCGAGGCCGACAGCGGTCTCAAGGCCTACGACATCTACGGGTTGTCGGAAATCATCGGCCCGGGCGTGGCCATGGAATGCCAATGCCAGTCGGGCCCGCATATTTTCGAGGACTGGTTTTATCCGGAGATCATCAACGGCAAAACCGGCAAGCCCCTGGCGGACGGCGAGGAGGGCGAGCTGGTGCTGACCACGCTCGGCAAGCAGGCCATGCCGATGATCCGTTATCGCACCCGCGACATCACGGCTTTGACGTCCGAGCGCTGCGAATGCGGCCGCACGCTGCGGCGCATCAAACGCATCAGCCGCCGCAGCGACGACATGTTCATCATCCGCGGCGTGAACGTTTATCCATCGCAGATTGAAACCGCGCTGTTGAAGGTGGAAGGCACGCTGCCGCATTACCAGATCATCCTGACCCGCGACAAGGGCCTGGACGAAATCCAGGTGCAGGTGGAAGTGACGCGCGAGGTGTTTGGCGACACCGTCGGCGCGCTGGAATTATTGCAGCAGAAGCTCGCCCGGAGCATCGACACGCTGATCGGTCTGCGGGCCGAGGTGCGGCTGGTGCAACCCCAGAGCCTCCAGCGCAGCGAAGGCAAGGCGAAGCGGGTCATTGACCAGCGGAAACTATAGCCCGGAGTCATGAAACTGAAACAACTCTCCCTGTTCCTGGAAAACAAACCCGGCGCCCTCAGCCGCCCGATCCGGCTGCTGGCCAAGGCCGGCATCAACATTCTCACACTTTCAATTGCCGACACCGGCCAGTTCGGCATTCTGCGATTGATTGTCCGCGACTGGGAAAAAGCCCGGCAATTGCTGGAGCACGACGGGTTGGTGGTGAAAGTCACCGACATGGTGGCGATCGAGGTGACCGACCGCCCCGGCGGGCTGGCGGAAATTCTCGACGTGCTGGAAAAGGCCGGCACCAACGTGGCCTTCATGTATGCCTTCACCGAAAAGCGCAAGGACCGGGCGGTGCTCATTTTCCGTTTCGACGATCCGGACACGGCCATCCAGGTGTTGCAAAAGAAAGGTATAAACATGGTTGACCACTGGGATCTGCTCAAGCAATTGGAGGCATGATGGACCTGGAAATCGTCAAACGCTGTTTGAAAAAGGACCGCTTTGCCGGCCTGGCAAATGTTGAATTGTTGACCGTCGCGCCCGGGTGCGCGACGGCGAAGATGGTTCTCCATCCCCACCATCAAAACGGTCTGGGAACGGTGCAGGGCGGGGCGATTTTCACGCTGGCGGATTTTTGTTTTGCCGCGGCGTGCAATTCCCACGGCACAGTCGCCGTGGCCCTCAATGTGAGCATCACCTTCATGAAAGCCGCCATGATCACTGGCACGTTGTGGGCCGAGGCCAGGGAAGTGTCAAAGAATTTCAAGGTTGGCGCCTATGCCGTGGAAGTAAAGGACGACCAGGGCGATCTGGTGGCGCAATTCCAGGGGCTGGCTTACCGGAAAAAGAACAAGCTGCCGGGGTAGAGCCTTTTCAAAAATTGTATATCTGCCGACGTCAGTCGGCGTAATTTGAATAAAGGAGAACGATATGACAGGAATTGACATTCGCGGCTACGAGAATAATTGAATTGGTCCAAGCGCCTCTCTGAAAATGTAGCGTCAGCCATCTTGGCCGACGTAGAGCCGGGCTTCCAGCCGGCTGAGAAACCGTCCGCAATCATTAACGCCTTTGAAATCCCAAGCCGCTACGTCATGGCGGCGATGCTTCCGGGCGGCAGGATGCCGCCCTCTACGGTAGGCCGGGAGGCCCGCCGCCACATTTTCAGGCAAGCCCCTCAATTCGCTGAATCGTCGGTCGGGGGATGTTTCGGAACGTGGATGTTGGCCATTTCGCGCGTGAGCATGATGCGTAACGCCATGAGATTGTCCTTGCTGATGAGCGCGACTGCGCCGGCCTCGCGGGAAAGCTGCCGGTAATGTCCCTCATTGTAGCTGGTGACGATGATCACCCGGGCCGAGGGATGTTCGGCGCGCAAGGCGGAAGTGGATTGGAATCCGTTGAGGCCGGGCATGCTCACGTCCACGGTGATCCAGTGGGGTTTGAACTCGCGCACCTGCTGCAACGCTTCCTCGCCCGAGGTGCATTCGCAGAAGGTAATCCCCGGCAGGGCCAGCATCTGGCGGATCATTTCCCGCGCGGGGGCGTGGTCATCAACAATCATCAATCTCATATTTTGAATTGCACCAACCGTCATAAAACCGAACTGTGCCGGATATTCTGCCGGAGAAACGAACGGAGCGAAATTGGGGCGACCCGCTAATTTGAAGTCGGTAACCACCCCTATTTTTCTAGGTGGAACTACGTAAAGAAAAGGCTGAGGGCCAATGGCCAAAGGTTAAAATTATAAGTTGGCCAGGTTCCGAACCTTGAACCGGCCGACAGGTCAGAGGGCGGAGCGGTTTTCGAGGGCAAACTGCAACAGGCTGTGGCTCCCGTGCAATTCCAGCTTGGCGCAGATGTTGGCGCGATGGGCCTCGACGGTGCGAGGGCTGATGAACAACTCGGCGCCGATCTGGCGGCTGGTTTTCTTCTCGGCGATGAGCTTGAGAATGCGGCGTTCGGCCTTGGTGAGATCATCCAGGCCGGGTTTTTGGGCGGCGAGCGATTCGGCGCGGCTGCGGCGGCGCACCAGATAACCGGAGATCGAGGAGCTCAAATAATGTTCGCCTGCGGCGACGGTGATGATGGCCTTGACGATCTCCTCCCCGGCATTTTCCTTGAGCACAAAACCTTTTGCGCCGAAATCCAGCGCGCGGTTGAAGATTTCCTCCTCCTTGTGCATGGTGAGCATGATCAGCCGCGCCCGGCGTCGCTTTTCCTGGAGTCGACGCGCGATTTCCAGTCCGCTCAAGCCGGGCAGGTTCACATCCAGCACGGCCACATCGGGGTTTTTCTCCTGGATCAAGCGCAGCGCCGCTTCGCCGTCACCGGTTTCACCGATGAGTTCAAAGCACGGATTGGACTGAATCACCTGCCGCAATCCGCTGCGAAAAAGCGGATGGTCGTCCACAATCAAAACTTTGATTCCCACGGACATACCTTGGCTGAGTATGGCGCAGTTTTGATGCAAAAGCGAGCGGGAAATCGATCCGGTTATTCATCACCGGCAAACGGGATGGCCACCTGGATGCAGGTGCCATGACCCGGCTGCGAATCGACCTTGATTTTCCCTCGGAGAATGCGGACGCGTTCGACGATGTTTTTCAAACCCAAACCCTTCCCTCGGATGATGGGTTCGGCCGATTCAAAGCCGCAACCATCGTCTTCAATGTGCAACTGCACTTCATGGACATCGCGTTCCAGCCGGATGCGCGCCCGTTTGGCGCCGGAATGTTTCAGGATATTGTTCAGGCTTTCCTGGACCACACGGTAAAGATTCATCGCCGCGTCCGGAGGAAAAAGGGCGTCCACATCATCGAGCTTGCGTTCCAACACCATTCCGCTGGATGCGGCGGCGGCGGCATCAATCATGGCCTCCAGCGCCCGCTTCAGTCCAAGATGATCCAGCTGGTGCGGGTGGAGGTCGTGCGAAATCTGCCGGGCTTCGGCGATGGATTGCGAGGCGATGCGGCTGATGTTATCGAGCTGTTCGCGCAAATTGACCGGCACTCTTTTTTCCGCCAGCGCGAGCTGCACGCGATTTTTGATGAGCAACAGATTCTGCCCCAGGCTGTCATGCAGTTCGGCGGCGATCCGGGTGCGTTCCGCCTCCTGGGAAGCAATCAGCTGAAGCGTGTATTCGGCGCGGGCCTGCTGTTCGCGCAACACGGCCCCGGTCCGTTCGGTTTCTGCCGCCTTGCGATCCGTGAGATCAACGTCCATGCATACAAAGCGCTTTTCACCGGTCGGGGCGGGAATGCGAAACACCGTGGACAAAACCATCCCGGGCGTTCCATTGCGACGATGGAAGGGAAACTCGACCGGGCCAATGGCGTTGCCGGTGTCCTCAATCTCCTTCAAGGCCCGTGCAAACGCCGCCGCTTCCGCCGGCGCAAAAATCAATTCGTCCAGGGTTTTGCCGCAGGCCTCGGCAGACGTCCAGCCGTACAGGTGCTCGGACGCCCGATTCCAGAACGTCACCCGGCCCTGGTAATCAAACCATTGCACCGCCACGTAGGGGGTGTTTTCAATCGTGGCCCGCAGGCTTTCCTCGCTCGCGCGCAACGCCGCCTCAGCCTGCTTTCGTTCGGTGATGTTGCGCACCACCGTCAACAGGCAGGATTCTCCCCGGATCTCTATTTTTTCCGCCGAGAGCAGGCCCACCCCGGTTTTGCCGTCGCGCGTGCGAAACGGCAACTCCCAATTGTGCACGTGGCCGGTTTTTTGCAGCTCCGCCAGCACGCGCCCGCGGTCCGCGGGATCGCCCCAGATATGGAGTTCCAGGGTGGTGCGGCCAACCACCGTTTCTGGCAAGTGGCCAAAGACCCGGTGGAACCCTTCATTGGTCTCGATGATGCGTCCGTCGGCCATGCGGCTGATGGTGACGGCATCCGGTGAATTGCGGAAGGCCTTGGCATACTTTTCCTCGGACTCGCGCAACGCCTGCTCCGCTTTTTTCCGCTCGGTAATGTCGCGGAGGGCGGTCATGCGCAAGGTGCGCCGGCCGACCTGCAGCATCTTGGCCCGGGCCTCGGCATAAAAGGAACTGCCGTCCTTGCGCAGCGCCCGATGTTCATAGATGGATTCCCGGCCTTCGCGAATCGCCTGCCCGACGAGGTCGCGCGACTCGGGCGCGATCAACTCCGCGATTTCCTTGCCGATCATTTCCTCCCGTCCATAGCCGAACATGTTGAGACCCTGATCATTCATGTCCAGAATCCGGCCGTGCTCGCTGATGCTGATGCCCTCAAACGCCGCCTGCGTCAGGTGGCGGAACCGTTCCTCGCTTTCGTGCAGGTCGGCCAGGGTCCGGTCACGTTCGCGCAGGACAATGGCCGGAATCAGTGCCACCATCGCCGCCACTGCCAGAAATATCTGCATGACCAGCACATATTCCCCCGAGGCCATGTCCGCCGGGGTAAGACCCCTGGGGAAATGAGTGGTAAAAAATGCCGCCAGCAATGCCAGCGACAGGCTGGCGGCTGTAGCCCCGCGGGGACCAAACCGGAGCCCGGCCCACAACAAAAAAGGGATCAACCGGATTTTATTCGGCGACAGGATTCCCTTCCCTGAAAAAAACACATACCAGGTCAAAGCACCCAATCCGGCGAAGAGCAGCGTGACTTCAAACAGTTTCCCCGACCGGTTGAGCCAGCGGCGTGACGGGTCGGGTTTGGAGAACCAGACCAGCAGCAGGGGCGTCACCAGCAAAATCGCCATGGCATTGTCAGCCCACCAACCCAAACAGGTCTGCTTGAACGAATGGCTTTCCCCAAAAACCGTCAGTCCGATCGTCCCAATGATGGCGCCCAGCAGGGCGCTCAAGCCGGCGGCGAAACCCAATAGCCCGGCAAATTCCCGGAGCGTGGCGAGGGTTGGCCGGACGGCGATAAATCGCCGCACCAGCCAGGCGGCCGCCATGGCTTCAAAAGTCCCGCCCAGGAAGAAAAAGATAATCAAAAGGAATTTCGTACCGTGCAGCAGATCGAAGGCAAAGTTGCCCGAAAGGGCGGCGAGGATCAGCCAGGGCCACGCGTGATACTCATTCAGCAGCAATACACCGACGTACAAACCAACTGGCAGCCAGAAGGTTTCATAGGGACCGGATTTGACCGAAAGAAAATTGCTCAACTCCGCGCAGGCGAAGAAAGCCACGCCGAACCACACGGCTCTCTGCCAGAAGGGAATGGAAACCTCTCCGTCCTGTCGTCGTTGAGCCAGACCAAATCTGCCCGCAAAAGACATAAGACTGAAGGTAACATAACTCAAGCCACAGCCAAAACCGGATTTGCCGGGGTAACCCGCGCGGTCATGACCCTGGCCTGGCTGTTCAAGCAATCCATCCGGCTTCCTGCTGGTGGTGGTCTCCAGCCATCCGGGCGCGTCCGCGACGCCGGTCGAGCCACGGAAATGGATTTAAGCTGGGAAGAATGATACCGGCTGCAGGCTGCAGCGCGTAGCGAACTGCTGCTATGACCGGATAATCATAGTCAAATCATGCGACCGGTTGGGTGTACAAGTCCCTCGTTTACAAGCCGATTTTTTAGACAGAGCCGGCCAGGTAGAGACGATTCCTTGCCCAACCGTTGCCGGATTAGGAACATTTTTCCTGAATTACCACTCCATACAGGCATCTATTGCAGCCTCTTGCGGCAAATATTGCTTCATGGCATTGGGGCTGCTTGGTTCACCAATCAGGGCAAAATCGGATCGGGAAGCTTTATTGACTTAGGATGCGCTTGGGCATGGGCTGACAAGCGCAACTCTTTTAATAAGCCATCCGGCAACTTGGTCATTCGGAAGCTTTGTCTCTATGACGGATGAGTGTCAGGCGATGTTTGTTTGCCACCGGAAGAAATGCAAATTCCGGGCGGCGACCTGTTTATTCAGGCCGTGGTTCAAAGCGATTCCCGGCATTCTGGTCGCGCTGCTGTTGAACGCTTCCATTCCTGCCCTGGGCCAGCTGGCTTATGCCGTGCAATTCAACCAGAGCAACAACAGCTTCGGAACCATCAACCTCTTGAACGGCAGCTTCACGCAGTTTGGCAGTGAGGGAGGAACCCTGTTCAATGACATCGCCGCCGCCGCCAATGGCCAGTTGTATGGTATCGTCAACACGACGTCGCTGGTGACCCTGAACACCAATAACGGTGCGGTCCTGAGCAGCGTGAATTTCAATGTGGGCGGCATCGAGTCCCTGGCCATCGCTCCGGATGGCACGATGTATGGGGCGACGCAGGGTGCGCTCTATAAAATCAATCCCGTTACCGGTTTGGCCACCCTGGTGGGAACTTTCAACAACAGCATCATCGGCAATTCCGGACAAAACATCCGGTTCGGTTACGACGGCATGCTCTATGACACCGATGGCGGGGTGAACGACACTAGCACGCATTTGTTTCAGATCAGCATGGTCAACGGCGCTGCCAACCTGGTGGGCACGGTGACCAATTTTCCCGGGCTGTGCTTGGAAAATTCCGGCTCCCAAATGTACGGCGTGGGCATTCAACTCGGCGCAGCCTCAACATTGCGGCAGGATCTGCTGGGAATCGACCTGAGCACCATCCGGCCCGGCGGGACCAATCTGGACGGGTCGCCGGTGGACATCGGATACCAGTTGCTGACCAGCAACTTTCCCAACAACTACAATTTTTCGTCGGCCGACACATTTATTGTCCCCATACCTGAACCGGGCACCGCCGTGCTTTCGCTGGTCGGCGGAATGCTCCTGCTGGTCATCAGCAACCGCTGCCGCCGGATTTGACACAATCCCCAGCCTGACATCGGGTTGCATATAATCCCGGGCCGGGATCATCCGCCACACCTTGCGGCGTGCGCTAATTTTGTTCCCCACCTGCTTAACCGAAGCCAATAACGTGAAATTTTTCACAAACTTTCTTGCGAACGAAACCGGCCTGTAACTAACATCCCACGCATTCGTGATTCTAAACGATGAAAGTGCGTCAGATAATTTTCAACCGGAGGGGATTGGCCGTTTGACCGGTCATTTGTGATGTCAGCGATTTTCCCGAAGTGGACCAATTGGTTGCCATTGGCAATCGGCGTTGTTTTGGCGCTGATTGGGGGGATTGTGACCGCCGGCGTCACTTATTATTGCACGCCCAAATACACACGCGTCGGCTACGAGCCGGTCCAGCCGGTGCCGTTTTCCCACGCCATTCACGCCGGGCAGTTGGGCATGGATTGCCGCTATTGCCACAGCACCGTCGATAAATCCTGGTTCTCCAGCATCCCCGCCGCCTCGACCTGCATGAACTGTCACAGCCTGGTGCTCAAGGACGATCCGCGCCTGGCTATCGTCCGCGCCAGTGCCGCCAACAATACTCCCATTCCGTGGGTGCAGGTGCATATCGTGCCGGATTACGTTTATTTCAACCACGAAGTCCATGTCGCCCGCGGCGTCAGTTGCGTGGAATGTCACGGCCGCGTGGACCAGATGGATGAAGTCCGGCACGCCAAGCCGTTGAGCATGAGTTTCTGCCTCGATTGCCATCGTAATCCCGCGGCGGCGGTCCGTCCGGTGGACAAGGTCACCGACCTGGGCTGGCAATGGAGCACCAATGCCGACGTGGCGGCGCAGATGCAGCGAACGAACGGCGCCGCCTTTGTCCATGATTGGAAAATAGAATCGCTGCAAAGCTGTTCGGCCTGCCACCGATGATGAAAGATTTAAACCATAATCTGCCAGCCGAAGATGGTAGCCGCCGACGTGAGGAGGCGGAGGGCTCGCCGAACGTTTCCGGGGATGTCCGCCTCGTTACCTCGGCGGCTACGGGACGCCGTTACTGGCGCAGCCTGGATGAATTGGCGGACACGCCGGAGTTCAAGGACTGGCTGCATCGTGAATTCCCCCAAGGCGCGAGCGAATTTGAAGACGGGGTTTCCCGCCGGCACTTCGTCAAGATCATGTCCGCGTCGTTTGCGCTCGCCGGCCTAGGCGTGATGGGCGCGGGCTGCCGCCGGCCGGTGGAGCACCTGGAACCGTTCGGCCAGCAGCCGGAAAACTACGTCTATGGCGAGCCGGAATATTTTGCGACCGCCATGCCGACGCGCACCGGCGCGGTTCCGCTGGTGGCCAAATCCTACGAAGGCCGTCCCATCAAGCTGGAGGGCAATGCCAAATTCCCCGGCAGCAACGGCGGTACCGACCGTTACGCGCAGGCTTCCATCCTGGACCTGTACGATCCCGACCGTGCCAAACATTTCAAGAAGGGCGGTGAAACCGTTTCGCGTGACGAGGCCTTGGGGTTCCTCGACGAGCTGTCGAAGAAATTTACGACGAACCAGGGCGAAGGTTTGGCGTTTCTTGCCGAAAGCAGCACATCACCATCACGCGCGCGACTGCAAAAGCTGATTGCCGACAAGTTTCCGAAGTCACAATGGTTCACGTACGACGCAATTGATTCAGGCATCCATCAACGCGCGGCGACGCAGGCGTTCGGCCAGCCGGTGCGTCCGGTTTACCATTTCGACAAGGCGAAGGTCATCCTCTCGCTGGACTGCGATTTTCTGGGCGGTGAGGACGACGCCCACAATCACATTCAGCGCTTCGTCAAAGGCCGCAAGCCGGAAGCTGAGGGCGGCATGAGCCGGCTTTACACCGTCGAGTCGCTATTCACGCTTACCGGTGCCAGTGCGGACCATCGCTTGCGCGTCCCGGCGGGTTTGGTTGTCCAAATTGCCGGGGTCATTGCCTCTTCCCAGTTTTCCATCCCCGGCGCCGCCGGGAAATTCGACGGTGATTTTTCAAAATGGGTTGAAGAGTGCGCTAAAGATTTGGCCGCCGCCGGCAAGGACGCCTTGGTTGTTGCCGGCCAGCGCCAACCGATGGAAGTTCATTTGCTTGCGCTTGCAATCAACTCGGCGCTCGGCGCATTTGGTAATACAGTCGATTTGATTCCGACGGCACTCAACGCAAATGGCAGCGTCTATTTGCCTCCGCCGGCGGAAATGGTCAGCGCGGATTTGAAAAATCTCGACAGTGGTGTTGCCGACACGTTGATCATTCTTGGTGGCAATCCGGCTTACAATCTGAACTGGTCGTCAAAAGTGAAATCTGTTGTTCGCCTCGGTTACCATGAGGACGAGACGGCGGAAAAATCCGGCTGGAATTTTCCGGCGACACACTATCTCGAATCCTGGGGTGATGCGACGACGAGCGATGGCCTGCTGGTTCCAATTCAGCCTTTGATTCAGCCCTTGTTTGGTGGATTGACGGAACTGGAATTTCTTGCGCGTGTCGCCGGCGAGTCCCGGACCAATCCCTATGAAATCGTCCGGGCAACCTTTGGTGATTCGGATAAAAACTGGAAGAAATTTTTATTTGACGGGTATTCGCAGTCGGCAAAACCGTTGCCTTCTTCGGATAACGGCAAGGCTGTCGAATTGCCTTCAATTAAGAATATTCCACAGCCTTCCGCCCGCAGCCTCGAAGTCGTTTTCTATCGCGATGCGAAAATGGACGACGGGCGTTATGCGAACAACGGCTGGATGCAGGAACTGCCGGATCCCATCACCAAGCTGACCTGGGGCAACGCGGTGCTGGTCAGCCGCAAGACGGCACGCGAACTCGGCGTCAAAAACGGCGACGTCGTCGAAATCACATTGAACGGCCGCAGTGTCAAAGGTCCCATCTGGACCCAGCCGGGCATGGCGGATTATTCGCTCGGACTCGCGCTCGGATACGGCTGCGAAAGGGCAGGGCGGGTCGGCACCGGCGTCGGCTTCAACGCCTACAAGATTTTTACCGGCAAATACATCGAGACCGGCGCGACCGTGCGTAAGACCGGTGAAAACTACGAACTCGCCACAACGCAGCATCATTGGTCGATGGAAGGCCGTCCGGCGGTGCGTGAAGCCAATCTCGAGGAGTTTTCAAAGAACCCGGATTTTGCGACTGAAATGCACGGCACCGAGCCGCCCATCATCGCGCCGTTGTATCCCAACCCCTTGGATGAGGCCAAAAAGACCGCGTTGCATCAGTGGGGCATGGCGCTGGATTTGAACTCGTGTGTCGGTTGCGGCACGTGTGTCCTCGCCTGCCAGAGCGAAAATAATATTCCGATTGTCGGCAAGGACCAAGTGCAACGTGGACGCGAAATGCACTGGATCCGCATCGACCGTTATTACACCGCCGACCCCGCGAAGGAAAAATGGGCGGACTCGTTCCAGAAGGACGATGAACAGCAATTTGCCGAATGGATTGATGATGTGCAGGCGGTGAACCAGCCGATGCTTTGCCAGCATTGCGAAGCCGCCCCGTGCGAAAACGTCTGCCCGGTCAACGCCACCGTTCACGACCAGGAAGGCCTGAATGTCATGGCGTACAACCGCTGCATCGGCACCCGGTATTGCTCGAACAACTGCCCGTACAAGGTCCGCCGGTTCAATTATCTCGATTTCAACAAGCGTCCGTTGTCGGCGCTCAAGGGGCCGTTCTATCCCACGCCGCTGCTGCACAAGACCGACGGCAAGTGGGACCTGTTGAGCTGGTTCAAGGCACCCGACGCCAGCGGCATGCGCGAAGAGGACGAATGGGACCTGATCAAGATGGTCAAGAACCCGGACGTGACCGTGCGCATGCGCGGTGTCATGGAGAAATGCACCTACTGCACGCAACGCATCGAACAGGCGAAAATTGCGCAAAAGGTCAAGGCCGGTGCGTCGGACAACGTGCGCCTGACGGAAGCCGCCGGCACGGTGCCCAAGACCGCGTGCCAGCAGGCGTGTCCGGCGGGAGCGATTGTGTTCGGCGACATCAGCGATCCGGACAGCACCGTTTCCAAACTCAAGGCGCAGCAACGGAATTATTCCGTCCTCGGCGACCTGCTGACGAAGCCGCGCACGACGTATCTGGCGCGCGTTCGCAATCCAAATCCGGCCATGCCCGATTACCGCGAGTGGCCTTACAGCTTTGAGGAATATGAAAAACGCGGCGGCGAACTCCAGGCGGAAAAGAAAGGAGCCGGCTGATGTCTGAAGCCGTCACCAATCTGAAAAGCCTCGCGCCGGCGGCGGAGTTGCAACGCGCACCGATCGTGCTCAACAACCGCGGCCTCGGCTGGCTGACGGACAAGCTCTCGGCGTTCGCCGAAGGCAAGACGCCGCTGTGGTGGTGGATTCTTTTTGTTCCGGCGGTATTTGGTGCCACTGTGCTGCTGCCCGGGGCGTTGATTTATCAAATTTCCACCGGCGTCGGTGTCTGGGGTAACAATCAGCCGGTGGCCTGGGGCTGGGACATCATCAATTTCGTCTGGTGGGTGGGCGTGGCGCATGCGGGCACGCTGATTTCGGCCTTGTTATTTCTCACGCGGCAGCATTGGCGCACCACCATCGGCCGGGCCGCGGAAGCCATGACGGTGTTCTCGGTCATGATGGCGGGCATGTATCCGGCCATCCACATCGGACGCGCCTGGTTTGCCTGGTTCATGTTTCCGATTCCCAATTCGAACGGGCTCTGGCCGCAATTCCGGTCGCCGTTGATGTGGGACGTGTTCGCGGTCAACACGTACCTGATGGTTTCCTCATTATTCTGGTACATGGGATTGATTCCCGACATCGCCGTGTTGCGCGATCGCGCGAACACGCGGGCAAAGAAATTTATTTACGGTTTCCTGGCCATGGGCTGGACCGGCTCGGCGCTGCAGTGGCATAACTATGAAAAGGCCTACGTGGTGTTGTCCGGCTTGTGCACGCTGCTGGTGTTCACGGTGAGTTCCATCGTCGGCCTGGACTTCTGCACCTCGCAACTGGCGGGCTGGCATGCGACGATTTTCCCGCTGTATTTTGTGGTGGGTGCCGTCTATTGCGGCTTTGGCATGGTGCTGGTGCTGCTGATTCCGTTGCGCAAATTGTGCCATCTCGAGGACATCATCACGCCCCGGCACATGGACCGGATTTGCAAGCTGACCCTGCTCAGCAGCCTGGTCATCGCTTACATCTACCTGATGGAATACTTCATCGCCTGGTACAGCGGCGATCCCTACGAACGCTGGGTGTTCGGCCACCGTCTCCTCGGTCATACGTACTGGTATGGCGGCTGGATCATGCTCGTGGTCAACGTGGGCTTCGCGCAGTTGCTCTGGTTCAAACGCTTCCGGCAAAACCTGAGGCTGGTCTTCATCCTCGGCGTGCTGATCAACATCGGCATGTGGTTTGAACGCTTTGTCATCATCGTCGGCTCGCTTTACCAGGATTTCCTGCCGGCGAACTGGGGGAAGTATTATCCCACCTGGGTGGACATCTGCACCTTTCTCGGCACGCTCGGCACGTTTTTCATGTTGTACCTGCTGTTCATCAAGTTCCTGCCGCTAATTTCCATTTCCGAGGTCAAAGGCGCCTTGCCGCAGGGTGATCCCCATCATCCGCTCGGCGGTGCGAAAGGGGGCCGGCCGTGATGGCACCGACCAAATATTACGGGATGATGGCGGAATTCGATTCGCCCGCGGCGATTCTGAGTGCGGCGGAAAAAGTCCGGGCGGCCGGCTACAACCGCTGGGATGCCTTCACCCCGTTTCCCATTCATGGCCTCGACAAGGTGGCCGGCTTCAAAAACTCGCTCGTCGGCTGGTTTTCGCTGGCGTTTGGCGGCGGCGCTTTTGTGTCGGTCATTGGCCTGATCTGGTTTTGCAACTCGTTTGATTACCCGATGATTGTCGGCGGCAAGCCGATGTTCAGCCCCCCGATGACTTTTGTGCCGGCCTATATTTTGATGGTGCTGGGCGGCGCCGTTGGGGCGTTCGTCGGCATGCTGGCGCTGAACGGGCTGCCGCGGTTGCATCATCCCATGCTGGCGAAGGAGCGCTTCGCGCTGGCCTCGCGCGACAAATTCTTCCTGGTGATCGGCGCCAACGACAAAAAGTTTTCCGAAACCGAAACCCGCAAGCTGCTGGAATCCCTCGGCGGCACGCACATCGAGATGGTGGAAGCCTGATGCGCTACGTGCTCTATTCCATTTTGATCCTGCTGATCTGCGTGGCGGCGGGCGTCGGCATCGCCGGCTTCCAGGGCCGGATGTCCCGCCAACCGCCCATCGAGGTGTTTCCGGACATGGACCGGCAGTTGAAACTGCGCCCGGCGCAGCCCAATGATTTCTTCACCAACGGGCTCAGTTCACAATTGCCGCCTTCCGGCACGATCGCACGCAGCGAGCCGCTGCATACCACCGGCGGCGACATCTGGCCCTTTGAAGATGCGCCGGTCAACACCGGGCGGGTGACCGGCACGACGAATTTCGTGGAAACCAACCCGCTGCCCGTCACCGGCGCGTTGCTCCAGCGGGGACGCCAGCGTTTTGATATTTATTGCTCCCCGTGCCATGGCGCGCTCGGCGACGGCAATGGCATCACCAAAAAGCTCGGCGTGATGCCGACGGTGGCCAATTTGCAGGACAAACGCATCGTGGAAATGACTGATGGCGAGATTTTCAACACCATCACCCACGGCAAAAGCACCATGGGCGCATACGGTCCGATCCTGCCGGTGGGCGATCGTTGGGCGGTCATCGCCTACCTGCGGGCCCTGCAATTGAGCGAATTGGGTTCGGTGGATGATTTGCCGCCGGACCAGCAGGCGGCGTTAAAAAAATAAATCATGAATTCGACCAACGACACAACGCCTTTGCCGCCGCCGCTGGACCTATCCAAGTGGCGGAAAGCGCCCGCCGCCTTGATGGCCGCCGGCGCGGGGCTGTCGCTGATCGGTGCGGCGATGAATCCGTCCGAATTTGGTTATTCCTGGCTGCTGGCGTTCATGTTTTTCCTGAGCCTGTCGCTCGGCGCATTGTTCCTGGTGATGGTGCATCATCTGACCGACGCGGGCTGGTCGGTGGCCACGCGCCGCGTTTGTGAACACCTCGCGGCCCTGCTGTTCCCGTGGCTGGCCATTTTGTTCGTACCCGTCGCCCTGTTCGGAAAACATATTTACTCGTGGATGACCATTGCGGATTCGCACGCCAACACGATGTTGAACGCGAGACAGCCCGTGTTCACGCTGCCAGGATTCTGCGTCACCTCGGCGATTTTCTTCGGCATCTGGTGGTTGCTGTCTTCCCGGCTGCGCTATTGGTCGCTCAAGCAGGACGAGACCGGCGATGCAGAATGCACGCACCGGATGCGTTTTCATTCGGGCTGGGGAATTGTGATCTTCGCACTGACGCTGACCTTCTCCGGCGTGCTCTGGATGCAGGCGGTGCAATACCAATGGTTCTCGGCGATTTACGGCGTGTACTTTTTCGCCAGTTGCGCCTGGGCGGCACTGGCGGCGCTGTACCTCATCACGGTGCTGCTGCAGCGCCAGCGCATCCTCGACCGCGTGCTGCACGACAACCAGTTTTATTTCCTGGGCCTGCTGTTTTTTGCGTTCACGGTATTCCAGGCCTACATCGAGTTCGCGCAATACTTCGTCATCTGGAACGCCAATACGCCCGGCGAAACCTTCTGGTACCTCATCCGCGAGAACGGCTCATGGTGGTGGATCAGCCTGTTGCTTATCCTGGGACATTTCCTGCTGCCGTTTTTTGTGCTACTGCCGGTGAAGGCCAAGACCGATTTCAAAATCATGCTGCCGGTATGCGCCTGGGCGCTCGTGATGAATTTTGTGGACCTGTCCTTTAACATCCTGCCCGCGCTGAAGCCGCAGGGTTATCCGTTCAAATGGATCCTGTTGCAACTCGGTTGCCTCGCTTTCATGGGCGGGTTTCTCAGCTGGGCATTTTTGAAGAATTTCAATCGCCACGCGCCGTACCCGCAAAAAGACCCGCGCCTGCTCGAAGCCATGGGCATTCGTTACTCCGGTACGGAGGAGCTCCCCGTGACGGTTCCAACCACGGGAGACGGCCAATGAACAGCGAACGCACCGTATGGCCCATCGGCCTTGGATTCTTCATCGCCTGCCTTTTGTTCGCCGGCCTGGCGGTGAAAATGGAATTTACCGCCGCAGTTCCCGCGGTTGACGCCGATCGCGCCGCCGTGCGCGCCAAGGCGCTGGCAGAAATTCGCGCCACCGAAGCGCAGGCCTTGCATCAACCGGGCTGGATTGACCAGAACCGCGGCCTGGTGCGCCTCCCGATTGACGTGGCCATGCAAATCACCGAACGTCTCGGGTCGGACCCCGCCGCCGTGCGCTCGAACCTGGCTGCGCGGATTGAAAAAGCGACCGCCCCGGCACCGAAAGCCCCGGAAAAACCCAGCGCCTTTGAATGACCGTGAACGAAAAAACTGACAACAATTTTGGTGGGGCGAGCGTCCCCGCGAGCCGGCTCGTCAGTAGCCTCGCCCCACCGATTGACGCTTCCCTGTGCGTGCCGCTGCTCGCGCTGTTTGGCGGCGCGGCGTTGTGGCTCGTTGCCGGTTCCGTGCTGGCTCTGATTGCCGCAATCAAATTTCATGCGCCGGGTTTCCTGGCGGATTGCCCGGTGTTGACCTACGGCCGGGTCCAGCCGGCCGCCGACGATGCGCTGCTGTACGGTTTTTGCATCCCGGCCGGCCTGGGCGTCGTGTTGTGGTTGTTCGTCCGTCTCGGCCAGTTGCCGTTGCGGGGAGCGATGGTGCCCGTCGTGGCGGCCAATCTCTGGCATTTCGGCGTGTTTATCGGATTGGCGGCCATTCTCGCCGGTGACAGCACCGGTCATGCGTGGTTGGAATTTCCCCGGGCCGGTTCGGTCGTTATGTTCTTTGCTTATCTGCTGCTGGCCTTGTGGGCGACGATGAATTTTGCCGGTCGCCGGGAACGCGCCCTGTATCCGTCGCACTGGTTTCTGGTCGCGGCGCTGTTCTGGTTTCCCTGGATTTATTCCACCGCCAATTTATTTCTGGTGGCTTGGCCGGTGCGCGGCGTGGTGCAGGCCATCATCGGCTGGTGGTTTGCGAACAACCTGGTTTTCATCTGGCTGGCCCTCGTCGGCATCGGCACGGCATTTTATTTCCTGCCGAAATATGCCGGGCGCCCGCTGCAAAGTTATTACCTGGCACTGTACGCGTTCTGGATGTTGATCCTGTTCGGCACGTGGTGCGGTATTCCGCAAGGCTCGCCGGTTCCCGCCTGGTTGCCGACCCTCAGTGCCTTTGCCGCAGTGATGGTCCTGGTGCCCGTGCTGGCGATTGCCGTGGTCATGTGGCAAACCGTGCGCGGCGGTGAAAAATGCGCCGGCCTCGGCGGGCCCTATTGTTTCATCCGGTTCGGTCTCGTTGCGTTCCTGCTGTCGTCACTGATGTTGATCGCGATGGCCTGTCCGAAGATCAGCCTGATAACGCAATTCACCTGGTTCGGCCCGGCGCAAATCCAACTGCAACTGTACGGCTTCTTCGCGATGACCATGTTCGGCGCGATTTATCATCTGCTCCCGGGGGTGGTCGGATTTGCCTGGCCCTTCCCGAAACTCGCCCGTTTGCAGTTCTGGCTTTCGATGATTGGCATCGTGTTGTTTGTGGTTCCGCTGGCGATTGGCGGGGTGGTTCAGGGGATGAAGCTGCATGACGGAATGGTCTTCCTGGGGGCAAACCAGGCGGCACTCCTTTGGTTCCGGATCAGCACCACCGGCCTGTTGCTGGTCGTGCTGGGCAACCTGCTGTTCGCCCTGAACATCTTTGCCTTGACCGCCGTTTGGAAACTGGCTTTGGCCAAAAATATCATCGCCTGCGTCAAGCCGGCGCTGGAAACGATCCCCGCACCGGCATCCCTGCGCGGCGAGGAGGAGGTAAAGGCGTGAAAAACGGCTTTTACGTTTTCCTCGCGGCCTTCGTCGCCCTGGGCGGTTCCTGGCTTGGTTTTGTGTACGGGCCGGTGCATCAGCTCGGCGGCGCCGGAGAGACGGCCGTTCTCAATTCGGCGGATACTTATCCGCTCCAGCGTCCGGGTGATGCCACGCTGGGTTTGCAGGTATATCGTGCAAACGGCTGCGCCGCCTGCCACACGGAACAGGTCCGGCAAACCGGCACCGCATGCAATGTGGTGCTGATGGATGGCGGCAAAAATCCGGTCGCGGTGACGAATCTGATTTCCTCGCTGATTTTAACCAATCTTACCAAGGAAGATGCCGACAAGGTCTCGGATAAGATCACTGCCGCCGGCGGAAAGAGCGAAACTCATATCATCGCCACCGGGCCGGACATTACGCGAGGCTGGGGGATGCGCCAGGGTGTGGCCGAGGATTACCTTTACGACCAGCCGGTGCAATTGGGCGGTCTCCGGGCCGGCCCAGACCTGTCGAACATCGGGGTGCGTGACCCGGACGCAAACTGGCAGTTGACCCATCTTTATGCGCCGTCGGTGGTGGTGAAAGGTTCGACCATGCCGCCGTTCAGGTATCTGTTCGAGTTGCGCCAGACCGGCCCGGCGCCTTCGCCGGACGCGCTGCAGTTTCCGAAGGAGTTTACGTTGCCTGCCGGCTATGAAGTTGTGCCGACACCGGAGGCCAGACAATTGGCGGCATATCTGCTGAGTTTGCGGGCCAACGCGCCGTTGTACAGCGCGCCGATATCACCTTGAGCCATGAGTGACGAATCAAAATTTTCGAACATTCAAAATCCCCGCACCGGGCCGGTCGCAGGCGGTTCGAGCCTGTTGATTGGAATGATCCTCGTGACCTTGGTGCTGATGTTTCTTGGCGCGGTCTATTTCGATCGCCACAGCGGCTGGTTCAGCAAACAGGTTTACGGCCCTTATGCCTCGGTGAACCAGTTGGAGGAATATCAGCCCAAGTCGGGTGTCGCGGCGGCCGCCGCCCAGGGAAAGCGGGTTTATGAAACCGTCTGTGGAATCTGCCACGGTCCCGACGGCCTCGGCAAACCGGGTCAGGCGCCGGCCCTGGCCGGATCTGAATGGGTTGTCACAAAAGGATTCCATCGCGTGGCCATGATTCCGCTGGCCGGTTTGAATGGTTCTTTGCAGGTGGCAGGCAAGGATTGGAACCTGTCGATGGCGCCGATGGGTGCAGCCTTGTCCGATGCCGATCTCGCCGCCGTACTGACTTATATCCGCAATTCGTGGGGGAATCAGGGCAGTCCAGTCACGACCGAAGACATCAAATCCATCCGCGCCTCCATGGGCGGGCGTCCGCAGCCTCTGAATGGCAGCCAGTTGAAATCCATGTCCGAATAACTCGCCGGGTCTGGTCAGGTAATGTGGCGAAGTTCTGTTCAAAGCCGGGATATCTGCACAGCCGTTTTTTGCGCTGGAGCCAGGATGCCCGTTGACATTACCGGCGCCGCAAATACGGAAAGGGCGGATTCGAGCAGTGGCACGGGTCGGCCCATTTATTTTGGGTAGCCGAGACTGGGGCACCGCCCGAATCCGGGGCCATCTAAACATGCCTTGGGGATTGGGTCAAAGACGGCTCAGAAACTTAACGGTTACAAACGGATGGCGGTGGCCGGCTTTTCAGGCCTGAACAGCAAGGAGAAATCTGATCAAAAAGGAAACCAACCGAACCAGAGGGCCATCAGGAACAACAGCATGCAATCAAATGTAAAAATGAAAACGCCAGCCTTGTCCCACCATTGCCAAAACTCCTTATAGCTACAGTTCCGAAGCGGCACGGTTATGACCATCGAAACTGCGCCAATTGCAGCCAGAAACAGGGAATTGTAAAACATCATTTGCCTTTCTCAAACACGTCTCGCACCGGGTTTTTAGCATAATTTGAGCCAGCGTCGGAAAGAACCACAATGTCCCTGACCAAGGAAGTTTTGACATGGAAAAGCTTGGGTTTTAAATGATTTGGAGCATTTGGCGAAAGGGGTTGCTTGCTCCCCTTCGGCGGAGTTTGTGCCCAAGCTTGAGACAGTATGGCCGTGCCGACACCCTGTGAATCCCGGCCGGTTTAACCCGCACTTTTCTTGCTTTGAATTCGTTCCAGCGCCCAGCGGGCGTGCTCGGCAATCAGCGGTTCGGCATCCTCCGTGGCTCTTTCCAGAGCGGGCAGCGATGATGCGTCGCCAACATTGCCCAGGGCCACACAAACATTTCGCAGCAGACCACGACGTTTCGTTCGCAGGATGGGAGTGCCGGCGAAGCGCGACTTGAAACCGGCTTCGTCCAGTTGCAGCAACTCCACCAAATCCGGCGCCGCCAGATCCGCGCGTGCATGGGCCTTCATCAATTTGCCCTCGCGCGCAAACCGGTTCCAGGGACAAACCGCCAGACAATCGTCACACCCGAAAATCCTGTTGCCGATGGCCGGCCGCAATTCCATCGGGATGGAACCTTTCAGCTCGATGGTCAGGTAGGAAATGCAAAGCCGGGCGTCGAGTTGAAACGGCGCGGTGATGGCCCGGGTAGGACAGGCTTCGATGCAACGCACGCAATGGCCGCAATGATTTTTCTCCGGCGCGTCCGGTTCCAGCTCCAGCGTGGTCAATATCTCGGCCAGCAAAATCCAGTTGCCGAACCGCCGGCTGATGACATTGGTATGCTTGCCGATGAAACCGAGCCCGGCGCGTTGCGCAAAATCCCGCTCCAGCAGCGGACCCGTGTCCACATACCATAGCGACTGTGCATTCGCACCGCCGAGTTGATTGACAAATCCGGACAGCGCCTTCAGCTGTTCACCAAGCACATCGTGGTAATCATCAAACTGGGCGTACCGGGCTACGGCAGCGTGGCGGGTGGCGGGTGACGGATGACGAAGGTTGGGCGTCCGGCTCGGCTCGTCATCTTGCGCATAACTGGCGGCAAGTGCGATGACGCTTTTTGCGCCTGACAAAACCTTCTGCGGATTGACCCGTTTCGGTGCCGACCGTTCCAGCCAGGTCATTTCACCGTGTTGTTTTCCTGCCAGCCATTGTTGAAATGGATCTGCGCCGGCCGGGGATGCGGCAGTCGTAAAGCGGCAATCGTCAAAACCCAGTTCCCGCGCCCGCTGTCGGATCAATTCTTTCATCACCGGCGGGATGACTCGAGCCGGAACTGATGCACGACCTGTTGCGCCACTTCGCGGACGGAACGCAATTCGGTGTTCAACAGCACATCGGCTTGTTTGTAGAAGGGTTCGCGCGCGGCGAGCAATTCACGGATTTTCTTTTGCGGATCCGGATCGTGGAGCAGGGGACGATGGGTCTGGTTTTTTACGCGCTCCCAGATCTTTTCCGGCGAGGCCCAGAGGCAGACAACGAGGGCATGCGTCTTGAGGCCGGATACATTTCCCGGTTGGGCCGGCAGGCCGCCGCCGGTGGCAATCACGGTTTTGGTGCGCGAGGCAAGTTCGCCGACCAGTTTCAGTTCCAGCCCGCGGAACGCCGGTTCGCCGTCAGTCGAAAAAATCTCCGCAATGGTCAGTCCCCGTTGCGTTTCAATGATGTCGTCGGTATCCAAAAATTCAAAATGCAACTGGTCGGCCACCAGCCGGCCGACGGAGGTCTTGCCGGTTCCCATGAATCCGATGAGGGCGATGTTGACGAAACGCCGGTCGCTATGCATGGCCATGAATTAATGCATTTTCCATTGCGGCGCACGCTTCAAATTGATGGGGCGCTCCGGACCAGGTCGATCGGACACCGGCCGTCTCGACACATTGGCAAATTCGGATTAAGTTCAGCGAATGGGAGCAGCCACGTTAATTCTGGCTTCCGCGTCGCCGCGCCGCGCGGAACTGTTGCGACACTTGAAACTGGACTTCCAGGTCGTCCCCAGCGAGGCCACCGAGCTTCTGGATGAACATTGGTCGCCCTTCGAGATTTGCCAGCTCAATGCCCATCGCAAAGCCAGGGCGGTGGCCAAAAAACATCCCGATGCGCTCGTCTTGGGCGCGGACACGCTGGTGTTTCTCGAGGGCGAAATCCTGGGCAAACCCGCCCATGCCGCTGACGCAGAACGGATGCTGGCACAATTGCAGGGCCGGACCCACCAGGTCGTCACCGGCGTCTGCCTGATTCATCTGCGGGTGCACCGCGAACGCATCTTTGCCGTGAGCTCGGACGTGACGTTTCATCCGTTGGACCCCGGACAAATCCGCGACTATCTGGCGAAGGTGAACCCGCTGGACAAGGCCGGCAGCTATGCCATCCAGGAGCACGGCGATTTGATCATTTCGGAGATTTCCGGATCCTACAGCAATGTCGTCGGTTTGCCGCTGGAACGGCTGAGGGAGGAAATGCAGTCATGGGCGACGCGTTGACGGAGGCCAGGCGCATTTACAACCGGCTTTGGCGCCAATCGACGGTTGCCTTGAAATCGGGTGGATGGCAGATTGACGCCCACCTGCAAAAGAGCAAAAAGGATCCGCGGAGGGGCGCCACCCTGGTGGCGCGTCCGGACGCGAAAATCCGGGAACGCGTGGGCCGGTTTTTACACGCGGCGGCGGGTATTTGTCCGGGCCACTATTTTTATCAACCGGCGCAACTGCACATGACCGTTCTGGCCGTCATCCCCGGATCGGCATCCTGGCGCCGGGATGTCCATCGCCTGCCGGCCTGCCGCAAGATCCTCGCGCAGGTATTGAAAAATCGCCCGGCCTTTTCGGTGAGATTCCGGGGCTTGACGGTTTCACCGGACGCCGTTCTGGTTCAGGGATTTCCCCGGGGTGAGATACTGGCCCGGCTCCGCGATGATTTGCGGAACGCACTCCGGGATGGCGGGGTGGGCGAAAATTTGGATCGCCGATACAAAATTGCCGCAGCGCATCTGACCGTAATGCGTTTTGCGAATCCTAATGCGGACTGGGGGCGGCTGATGGATTTTCTCCGTTCGCATCGGGACACCGATTTCGGCGAAACGCACTTTCGCTCGTTGCAACTGATCTGGAGTGATTGGTGTGCCTCCACTGGTGTGGTACGCACCTTGGCCAAATACGCCCTGAAAGCCTAGGATCGGCGGGACAATTCCTGCCACAAATGCGCGCTCATGGCCTGGCCTTTGGCGAAACAATCCAGATTGAACTTTTCGTTCGGCGAATGCGCGTTGTCATCCGGCAGACCCAGTCCGAGCAGCAACGAATCGGCGTGGAGGATTTTTTTGAAGTCGTTGACGATGGGAATCGAACCACCCTCACGCAACAAAATCGGCTGGCAGCCAAACGCGGACCGGAGGGCGCGCAACGCCGCCTGTGCCTCCCGGCTCTGCGGCGAAACGAGGTGCGCTTCCGCGCCATGACCGGCCTCGATTTCCAGCCGCACCGTGGGCGGGCAGATTTTGGTGATGTAGTCGCACACGACCTTGCGAATGCGCGCCGGTCGCTGCCTGGGGACGAGGCGACAGGTGATTTTCGCCCGCGCCCACGCCGGCACGATGGTTTTGCTGCCGTGCCCCTGGTAACCACTGGTCAGGCCGTTGATTTCAAACGTGGGACGTGCGCTGCGCTGTTCAGTGGGGGTGAATCCGCGTTCGCCAAACAATTTTTCCACGCCGAGCAGCTTTTCCAGGTCGCGGTCCTTCATGGGAAAATGGGCAAACTGCCTCCGCTCGAAAGCCGACAACGGTGCGACGTCATCATAAAAACCGGGGATGGTCACGCGGCCGTTGGCATCGCGGATCTGGGCGAGCAGGCGGGCGAGGGCCATGGCCGGGTTTTCCACCGCCCCGCCAAAACCACCGGAGTGCAGGTCGCGCGACGGGCCGTGCAGTGTGATTTCAAAGGCGATGATGCCGCGCAGTGAATAGGTGAGCGAAGGATGTTTCGGGCTGGGCATGCCGGTGTCCGAGACCACGACGGCATCGCACGCCAGTTCCCGGCGATGCGTTTTGAGGAATTTCGCGAGGTTGGCGCTACCAACCTCCTCCTCGCCTTCAATGACAAAGGTGAGATCGCAGGGCAGGGGAGTGCCGGTTTTGAGATAGGCCTCGACGGCCTTGAAATGCGCGAAATTCTGGCCCTTGTTGTCCGTGCTGCCGCGGGCATAAATCGAGCGGCCCTGGATGCGCGGCGTGAACGGCGGGGATTTCCATAAATCGAGCGGCTCCGGGGGCTGGACGTCGTAATGGCCGTAAATCATGAAGTGCGGCTTGCGCGACCCTTTGGCGCGTTTGGTTTTGGCGATGACAATCGGATGGCCGGCGGTGGGGCATAGGCGCGCGTCGAGGCCGATGTGCCGGGCATGGTTGACAAGCCATGCGGCGCAGGCCTGCAAATCCTTTTTGTGTTGCGGCTGGGCCGACACGCTGGGAAAGCGGAGATAATCGCACAACTCGGCCACGAACCGGGCCTGATGTTTTTTCAAGTAATCGAGCACAACTTGCATGGCCTCCAGTTAATCCTCGAACCGGGCGTTTGCCAAAACAAAACTTGTAGAATACGCGCCGCCATATGGATAACCGGCAGACTTGTTTGCAAGGGGGTGGATCGGTTTGATCTGTAGCGTCGGCTGTCTCAGCCGACAGTGCGCTGAGGACAGCGCACACTACAGCAAACGTACCGCAACTGCTCGCAGGGGGGTGCCCTGATTTGGTTGTAGGGCACAACGTAAGGAGTGCTGGCCCAATCGCCTCGTCACCTCGTCGCCTACAAATTAGGACACAGCCGTTTGCAGCCCCGGCTTGACAAGGCGGAGCCCGCTGCCCCAGCCTTGGCGGAACAGGAACATGAAAGCCTCCGAACTTTTTGGCGTTGTCGTCCGGGTGACCGGATTGGTGCTCATTCTCTATAGCATGTGGAATGTGTGGGCGGGCATGGACAATGTCGTGGAAAACCTCCTGCCGGGCAGCCAGCCGAGCGATAACAGCGACCTGCCCTCGACGTTTTCCTATTTCGCGTTTGGCATTCCGGCGTTCGCGCTGGGGGCCATTTTCTTTTTCTTCGCCGACTGGATCGTCAAGGTGACCTACCGGAACGCTGCGTAAGCCACGGCCCGGCTGACATCAGGAATTCGCCTTTTGGCAATTATCCACTACTGTGTGGTTGGATCATGGGCGCATGGCAATTCAAATTACTTTATGACGGGCAATGCCCGCTCTGCCGCCGGGAAGTGCAATGGCTCCAGCGCCACAACCCGCATGGAAGCCTCGCCTTCGAAGATATTACCGCTCCCGGCTTCGACCCATCACGCTATGGAGTCACCCACGAGGAAGTCATCGGCGTCATGCACGGCGTTTTCCCGGATGGCCGTCTCGTGCGCAAGGTCGAGGCCTTCCGGCAGGCCTATCGCGCGGTTGGGCTCGGCTGGCTGCTTACACCAACCGGCTGGCCCGGGCTCAACTTGCTTTCGGATTGGGGCTACCGGTTGTTTGCCCGGCACCGCATCTCCATCGGGCGGTTTCTGGGCCGGGATTCATGTAAAACCGGTGTCTGCGCTGTGACCCCACCGTCAAAAACCAATGGAGGCGGGTGATGGAACCCAGCGATTTGCAGGTCGGTTTGAACTGTAGCGTCGGCTGTCTCAGCCGACACTGCGCTGCTGACGGCGCCTACTACAGCAAAATGAACCACCACCGATTTAACTGGTGTAATCAAAGATTTCGGCGCACAATTAAGTTATGGTAAAAACCAAGCCGACAAATCGCCTTCACCGGCCACCCTTGGAAGCCGGTCAAGTCTGGCGCATGGCCGAGGCCAATCTTCAGGTGGGCATGGTTGGCAAATTGCTGGTGCATTACAAGCTGGGCAAGCCAGACGCCATCCGGATCGCCAATTCCTGCACCGCCATAAAGACCGTTGAGAAATATTTAAAAACGCACAAGGCCGTCCTCGTTTAGGCATCCCGGACCGCGCCTGTCCCAGGCGCAGCACGCCCGATTACAAAATCGCGCTGGAATTAACCCGAATCCCGAAGTCTTTTCACCGGAGATAACGAAGACAACAGAGAAAGAAAACCACCTTCGTTTCCTTCGTTTGCTTTTGTGGATTCAAAATTACTCGTTCCGGAGATTTTCCGCCAAAGCCTTTTCTCCGCTGACTCCGCTGGCTGCTGTTCAAAATTCATTTGAAGCTGCGGGGCTGCACCCAATGGTGTCCGCCCAGGTAGGGCGTGCCACTCCGTGCGCGCCGGAACATGCTGAAAATAGCCCGCCGCGTGAGGGACACCTTTTACGCGGCCCGAAATTTCAACTGCGGGTTTACAATCTTCCCTACCGCGTGGAGCGAAGCGATTTACGCGGCCCGACCCCGGCCGTGTTCCGATGCTGGAGTGGCTTTTTCACTACAGCTTTTGCCAATTCAATACTCAAGGGCCACGTCCGGCATACTCCACCGGAGCCCACTGGACAAATGAGACTTGCCAACGTAAAGTCGCTCTAAAGCTGGCCAAAACCGGACCGAAATAGGCCGCAAATGGTCAACACAATATCTGTAAGGGACTCAGCGCACATTATGCCAGAACGCGAAGACATTGAGACTTTCACGAGGTTGTTTCGCACAGGTACAGAGGGATTGTGGGTGCGTTTACGCGAGGTTGTGCGCGAGCGTGGAGTTGACCCTAGCACATCTTTGCTCGTAGATTCCGTTGAGGACGACGTAAATTTTGAGCTTGGGATTATCGTCACACATGACCGACGGGTGATTCAGTATGGCTTTCGATATTCTGATCCGTCGTGTATTGATGGCAAGCTGACCGAGTGGAAGGATTTGACCGAGCATTGGGCTGCGTCGTCATATCGGTCGGAAGTTTCCGCTGGATTATCTTTACTTGAAAAAGTCGTTTAGTTTCACAATTCAAGTGCGACAAATGAGTTAGTAATAGGCACGTGACAGATTCGACATCATCCAGGTTTTTGAGAGTGGCGCTGTTCCTTTTAGTTCCAGCGGCATATTTGACCATGGTATTTTGGCGGCCAGCCAATTCTTATGGCCCGACGGGCCGCGAAGGCATTTCACCATTTTGTGCTGTTTTAATGGCGGCAGTTTTTTTGGTCAGCTTGTTATCATGGAGTCGTTATCGCATGAGAGCGATGCTAGGATTCATCGCGCGTTTACTTTGGCTGGCGGTTGTTTTACTTCCAGTGCTTTGATTATGAAGGATTCATGGCCTGCCAAATCACTGCAGGCAACTTCGACTAGTGTCGCCAATCCGTGTCCATCCGTGGTTTAATTCCGCGTTCTTACCGGCAAATTTCCTTTTCTTCAGGCATTTTCCGGTTATCTTGCTGCGCTCTGATTTAAGAAAATGGACGCAGCACATATTCGCAATTTCAGCATCATTGCCCATATTGACCATGGGAAGACGACGCTTTCGGACCGGCTCCTGCATCGCACGGGCACCATCGCCACGCGCGATATGTCGGCGCAACTGCTGGACTCGATGGATCTGGAGCGGGAACGCGGCATTACCATCAAGGCGCATCCGGTCACGATGCTTTACAAGGCCAAAAACGGCGAGACGTACGAGTTGAATCTGATTGATACGCCGGGGCACGTGGATTTTTCCTACGAAGTATCGCGCAGCCTGAGCGCATGCGAAGGGGCGCTGCTGGTGATTGATGCGGCCCAGGGGGTTGAGGCGCAGACGGTGGCAAATTATCATCTCGCGGCGAAGCTGAATCTGGAAATCATTCCGGTCATCAACAAGATCGACCTCGGCCACGCCGACGTGCCGCAGGCGAAACGCCAGTTGGAAGATGTGCTGGCGATCCCGGCGGAACTGGCGATTCCGTGCAGCGCGAAGGAAGGCATCGGCATTGATGAAATCCTGGAGGCGATTGTCGCACGCATCCCGGCGCCGAAGCCAACCGGCGCAGCGTCGTTGCAGGCGCTGGGCTTCGATTCTTATTTCGATACTTACAAAGGCGTGGTCACCCATGTGCGGGTGTTCAACGGCCAATTGAAGGCCGGACAAATGGTGAAGCTGCTGCACTCGGGCAAAACCGTTGAGGTGAAGGAAGTCGGCAGCTTCAATCCGAAACCTTACACTCGCGAAAAACTCGAAGTCGGCGAGACGGGCTATTTCACGGCGAACATCAAGAGCGCGGCGGAAGTCAAAATGGGCGACACGATCACGGACGCGCGGAATCCATCGCCGGTGCTGCCCGGGTTCAAGGAAATTCATCCGATGGTCTTCAGCGGGATTTATCCGATCAACACGGCGGATTACGAGCAGTTGAAATCCGCGATGGGCAAGTTGAAGCTGAATGACTCGGCATTTGTTTATTCCACGGAGACGAGCGTGGCGCTGGGATTCGGTTTCCGCTGCGGCTTCCTCGGCTTGCTGCACCTGGAGATTGTGCAGGAACGGCTGCGCCGCGAATACGACATGGACATCATCGCGACGTATCCGAGCGTGGTCTATCATGTGACGCTTTCGGACGGCACGCGCAAGCAGGTGGACAATCCGGCGTTCATGCCGGACGTGACCTACATCGAAAAAATCGAGGAGCCGATGGTCAAGGCGTTTGTCATCTGCCCGAATGAAAACATCGGCGACATGATGGCCTTGATTTCAGAAAAGCGCGGTGCGGTGGACCATACCGAAACGCTCGACACCAAACGCGTGATGTTGACGAGCCTGCTGCCGCTGAACGAAATCCTGATTGATTTTCATGACCGCATCAAAAGCATGACGCGCGGCTTCGGCTCGATGGATTACGAGCCGGCAGATTACATGGAGAGCGACATGGTGAAGCT
>Ga0265338_10001199_pt1 | contig 42835 bp, 36 predicted proteins | sample 42126metaG_FD_193579 | JGI IMG/M metagenome (GOLD analysis project Ga0265338, IMG submission 193579) | Rhizosphere microbial communities from Carex aquatilis grown in University of Washington, Seatle, WA, United States - 4-21-26 metaG | ecosystem: Host-associated > Plants > Roots > Rhizosphere... | reverse complement strand
GTCAGGAGTTTGAGCGTTGTTCGCACGTCCTGCAAATTCGGCACGTTGTTCAGATGGACCAGGTCGCTCGTCAAAAGGCCCGCGCACAGGATAGGCAAAGCGGCGTTTTTTGCGCCCGAGACGGTGATTTCGCCAGCCAACCGCTGCCCGCCCTGTATAACCAGTTTATCCATGAATTGTTTCGCTTCTGCTACCGTTTGCGGGGCATGCTCAACCGCGTTTGCTGCAAGCGGTCCCATTGCCGGGCCCGCGCCTGCATCTCGAATACTTTCTGTAATTCTCACCGTACGCCTGACTTACTGTTGTTGATACTTTACTTGTTTTGCCATTCGGCAGGAGTCAGCGTTTTCATGCTGAGCGCGTGGATCTCGGCACGCATCCGGTCACCCAGAGCGCCGTAAACCAATTGATGCCGCTTGATCAGCCGCTGCCCCTCGAAGGCAGGGCTTACGATGGTGGCATAAAAATGCTGGCCATCGCCCTCCACTTCGACATGGTCGCACGGCAAGCCGTCGGCGATATAGCGCTGGATTTGCTCCGGGGTCGGCAACATGTTGATTCCTTGATATTAATGACGCAGCTTAGTGACGTAAGTTAGTGACGCAACTTAGTGACGCAACTTATAGCCGCGGGCGAGCATCTGGATGGCAAGAATCGCCAGCACGACGCAAAAGCTCGCCACTATCGCCAGGCTATGCAACGGGTCGATGTCGGACTGGCCGAAAAAACCGTAGCGAAACCCGTCGATCATGTAGAAAAACGGATTCAGACGCGACACTTCGCGCCACACCGGCGGCAATGTATGTGTCGAATAGAACACGCCCGATAAAAACGTCAATGGCATGATCAAAAAGTTCTGGAATGCCGCCAATTGATCGAATTTTTCCGCCCAGATTCCGGCAATCAAGCCCAGCGTGCCGAGAATCGCGGCACCGAGCACCGCAAACGCGATGATGTAAAACGGCGCAACAAAATTCAGTGGCACCAGCCAGACCGTGACAATAAACACGCCGAACCCGACCGCCAGCCCGCGCGTGACCGAACCCAGCGTATAGGCGAAGAAAATCTCCCAGTGCGACAGTGGCGGCAACAGCATGAACACCAGATTGCCCGTGATTTTCGACTGGATCAACGAAGACGAAGAATTGGCGAAGGCATTCTGCAGCACGCTCATCATCACCAGCCCCGGAATCAGGAAGCTGGTGTAGGCCACACCCGGATAAACGTCAACGCGCGTTTGCAGCGCATGGCCGAAAATCGCCAAATACAGCAAAGCCGTAATGATGGGCGCCAGGACGGTCTGGAACGCGACCTTCCAGAACCGCAGCACCTCTTTGTAAAAAAGTGTCTTGAAACCGATCATGCGAGCCCCTCGATAACTTCCGTGCCGTTCATGATCTGGACGAACACGTCTTCCAGGTCAGCCTTGCAAATATCGATTTCGTCGAACTTGCAGCCGGCCGACCGGCATAGCGCCAGGATCGGTTCGACGTCGTCGTAGCTATTGAGCCGCAGCGTATGCCGCTTGCCGTTCACATCGGTCGGGTCGGACGTCAGCGTGCGCAGCTCGGCCGGCAATACTCCGGCTGACAGGCCCAATACGAGTTGCATGGCGGCAAAACGCTGCAGCAACGCATCGGTGCGCTCCAGCGCTACAACCTCGCCACGGCGCAGCATCGCGATCCGGTCGCATAACGCTTCGGCCTCTTCAAGGTAATGCGTGGTCAGCACGATCGTATGGCCCTCGCGATTCAAGCGCGAGATGAATTTCCACAGGGTTTGGCGCAACTCTACGTCGACACCGGCGGTCGGCTCGTCGAGCACGATCACCGGGGGGCGGTGCACCAGCGCTTGCGCAACCAGCACGCGCCGTTTCATGCCGCCCGAGAGCGCTCGCATATTGGTATCGGCCTTTTCGGTCAGATCGAGGTGCTCCATCACTTCGTCGATCCACGCGTCGTTGCGATTCAAGCCGAAGTAGCCGGACTGAATCCGCAGCGACTCGCGCACGGTGAAGAATGGATCGAACACCAGCTCTTGAGGAACTACGCCCAGCGAGCGACGGGCCGCACGGAAATCGGTGACGACGTCGTGCCCGAGGACCGAAATGCCCCCGTGATCGGCGCGAGTCAGGCCGGCCAGGATGCTGATCAGTGTGGTCTTGCCGGCGCCGTTGGGACCCAGCAAACCGAAAAACTCACCTTCTTGTATGGTCAAACTGACGCCCTTGAGCGCTTGCAAATCTTTATAGCGCTTCTGGACGTTGCGGATTTCTATGGCTGGCATCGCAGCGAGCAGCGCTTGAGGCTGCACCTTATGTTGTTGATCTGCACGCAGACCGGGGAAACCTGCAATTATAGGCGAACTGACTTGGCCAATAGAGGAAAGCGCTGCGAGCCTGCTGGGCTGGGGGCCCGCGCGGGTGAAGCGGCGAAAAAAGCGCAAGACGAGGCGAAAAGCAGACGAAAAAGGGTCTAAAACGCGCCTCAGGCCGGCACCGCGATCGAATGTCGCGAGTCCGCCAGCAGCGATTCGATGCCGTACGCGCCTGCCAGGCTGGTCAGGTGCGCAGGAAAATTCAGGAATTGCAGCGTGACGCCTCGGCCCTGGGCCACTCGGCGCCAGCCGAGCAGCACCGCCAGCGCCGCCGAGTCGAACTGGCGCAGCGGTGCGCAATCGACCTGGGTCGCACCCGCCTCGATGCGCGCCACCCCGGCCCGGTAAGCGGCCGTGGCAGTCGCATGGGTCAGCGTCGGCCCACATTCGAATTGGTTGATGGCTAGCATGTGCCTTCCTTCACGCGCATTTCTGCACCGATTCTTTCACTCATTTTCGCACCGATTTCTTGACTGATTCGTTCAACGCATTCGTCCGAAATCAAGACGCCTTGCCGCTGGCCAATTGTTGATTGCGCTGCGTCAAAAACTGGATCAAGCCATCGATGCCGTGCTGCGAGATCTGTTCCGAAAACTGCTGCTGATACGCCGGCACCAGCCACGCACCCAACACATTGATGTCATATACGCGCCAGCCGTTGGCCGTCTTCGCCAAGCGGTAGTCGAGTTCGATCGGCTGGCCCTGGCCCAGCACCTGCGAAGCCACCACGACATCGGTTGCATCGCTCGCGGCGCGCAGCGGCTTGTAGACGATTTCCTGGTTATTCACCTGCGCAAGCGCCCCGGAGTACGTGCGAATCAGCAGCAGCTTGAACTGCTCGATGACTTGCGCGCGCTGCTGCGGCGTCGCGTTGAGCCAGTTGCGGCCCATCACCAGGCGTGTGGTGTGCTCGAAATCGGTGTAGGGCAGGATCTTTTCGTTGACGAGCCTGGTAATCTCGGTGATATCACCTTTCTTGACAGCGGGATCGGCCTTAAGCGTATTCAACACATCGGTCGTGACCGACTTCATCAGTCCATCGGGCGTCGAGGTGTCGGCGCTTTGGGCAGCAGCAAGGCCGCTGAACGCAGTCAGCGCAACAAAAACGGGGATTAAAAACAGCTTTTTCATGCTCAAGATTCCTGTTATCGAGTTGGCAGTTTAGAGACCGCGCCACTTCGAAAAGTTCGGGGCGGTCGTATTTATCTAAAGTGGAACGACGGAAACGATGGGAAGAAGCGGCTGGGCGGTGTGTACTGCGAGCCCGGCACGCCACTGTTGACGTTGGCGCCCCCAATAGCCCCACTTGCACCCGTGGGCGCCACGGCAGCAGAGGCACCCGAAGCGCCAGCGGGAGCCGTCGCCGCGGCAGCGCTGGCCGCAGGAGCCGCAGCCGCCGCCCCGCTAGCTGGCGCGGCCGCGCCGCCGGTCGGCTCGCCTACATCTTGATAAACCGGAGCGGCCGCGCTGCTCCCGTCGATCTCGTATTGGCGTCGCTGCAGGTAGCCACCGCGCACGAACGAATATTTGTCCAATGCGGCATCGCTGAGCAAGTCTGACGCGCCGATCAAGGACGCGCGGGTGTTGATCAGTCGCACCCCATATAGCGTGGTCGCAACCCAGGTGGGGTCGATATAGCCGATCGGATCGGCGAAATAATCGACCACGAGGCCCGCGCCGTCACGTACCGTGCTCGGCCCAAGCAAAGGGATCACGAGATAGGGACCCTGCTGCACGCCATAGTGGCCCAAGGTCAGGCCGAAATCCTGGTAATGCTTGGGCAGTCCCGCTTGGGAGGCGAAATCGAATAAACCGCCTACGCCGAATACCGTATTCATCGCCACCCGCATCAGGTCTTCGGTACCGTCGGTGCCTTTGCCCTGCAGGTAATCGTTCACCATTGTGTAGGCGTCGCCGAAATTGCCGAAAAAATTCGTGACGACGCTGCGCGCAAATTGGGGCAGCACCCAGTTATAACCTTGCGCAACCGGCTTCAGAACGGCGCGATCGACCGCATCGTTGAACTTGAAAACGGTGCGGTTTGCGCTTTCGAGCGGGTCGCCCGGCGTCGGATTGGTCACCGTCGCGCAGCCCGCCAACGCGAGCAGGGAAACCGCCACAACCAGCGCGGGGAACCGAGAACCGCATACACGCATTACTTATCCCCTTTGGAAGCCGACGCAGCCACTGCGCCGGAAGCGTTCGGCAACGACGTCACCGCAGGCGCCACTGCGGGCGCTGCAGCGGACGTCGCAGCGGGCGCCGGTGCGGCGGTCGGAGCGGTGCCTGTTTTAGAGGCTCCGGAATCTGCCGCCTTGTTATATAAAAATTGGCCGATCAGGTTCTCGAGCACTACGGCCGACTGCGTCATGGTGATCGTATCGCCGGCCTTGAGCATCTCGGTGTCAGCGCCGGGCAGCAGGCCGATGTACTGCTCGCCGAGCAGTCCGGCCGTGAGGATCTGCGCCGAACTGTCTTTCGGGAACGGGTATTGGCTGTCGATATCGATCGTCACCACAGCCTGGTAGCTCTGCGCGCTGAAAGCGATGCTGGCCACTCTGCCCACCGTTACGCCCGCACTTTTCACCGGCGCGCGGGGTTTGAGGCTACCGACATTGTCGAAGTTGAGTTTGACCGGATAAGTGGCCTGGAATGACAGCGAGCTCATGTTGCCGGCTTTGAGCGCGAGAAACAGCAACGCGGCAAAACCCAGCACCACGAACAGGCCAACCCAAAAATCGAGAGCAGTCTTTTTCATCGTGTTTCTCTATCTAATTGAACATCAGCGCCGTGAGCAGGAAATCCAGCCCGAGCACCGCCAGCGAGCCGAACACCACCGTTCGCGTGGTCGCGCGCGACACCCCTTCGGGCGTGGCCTGAGCTTCGTACCCCTGGTACAGGGCAATGAAGGTCACGGCAAAACCGAACACGATACTTTTAATCACACCGTTGCCGACGTCTTTCCAAACGTCGACGCCGCCTTGCATTTGCGACCAGAACGCGCCCGCATCGACGCCGATCAGCAGCACGCCGACGATATAGCCGCCTATGATCCCCACCGCGCTGAATATCGCGGCCAGAACCGGCATCGCGATGATGCCGGCCCAGAAACGCGGCGCGACCACATAGCGCAGCGGATCGATCGCCATCATTTCCATTGCCGTCAGCTGCTCGCCGGCTTTCATCAAGCCGATTTCGGCGGTCAGCGACGTGCCCGCGCGCCCGGCAAACAACAGCGCCGCCACCACCGGACCCAATTCACGCACAAGGCTCAAGGCCACCAACAGCCCGAGCGCCTGCTCCGAACCGTATCGATTGAGCGTGTAATACCCCTGCAAACCCAGCACGAAACCGACAAACAATCCGGATACCGCGATGATCACCAGCGAATAATTACCGAGAAAATGGATTTGTTTGATGACAAGACGCGGGCGCCGCAGCATAGCAAAAAACATCGACACCAGTTGCACGAACATGCGCGTGGCATAACCGGCGCGCATCACGCCGTCAATCACGCTGCGTCCGATAGCTGAAATCATGAGCGTCCTCCGTGCGTGGACGCGGCACCGAAATCCGCTTCCAGCGGTGTTGCCGGGTAATGAAATTTGAAAGGCCCATCGGGCGCGGCATCGATAAACTGGCGCACGCTAGGATCCTGCGACGCCCGCAGCGTTTGCGGCGTACCCTCGGCGAGGATGCCGCCGTTGGCGATGAAATAGACGTAATCGGCAATCGCGAACGATTCGGTTACATCGTGCGAAACCAGGATGGTCGTGGCGCCCAGGGCGCTGTTGAGCGTGCGGATCAGGGTCGCGGTAATGCCCAGCGAAACCGGATCGAGTCCGGCGAACGGCTCGTCGTACATCATCAGCTCAGGGTCAAGCGCAATCGCGCGCGCCAATGCCACGCGCCGCGCCATGCCGCCGGAAATCTCCGCCGGAAACAGGTCGCGCGCACCGCGCAGGCCGACGGCATTGAGCTTCATCAGCACCAGGTCGCGCAGCAACGCTTCCGGCAAATCGGTGTGCTCGCGCAACGGGAAGGCGACGTTGTCGAACACCGACATATCGGTAAAAAGCGCACCGAACTGGAACAGCATGCCCATTTTGCGGCGCGCAGCGTAAAGCCCGTCATGGCCGAGCTGACCGATATCCTGCCCCTGGAACAGCACTTGACCGCGGTTTGCGCGCACAAGACCGCCCAGCAGGCGCAAAATCGTCGTCTTGCCACAGCCTGAGCCGCCCATCACGGCGATCACTTGACCGCGCGGGATACGCATGCTCAGCTTGGAAAGAATCAGGCGGTCGCCATAGCCGAAATCGACATCGCGGAGTTCCAACAAGGTTTCGTCTGGGACGTTAGTCACGGTCGGCGACATGGAGAGTGAAATTCAGAGCAGCTGATTATAGGGGCTTATACGGCAAGCCGTTGGACTAGCCGCATTATCGGATTTTTCGCCGCCTCACACCGCTTCACTCGCTCGATAGTCGAGCTCGAAAACCTGCTGCAACGCGGCCACGGCAGCGGGCACGTCGGTCGCAGCGGTAATGGCGCTCACTACGGCGGCACTACCCACCGACGTTGCCAGCACACGCGGCAATTCAGCCAGACCGATGCCGCCGATTGCCACACTGGGCACTTTTCCAGCCGATAGGCGAATATAGCAGCGCAGCCGCTCAAGTCCTTGGGGCGCGGTGGCGACATGTTTGGTCGCGGTAGCAAATACGGCGCCGGTCGCGATATAACTGGGGCGAAAGTGCCACGCTACCAGCATTTCGTAAATTCCATGTGTCGACAGCCCGAGCCGCATGCCGGATCGCGCGAGTGCCTCCATGTCCGCATTCGGCCAATCTTCCTGGCCGAGGTGCACACCGTAGGCGCCCGCTTGCAACGCGAGCGCACTATGGTCGTTGATAAACACGCGGGCATCGTGCGCGTTTCCAACCGCCACGGCCCGCTGGATCTCGCGCTCGAGCGTGGCGCGGTCGGTCGACTTGCAGCGCAGCTGTATCGTCTTGACGCCCAGATCGAGCAAACGCTCGACCCATTGCGCATCCGGCACCACTGCGTACAAACCGAGACGGCTCGGACAGGCCGCAAACGGCGTACCGGACGGCGGCAGCCCCGAGACCTGGGGTAACGCATCCAGGTCGCGCGGCCAGTCATCGGCGCCGGCCGCGTCGTCGCGCCAACCCCAGGAAAGGCACAGCGCATCCTGCGGCTCGAAGCCGCAGTCCAGAAACGCCGCGAGGGCCGCAATCCATTGCTCGGCAGGCGCGCCGCGCAGACTGTAGACATTTTGGCCCCACGACAGGCTGACGCTTTCGCCCGCCACGACGATCAGGGCTGCGCCCTGTTCCAACAAATCCGCTTGCTGCGTTGCATTCAGCGCGTGCCCTTGATCGACCACCAAGTCGCCGGGCCCCAGCTCGAGGGCAGTATTGCTCACCGCTTGCGTCCAGATGCGCCATTGCAGAACGGGCGGCCGCCACTCGCCCAGGCGCGCCCGGATCCGCGAGGCGTACGCCTGCAATTGCGGTTGGGCGTCGGCGAGCCACACCTGCGCGCGCGCGTCGCTCATGGCTGTGTGCCCGCGTGATGCCAAAACGGCGTCCCGACCACGGCGGTGCTCGGATGCGCCGTGTCGCGCTCGGGCATCGGGCCGGCCAACCAAGCCGTGCGACCCGCTTGAGTGGCTGCTGCGAAGGCGCCCGCCATGCGTGCCGGGAAAGTGGCTTGCGACACCGCGGTATTGAGCAGCACGCCGTCAAAGCCCCATTCCATGACCTGACACGCATGCGAGGGCAGGCCCAAGCCGGCATCGACGATCAGCGGCACGTCAGGCAGCCGCTCGCGCAGCATGCGTAAGCCGTACGGGTTGACGATGCCTTTTCCCGTGCCGATCGGCGCGCCCCAGGGCATCAGGGCCTGGCATCCGACATCGAGCAGTTTGCGGCCGACCACCAGGTCTTCGGTGCAATACGGCAGCACCTTGAAACCTTCACGGATCAGTTGCGTGGCCGCTTCGACCAAACCCAGCGGATCGGGCTGCAAGGTGTAGTCGTCGCCGATCAGTTCAAGCTTGATCCAGTCTGTGGCGAAAACCTCGCGAGCCATCAGCGCGGTATTCACCGCCTCTCGCACGGAGTGGCACCCGGCGGTATTGGGCAGCAAGGGCACCGTGCCTTGCTTGAGCACGTCGAAAAAGCCGGCGTTGACGTCGCCGGTACCGCTGATCTGCCGACGCAGTGCGACGGTCAACATACCGGGCTGGGCGGCCGCGACGGAATCGGTCAGCGCCTGCAACGACGGATAGCGCGCCGTGCCGAGCAAGACCCGGCTCGCGAAGGTTTCGCCGTAGAGCGTCAGCGCATCGAGCGCCGTTGCGGCTGCCGCTCTGGTCGACGTGTTGCTCAACGCGTTGGCCAAATGAGGCTCAAGTCTTTCGGTTGGATTGTTCAAAGCCAGATCCTTCTCTTTTAGTGCGTGTCGATTCGGTGCAGGCGCTTAGCCGCCCGCAACTGGCTGCACGACGTCGAGCCGGTCACCCGCCTGCAGGTTGCGCTGCCCATGCAGGCTGCGCGCGACAAAATCGCCGTTGACCGCTACTGCGTAGGGCGGCTTGGCGCCGTACGCGACAAGCGCGTCGGCCACAGTCGCGTGCATAGGCACGCTAAGCGGCTGCTGGTTGATCACGATTTCAATTTCCATGACTGGTTTCTCTATTCTCTCGGTTCTTTCTGCTCGCCGTGCTTCTTGCTTACCCCGGTTAAGGCGTCTCTCATGGCAGACGCTGCATTAGCTCGGGCCAACGTGCCGCGGCGCGCCAGTGTTCAAATTGCCCCTCGCCCTGCAGCTTGCCCGTGAGCAAATCGCCGCAAAAGCGCGCAGCTTGCCCAACCACTTCGGGCGAAATCATATAGCCATGCCGGTACAAACCGTTTACCCGCACCGTATGCGCGCCGTTCCATGCGATAGCCGGGCGGTGATCAGGCAGCGTCGGCCGGTTTTGCGAATTGAGTTCGAGAATGCGCGCCTCGCCAAAACCCGGATGGATCGAATACGCCGCACTAAGCAACTCGAGCGCAGAACGCACGCTAACGGGCGAAGCATCCTCGCCTTCGATCTCGGTTGCGCCGATCACATACAGATCGTCCTGCTTGGGCGCGATATAAAGTGGGTAGCGTGGATGCAGCAGGCGTATTGGGCGCGCTAGGTTGATGCCGGGAGCATGGACTCGCGCCACCTCACCTCGAATGCCACGCAGCGCCGGCCACGCCGGTTTGCTGCCCAGGCCGCGGCAATCGACGACGATGCGCGCGCGCGGCTCGTGGCCGGCCTCGATCGTGACGTTCCAATGTTGCTCGACGCCACGCTCGGTCAGTCCTGCACGCAAGGCGTTAAGCAATTGCCGATTGTCCATCTGGCCTTCACGCGGCAGCAGCATGCCCCGCTCGAAACGCCCTGCCAGCGCCGGTTCAACCGCGTTCAACTGCGGTCCGCGCAGCACTTGTACGCCGCCGTCCAACAGTGCGGCGCTGGCATTGGCGCGCATCCGGCTGTCGAACAAGCCCGCCTCGGCACGGTCAGCCGTATGCCAGACCACCAGGGTGCCGGTACGCTGGAAAAATACCGGTTCGGGTAACGCGGCAAGTAGCGTTGGCCAGATTTCCAGCGAGGCCGCACCGAGTTCGGTAATGAGCGTTTCGGCCGATGCCGCTTCCGCCAGCGGGGCCAGCATGGCCGCCGCGACCCAGGCTGCCGCGCCCGTGCCGCTCGCATCGCCGCGCTCGTACAACGCGACGCGATGGCCGTCTGCGGCCAGCATCCAGGCAATCAGGCGTCCGCTCAGCCCGCCGCCCAGGACGGCAAAATCAGGAATGGTGACTGCGGTCATTCAAATCATGAGCCATAGGTACATCACCGATATCCGGTGGAGTGTAGACGTACCGATCGATGACGCAGGGGGAAATCCGGGAAGGTAACCTGCGCAGTGCATGAGCGAGCCCGATCCCTGGTTCCATCACGGGGGGCGCATGCCGCAAGCCCGGAAACTCCCCGCGCCAGTATTATCTGGATCGGGTCTTAAGGGTTTTTCTCAGCCTGGTCCGGCAAACTGCGCAGCCTTTCGCTGCAATCCGAACCAAGCACCCCTGTTCCTTATATGTTTCCCATTAAATCATAGATTCCTCGGCATCCGCAAATTGTCGCGCCCGCCCTCTGACATACACTGTCATCGATGCGAACGCGTAGAGGCGGCATTCGCGCCCCGCGATGCCCTCCATCTGGCAAAATGGGGAGCGACAAATGAGCGCGGCATTCAGGCGCCGGGCGGAACTCCGCGCCAGAAACCTGCTCAGGAAGCTCTCCCGGGAAGCGGCCTTAAGAACCCCCTTCGGATGCTCCTTTAGGACGCTCCATTAGGGAAGCCCGATTTAAGCCTAATTTAAGACGGGCACGCGACCATGGCGCGCGCCTTCCTATTTTGCGTTCCTCCCGATGCCGCGCTGCGCGCTCACGGGACGGTGGTCATTTTGCTTTTCGGAACCCTGCATGACACCTGATTCGACTCAAGACAAGATCTCCGCGTGGAGCCTCATCCGCCCCTACTGGTTCTCGGAAGACCGCTGGCCCGCGCGCGGACTGTTGGTCTTCGTGATCGGCATGAATATGGCGCTCGTGTATATCAACGTGCGTCTGAATTCCTGGCAGGTCAGCTTCTACGACACGCTCACCAAGAAAGACGTCGGTGGTTTTCGCTCATCGCTGATCGAGTTCTCGGTTCTCGCGTTCATGTACATCTTCATTTACTCGTATCGCATCTATTTCACCCAGATGCTTGAGTTCCGCTGGCGCCAATGGCTCACCGATCGCTATCTGCAGCGCTGGCTCGGCGACAACGCGTTTTACCGCATTGAGCGCGACAAACTCGCGGACAATCCCGATCAGCGTATTTCCGACGACCTCCAATCGCTCGCCACCACCACCCTCGCCCTGTCGCTCGATTTGCTGTCGACCGTCGTCTCGCTAGTGTCGTTCGTCACCATCTTGTGGGGCTTGTCCGGGGCACTCTCGTTCCTGCTGTTCGGGCATCCGATCTCGATCCCAGGTTATATGGTTTGGGTCGCTGCAATTTACGCGATAGCGGGCTCGTGGATCATGCAAAAGGTCAACCATCCACTAGTGTCGATCAACTATCAAAAGCAACGGGTTGAAGCCGATTTCCGCTTTTCATTGATACGGGTGCGTGAAAACGCCGAGCAGGTTGCTCTATATAACGGCGCGGCAACGGAAGACGCGCAGTTGAAAACCGCCTTTGCCCGGATCCGCAGCAACTGGAGACTGGTGATGAAATTCACGCGGCGCCTGACGCTGGTCAACACGCTTTACGGCCAGTTGGCAATCATTTTTCCGCTGATCGTCGCCTCGCCCCGCTACTTCGCCGGAGCGTTCTCGATCGGCGTACTGTTCCAAATTTCGAGCGCATTCGGCAATGTGAGCGACTCGTTGTCATGGTTCATGAGCAGTTATTCGACACTGGCCGGATGGCGCGCTACCGTCAATCGTTTGCGCGAATTCCAGCGCGTCATGCGTACCCAGCACTGGGCCGAATCGGCCTCGCCAGCCACGCTGCACGGCGGGATCAACCGGCATATGAATGACATGCCCAATCTCGCCACGCGCGACTTGCAACTGGCGCTGCCCAACGGCCATGCGCTTTCGACGGTCGGTTCGATCAACATCGAGCCCGGTTCGCGCTGGTTGGTGCGCGGCCCCTCGGGCACCGGCAAGAGCACGCTGATGCGCGCCTTGGCGGGCCTCTGGCCATTCGGCGACGGTGCGATCGACGCGCCGGTCGGCGCCCATATGATGTTCTTGCCGCAGCAGAGCTATGTGCCGATCGGCACGTTCAAGGCGGCGCTGACCTATCCGTCCGCTGCCGACACCTTCAGCGACGAAGCCTGCCGCGAAGCGCTCAAGGCGGCCAGCCTCGCCGACTATGTCGATCAACTCGATGTCAGCGAGCATTGGGGCCGCCGGCTCTCGATGGGCGAGCAGCAACGACTAGCGTTTGCGCGGGTCCTGCTGCAGCGGCCCGACTATCTGTTCCTCGACGAGGCGACCAGCGCGCTGGATGGCGAGACAGAACGCAGCCTATACAACGCCGTGATCACGCGCTTGCCGAAGGCCGCCATTGTCAGCGTCGCTCACCGCGAATCGATTGCGGCGTTTCATCAACACACGCTGGAAATGCGGCGCGCGGCCTGATCGAGCGGGAGCGTCGCGGGAACGGGCGAGCGCATTGCGTCGCGCTAACGAAGTTGGCGCGACATCAGACTCACCCGTGACCTACTCATGGACTAACCCGCGATCTGGCCCGTGCTTCGGCTCAGGCTCGCGTCGCTCAGCTCAGCTCACCTCGACCTGTCCCATCATCCCCTGATCCTCATGCTCCAGGACATGGCAGTGGTACATCCGTCTGCCCGGTAGCGCCTGCATCAGCTTGATGCGCACCGTCTCGCCCGATTTCAGGTTAACCGTGTCATGCAGCGCCGGATATGCTGAGCGCTCGATCCGTCCATGCAGTTCACGCTCGAGCACCCTGAACTGCGTGCCGTGGATATGAAACGGATGATCCATATCCGAGCGGTTGACGATCTCCCACTGCTCGACCGCACCGACCCGGCTGGTCAGATCCACGCGCTGCATATCGAAAGTGCGGCCGTTGAGCAGGAACGCCATCGGATGGGCGCCCCCCATCGCCATCGCCTCGCTCATCACCACTTGCTTGTGCGCGGTGACCTTGCCCAGATCAGGCAGTTGGCGCAGCGTGGCAGGTATTGCGGCCAAGGGCGGATGCTGCGCGTCGAACTCGACGTCCAATAGCGGGACGGCGGTTGGTCTAGCCACTGGGCCCATCTTGCCGCGATCGTAAGCGCCGGCGATCAAGGACGCCGTGCGCGGGCCGCCGGCCTCCACCACGACGTCGATGCGCTGCGCCGGCGCGAGCAGATATTCCCGTAGCCCTTTTTGCGGCGTAGCCAATAAACCGCCGTCCGTGCCCACCAGCGTGTAGCCGTGGCCCGGCAGTTGCAAGCGCAGATAGCGCGCGTTGCTGGCGTTGAGGATGCGCCAACGTTCGCGGCCAATTGCGCTAAATGCCAGGTGTGGCTGGCGCTGCCCATTGACCAGCACGAATTGTCCTTCACGGCCGTTCATCCAGTCGCCGGCATCGTTTTCGGCGATCGTGGCATCCCGATTCAGCTTGAGGTCGGTCACCATCAGCACGCGCTGCGGCACAGCTGCGAGCGGATCGTGTGCGGACGTCACGCGAATTGCGCCGGCCAGCCCTCGAAAGACTTGCTCGGAGCTCAATTGGTGCGGATGCGGATGGTACCAGTACAAGCCTTCCGTATCGGCCGGGATGGTAAAACGGTAGATTCGACTCGCGCCCGGCGCAACCATCTGCGCCGGATTGCCGTCCTGGTCGGCCGGCACCGGCAAGCCGTGCCAATGCAGCGTCGTCGGCTGGCTCAAGTGATTGTGCAGCGTGATCTCGACACGGTCGCCCGCGTTGAGATCGATCAGCGGGCCCGGCATCATGCCGTTGTAAGCCCACACTTCGGTGAGCTGGCCGGGGATTAGCTCGACCCGCGTGGCGGCCGCCGTGAGGCTGGCACGAAACACGCCCGGTTCGCGGCTCTCGTTTTGCAGGCGGGCGAGCTCATTGAGCGGTGCTCCGGCCGGGATCGCGTTCGACGCGGCGAGCTCGGAGCCCGGCCCTCGCATCGGCGTTTTGGTGGACGGTGTCGTCGTAACTTGCGCCGGCGTCATGCCGGCCATCCCTGACATGCCAGGCATCGCTCCCATAGCGCCCGTGGCCTCGTGGTGCATCGTTTGGGCAGATACTGCGGCCGAGCCGGCGAGTCCGGTCCAACCGAGCGCACCCAGCAGAAAATGTCTTCGTTCCATTAGTTATCTCTCTATCGTACTACGCTGCCGTCCCGCCCTGACAAGACACGGCGGACGGCGCGAACCGATGGCGCGAGGCCACCGGGCTTGCGGGCTTGCGGGCTCAAGCGTACTGTCGAGGAGGCGGATGGGGCACGTCGGTCTGCGCCGATGTATAGCTCGCGCACGCCGGAGATCCGACACGGTAGAACAGCACCATCGGCGCCGGCTGCATCCGAGCAAAGCTCATCAATGGTGTGCACGCGCCACACGCCGCGCAGAGGACGCAGCCGATACAGCACGACGCCGGCATCGCGCGAGGATGCGCGCTCGCTTGCAGATGCTCCGGGGTCGCAGGACTAGCCGACACAGCGCCGCGAGTGTGGCTCGGCGCCACTCGAACGGTCGCCCCGGCCATCGCTTCATGACATGGCGACGACACGGCCCCCCATCCCTGAAGGGACAGCACGGCCATGCACAAACAGACGATCGCCCGGATGAATTGCTTAGACAAGAGACTAGACTCGCGATTAAAACCGCAATCGGGACCGCAAGCAGTCCCGCAATTGGCTGCGCAGTGGTCCCATCATTACTGCCGGAAATGAACTTGGCCGCACCGCGATGGGCCAACGGGGCGCCAGAACGGCGCCCCGCGACAACATTCTACCGTGGCAATTCGGAAGCGCCCATCAAATACGCATCGACAGCTTGCGCACACTGACGGCCTTCACGAATCGCCCACACCACCAACGATTGCCCACGGCGCATGTCGCCCGCGGCGAAAACCTTCTCGACATTGGTGTAATACGCGCGTTCGCCCTCTGTGCTCGCACGCGCATTGCCGCGCAGATCCTTTTCGACCTGGAAGGCATCCAGCACGCCGGCCACCGGCGCCACGAAGCCCATTGCCAGCAAGACCAGATCGGCCTTCAGTTCGAATTCGGAGCCCGGCACTTCCTGCATCTTGCCGTCCTTCCATTCGACCCGCGCCGCGACCAGCTTTTCGACTTTGCCGTTACTGCCTTCAAAGCGCTTGGTTGCGACCGCCCAGTCACGCTCGCAGCCCTCCTCGTGCGAAGACGAGGTGCGCAACTTGATCGGCCAGTACGGCCAAACCATCGGCTTGTTTTCCTCTTCGGGCGGTTGCGGCATCAATTCAAACTGCTGCACACTCGCGGCGCCGTGGCGATTGGACGTGCCCACGCAATCCGAACCGGTATCGCCGCCGCCGATCACCACCACATGCTTGCTGCCCGCCTTGATCTGCGCGTCGAGCTTGTCGCCGGCGTTCACCCTGTTTTGCAGCGGCAAGAATTCCATCGCGTAATGGATGCCTTGCAGATCTCGGCCCGGCACGGGCAGGTCGCGCGGCGCTTCTGCACCGCCGGCAATGATCACCGCGTCGAAGTCTTCGCGCAGTTGCTGCGGCGAAATCGTTTCCTTCGCATCGTTGGCGACGTACGCCGGAGGCGCTTCGGCGCCGATAAACACGCTGGTGCGAAACACCACGCCTTCAGCTTCCATCTGGCGCATGCGGCGATCGATCAGCCATTTTTCCAGCTTGAAATCGGGAATGCCATAGCGCAACAGACCGCCGATCCGGTCGTTTTTCTCGAACACGGTGACATCGTGGCCCGCACGCGCGAGCTGCTGCGCGGCGGCGAGGCCAGCGGGGCCAGACCCGACCACCGCAATTTTCTTGCCGGTTTTATGCGTGGGCAATTGCGGCTCGACCCAACCTTCGCTCCAGGCCTTGTCGATGATGGCGTGCTCGATCGACTTGATGCCGACCGCGTCATCGTTGATGCCCAGCGTGCACGCCGACTCGCACGGAGCCGGACAGATGCGCCCGGTGAATTCCGGGAAATTATTGGTCGAGTGCAGCACTTCGATCGCGCCACGCCAATCCTGGTTGTAGACCAGGTCGTTGAAGTCGGGAATGATGTTGTTGACCGGGCACCCGTTGTTGCAAAACGGAATGCCGCAATCCATGCACCGCGCGCCTTGCTTTTTGGCATCGGCATCGGACAGTGCAAAAACGAATTCCTTGTAATGCTTTACGCGCGCCTGCGGCGGCTCGTAGGTCTCGGAGAGACGCTCGAACTCGAGAAAACCGGTTGCTTTGCCCATGCTTTTCTCTTCTTCCCAATGTCGGTTATAGGTGGGCGCCAGCCGCGGTGAAGCGCGCCGGCCGGCGCCCGAATTTCAGACTAGTCTCAATGAATCAAGTGGCGATCAAGTGACGACGCGGTTCAAGCGGCAGCGACGATTTTCACGCTATTGCCGGCCGCGTCCGCTTCGGCTTTCGCGCCGAGATCGGCAAGCGCGCGCTTGTAGTCGATCGGGAACACTTTGACGAATTGTCGACGTGAGGCGTCCCAATTTTCCAGCAAGCTCTTGGCGCGCATCGAACCGGTGAACTGGAAATGGCGCTCTATCATGCCGCGCAACAGCGCCTCGTCGGTGCTGCCGGCATGCCACAAGGCGCGCTCCACGGTGCGCTCCTGTTCAGCCTGCTGCAGCACCGGGTCCAGCGTCACCATCGACTTGTTGCACTTGCCGCCGAACGTGCCATCCGGGTCGTACACGAAAGCCACGCCGCCCGACATGCCGGCCGCAAAGTTGCGCCCGGTTTCGCCCAGCACCACGACCGTGCCACCCGTCATGTATTCGCAGCCGTGATCGCCCGTGCCTTCGACGACCGCCGAGGCCCCCGAATTGCGCACGCAGAAACGCTCGCCCGCCACGCCACGGAAGAAGGCCTCGCCCTCGATCGCACCGTACATCACCGTGTTGCCGCAGATGATGTTTTCTTCGGACTTGCCGCGGAAATCGGTGGTCGGACGAATGATGATGCGACCGCCCGACAAGCCCTTGCCGACGTAGTCGTTGCCGTCGCCAACCAGATCGAGCGTCACGCCGCGTGCGAGGAAGGCGCCGAAACTCTGGCCGGCCGTCCCTTTGAGCTGGATATGAATCGCGTCGTCGGGCAGGCCCTCGTGACCGTACTTCTTGGCGATCACGCCCGAGAGCATCGCTCCGACCGTACGGTTGACGTTACGCACCGGCTGGATGAACGAGACATGCTCGCCCTTGGTAATCGCCGCTTTGGATTTCTCGATCAGGATATGGTCGAGCTCCTTGTCCAGGCCATGGTCCTGCGATTCGACGTGCAGGCGTGCCACGTCCGCCGGCATGTCGGGCAGATGGAAAATGCGGCTGAAGTCCAGGCCGCGGGCTTTCCAATGGTCGATGCCCTTCTTCGTGTCGAGCAGGTCGGCACGGCCGATCAGTTCGTCGAATTTGGCAATGCCCAACTGCGCCATGATTTCCCGCACTTCTTCGGCGATGAAGAAGAAGAAATTGACGACGTGCTCCGGCTGGCCCTGGAATTTCGCGCGCAGCAGCGTATCCTGCGTGGCGACGCCGACCGGACATGTATTCAGATGGCATTTGCGCATCATGATGCAGCCTTCGGCAACCAGCGGTGCGGTGGCGAAGCCGAACTCGTCGGCGCCGAGCAGCGCCGCGATCGCGACGTCGCGTCCGGTTTTCATCTGGCCGTCGGCCTGCACACGGATACGTCCACGCAGGCGGTTGAGCACCAGCGTTTGCTGCGTTTCAGCCAGACCCATCTCCCAAGGGGTGCCCGCATATTTGATCGAAGACAATGGCGAGGCGCCGGTGCCGCCATCATGGCCGGCAATCACGACGTGGTCGGCCTTGGCTTTGGCCACGCCTGCGGCGACCGTGCCTACGCCCACTTCGGCAACCAGCTTGACCGATACGCTCGCGCTCGGGTTCACGCTCTTGAGGTCGTGTATCAGTTGAGCCAGATCTTCAATCGAGTAAATATCGTGGTGCGGCGGCGGGGAAATCAGGCCCACGCCGGGCACCGAGAAGCGCAGCTTGCCGATATAGTCGCTGACCTTGTGGCCTGGCAATTGACCGCCTTCGCCGGGCTTGGCGCCTTGCGCCATCTTGATCTGGATCTGATCGGCGGAGCTCAGGTATTCGGCCGTTACGCCAAAGCGACCCGATGCCACCTGCTTGATCTTCGAGCGCAGCGAATCGCCGTCCTTGAGCACCGTATCGCGCACCACGGCCTCGGTGCCCATGATGTCGGCCATCGTCTGGCCCGACTTGATGGGAATCCCGCGCAATTCGTTGCGATAGCGTTGCGGATCCTCGCCGCCCTCGCCGGTATTCGATTTGCCGCCGATGCGGTTCATCGCCACAGCCAGCGTCGCGTGCGCTTCGGTGCTGATGGAGCCGAGCGACATGGCGCCCGTCGCGAACCGCGTGACGATGTCCTTGGCCGACTCGACTTCTTCCAGCGCAATGGCCCGCGTCGGATCCACCTTGAACTCGAACAGCCCGCGCAGCGTCATATGGCGGCGGCTCTGATCGTTGATCAGATGCGCATATTCCTTGTAGGTCTGATACGAATTGCTGCGTGCCGAGTGTTGCAGCTTGGCAATCGCGTCGGGAGTCCACATATGTTCCTCGCCGCGCACGCGATAAGCGTATTCGCCGCCGGCGTCCAGCATGTGGCGCAGCAGAGGATTGTCGCCGAAGGCTTCACGGTGCAGGCTGATCGCTTCTTGAGCCACTTCGAATATGCCGATGCCACCCACGTTGCTGGCTGTGCCGTGGAAATACTGACCGACCAGTTCCTTGGAAAGCCCGATCGCCTCGAAAATCTGGGCGCCGGTATAGGACATGTAGGTCGAAATGCCCATCTTCGACATGACCTTTTGCAGGCCCTTGCCCACCGCCTTGACGAAGTTCTTGACCGCCTTCTCCGACGACAACTCGCCCGACAGCCCCTGTGCGAGGTTGGCCAGCGTTTCCATGGCGAGGTACGGGTGCACCGCTTCCGCGCCATAACCTGCCAACAGCGCGAAATGATGCACTTCGCGCGCCGAGCCGGTTTCGACCACCAGCCCGGTGCTGGTGCGCAGGCCGTGGCGAACCAAATGAGTATGGACCGCCGAGGTGGCCAACAAGGCCGGAATGGCGACGTTATCGCGATCGGTACGACGATCCGAAACGATCAGGATGTTGTAGCCCGATTTGACGGCATCGACCGCTTCCGCGCACAGCGACGCGAGACGCGCTTCGATGCCCTCCTTGCCCCAGGCGACCGGATAGCAAATGTTCAATTCGTAGGCGCTGAATTTGCCGCCGGTGTATTGGTCGATCGCACGGATCTTGGCGATATCCTGGAAGTCCAGCACCGGCTGCGCCACTTCGAGCCGCATCGGTGGGTTGATGTTGTTGGTGTCGAGCAGATTGGGCTTGGGTCCGATAAACGACACCAGCGACATCACCATGTTTTCGCGGATCGAGTCGATCGGCGGGTTGGTGACCTGCGCAAACAACTGGCGGAAATAGTGATAGAGCGTCTTGTTCTTCGACGACATGACCGCGAGCGGGGAATCGTTGCCCATCGAGCCGATCGCTTCCTCGCCGCTTAGCGCCATCGGCGCCATCAGGAACTTGAGATCCTCCTGAGTATAGCCGAACGCCTGCTGGCGATCGAGCAGCGAGGCTGCGCCGGTATCGCTCGCCTGGGCGTTTTGCGCTTCGATTTCGTCCAGCTTGACGCGCACGGCGCCAATCCAGCTCTTGTAGGGCTTGGCGTTGGCGAGGTTGTCCTTGAGTTCCTTGTCGTCGATGATACGGCCTTGCTCCATGTCGATCAGGAACATCTTGCCCGGCTGCAAACGCCATTTCTTGACGATTTTCGATTCGGGAATCGGCAACACGCCCGCTTCCGACGCCATGATCACCAGATCATCGTCGGTAATGCAATAACGCGCCGGGCGCAGGCCGTTACGATCGAGCGTGGCGCCGATCTGGCGGCCATCGGTGAAGGCGATCGCAGCGGGCCCGTCCCACGGCTCCATCATCGCTGCGTGGTATTCGTAAAAGGCGCGGCGGTTGTCGTCCATCAGCGTGTGCTGCTCCCATGCCTCCGGGATCATCATCATCATCGCGTGAACCAGCGGATAACCCGCCATCACCAGCAGTTCGAGACAGTTGTCGAACGAAGCGGTATCGGACTGCCCGGGGTAGATCAGCGGCCACAGTTTCTCGAGATCGGTGCCGAGCACCGCGCTCGAGATTGCGCCCGTGCGTGCCGATAGCCAGTTGACGTTGCCCTTCACGGTATTGATTTCGCCGTTGTGGGCAATCATGCGATACGGGTGAGCCAGCTCCCAGGCCGGGAACGTGTTGGTGGAAAAACGCTGGTGCACCAGCGCCAACGCCGAAACCGTGCGCTCGTCCTGCAGATCGAGGTAATAGACTCCGACCTGGCCGGCCAGCAGCAAGCCTTTATAGACGACTGTGCGCGCCGACATCGACGGCACGAAGTACTCCTTGCCGTGTTTGAGCTTGAGCGCCTGGATCCGGTGGCTTGCGGTTTTGCGGATCACGTACAGCTTGCGCTCAAGCGCATCCGTCACAATGATGTCCTTGCCGCGACCGATGAAGATTTGGCGTATGACCGGCTCGCTGGCTTTCACCGTCGGCGAGATCGGCATCGTGGGATCGACCGGCACGTCGCGCCAGCCCAGCACCACTTGCCCTTCGGCGTTGACCGTGCGCTCCAGTTCCTGCTCGCAGGCGAGCCGCGACGCATGTTCCTTGGGCAGGAAGATCATCCCCACCCCGTATTCGCCGGCCGGCGGCAACGTCACGCCCTGCTTGGCCATTTCTTCGCGGTAGAAAGCGTCCGGGATTTGAATCAGGATACCGGCCCCATCGCCCATCAACGGGTCGGCCCCGACGGCGCCCCGGTGATCGATATTTTCGAGAATCTTCAGGCCCTGCAGGACGATCTCGTGGCTCTTCTTGCCTTTGATATGAGCGACAAAGCCGACGCCGCAGGCGTCATGTTCATTGGTCGGGTCATACATGCCTTGAGCCGCGGGTTGCGTATGGCCGACGAGCGGCTGCTGTGAGTCGTGCATGGTAGGCACCGTCCATTCTTAATTAGCGGCCATGGCGCTGAACGCCGACCGCCGGTCACCGGGAAATTTGCCGTGAGAGCAACTTGAATGCGGCAGAAGCTGCGTTTCGCCTCGAAGGCTCGGCCGCGCAGTCTGCCGGAATTGGGAATATACCTGAGGAATCATGTAAATACAAAAAAACGTGCATGATATGGCACCAATTATTCATGCAACATTATGGGGAAATATTTAATTAGGGCCGCATCTAAATTGGGCGCAATTGAAATGTGTATCGGGGCACGTTCTGAGTCGACGTAAAAAAAGCCCGGAGAACCCGGGCATATGGCGTGGTTTAGGCTAATCGCACTTTACGGGGCCGCCCGCGCTGTAACGGCGAGATACGGCGGTTGGCTTCGCGTGCGGCCCAGGCGCGGTACGTTTCGCTGCCCAACACCCATCCCTTGAGCGTGGCTTGTTGCAGCGCATCGACAGTACGCTGATCGAGTGGCTGCTCGCATAACTCCTTGTACGCACGTTGACGTTCGAACGGCGTGTTGGCGAGCGCCCAATAGAGAGGATGGTCGGTTACCAGCGGGTCGAGGGTGAGACCAGTGTGATGCGCGTAGCTGGACCAGCGATATTGCTCAGGCGATTGCACCAATTGTTGACGCACAGGGCTCAATTCTATGAGACGGCTGCACGCCAAAAAATATTGCACACCCTCAAATACAGTGGCTCTGTATCGTCCTTCCCACAATGTGCCGCGGCGCCCATGACGGCGGTTAAAATACGCGACATATCGCCGACCGACCGCCTGCATCGTCTTGGGCAGACTGGTTTCATCGCGCGGGGTGACGAGCAGGTGTACGCAATTCGGCAGCAACACGTACGCGTGTACCGAAAGATGATGGTCGCGGGCAGCCGTTTTCAAACTGTCGATAAACAGAGCGTAGTCCGCATCATCCAGAAATGCAGATTGTTGACCGATGCCGCGCAAGATGACGTGCTGCGGCTGATCGGGAACATATAGTCGTGCTAGGCGAGCCATGCTTGAATTTCCGTTTATCGCACTTGGAGTATACCCGTGCCGTCAAAGTTCCGATGTCCCCGAACCCCATACAGTTGGCCGCAAGGCCAGCATTGGCGGGGGTTTTAGTTGATCAGCTCTAAGTTTGTGACTAGTGAGCCCATCGTCTTCTGGTCATAATGGCTTCGAAACTTTCCCGGAGGAGACCTATGAATATAAAAATGCTGTCCGCGGCTGTCGCCGCCCTCGCGTTCACATCGGCGGCCCAAGCCCAATCGGCCGGCAGCGTCGAACTGGGCGCGGGGTGGATCCATGAAGCGCCGCAATCGAGCAGTTCTCCATTGGTGACCTACTCGGTCAACGGCACTGTCTTGAACCAAGCCACCCCCGGAACCGGTGCAACGGTGCCTGGGTCGGACACGCTCGGCGTGAACGCCACTTACTTCATCACGGACCACATCGCTACTGAGTTTGTCTTCGGGATCCCGCCAAAGTTCGAATTGGATGGAACTGGCGTCCTGCAACCGTTCGGAAAACTCGGCACGGTCAGGGAATGGACGCCAACGCTGTTGTTTAAATACTACTTCGCCGGTGCCGACGCGAAACTGCGTCCGTATCTTGGCGCAGGCGTCGCTTATACATGGTTTACCGGCGGCCAAATCACTAACGGCGCGTTCCAGCAGACGATTGGCGGCCCCGGCAGTTCGTCGACCGTGAGCGCCAGCAGCGCCTGGAGCCCCGTCATCAATGCTGGCCTGAGCTATCAATTCACCAAACACCTATACGGCATTGTTTCGTTGTCTTATCTGAAATTGAAAACGACGGCGACGATTAACAATTCCAGCGCTTTGACCGGTCTCAATGTCGTGGAAAAGGCTAACATCAAGATCAATCCCCTCGTCAGTTACGTGAGCCTCGCTTACCGTTTCTGAAAGCATGCAACCATTCTGGCGCTGCGCGCCACGACAAAATGCCGTCGCATCCAGCCAGATGCGACGGCATTTTCTTGTCTGCGTTGGTCCGTTTTGAGCCGTTCCGATTCGCCTTGCTTCGTTTCGATCCGTTCCAATTCCTTAAGCCGCGAGATTCGGTCCGATCAGATCGATCCGATCGGTGCAGATCGCGTCGACACCCCAGCCGAGGAGCTCTCGCGCCCGCTGTAGATCGTTGACCGTATACGCCATCAAGCGGAACCCGGCGCCGCGGATCGCGTCGACCTGAGCGGCCGTGAGTTGGCGATGCGCGACATGGATGGAAATACATTCGAGCGCCTCGGCCTGAGCTTGCCAATCGGTAGGCAAGGCATCGAACAGCAGACCGCGCGGCAATGCCGGCGCGGCCTCCCGGGCGGCCGCCAGAGCGACATAAGAGAATGACGAAAGTAGCGGCGCAGGCTCGACATCACGCCAGTGGCGCAGCACATCCTGCGCCACCTGCCGCCCAGTTGCGAGCTCGCGCCCGGGACACGGTTTGATTTCGACGTTCACCGCCAGCGCCAAATCGTGACACACCTGCGCAACCGCCGCCAACGTCGGCATCGGCTCGCCCGTAAATTGCGCGGCGAACCAGCTACCTGCGTCCAATTGCGCCAGTTCACCGTACGCAAGCGCTGCCGCTGCGCCGTGGCCGTTGCTGGTCCGCTCCACGCTATCATCGTGCAACAGGAAGCTGACGTCGTCGCGCGATAACTTGGCGTCGAACTCGACCATGCGCTGTCCCAACCGGGCTCCGGTACGAAACGCCGCCAGCGTATTCTCGGGCGCCAACACGCCGCCGCCCCGATGTGCCACCACGGCAGGATACGGCCATGCGGCCAATTTTCGAGTAGTCAACGTCATGGGTGCAAAATCCATATGTCATCAGCAATGGGCAATACGGCGACGAGTCGTCCGGGCCAGCGCTTGGGCTGAGTTGGCTCCGGGCTGGCGCGACAGCAAGGGGATCAGTCTTCGTCCATGACGAACAAGCGCCGGTATTCCTTGTGCGCGTACCGGTCAGTCATGCCGGCGATGTAGTGGGCGATCAGGCGCGCCTGCGTGGTGACGTGCGAGGACTGGTAGGCGGGCGGCAAAAGACGGCTGTCTTCGGAAAAGGCGTCAAACAGCCCCGTGATGACGCGACGCGCCTTGTTCGCCATGCGCATGACGCGGTAGTGACGATACAAATTCTGAAACAGAAAACGTTTGAGCTGCACCGCTTGCGCGGCGATTTCCGGGCTGTGTCCGACCAGTGGACCACTAGCGCGCACCTCGTCGGCACTTCCCGGTCCGTGCTCACGCAACGCCGCGCGCGTGGTGTCGATCAAATCCACGATCAACGCGTTGATGATGCGGCGTATTGTTTCGTGTATCAGCCGCCGCCCTTCGAGCGGTCCATGCGCCGCCAGCGCACTGGCGTGATGAACGCGCCAAAGATCGACATCCGCAAGCTGCTCAAGTTGCAGCAGACCGGAGCGTAAGCCATCATCAATATCGTGATTGTTATAGGCAATTTCGTCGGCGAGGTTGGCAATCTGGGCTTCGATCGTCGGCTGCTGCCCGTTCAGAAAGCGCTCGCCCAAGGCGCCGAGTTGCCGGGCGTTTTCCCGGGAACAATGTTTGAGGATGCCTTCGCGGGTTTCGAAACACAGATTCAGCCCATTGAAACCGCCGTAATGCTCCTCAAGCTCGTCCACGACTGCGAGGCTTTGCAGGTTGTGTTCAAAACCACCGTGATCGCGCATGCACGCGTTCAATGCATCCTGCCCGGCGTGGCCAAACGGCGTGTGGCCGAGATCGTGAGCAAGCGAGATCGCTTCGACCAGATCTTCGTTGACGCGCAGATTACGCGCAACCGAACGCGCGATCTGCGCCACTTCGAGGGTGTGGGTAAGCCGGGTGCGAAACAGATCACCCTCGTGATTCACGAAAACCTGGGTTTTATACTCGAGCCGGCGAAATGCCGTGGAGTGCACGATGCGGTCGCGGTCGCGCTGAAATTCGGTGCGCGCGCTCGGTCCGGGCTCGCTATAGCGCCGTCCGCGGGAAAGCGCCGAACGTGCCGAGTACGGCGCGAGATGCGCTTCCAGGTCCAGGGGGCTATTGTCGAACGCGCTACTCACATAATGCTCCTGCCGATGCAAAGCCCGGCTATTGCCTACCGTTCAAACCGCCCGCGCCAATGTCGCCTGCAATGCAGAATCGGGAACGGCAGTGATGATCGCGCGCCCGACTCCGTCGAGCAAAATGAATTTGACGGCGCCGGCTTCCGCCTTTTTATCCACGCTCATCAGATCGATGTAGCGCTGTGCGCCCAGCGCCGGAGCCCGCACCGGCAAATGCGCTGCGGCCACTATCGCGGTAACCCTGTCTTGTGCGGCAGCGTCGAGCAGCCCCTGCCGCACCGACAGGTCGGCGGCCATCACCATGCCGCAACCGACAGCCTCACCATGCAGCCATTCGCCGTAACCCAGGCCAGCCTCGATTGCGTGGCCGAATGTATGACCGAAATTCAAGGTGGCACGCACCCCGCCTTCACGCTCGTCCGCCGCGACCACACGCGATTTGATGTCGCACGACACTTTCACGGCGTGCATCACCGCCGACTCCTCGCAGCGGTTCAACGATTCGATGTTGCGTTCCACCCAGTCGAAAAAAGCCGCGTCGGCGATCAATCCGTGCTTGATGACTTCGGCGAGCCCCGCGGCCAGCTCGCGCGGCGGCAAGGTGCGCAGCGTCGCGATGTCGGCAATGACAGTTTGCGGTTGATAAAACGCACCTATCATGTTCTTGCCATGCGGATGATTGATGCCGGTCTTGCCGCCGACCGACGAATCGACTTGCGCGAGCAAGGTCGTGGGCACCTGGATAAAAGGCACCCCCCGCATGTAGCAGGACGCAGCAAACCCCGTCATGTCACCGATCACGCCGCCCCCCAGCGCAATCAGCGTGGTCTTGCGATCAGCGTGCTCCAACAGCAGGCGATCGAAAATCAGATTAAGGGTTTCCCAGTTTTTGTAAGCTTCCCCGTCGGGCAAGACGATGGTGATGACTTTCTTGCCCAGGGGCGCGAGCGTCGCGCGCAACTGCTCACCGTAGAGCGGCTCGACGGTGGTATTGGTGACGATTGCAATCGATGCCCCGGCGATATGCGGGGCAAACAGATCGGTCCGGTGTATCAGTCCGGGCCCGATATGAATCGGATAGGCACGCTGGCCAAGGTCTACATTGACGGTAATCATAGGCCGTATTATGACGTACAGCCGGTGTGCACGCTGCTCGTGTCAAGATGGCCTAACACCGTGTTGACCAGACTGTTGATCGACGGCCGGCCGGTCTCGATCACGAGGTGTGCACACTCGCTATAAAGGGGATCGCGCTCGGCGAAAAGCGTCTCGAGGCGACGGCGAGGATCCTCGGTCTGTAACAACGGCCGGTTTTTGTCGCGGCGGGTGCGTAGCCACAGTTCGTGAGGATTGGCTCGCAAATAGATGACCAGGCCTCGCTCCTTCAAATGCCTGCGGTTCTCCAAACGCAAGACGGCGCCCCCGCCGGTGGCGAGTACGATCCCCGAGCGCTGCGTTAATTCATCGATCACCTGGGACTCGCGCGCGCGAAAACCATCTTCCCCCTCCACCTCGAAAATGATGGGGATGGCCACACCCGTACGGGCGACGACTTCATGGTCCGAATCGAAAAACGGTCGATCCAGGCGTCTCGCGAGAGCCCGCCCAACGGTGGTTTTCCCCGCTCCCATGAGTCCGATGAAAAAGACGTTGGCATGAGCCTTCTGGTCTTGCAAAATTACCTCTGAGTGAATTCTGGCTGCCAAGGCTTGCAGCTTAATAGCTTAGCGGGTGCTTTGTCGAGGGCTCGCGGGGGTCGGATCACTTGCCGGCCATGCGATATCGAGAATCGCAGGCTGCAACGGCTCGACGCCGTCGTCAGCCCGCGGCGCCCGCCCGACGAGCGCCTCGGGCGCATTGGCGGGTACCGGCAGCACCTCGCTGGGCGAGATGAAGATCATCAGCTCGCTCTTGGAATGCTGCACGGCGCGATGGCGAAAAAGCGCCCCGATTACCGGCCACGATCCTAGCCAAGGCACGGCGGTGGTATCGCGGCGCTCGTCTTGCAGGTAAATACCTCCAATCGCGACCGTCCCTCCGTTGTCGACCTGAACCTGCGTCTGGATGTGCTTGGTATTAATTGCGGGCCCCGCCGTGGTCGCGCTGCCGACGCTGTCCTTGGTGACATCGACATCGAGCATGACGTGGTGATCGGGCGTGATGTGCGGCACGACTTCCAGTTTCAGGCCGGCTCGCCGGAATTGCACGGTGGACACGCCGGTATCGACCTGTGCCTGGTAAGGCAGTTCGGTCCCTTGCTCGATCAGGGCACGGACCCGGTCGGCAGTCACGACTCTCGGACTGGCAACGATACGCCCGCGCCCTTGAGCCTCCAGCGCATTAAGCTCTACGGCCAACATGCGGCTTGCGCCCGCACTGAAAAGTGTCGTGCCCAGCGTCGCCGCGCCATATCCCGCAAGGCCGCCGGCGGGAAGATTAAAGATATTGCCTTGCGGATCCGCCAACACACCCTTGTCCGTTGCACCCTCGGGCTTGCCCTGCAACGCGAGTTTGGCGCCCAGGTTGCGGGCGAAGCTCTCGTCCGCCTCGACGATGCGCGATTCGATGAGCACCTGCCGGGCGGGCTGGTCTATCACTTTGAGCAGTTCGGCAATCTGATCTAGCGTGGCAGGCAGATCGGTGACGAAGAGGTGGTCGGTACGCGGATCGGCCATTGCGTTGCCGCGCTTGGATAGCACCCGTTGATTACCGCTGCCGGCCAGCAGTTTGCGTACGTCCTCGGCTCGCTGGTAGCGCAGGACGAAAATCCGCCCAGCCAGCGGTTCGAGATCGTTGAGACGGGCCGTGGCCTCAAGCCGCTGTTTTTCGCGAACTGCTACTTCTGCGGCGGGTGCCACCCAGATAACGCCGTCGCTTTGCTGCATCGCGAGCCCGTTCGCTTCGAGGAGCGTCTTGAAGGCCAGTCGCCACGGCACGCGAGTGAGCGTCAACGAAGTCTTGCCGCGTACTCGCTCGCCAGCCACGATGTTCAAACCGGTGAATTCGGCGAACGCCTGTAGTGCGGCGCCTAAATCGGCGTCGTGGAAAGCGATCGTGATCGGCGCATCCGGCGCGAGCGGCCGACTGCGTGCGGACATGCGTTGCCGGCCGGCCGGAGCCGGCAGTGATTTGTCGGCATTGGCGTGCGGTGCTTGGGAAGTGCCGTTAGCGGCGTCGGCTGCCACGTCCGCGGGACTGGGGTCTGCTTCGGGCGGATCGGCTGGTGATGGATCCATTTGTGACAAGTCTGTTTGCGACGGCCTGGTTTGGGACCGATTCGTCCGAGGTGAATCCGCGAGAGGCTGATCGCTTTGGGGCGAGCTTGCCCGCGATGAGTCGGTCTGGCCGTCTTCCCGCTGCCACGCGTCGATATCGTCTTTCGGTGCAGCGGGCGAGACCGCCGCGTCCGCCCCCGAGATTCCAATGAGGCTTTCAGCAGCACCGGGCTGACCGGCGCGCACGTCGGTGCGCGGGGCCATCGGCAACAGAGGCTGTGAATGCGCTGTGGCGACGACCACCAGGCACATGCTCGTCGAGATAAAAGCCCACTTCCATTGCCGGGCGCTTGCCACGAACTCGAATAAATTGGATCTCATCGCGCGGTCCTCGCACGCGCTGCGCTGTCCGGGGATTTGCCCTGTGCTACTTTCAGTGGCATATTCGGCGGCATATCCACTTCGACCAACTGCCAGCCTGCGTCCGAGTGGACCAACGCGGCACGATGCCCTTCAGCCTCGAACGTTCCGGCAACCGGGTCATCCGCGAATTCATTTTGCCCAGCGGTGCTGAAATCACCACCCATGCCGCCGGCCGCACGAGTGTCCGACTTGAAGGGATCTGCGAGCTCGCTAAATTTGCGCGCGACGCCGCCTTCCTCCAACTGGGAGTTGGGTCGCGGCGCGCCGATAACGCGCAAGCTGGCGTCCAGCACCAGGGCGCCGCTGCGTTCGCGCACCAGATGCATCTCGACGGGAATAACCGGTTGGCCCAATATCGCCAGCTCACCCGCGAAACGGGCCAATTGCGCGTAGCCGCCGCTTGCCCGTACACGCAGCTGGGTCTCGTCTACGCCGGCGACCTGCGCTGGCGCGCCAGGCTCAAACAGCTCGAGAACAACGCCGCTTCGATCGATCGCGAGCGACATCAGCTTGAGCAAGGCGCCGTTATCGGGTACCGGCTCAGGCGTGTTCGTTGCACCCAGTTGGTGAGCGCGCTGGCGCAAAGCAGGTAGCGCGGCAAGCTGGGTACGAGCGCTCTGAAGCTTCGTTTCCAGTGCGGCCAGCGCCGCGCGACGAGCCTCGCGCCCGGATACGTCAGCTGCGGCGCAAAGACCGAACCCAATCCAGCAAGCACATCCGGCCGCCAGCGCAAGCGCCACGCCTCGCTGTATCGAAGGCCAGTACTCGATAGGCCGCGAAAACCCGTCGCGCAAAGCGCTTAGCCAGTCGCCGATCGATCTGTTCGGCAGGCGTGCCGCATGCGACATCGGCATTTCCTCGGTCGTTGTCGGCATGGTATTCATGGGGTTTCCGGTCCGATAGCGCGCCTGTGGACGGGTACTGTGGCTACCGAGGCGGCCCGTGACTGGCTCGCATCGAACCGAATCTGTACGGAAAAATCCACTGCCTTGTCCACTACTGTCGTTGCCGCCCGTTGCGCGCGCGGCCCGCGGCGTTGGATATCGGTGATCTCAACCGAGTCGAACGCGGCAAGCTGCTCAAGCCGCGCGACCCAGGCAGCCAGCGCATGCTGCCCGCTCGTGCCACCCGAGACGCTGGCGCGCCCTGCACGGTAGTGCAACTCGGTGAGCGCGATGCCTATCGGCGGTGCGTCACCGAGCGCCGTCAGTAAATGAAATGCCTCATCGCGCTTGACCGCCAGTTCGTCGATCAACGCCACGCGCCGAAGACGTGCTTGCAGCGCGCCTTGCACAGCCGCGCTTTCGGCAAGAATGGGCTCCATCTGGCTGAGCGTCGCATTGAGCGCGCCATTGCGGGCATCGGCACGCGCCGCGTGCATGCGCTGCGCTTCGCCCAGAGCGAGTGCGCTGAACAATCCGACGCACGCCGCCAACGCCAATTGGATCCGCCGGCGACGTCTCAGTCGAAGTGCGCGCACGCGTCGGTAGGGCAAGAAATTGACCGTGCTCTCCAGCCACGCGGGCGTAGCCACACCTGCGCGAGCCCGTAGCGGCAAACGCCAGCGCCGCGCGCCGTTCATGGCTGCACCGCGCGCAAGGCAAGACCGAAAGCGACCGCCAGCACTGCTGGCCGGAAACGCGCTCGCTCGGGCTGCGTCGTCGCGACGCCCGCATGAGGATGTTCGCTATTGCAGTCGAATTCGAAAACCGGGCATCCCAACGCGGCACCGATTACATCGAGGCCTATGCCTAACGGAACAAGCGCATCGAGCTCGCCTGCGATCCAGGCGCAATCTAGCGGATTGTCGAATTGCGCTGCGGTGCCGGGCAAGGCGATTTGCGCCGTCAGGCCTCGGGCAAACGTCGATAGAGGCGAAAGAATGTTTTCGGCCGTTGCGCTCGTGAACGGCATGCGCAATTCACGCACGCGCTGACCACGCTGCAAAGCCCATAGATACAAGCTGTCATGACCGATCCAAAGCACCGCATAGATTTCGTCATCATCCACTTCGCGCGCTGCGTCGAAACGGCAAGCACGCAACGCGGCGAGCGGTTCCGCATCAATCGCGACCAGATGCAAACCCGCCCCGACAGCGGTCTCGATACGGACGTCGATAAGCTCCTGTGCAGCTGCCGCGATGGTCAGATGATCGGACGGTACGTACGGCGCTCCGGCCCGTAACCAATCCACAGCCAGTGCGCTGCGCTCGAGCCCGGATAGCGCTTCCGCCTGCGCACGCACGCCGGGCTCAAGCCGGTCCAGCGCCAGCTCCGACGGCACTCGTGTCACGCCACGCCACACCGCATCGGCTAGGGAACGGTCCGGCACGCCGGGCGCGAAGCCATCGTAAGCGTTCTGATGCTGGTTGGGTGGCTCGCACTGAGCCAGCGGCAGCGTGGCTAGCACGGTTGCGGCGGGCGGTAGCGCCATCGCTGCACGCAGCGAAGCGCCCGCGCCATGATTGAAAAAGACTTGGAGCGCAGTGACGATAGACGCTGCGACCGCAGCCGGATCGACAATCTCAGCTTGCACCAACGCATCGATCGGTAACGGCGCGTAGCCAACATGTTCGACGCGTATTTCTGCATTACCAGCCAGCCGCTGGCTAATGACGACGACGCGCACGCCAGCGGGCGATACATCGATGCCGGCCGCAAAACGACGACTGCTAGATGGACTGGTCTTCGCAAACACTCGCTTCATCGCAACTCCACGGAAACGCTGCGGCTCAAATGCGCAGTACTCGATGGATTGTTGCAGGCGAACGAAACGTCGAACATTCGACCAAATGGCCAGGATCGACTGTGCAGCGCGGCCGGAAGCGTCGGTGGAGATGCGACGTGCTTACCGGCCCAAGTGCCTTGACGGACCTGGAAGCCTTGAGAGCCTCTGGATGTTCGAAGCGCTCAAGGCTATCGATATGCTTAATCGCCCAGAGTAACCGTCTCGCCAGCCTGTTGACTGGCGAACTCGGAGAGCGCCGCGAACAGCTCGCGCTCGCTACGCGTATCGCGCCACGCCTGCTCCCGGTAACGGAAGTGAAAGCCGCCGGATTTTGCCGCCACCCAGATTTCATGCATCGGGGCCTGCAGGTTGACGATGATTTTGCTGCCGTTATCGAATTCGAGCGTCAGCACGTTGCCGCTACGCTCGGTATCGATATCTGCGCCACTGGCCTCGACAGCTTGCTCGACAGCCGCGAGAGCGGCCTCCGCAAGGCTCAGGTATTCGCTATCGGTCATGCTAAACTCCAACGATTAAATTTACGGATTTCGTTATGCCAGTCGTCTTCCGCGGCAGCGCGATTGTAGCGGTTTTTGTGTTGCTGGCCCTGAGTGGCTGCGGCCAAAGCGGCCCTTTGTATATGCCCGTCGTGCCGCCGCTGCCCGCCCCGCTCGCCGCCCCGAACGCACCGGCGTCCAGCAGCGCAACACATGCATCACCCGAATCATCATCCAGTGCCGCGAGCGCCACCGACGCCGCAAGTGCGGCAGCCGCACCGCAAGCCGCCTCTTCCAGCAAGTAACCATGCCCTATAACGCATTTGAATATCACGATGGCGAGTTGCGCGTCGAACAGGTCGCGCTCGCCTCGCTGGCCGAACAATACGGCACACCGCTGTATGTCTATTCGCGCGCGGCGCTCACCGCCACTTATCAAGCATACGCCAGTGCCTGTACCGGACGTTCGGCACGCGTACACGCCGCCGTCAAAGCCAATAGCAATATCGCGGTATTGAACGTGTTTGCTCGGCTGGGCGCAGGATTCGACATCGTCTCGGCAGGCGAACTGGCGCGCGTGCTCGCAGCTGGCGGTCGCGCCGCCGATACCGTGTTCTCGGGAATCGGCAAGAATTCGGCCGAGATGCGTTATGCACTCGAAGCGGGCGTGAAGTGCTTCAACGTCGAATCGATCTCCGAATTGCAGCGGCTCAACGACGTTGCGGCCAGTCTGGACAAGCACGCGCCTGTCTCGCTGCGCGTCAACCCGGACGTCGACGCGAAGACTCACCCGTATATTTCGACCGGCCTGAAATCGAATAAATTCGGGATCGCTTTCGAAGACGCTCGCGCAACCTATCGTGCCGCCGCAGCGATGAGTCACCTCGACGTGGTCGGCATCGATTGTCATATCGGCTCGCAGATTACCGAGATCAGCCCATATCTCGACGCGGCCGACAAGTTGCTGCAACTGGTCGAGCAAATCGAATCGGATGGATTGTCTCTGCGCCACATCGACGTAGGCGGCGGCCTGGGCATTTGTTACGACGACGAAGTGCCGCCCGAAATCGGCAGCTTTGTGACCGCGCTGCTCGATCATTTCGCAGCACGCGGCCACAAGACTCGCGAAATCTGGTTCGAGCCCGGCCGTTCGTTAGTCGGCAACGCCGGGGTTCTGCTGACGCGGGTCGAATTCTTGAAACCGGGCGCGGTGAAAAATTTTGCGATTGTCGATGCCGCCATGAACGATCTGGCGCGCCCAGCCATGTACGAGGCGTTTCACGCAATTGTGCCGGTGCGGCCTCGGTCGGGCGCGACCAAGCTTTATGACGTGGTGGGACCGGTCTGCGAGAGCGGTGACTGGCTCGGGCGCGACCGGACGCTGGCGCTCGAAGCGGGCGATTTGCTGGCGATCCGCTCAGCCGGAGCCTATGGTTTCGTGATGAGCTCCAACTACAACACGCGGCCGCGCGCGGCTGAAGTCATGGTCGATGGAGATCGCGCGTATCAGGTTCGAGCTCGCGAAACGGTCGCGCAATTGTTTGCCGGCGAAACGCTACTCCCGGAATAACGCCGGCGGATCAAGCCATCGGGGCCAGGGCGGCCGCTCAAGCGAAATGAGCTGGCCCGCTGACTCAAACCGAACCGGCCCGCTCAAGCAAAACCGAGCCGGCCCCGCTCGAGCGAATTAAGCCGGCCGCTTGAGCCGTGCCGCCACCGCATACACCACTCGTATTGCCAGCAGTACTGCCACAATCGCGGCATACAGCTTCGGCTGTGCGAGGTTGTGCTTGCCCGCTTTCATCCACCAGAAATGCAGGATCGCAAGAATACCGATCAAGTAGATTGCACGATGCAATAGTTGCCAACGCTTGCCGCCCAGCTTGCGCACCATTGCCCGAGGCGAAGTGATGGCGAGCGCCGCCATCAGCACGAACGCACCGAAGCCGACCGTGATAAATGGCCGACGCACCACGTCGTGAAAGATCGAGTGAAGGTCGAACCACTGGTCGAACCAGATGTAAGTGACGAAGTGGAGCGTGCCGTAAAAAAACGCGAACAGGCCCAGCATGCGCCGCAGCCGCAGCAACGGGTTGACGCCTGTCAGCTTGCGCACCGGCGTGATCGCCAGCGTGATGCACAGCATGACCAGCGTCCACGTTCCTGTCGAAAACGTGATGAATTCGATCGGATTGGCCCCGAGCTGTTGGGTCAAGCCGAATACGATCAAGCGCACGAAGGGATATAAAGCGGCGCAAAAGACGACGATCTTGATCCAGCGCATCTGCCGAGCGTCGGCACCTACGCGTGCGCTCGAGGCGGCAGAGGTGGCGAAAGCCGTCGAGGCAGCCGCGCGTGCCATACTCAGGTTGACCGGTTTCGCCCCCGCGGGGCGCGGGTGAATATCGCTCATCGCAAGGCCTTGTCAGAAAAATTTACGCAGATCCATGCCCTGATACATCGAGGCGACCTGTTCGCCATACCCGTTGAACATGAGCGTGGGACGTTTGGGCGTGAAATACCCGCCCTCGCCGATGCGCCGTTCCGTCGCCTGGCTCCAGCGCGGATGGTCGACCTGCGGATTGACGTTCGAATAAAAGCCGTATTCCTGCGGCGCATACGTGTTCCACGCGGTCGGCGGCTGCTTGTCGACAAAGCGAATTTTCACGATCGATTTGCCACTCTTGAAACCGTATTTCCAGGGCACCACGACTCGCACCGGCGCGCCATTCTGGTTAGGCAACACTTGCCCATACAGGCCCACCGTCAGCAAGGTCAGCGGATTCATGGCTTCGTCCATGCGCAAGCCCTCCGAATATGGCCAGTTGATGATCGGCTCGCTCAAACCCGGCATTTGCTTGGGGTCGTCCAGCGTGATGAACTGTACATACTTGGCGCTGGCAGTCGGCGCGGCGCGCTTGATGATTTCGGCCAGAGGATAGCCGATCCACGGAATGACCATCGACCATCCTTCCACGCAACGCATCCGGTAGACCCGTTCTTCGAGCGGCACCAATTTCAGCAGATCGTCGATCGCGTAGTTTTTCGGATTTTGGCATTCGCCTTCGACGCTCACGACCCACGGACGCGTTTGCAGCGTTCCCGCATGATGGGCAGGGTCCGACTTGTCGGTGCCGAATTCATAATAGTTGTTGTAGGTCGTGATGTCTTGATAGGGTGTCACAGCGTCCGGCACGCGAAAAGCCGGATTGGGCCGAGCGCTCAGTTTCTGTGCCTTGGGATCCGGCGAGACGGATGCGCTTTGCGCCCGGGCCAGCGTGGCGGTACCGAACAAGGCGCTGGCACCTGTGGCGCCGGCCAGTTGAATCAGGCGGCGGCGGTTCTCGAAAACGTCGCGCGGGGTGATTTCGCTGCGGGGAATATCGTCGCCGCGCAAAAGGCGGTTCTTTTCGGTGGCCATCTGGAACTCCTGGAAATGAGGGTGCCGCCATGCCGCATGGCTGGCAGTCGTCTTGCCAACACCGTGCCCGGACGTCAATTGCGCTATTCGGGGCACCATTCATAGCTTGGTCGCGGTCGCGGCCGGGTCCTTACACCCGGTTACACACTTACTTACCTGTCGTGCTTTCATCGCTTGAGATGCAAACACGAGCGGCTATCTTTTATTCCTTTACGGTACACCAGGCGTAAAAAAACCGCCGCTCCCTGCAAGGGCGGCGGTTTGCGGCAAGCCGGGACTGCGCGCCTTACAGTTGTCCGTAGCTATGCAGCCCAGACAGGAACATATTGACGCCGAGAAATGCGAAGCTCGTCACGAGCAGGCCGGTCAGCGCCCACCAGGCAGCGACCGTACCGCGCAAGCCTTTCATCAAACGCATATGCAGCCATGCGGCGTAATTCAACCAGACGATCAGCGCCCAGGTTTCTTTCGGGTCCCAACTCCAATATCCGCCCCATGCCTGCGCCGCCCAAAGTGCGCCGAGTATGGTCGCGATCGTGAAGAAAGCGAAGCCGACCGCGATCGACTTGTACATCAGGTCGTCGAGCAACTCGAACGCGGGCAACCGGTCGGCCAACACGCCACGTTCCTTGAGCAGGTACGCGACGCCCACCATCGCTGCCAGCGCGAAACTGCCATAGCCGATGAAGTTGGCCGGCACGTGAATCTTCATCCACCAGCTTTGCAATGCGGGAACCAGCGGCTGTATCTGCTGCGCATCGCGCGATACCGAATACCACATCAGAAAACCCACGGCCGCGCTGATGACCAGCAACACGAAAGCGCCCAGCGCGCGGGTCTTGTAATACTGCTCGTAGTACAAGTAGAACAGCGAGGTGATCAGACAAAACAGCACAAACACTTCATACAGGTTCGAGATGGGGATATGGCCAACATCAGCGCCGATCAGATAGGACTCGTACCAGCGCACCATCAGCCCCACAAACCCCATCAGCACCGCGCCCCAGACCATTTTGGAACCGATGCTGCCGCCCGACTGCGCGCGCGCCAGCATACCGATCCAATAAAACACCGTGGCGATCACCAGCAAGGCGCTCATCCACAAAATGGCCGATTGGCTGGACAACAAATACTTGAGGAAGAACGATTGCTCCGCACGCGCCAGGTCGCCGTGGTACAGCGCGATCGCGCTCAGCGAGAGTGCTGCGATCATCACCATCAGCAAGCGTACGGGTTTCCAACGCCAACCCAGCACCGAAAACACCGGCACCGCGGCGCATAGCACCACCTTATCGTAGTAGTTGGTATAGGCGCCGTAGTGGACCAGGCCGTAGCCCGCTCCGAGCACCAGCGCCAAGGCGAAAAGCCAGTCGATCGGGGTCAGACGCTTGAGCAACGGCGCTTGTCCGACACGAGGAGCTTCAGAGGAGGAGATTTGCGAATATTGCATGGCTTACCGTCAGGTCAGGTCTTGCGGTTTATCAGACTGTGCGTCCCGCGGGTTCGCGCTGGCAGGCGCGCTCGGCACGGCGAACAGTTCGCCTATGGCCGCACGGGTCTGATCGAATTCTTTTTCGAAATCCAGCGTCTTGCGCGCTGTCGACATGGCCATCAGTAACTGCGTGCGCGGACCGGCCACACCCGGCGACGATTCGACTCCGTCGTCGCCATCGGCGGACTTGTCCGACACTTCGGCCTTAATCCATATCCACAAACGACGTTCCCGAACATAGAACATCGAAAAGATTCCGATTACGAGGAGTGCGCTGCCAAGATACACGATATTCTCGCCCGGTGCGCGTGCCAGCTGGAACACCGAGGCCTCGATTTGCTTGAAGCTGTCGAGTTGCAGAAATACCGGCGCGCCGTACAGAAAGCTATCTGAAAGCGCATTGATGGCGGTCTGCACGAAACGGCTATTTTCTGGATTCGCTGGCAACGCCGCCTGCCCGTTCTGCTGGCGCGCCACTTGCCAGAGATCCCACATCGAGCCCTCAAGCATGCGCAATAGCAAATCGGCGGCTTTTTGCTGATTGGCGCTAGGCACCGAATGCTCGATAAATCCTGCCACGGCGGCGAATCCTCCCGCAGGCACGCCGTTTTGGGCAGCGCCCGGCGAACCGTCCTCGTTGGCGCCGGCAAAGAGGGTCAGCACACGCAGCGCGCTTTCCTGCAAATGCTCCTGGAGCTGAGCATCTTCGGCCGTAACCGAGCGTGCGGCAAATTGCCGCGCAGCCGCAACCCGTAGCGCCGGATTTTGCAAGGCCGCGCGCAACAGCATCCATTGCTGGACCGACCCGTCGGCGTCGGCCGGAATGCGCAAATAACGGAACGGCGCGTCGGGATCGGTACGCACCCCGGCCAAAATCAGCGCCTCGCCATCGACGCTGACCGGCGCCATGTAATTGTTGTACTCGCGGGCCTGGCCATCTTTGTCGCGAATCTTGTACTGCACCGACGGCCCGACGTTGTGGAGTTCGCGGGGATTGGAGGTCTGCGCGCCCGAACCGAGGCGGCCGTCGATGAACTGCTCCAACTTCGGTTTAGCGACGCTGCGCGTATCGATCGGCCCGGGCTTTGCCTGGAACGTTTCGACGTTGATCGCGCGGAAATCGGCAAATTCGATGGTGTCGCCGTCGGGCGTCCCGGTCAACGGTGCGGTACCGCCGATCTTGCCGTCGATCGCAAACGGCTTGGCGCTCGCACCGGACATCGGATACGCCGAGAATTGCAGCTTCGAGCCGCCGTCTTCGAAACTCGATTGGTATATCGCGATGCCACGATACGTGAACGGCTTGTTGACTTCAATGCGCACCGGGATTTTCTGGCCGGTCACGCGGTCGGTAATGACGATATCGCTGGCGAACAGCTTGGGCATTCCGGTCGAATAGTAGTCGACCACGAATTTATTGAGCTGGATGGTGAACGGCAGATCCTGGATCAGCGAGCCATCGGCTTCATTCAGGATCGCCGTGGATACGTGATCGCCCTCAGGTACCCATGCGTAGCCGCGAAACGAGGGATTGGACGGCGACATGCGATGCTCTGGCCCCAGCGAGCTGATCACGGCGTTGCCATGTACCGGCGATTTGTCAAACAGCCACATCTGCAGGCGGATGGTGAGATTGCTGTCGAGCAACGCACCGATGCAGATCACGATGATGGCAACGTGCGCGAAGATGTAGCCGAGCTTGGTGATCGCGCCGCGCTTGGCGGCAATTAGCGTTGCGCCGTCGGTTTCGCGCGTGACGTATTTGTAGCCCTCGCGGCGCACCCACTGCCCGACCTGCAGCGCAACTTGATCGCGGGAACCGCTCACGGAGTACTCGGTTTTGTGACCGAACGCGCGCAAGCTGCCCTCACGCACGCGATCTTTCCAGCTACGCATGTCGGCAATCATCTTCGGACCGTTACGCCACACGCACAACGATACCGACACCACCAGGAACAGCAAGATGGTGATGAACCACCAGGTGCCGTACACGGTGTATAACCCCAACGAGCGGAAGATATCGGCCCAGAACGGTCCGAACTGGTTGACGTAGTTCGGATACGGGTCGTCCTGCTTGAGCACCGTCCCGATGATGCTGGCGATCGCCAGGATCACCAACAGGCTGATGGCAAAGCGCATCGAACCCAGCAATTCGACCGTCACGCGCGCCGCGCGCGGTCCTGTTTTAATCTGCGTGCCAGACGTACTTACGCTCATTCAGATCCCTGCTCCACAACAAAAAAGGGTGGCCGCGCCGGTAACCGCTGCGGCGCTCCACCCTTGTATTTTTCGGCAATTCGCGGCGGGTTCCGCCAACGCGATTGCTGCGTGCTCTTGGCCATTTGGCTTCGGCAATTTCGTTGAGACAACTTATGAAGCGCTTATGACGCGCTTGTAACGACTTCGCATGCGCAGCCGCCAGACGGTCTTCCGCGAGCGTCGTTATTGTACAATAAAGGCCATTTCGCTATCGACCGGGCGTTTAGAGCCCGAGCGCGGCGCTCGCAGGCGAGCGTCGCCCCCCTTGCCGCAATTCCCATGCTGCGCCTACCGTCGAATCGGCCCGCAGCCTGAATTTGTTACCCCTCACCGAGCGACGCATCGCGCCCCTATGGCTTTTATCCTGCATCAGTCCCGATTTTTCACGACGGTCAATCATTTGCATGATCTGCCCGGCCATCCTCAGCCCGAAATCGCCTTTGCGGGACGCTCCAACGCGGGCAAATCGACCGCGATCAATATCCTGTGCAACCAGAAGCAGCTTGCGTTTGCGAGCAAGACGCCGGGGCGCACGCAGCACATCAACTATTTTTCGGTCGGCCCGGCAGACGAGCCAACCGCGTTCCTGGTCGACCTGCCTGGGTATGGTTATGCGCAGGTACCGGGCGCCGCCAAGGCGCATTGGGAAGAGCTGCTAGGCAATTATTTGCAAACGCGTACGCAACTGCGCGGCATGATCATGATGATGGATTCACGTCGCCCCTTCACCGAACTCGACCGTCGCATGGTGGAGTGGTTTGCGCCAACCAGCAAGCCAATTCACGTCCTCCTGACGAAATGCGACAAATTGACGCGCCAGGAAAGCATCAATGCGCTGCGCTCGACACAGAAGAGCCTCGACGAATACAACGCTCGCTATGGCGAAGGCCTGTTCACGGTGCAACTGTTCTCGGCGCTCAAACGTATCGGGATCGACGAAGCGCATCAGGCCATCGAGGGTTGGTTGACCAGCCCGCTGGTCATCGAGCAATGGGGGATCAAGCCCGAGGCCAGTGGTGGGCCCGATGGTGGGCCCGATAATCAGGTCGGCAGTTAGCGCCTCGGCGAGCACGACGACGACCGGTGCTCCGCCCCACCGCACGTCGGACGGGATGTGAAGCTCGGCTCAGCGCCGCAAGCGCTGGTCAGACGGCGATAAAAAACCCGCCGTTCCACACGGCGGGCGAAGAGCCTGGTCGTCAGACGACAGGCCCCCGCTCAGGGAGGTAAAGCGGGGAGACCGGCACTGTATGCCCGACCTAATTGATATGATGCCGAACGGCCCCGAAAGTTGCGGCCGGTCCCACGAATGTCGAAATTTGCCTGAGGTTCTTGCACACCATGAGCGCTTTCTCCTATTTCCGCCCTCGGCGCATGCGTCGCGACGATTTTTCTCGCCGTCTGATGCGCGAGAACGTCCTCACCACGAACGATTTGATTTATCCGGTTTTCATCGTCGAAGGAACGGGCATCAATCAGCCGGTAGCGTCCATGCCCGGCGTCGAGCGCGTTTCGGTCGACCGCTTGATGAGTGTGGCGGAGCAATGTGTGAGCCTGGGCGTGCCTGTGTTGTCCTTGTTTCCCGCCATCGACGCAGCACTCAAGACGCCCGATGGGATAGAAGCCACCAACCCGGAGGGCCTGATACCGCGAGCGGTGCGTGAGCTCAAGAAACGTTTTCCGGAACTGGGGGTGCTCACCGATGTGGCGCTCGATCCTTATACGAGCCACGGACAGGATGGCGTGCTCGATGCCGACGGTTACGTCGTCAATGACGAGACCACCGCCATTCTGGTGCGGCAGGCGCTCGCGCAAGCGCAGGCGGGGGTCGATATCGTCGCGCCCTCCGACATGATGGATGGCCGTATCGGCGCGATTCGCGAGGCGCTGGAAGAAAATGGGCACATTCATACGCGCATCATGGCGTATGCGGCCAAGTACGCTTCGGCGTTTTACGGCCCGTTCCGTGACGCGGTCGGCTCGGCCACGAATCTCGGCAAGAGCAACAAGATGACCTACCAGATGGATCCGTCCAACAGCGACGAAGCGCTACGCGAGGTGGCGCTCGATATCGACGAAGGCGCCGATATGGTGATGGTGAAACCAGGCATGCCATATCTGGATATCGTACGGCGCGTGAAGGACGAGTTTCGCTTTCCGACGTATGTGTATCAAGTCAGCGGCGAGTACGCGATGTTGAAGGCTGCGGCACAGAATGGCTGGCTCGATCACGACAAGGTGATGATGGAATCGCTGCTGGCATTCAAGCGCGCTGGCGCGGACGGCATCCTGACTTACTTTGCGCTTGATGCGGCCAAGCTACTGCGTGAGATGCGCTAGACGCGATGCGTCGAGGGGGCTCGATATCGTTGAGTCGTGAAAAGCTCCCTAAACGTTGGATCGCTGTCCGGCGTCTGGGGTGCGGTTCAACCCAACCCAGCCTCCCTTTTGATGCCGCGCATTGTGTCGTATCCAACTGCTCATCTCTCTCAATGAGCCGCAGCGGCTTGGTCCAGGCTGCGCAGGAACGTATCCGGTGGCTGATAGCCGACTACGCGCAGCAACTCGCGTCCGCTTGCATCGAACAGGATCGTGGCGGGTGGTCCGAACAGGTTGAAACGCTTGAGCAGCGCTCTATCGTCGGCATCATTGGCGGTGACGTCAGCCTGTAGCAGGTTCATCTGCGCCAGACGCGCCTGGACGCGCGGATCGCTGAACGTGAATTTTTCCATCTCTTTGCAACTGACGCACCAGTCAGCGTAGAAGTCGAGCATCGCATTCTGATGCCCGCTCTTGATCGCCAGATCCAGTTGAGCGACCGATTTGACGCGACCGAACGTGGGCCCAGGGTTGGCTGCCTGCGCGGACGGGCCCGCTTTGACGAATACGTCCAGAGGTTGGAGCGGGTCGCGCGATCCGGCGGCGGCGCCGATCAACACGATCGCTGCAGCCAGCGCCGCAAGCCCACCCAGCGCCTTACCCACTAGTCGCCAGACATAGACAGCTCCGCCGCCTGACGATCCGTTTTGCGAGCCTCCTGGCGATCCGCTGGACGGCAGTGGCTCCAGCACCCGCAGCGCGGCCGCGCATACCAGCAGCAACAGCGGCGTCAACAGCATACTCAGCCAGGCCGGGATGACGGGACTGACCATCCACAAAGCCACCGCCAGCAGCAACATGCCGAACACACGCTTGACACCTTCCATCCATCCACCTGCGCGTGGCAGCAGAGCGCCGGCACCCGTGCCGACCACCAGCAGCGGCACACCCAGGCCCAAGGCCATAGCGAACAATGCGGCGGCGCCAAAAGCCGCGTTCCCGGTCTGCGCGATGAAGGCCAGCACGCCAAAGAGCGGCGCCGTCATGCAGGCTCCCACCACCAGT
>Ga0265338_10001198_pt1 | contig 42863 bp, 41 predicted proteins | sample 42126metaG_FD_193579 | JGI IMG/M metagenome (GOLD analysis project Ga0265338, IMG submission 193579) | Rhizosphere microbial communities from Carex aquatilis grown in University of Washington, Seatle, WA, United States - 4-21-26 metaG | ecosystem: Host-associated > Plants > Roots > Rhizosphere... | reverse complement strand
TCGACCGCGATCCCGACGCCGGCCGATCCGACGACAACTTCTCGCCGGTCGCGCTGTCGAGCGTGATGATCATCGTGGTGTCGGGCGTGTTCGCGGCGTGGCGCCAGGTCGGGTGGTCGCTCGACGCGGTCAAGGACACCACCTACGGCCGCCTCCTGTTCGTGAAGCTGGCGGTGTTCGTGGTGTTGCTCGGACTCGCGGCGTGGAGCCGCCGCATCGTGCACGCGCGGCGGCCGGCGTCGTTGAGTGCCGCCGTCGCGACCGAGTCGGCCACGACGCGGGCCTCGCAGACCCGGCCCACCGATCACGACGTGCGCGGGCTCCGATGGTCGGTCGGCGGCGAGCTCGTGTTCGGCATCGCAATACTCGTCATCACGTCGATGCTCGTGAACTCACAACCCGCGCGCAGCGCGCTGTCGCTTCCCTACTCGAAGGTGTTCCACGAGTCGACGATGCAGGTCAACCTGATCGTCTCGCCGGCCAAGGCCGGACCGGTCGACATCCACGTGTACACGTTGTCGCCGGCCGGCGGGAACTTGTTCACGCCGAGCGTCACCGCCACGATGAGCCTGCCGTCGAAGGGCATCGCCCCGCTCACGATCCCGCTCGTGCGCGCCGGGCCGAATCACTTCCTCGCGTGCCAGGTCCCGGTATCGCAGGCAACCGGTACGGCGGTCTGCTCCGACAAGTTCAACATCCCGTTCGCGGGTAAGTGGCAAATCGTGATCCGGGCCCTGCGCAACGAGTTCGACGAGGTCGCGGTGCAAACGACCGTCGACATCAGGTAGCACGGCGCGCCGGATCTTCGCTCGAAGACCGCCGGACTACGTCCGGATCACACCTCGGGAGCCTCGAATGCGCAAGCGGATCCTTCTCGCCTCGGCGCTGGTCGGCGCGGCCGTCTGCGCGCTCGCCGCACCGGCGTGGGCGCACGTGACGGTCGACCCGTCGTCGGCGCCGAGAGGCGGCACCGTGAAGCTCTCGTTCCTCGCGCCGAACGAGGAACAGTCGGCCAAGATGACCGAGCTCCGGATCAGCATGCCGACACCGCCGGAGACGCCGATCCCGACGGTGTCAGTGGAGGCGAAGCCGGGCTGGACCGTGCAGGTGACGACGCTGAAGCTCGCCAAGCCGCTCGTCACCGACGACGGCACGGTCAACGACGTGGTCAGCCAGATCGACTGGAAGGCCAAGACCGGACCCGACGCGATCGCGCCGCAACAGTTCGGTGAGTTCACCATCGACGCCGACGGTCTGCCCGACACCGGCACGCAGGTGGTGTTCAAGGCCATCCAGACGTACTCGAACGGCGACAAAGTGCGTTGGATCGATCCGGTCACGCCGGGCGGCCCCGAAGCCGACCACCCGACGCCGATCCTCGAGCTGACGAATCCCGCGAGCGGATCGACCCCGACTACGAGCGTGTCCGGCAACGGCGCGACGACCGCGTCGGGGTCGACCTCCACGAAGGACAACAGCGCCCGTGCGCTCGGTGTCGTCGCGCTCGTGCTCGGCGCAGTCGCGCTGCTCTTCGCGACCGGCGCGCTGATGCGCAAGCGCCGCGCCTAGCCCCCCACATGCTTCATCAGATGAAGTCGTCGGGCTCGCTATACGTGCACAGATGCTTCATCAGATGAAGGCGCTCGCGCGTCAGGCGGTGGCGTCGACGGTCGATCCGAGCGACGAGGGGCTGCTCCACCACGACGCCTCGTCGAACGGATTGAAGGAGTAGGCGGGCGGCGCGACGGCCGGCGCGGCGGTGCTCGGTGTGCTCGCCGGCGCCGAACCGGCTGCGAGCTCCCGGAGCATGGCCGGGTTCGTGTAGAGCGAGTACGCCTGCGCGGCGGCGGTGAGACCGGAGAGATCGGGCATCGCGGAGGAGCTGCCGCCGAGGGAGCTGAACAACGCCGACTGCGAGCTCGCGAGCAGGCTCTCGGCCTGCGCGGCGGGAGAGGCCGAGCCCGACGCGGTCGCACTCGGAGGCGCGGCCGCGGCGAGAAGCGACGGGAGTTGCGAGCTGCCGGCGAGGTCCGAGATGTTCACGCGTTCAGATCATCGGATCCGCGCCACCCCTACTGGAGTGGCACCCGTCACAGCCCCAAGAGCACCTCGGCCATTTGGACGCCGTTGAGCGCGGCGCCCTTGCGCAGGTTGTCGCCCGTGATCCAGAGGTTGATCGATCCCGGCTCGGAGTCGTCTTCCCGGATCCGCCCGACGAGCACCGGGTCGATGCCCGCGGCCTCGAGCGGGGTCGGATATCCGTCGCCGTCGTCGACGAGCCGAACCCCGGGAGCGTCGCGCAGCAGCTCGACCGCCTCGGCCTTCGACATCGGCCGGTGGAAACGGACGTTGGCCGACACTGCATGACCGACGTACACCGGGACGCGCACGCAGGTGACGGTGCAGCGGATGTCGTCGTCGTGGAGGATCTTGCGGGTCTCGAGGACCATCTTCCACTCTTCCGACGTGTAGCCCGCTTCCTTCACCGAGCCCGCGAGCGGGATCACGTTGCCCGCGATCGGCTTCGACCACACTTCGCCCTCGACCACCGGCGTGGCGAGCGTGCCCGCGTGCCGGAGCTCCTCGCTGCGGCCCGAGAGCTTCGTCCACTGGGCGTCGAGCTCGTGGAGGCCCACCTGGCCCGCGCCGGACACCGACTGATACGTCGACACCACGAGCCGTTCGATGCGCGCGGCGCGGTGGAGCGGCGCGAGCGCGGTCACGGGGATCATCGTCGTGCAGTTCGGGCACGACGCGATGCCTTTCGGCATGGTGCGCATGTCGTCGGGGTTGACCTCGGCGATCACGAGCGGCACGTCGGGGTCCATGCGCCACGCCGACGACTTGTCGATCACGAGCGCACCCGATGCGACCGCCTGCGGCGCCCACTCCTCCGAGAGCGGCTCGTCGACGTCGATGACCACGAGATCGAGGCCGTCGAAGCAGCCGGGCCGCAGCACCTCGCACTCGACCTCGCCACCCGCGAACGGCAGCTTGCGGCCGAGCGACCGCGGCGACGCGTACACGCGCAGCTCCGACACCGGGAAGGCGCGCTCCTCGAGGATCCGCAACATCTCGGTGCCGACGAGGCCGGTGGCGCCCATCACGCCCACGCGCATCTTGCGATCACTCATGCTCATGCGGCTACGACCTCCAGCCCTCTCTCACCGGGCAAGGCGGGGAGACCGTCCGGGCTTCCGGAACTGCGCCTGGCCATCAGCTCGCTCCATCGAGTCCGAAGGCGGTGTGCAACGCCCGCACGGCCGGTTCGACGTCATCCTCGGCAACCACGCACGAGATCCGAATGGTCGACGTGCTGATCATCTCGATGTTGATGCCCTCCGCCGCGAGCACCTCGAACATCTGGGCCGCGATGCCGGGATTCGTCTTCATGCCCGCGCCGATCAGGGACACCCGGCCGATGCGGGGGTCGGTGCGGTAGCCCGTGGCCTCCGTCTCGACCACGATCTTGTCCATGCACGACTCCGCCCGGGCCAGATCGGTACGCGGCACCGTGAACGAGATGTCGGTACGGCCCGCGGTCGAGACGTTCTGCACGATCATGTCGACGTTGACGCCCGCGTCGGCGAGCGCACGGAACCACGTGGCCGCCACACCGGGCCGGTCGGGGACCTGCTCGATCGTGACCTTGGCCTCCGACGCGTCGTGCGTGACACCCGAAAGAATGGCCTGCTCCATCGAAGTCAACGACGGATCCTCCTCGGTGACCCAGGTACCAGGCGCCCAGGTGAAGCTCGAACGAACATGCACTTTCACGTGGTGGTTGCGTGCGAACTCGACCGACCGCAACGCCAGCACCCGCCCACCGGTCGCGGCCATCTCGAGCATCTCGTCGAACGAGACCCGGGCCAGCTTGCGCGCCTTGGGCACGATGCGCGGGTCGGCGGAGTACACGCCCTCCACGTCGGTGTAGATCTCGCACACCTCGGCGCCGAGCGCGGCGGCCAGCGCGACCGCGGTGAGGTCGGAGGCGCCCCGGCCCAGCGTCGTGATCTCGCGCTCGGTCGACACGCCCTGGAACCCGGCGACGATCGCCACCTTGCCCGCGGCCAACGCCTCGCGGATGCGGTCGCCCCTGACCTCCATGATCTTGGCCCGGTTGTGCGCGGTGTCGGTGACGATCCCGGCCTGCGAGCCGGTGAACGACATGGCCGGGACTCCCAGGTCTTCCACAGCCATGCTCACGAGGGCCATCGAGATGCGCTCGCCCGCGGTCAGCAGCATGTCGAGCTCACGACCGTCGGGGCGCTCCGCGACGTCGAACGCGAGGCGCAGCAGATCGTCGGTCGACTTCCCCATCGCCGAAACCACGACCACCACGTCGTCGCCCGAGCGGCGGGTACGGGCCACGTGGTCGGCCACGGCCCGGATGCGTTCGGGGTCGGCCACCGAGGTGCCACCGAATTTCTGCACGACAAGCACGGCAATCAAGGGTAGCGGCGGCCCCCGCGCCCGCTCGATTGATTCCCGCTCGTCGTGGCTGCGGCGGATCTGCGCCCGGGAGATACATTCTCCGCCTATGCCTCCCGCCGACAAACGAGCCCGGAAGAAGGAAAACGCCCGAGCCGCGCGCGAGCAGCGGGAGGCGGCGCTCAAGCGCAAGAAGCGATTGCGCTCGTCGATCACGGTCGGCATCGTCGCGGCCCTCTTCATCGGCGCGATCGTGCTGATCAGCGCCACCGGCGGGAAGTCGAAGAAGTCGTCCGCCACGACCCCGTCAACCACGGCGAAGGGCGCGACTACCACCACCGCGCCCGGCAGCTCCACCACGACCTCCAAAGGTGGAGCGGTCCCGACCGGCTGCGTCAGCACCGTGCCCCCGAAGACCACGAAGCCCACCTACAAGGCGGCGCCCGCGCTCACGATCGACACGTCGAAGACGTATGTCGCACACATGTCGACGACCTGCGGCACCTTCGACATCACGCTCGACGCCAAGGTCGCGCCGGAGACGGTCAACAGCTTCGTGTTCCTCGCAAAGAACCACTTCTACGACGGGCTGTCGTTCCACCGGCTCGTCAAGGACTTCGTGATCCAGGGCGGCGACCCGAAGGGTGACGGCACCGGGGGCCCGGGCTACGCACTGCCGACCGAGCCGCCCCTCAAGGGCTACACGCAGGGGTCGGTGGCGATGGCGAACTCCGGACCGGGCACGACGGGCTCGCAGTTCTTCGTCACCGTCAGCGACAACGGGGCCAAGAGTCTCGGCGGGCCTCCGTACCTGTACTCCGACCTCGGGAACGTCACCAAGGGATTCGACGTCATCCAGAAGCTGATGACGTTCGCACCCGCGGCCGACGGGCCGCCGACGCGCCCGCTCTACATCTTCAAGGTGACGGTCACCGAGTCGTGACGCCCTCGTGGAGCTCCGTCGACGCGCCGTCGGTGAGCTCCGCGACCGTCACGCCCGCGCGGTAGATCGTCGCCTGGCCGGGGCCGATCACGTTCCACAGGCCCGAGGCCTCGTGCACGATCGCGGTGTGCTGGTCGAGGCCGACGAGCACGGCGTCGTCGGGTTGGAGTTGCAACGAACGCTCCCGGCGATGATCCGCCGTGCCGGCGTGGTCGGGGAACACCGCGACGCCGCGCACCATGCCGAGCCCCACGGTGTACGCGCCGCCCCGCGGGTCGACCATCGGGTCGCACACCACCGTCGCGCCCGCGCCCGAGGCCGCGATCACGGCGCCGCGCCCGTACGCGTAGAGCATGGCGTCGTAGAGGGCGCTGCCCTTCAACACCGACCGGAGATGGAGCGGCGAGCCGTCGGAGATGTACACGAACCGCGCCACGCGCATCGCGGCGACGTTCTCGTCGGCTTCGGCGTCTCGGCGGTTGAGCACCGCCAGGCCCGTCGCCTTCGCGTCGAGGCCCCGGAACCAGGCCCTCGCCTTCTCCACCGCGCGCTCCGGGTGCTCGAACGCGGCGGCGGTCGGCAGGATCAGCACCTCGTCCGACTCCGCGAGGTGCAGCAGGTGGCTGTCGAGCGCGCGGCAGAGCTCGGTCCACTCGCCCCCACCCAGCAGCGCGAGCGTGCCGTTCGACTTCTTCATCGCGCCGATCCTACGGTCAGATGGGCGACCTGGCCCGGCCTGGCCCGGTTGGCCTACCCGCCGGTAACCTCTTGCGTTCTGGCGGCGAGGAGGGGCGAATGGCGATCAAGCGCGTCGGCATCGTGGGGTCCGGGATCATGGGCTCGGGCATCGCGGAGGTCGCGGCCAAGGCCGGGATCGAGGTCGTGCTCCGCAGCCGGGCTCAGAGCACCGCCGACGCGATGGTCGCGGGGCTCGAGAAGTCGCTCGCCAAGCAGGTCGAGCGGGGCAAGCTCGACGCCGGCGAGCGCGACACCGTGCTCGCACGGGTCCGCGCCGTCACCGACCTCGGCGAGCTCGGCGAATGCGACCTCGTGCTCGAGTCGATCGTCGAGGATCTCGCCGCCAAGAAGCACCTGTTCACCGAGCTCGACCGCATCTGCGGCGAGGGCGCCATCCTCGCCACCAACACCTCGACGCTGCCGGTCGTCGAGCTCGCCATGGAGACCGGCCGCCCCGACCGCGTGTGCGGCGTGCACTTCTTCAATCCCGCGCCGATGATGGCGCTCGTCGAGATCGTGCGTGCCATCACCACGAGCGACGAGACCATCGCCGACGCCACGGCCTTCGCGACCACGTGCGGCAAGAACGCGGTGCTCGTGAAGGACCAGGCCGGCTTCATCGTGAACGCGCTGCTGTTCCCCTACCTCAACAACGCGGCCCGGCTGTTCGACGCCGGCGTCGCCACCCGCGACGACATCGACGCCGCGATGAAGGGCGGCTGCAACTTCCCGATGGGGCCGCTCGAGCTGCTCGATCTCGTCGGCCTCGACACCAGCCTCGCGATCCTCGAGGCCCTCTACGCGGAGTTCAAGGATCCCAACTACGCCCCCGCCCCGATCCTGCGCCGGATGGTGTCGGCCGAGCGCCTGGGCCGGAAGTCGCGCGTCGGTTTCTACGACTACCGCAAATAGAGCGACAATGGGGCGTGGCTGAGCAAGACGTGTCCCCGAAGCGTGACCGGCCCTGGTTGATCCGGACGTACTCGGGTCACTCGTCGGCCCGCGCCTCCAACGAGCTGTACCGCACGAACCTCGCGAAGGGCCAGACCGGCCTCTCGGTCGCGTTCGACCTCCCGACCCAGACCGGTTACGACCCCGACGACCGTCCCGCGAGCGGCGAGGTCGGCAAGGTCGGCGTGCCCGTGCCGCACCTCGGTGAGATGCGCGTGCTCTTCGAGGGCATCCCGCTCGACGAGATGAATACGTCGATGACGATCAACGCCACCGCGATGTGGCTGCTCGGGATGTACCTCGCGTTGGCCGACGAGCAGGGCGTCGCCTACGAGAAGCTCTCGGGAACCACCCAGAACGACATCTTGAAGGAATACCTCTCGCGGGGCACCTACATCTTCCCGCCGGAAGCGTCGAAGCGCCTCACCGTCGACGTGATCGCGTTCACCGTGAAGCACGTGCCCGCGTGGAACCCGATCAACGTGTGCCCGTATCACCTGCAAGAGGCGGGCGCGACTCCGGTGCAGGAGCTCGCGTACGGCCTCGCCAACGCGATCGCAGTGCTCGACGCGGTGCGCGATTCCGGTCAGGTGCCGCCCGACGAATTCCCCGAGGTGGTGGGGCGCATCTCGTTCTTCATCGACGCGGGCGTCCGCTTCGTCGAAGAGATGTGCAAGATGCGCGCGTTCACCGAGATGTGGGACCGCATCTGCGCCGAACGGTACGGCGTCACCGACCCGAAGCTCCGGCGCTTCCGCTACGGCATGCAGGTGAACTCGCTCGGCCTCACCGAGGAGCAGCCCGAGAACAACGTGCAGCGCATCGTGCTCGAGATGCTCGGCGTGACGCTCTCGAAGAGCGCGCGAGCGCGTGCCGTGCAGCTCCCGTGTTGGAACGAAGCACTCGGGCTGCCCACGCCGTGGGACCAGCAGTGGTCGTTGCGGATCCAGCAGGTGCTCGCGTACGAGTCGGACCTCCTCGAGTACGAAGACCTCTTCGACGGATCGAAGGTCGTGGCCGCGAAAGTTGCCGAGCTGTGCGAGGCCGCAGAGGTAGAGCTCCAGCGCGTCCTCGACGGCGGCGGGTCGTTCGCCATGATCGACGACATGAAGAGCCGGCTCGTGCAGAGCCACGCCGAACGGGTGCGCCGCATCGAGTCGGGCGACCTGCAGGTGGTCGGCGTCAACTCGTTCACCGAGACCGAGCCGTCGCCCCTCGCGGCGAGCGCGCAGCTCGGCGGCATCGTGACGATCGACCGCGAGGTGGAAGGCCACCTCGCAGAGGCGCTGCGCCGTTGGCGCGCCGAGCGCGACAACGCGGCGGTCGCCGCCGCGCTCGACCGGCTCCGGGCGACCGCGGCCACCACCGAGAACCTCGTCCCGGCGACGATCGAGCTCGCCCGGGTCGGCGGCACGGTCGGTGAGTGGGCCGGCACACTCCGCGAGGTGTGGGGTGAGTACCGCGGCCCCACCGGCGTCGGCGCCGTCCCGATGCGCGCCGGGGAGGCCATCGTGGCGATCCGGGAGCAGATCCGGGAGATCGTGGAGGCGTCGGGCGGTCGCCCGATCCGGCTCCTCGTGGGCAAGCCCGGTCTCGACGGGCACTCCAACGGCGCCGAGCAGATCGCGGTCGCCGCCCGCGATGCCGGCATGGAGGTCGTCTACCAGGGAATTCGCCTCACTCCCGACGAGATCGCGGCCGCCGCCCGCGACGAGGACGTCGACGTCGTGGGCCTGTCGATCCTGTCCGGATCCCATCTCGCCCTGGTTCCCGAGACCCTCGCGGCCCTGAAGGAGGCCGGGGTCGACGCGCCCGTCGTGGTGGGTGGCATCATCCCTGACGCGGACCGGGCAGAGCTGGAGGCCATGGGCGTGGCACGCGTCTACACACCGAAGGACTTCCGACTCGCCGGGATCATGGTCGACATCGGCGAGCTGGCCCGGACCCACCGCGGTGGGAACCCTCAGGCCCGGGCAAACAGCCGCCGATGAGAACACGCATGGAAGATCCGCGCCTTTTGGTCGCCGTATCCGGCGGGCTGGCCGCGCTTGCCGCGGGCGCGGTCGGCGTGGCGACGGGCACGGCCGCGCTTGCCGTGGTGGCCGGCGCCGCCGGGGTGATCGCCGCGGTGGCGGGTGTCGCCCTCGGCGCGGAAGCGCGCCGCAACGGTGATCAGCTCGGCCAGGCCGAGGACGAGCTCCGCAGCATGCGCCGCGAGCTCGCGTCGATCAACGCGGTGCTCCAAGAAGAGTCGAGTCGCCGCGCCGCCGTCGACGAGCTCGGCCCGAGCGACATCGGACGCGATCGCAACGAGAAAGCCTTCGACCACGCGACCGGCCTCTACGACGAGCGGTACTTCGCGGTGCTCGTGCAGCAGCACGTTGCCGCCGCGCGGCGATCGCTCCGTCCCGTGTCGGTGGTCATCTTCGAGATCGACAGCATGGGCGAAGCCGACGCCGACACTCGTCAGCAAGCGTTGGGCGTCGTGGGCGACGTCGTGCGCCGCACGCTGCGCGAGAGTGACGCGGCCTGCCGCCTCGGCGATCTGATGGTCGGCGCGATCCTCGAGGACACTCCCGAAGCCGGCGCGGTCTGGGCCGCCGAGCGCGTACGCGGCACGTTGCTCGCGAGCCCGATCGGCGACGCGCTCACACTGTCGGCCGGCGTCGCGTGCTATCCGACGCACGCGTTGGGCGCAGCCGAGCTGGTGCACCAGGCGAGCTGCGCGCTCGACGAGGCCCGCTCACGCGGCCGCGACCGCGTCGAGCTCGCCCCCGAAGCCAGCTGACGCCACACCCACCAGCGCGTACCGGCGTGCGCAGGCGGTCTGTGAGACCGCTCAGTCACGCCGGGTCGGATTGGGTTGGGTCGGTGAGGAGCGCGGCGGCGCGCTCGATCGCGTCGGCGACTGCTTCGGGATCCGTGAGCGGTGCGAGATGGTGCGCGTCGAGCACGAGCACCGGCCATCCGTGGGCGCGTGCCGCTTCGGTCTCGGGTGCGTAGGTCTCGCTGAGTTGCACGAACACTGCGGGCGGGTCGGGAGCCTCGGGCATGACCTCGTCGATCACGTCGACCTCGACGGCCGGGCACGCGCGCACGAACTCCTCGCGTAGGGCGTCGTCGGGGAGCAACGCCCGCATGCCGGAGTCGCCCCACCATTGCGGCCACGGCGGGAGCTTGCCGCGTACGGCCTCCGACTTCAGCTTCGCGACGAACGCCTCGGGCACGGTCTCCGACCAGCTCCGGCCGGGGTGCGGGAGCAGCGCGTCGACGAGCACCATCCCGATGACCCCGGGCGTGGCCGCGGCCAGCGCGGGGAGCCGAGGGCCGCCGCCGCTGTGCGCCACCAGCACCACCGGCGAGTCGATGCCGATGTCGGCGTCACGAACGGCGACGCGCCGCCCGCGAGCACGCAGCTCCGACGCGACCTTCGACCACGCGAACGGTCCGGTGAACGGGCCGGCGACCAACACGAACCCGACGGCGGGCGAGGAACCCGGCGGCGTGTCGGCGGTCACAGCGCGTCGAGCACGGCTTCGGTGTCGGCGCCCAGCTCGCGGCCGACGAAACGCACTTCACCGGGTGTGCGCAACAGCCGGGCGACCGGGCCCTGCATCACGACACCGTCGACGGTCACGAACACGCCCCGGGCGCGCACGTGGGGGTCGGCCATGAGGTCGTGCATCGAATAGACCGGCGCGATCGCGGCCTCGACCGCGTCGAACGCAGCGAGCACGTCGGCGCTCGGTCGCTCACCGACCCACGCGGCCACGATCTCGTCGAGCTCGTCGCGGTGGCCCGCGCGCTGCTCGGAGGTCGCGAACCGCGGATCGTCTCCGTGGCCGAGGAGCTTCAGCACTCGGTGCGCGATCGACTCGGTGGAAGTGGAGATCGCGATCCATTTGCCGTCGCGGCATTGATACGTGCCGCGCGGCACCGAATACGGGATCCCCGAACCGAGGCGCGGCTGCTCGTAGTCGAGGTGCGCGGCGGCCGACGGGAGCGCCGACATCATCTGCAGCATCGACTCGAGCAAGTTGACGTCGACCACCTGCCCGGTGCCGCTGCGGTCGCGCTCGCGCAGCGCGACCATCACTGCGAACGCGCCCGCGAGCGCGGCGACCTCGTCGGTCAGTGCGATGGGCGGCAACAGCGGTGCGCCGTCGGGCTCGCCGTTGATCGCTGCGAACCCGCTCATCGCCTCCGCGATCGTGGCGAACCCCGGCTTCGACGCGTACGGCCCGTCCTGTCCGAACCCGGTCACCCGCAGCACGACGAGGCGGGAATTGCGCGCGGCCAACACGTCGGGCCCGAGACCGAGGCGTTCGATCGTGCCCGGACGGAAGTTCTCGATGAGCACGTCGGCCGAGTCGACGAGCCGGAGCAGGTTCTCGCGGCCGGCCTCGCTCTTGAGGTCGAGCACGATCGCGCGCTTGTTGCGGCCGAGAAGCTTCCACGTGTACGAGTCACCGCCCTCGGGCGGGAACCAACCCATGCGCCGCACACCGTCGCCCGCGGGTGACTCGACCTTCACGACCTCGGCGCCGAAGTCGGCGAGGTGGCGGGCCGCGCCGGGGCCCGCGAACACGGTCGCCATGTCGATCACCCGCAAACCCTCGAGCGCCTGCACGAAGGGAAGCTAGATCACGAGATCGTGAAGCCCTTCACCATGCCCTCGAGCGCGTGGGGGATGTTGTTCTTCTTCGGGTCGGGGAAGAAGCAGATCAACATGTAGTTGCCCGGCTTCAGATCGAGGTTCAGCCACGCGTGTTGCGTCGGCGTGAGCCCGACCACACCGGTGATCTCGGTGAACGGCGGCGGTCCGGCCGGCGGCGGGGTTCCCGGCGGCGTGAGCACGTAGGCCTTCGCCTGGGCAACCGTCTTGCCGGGATTGAGCTTGAAGAGGTTGAGCTCGTGCACCTCGGTGCCCTGGTTCGAGATGTCGACCTCACCCTTGCCGGTGAATCCTGCGGGCAGCGTGAACGAGAAGTCGCCGAGAATGATCGTCGACGACGCCTTGGGAGCCGTGTTCACCGACTGCCCCGAGGGCACGGCCTGGAATTCGCCGAGCATGCCCTTCGCGGCGTGCGGCTTGCCGTCGGTGCCGGGGATGAAGCACGTCACGACGTAGAGGCCGGGATCGAGCTTCACGGTCGCGGTGGTCGACTTGCCGGGTCCGGCATCGTTGGGACCGCCCACGAACACGACGCTCGGCTTCATGGCGCCGATGTCGGTGGTGATCGCGGCCGCCTTGAACTCGTCGAACGTCGACGCGCCGAGCTTCGCGATCTGGAGCTGGTGGTCTTGCTTGCCTTCGTTCTCGAGCGTGAAGTCGACGTAACCCGTGGGCACGGTGTCGGGGAGCGTGAAGGCGTAGTCGCGCGCGATGACCGTCACTGCGGGACGAATGGCCGGCTTCGCGGCCGCGGTGGTGACCGGCGGCCCGCTCGTCGGGATCGTCGAGCTCGAGCCCTTCGAGCTACTGCTGCACCCGGCGAACGCCAACCCGGCGACGACGCCTGCGATCAGGTAACGACGCGCGACCACACGACTCCTCGACACGAGCTCTCCCCCTCGGTTGCTTCAGTTCGCTGCACCCGGCGAATTGGATCACCTGGCTACCACAAATAGGTGAAGGAACGGTCGCTTTGCTGCCCAAGGGCGTAGTCGCGATACAGCCCGGCGAACATCGAGCGGGTCTGCTCGGTCCACGTCAGCGCCGCGCGCGAAGCGATGCGGCGCACGAGCTGCGTGTAGCCGCCGTCGTACACCCGGTACTCCGCCCACGCGCCCGGATAGTCCTTGACGCACGCCACTTCCACGATCGGAACTCGGCGTGCGGTCTCGAAGTGCCGGACCCGGTTCCGGTGCGTGTGACCGGCGAAATACCCGGCGATCGACTCGCAGCGCGTGATCACGCCGCAGAGGGCCTCGCTGTCGTCGGGATTGATCCCGAAGTAATGGTCGTTGCGTTCGGCGGAGCTCGGGTCCCAGGGATGGTGGTGACCGAACACCAGGACCGGCCCGGTCGATTCCGACGCGAGCGATTCGAGCCAGGCGAGCTGTCCGTGCGCGATGCGCCCGTGCTCGGCGCCGGGCCGAACGGTGTCGAGCACCGCGAGCGTCGCTCCCGGAAGGTCGATCGTGAACGGCGCGGTCGCGGCGATCGTGTCGGTGATCATCGCGTCGTGATTGCCCCGAACATGACGCATGCGAGGGCCGAGTTGCGTGTAGGCGTCGAGGAAGGCCTGGTATTCCTCTTCGGTTCCGCGATCGGTGAGGTCACCTTTCACGACGACCGCGTCGGGATCGAGGGCCTCGATCTCGCTGATGGCGCCCGCGTTCATCACGTTGGGATACGGCTCCGCACCGGGCGCGGCGCTGAGGATCGGACCGAGCTCCTCCGGTGTTCCCAGGCGCCCGCATTCGACCTCGCCGAAGTGCACGTCGTTGACCGTCGCGAAGGTCGCCAGCAGCGCGCCGGGCGGACGCGCAATCGTCGCGACCCGCGCCGGCAACAGGTCGGTGGGCGCGACGCCGTCGACTCCGAGGGCGTACTCGGTGTCGGGCTCGAGCCCCGCCACCCGTGCCGAGTGATACCGCCCGACCGTGGTCACCACGTGCTCTCCGACGGTGGTCGTGACAGCCGCGTCGTCGTCGGTGCGGAAGGTCACGACGATCTCGTCGGGCCCCACCGTGAACAGCTCGGGGTCGTGGATCACCACGCCACGATAGAACCAGAATGACGGGCATGACGATTGAACGTGTGGAACCGCCATTCGAAGCCGACGAGCGATCGATGCTGTTGGCCTGGCTCGATTATCACCGTGCGACGCTCGAGACGAAGTGCGAAGGCCTCTCCGACGATCAGCTCCGCCGGCGATCGGTGCCGGCGTCGAACCTTTCGTTGCTCGGGCTCGTGCGCCACATGGGTGGCGTCGAGTACCACTGGTTCCGGTTCTGGCTCGGTGGTGAAGATCCGCACCCGCGCTACGACAACGAGCCCGACGAAGAATTCGCGGTCGACGGGGCCGATGTCGCGGAAGGTTTCGCGTACTGGCGCGGCGAGTGTGCGCACGCCCGGGAGGTCGTGGCGAGGTTCGGGTCACTCGACGACGTGGGCGCGGACCAGACGAAGGGTGCCGGCATCTCGCTCCGTTGGACGCTCGTGCACATGATCGAGGAGTACGCGCGCCACAACGGCCATGCCGACTTCCTGCGCGAAGCGATCGACGGCTCGAAGGGCGACTGACCCCGTCGCAGAGTGAAGGAGAGGCGAGCCGACTCGCTCAGGACCAACCAGGGGGTCGCCGGCCCGCCTCTCCAGACCGACATCGTTGCACCTCAAAGGAGGTTGACAAGGGGAGAGTCCGGGGGGAGGCCTTGGGGTGGCCCGCTCCCACCGAACTCCCCGCTAGATACCGACCCGGGATGGTCCGACCCGGCCTTTTCAGCATGAACCGTCGGCATTGCCCGGACAAGTCCCGATTTCACGGGTTTGGCGCAGCCCTACAACCCGCTTCAGACGCGGGATCGCTTGCCCAATCGGCCCGATAGTCGCCAGGGGCCGCGCTGCATTCCGGCCCGTTGCGCCGATCGGCGGGAGGCCTCCACCCACATGCTGAGCGGCTCGACCGACGGCCCGGCGGGTGTCACGGCCGCCGCTCGCTCGGCTTCGATCACCGCCAGCGCGGCGACGATCGCCGCGACCTGCTCGGGTGTGGGGTTGCCGCCGACCACTCGCGCCCGCATCAGCGCCGACCTGTCACAGCGGTGTGTTGCCGTGCTTGCGCGCGGGCATCTGCTCGCGCTTGGTCCGCAGCATCGCCAGCGATCGGGCGAGCATCCGCCGCGTGTCGCGCGGGTCGATGACATCGTCGACGTAGCCGCGCTCGGCCGCTTGGTACGGGTTGGCGAACCGCTCCTCGTACTCGTCGACGAGCTCGGTCTGGCGTCGCGCCGGATCACCCGCGGTCTCGATCTCGCGCCGGAAGATGATGTTGACCGCGCCCGGCGCGGCCATCACCGCGATCTCGGCCGACGGCCACGCGTACGCGATGTCGGCGCCGATCGACTTCGAGTTCATGACGACGTACGCGCCGCCGTACCCCTTGCGGGTGATGATCTGCACGCGAGGCACGGTCGCTTCGCAGTAGGCGTACAACAACTTGGCCCCGTGGCGGATGATGCCGCCGTACTCCTGGTCGGTGCCCGGAAGGAAACCGGGAACGTCGACGAACGTCACCAACGAGATGTTGAACGCGTCGCACGTGCGTACGAAGCGCGCGGCCTTCTCCGATGCGTCGATGTCGAGCGAGCCGGCCAGCACCTTGGGCTGGTTGCCGACGATGCCGACCACGTGACCGTCGATGCGCGCGAAGCCGCACACGATGTTCATGGCCCAGTACGGGAAGACCTCGAAGAAGTCGCCGTCGTCGACGATCTGCGCGATCACGTCCTTCATGTCGTACGCGCGGTTGGGTGCGTCGGGGATGAGGTCGATGATCCCCTCGCAACGACGCTCGGGGTCGTCGGTCGACTCGAAGTGCGGCGGATCTTCGAGGTTGTTCGACGGCAGGAACGACAGCAGGTAGCGGACCTGCTCGATACACGACTGCTCGTCGTCGGCCACGAAGCTCGCGACTCCCGACTTCGTGGCGTGGATCATCGCCCCGCCGAGCTCTTCCTGGGTGACCTCTTCACCGGTGACCGTCTTGATGACGTCGGGCCCGGTGATGAACATGTTCGACGTGCCCTTCGCCATGAAGATGAAGTCGGTCATCGCCGGCGAGTAGACGGCGCCACCGGCGCACGGGCCGAGGATCACGCTGATCTGCGGGATGACGCCCGACGACTTGACGTTGCGCAGGAAGATCCCGCCGTACGACGCGAGCGAGACCACGCCCTCCTGGATGCGCGCACCCGCGCCGTCGTTGAGCCCGACGAGCGGCGCGCCGACCGATTCCGCGAGGTCCATCACCTTGTGGATCTTCTCGGCGAACACCTCGCCCAGCGCGCCGCCGAAGATCGTGAAGTCCTGCGAGAACACGAACACCTTGCGACCGTCGACGGCGCCCCAGCCGGTGACGACACCGTCGGTGAGGGGACGGTTCTGTTCGATGCCGAACCCGTGCGCCCGGTGGCGGGCCAGCATGTCGAGCTCCACGAACGTGCCCGGGTCGAGCAGGAGGTCGATGCGCTCGCGGGCCGTGAGCTTCCCGCGCTCGTGCTGGCGGCGCACCGACGCCTCCGAGCCGGCGTGCATCGCCTCTTCCTTGAGCTTGCCGAGTTGCTCGAGGCGCTCCGTGATCGGATGAGGCTTGGGCGGCGGGGGCGTGGGGATCTCTGCGGCCATGGCCGAGAAGGTTAGGTCAGGCGCAGATCCGGAGGCCCGGTCGGCGCGGATATTCCGCACGGGCGATCGAGGGCCGCGGGTCGCAGCCGCATAAGAGTGTTCCTATTCCTGCACGAGCTCGATCAGCGTGCCGAAGGCGGTCTTCGGGTGGACGAACGCGACGGTCGTGCCCCGGCTGCCCGGGCGCGGTTGCTCGTCGATGACGCGGTGCCCGTTGGCTTTCACCGCGGCCAGCGCGGCCGCGCAGTCGTCGACCCGGTAGCCGACGTGATGGATACCTTCGCCCTTCGTGTCGAGATACTTCGCGACGGTGGAGTCGGGCCGGCTCGGAGTGAGCAGCTGGATGTACGAGTCGGCGACCTTGAGGAGCGCCTCCTCCACACCGTCGCGCTCGACGAGCTCACGGTGCTCGACCTCGCAGCCGAACGTGTCGCGGTAGTAGTCGATCGCGGCCTCGAGGTCGCGCACCGCGATGGCGACGTGGTCGATCTCCGTCAACAACATGCGTGCTCCTCTGCGGGTGAGCGAGTGCTACACCGCGAAGCGGCGGAACAGGGTGATCTGGTCGACGTGCTGCGCGCGCGTCTCCTCGTCGGTGACGCCGAGACCCTCCTCCGGCGCGAGGCACAGCACGCCGACCTTGCCCTCGGCGAGGTTGCGGTGCACCTGGTAGGCGGCCTCGCCGGTGTCGTCGAGCGAGTACACCTTCGAGAGCGTCGGGTGGATGCGGGCTTCGCACACGAGCCGGTTGGCCTCCCACGCCTCACGGTAGTTCGCGAAGTGGCAGCCCTTCAGCGTCTTGAGGTTCATCCAGAGGTAGCGGTTGTCGTACTCGATCTTGAATCCCGACGTGGCCGCGCACGTGATGACCATGCCGCCGCGCTTGGCGACGAACACCGACGCGCCCATCGTCGAGCGGCCGGGGTGCTCGAACACGATGTCGACGTCGCGGCCGATCAGCGACCGGATCTTCTTGCCGAAGCGCAGCCACTCGGCCGGGTCCTGCTCGGTGTCTTCGGCGTTCCAGAACTTGTAGTTCTCCGCGCGCCGGTCGATCACCGCGTCGCAACCCAGCTCACGCAGGAGCTCGGCCCGCTTCTCCGACGACACCACGCCCACCGGGGTGCCGCCGCCGTTCTTCACGTACTGCACCGCGTACGCGCCGATACCGCCGGTCGCGCCCCACACCAACACCGACTGGCCCTGCGTCATCTGCGAGCCGTTCGGGCTGACGATCATCCGGTAGCTCGTGGAGTTGCAGAGCGCGTTGCACGCGGCCTCCTCCCAGGTGAGGTGCGCGGGCTTCGGCATGAGCTGGTTGGCCTTCACGACCGCGATCTCGGCGAGGCCGCCGAAGTTCGACTCGAAGCCCCAGATGCGCTGGTTGGTGGCCATCATCGAGTCGTCGTGCGCGGAGGGGTCCTGGTCGTCGACGTGCAGGCAGTGCACGGTCACCTTGTCGCCCGGGTTCCAGTTGCGTACCGCCGAGCCCACGCGCAGCACGACCCCCGACGCGTCGGAGCCCATCACGTGGAAGGGCTGGTCGTGGCGGGCGCCCCACACGCTCTCGCGGCCCAGGCGCTTCAAGAACCCGAAGGTCGGGAGCGGCTCGAAGATCGAGGTCCACACTGTGTTGAAGTTGATCGCCGAGGCCATCACGCCCACGTAGGCCTCGTCGGGGGCCAGCTCGGGCAGCGGGAACTGCTCGACGTGGGTCGACTTGCGCGGGTCCTTGTCGTCGGAGGCGACCCCGGCGAACATCTCGACCTCGTCGGCCTTCACCAGCGCGCCCCGCACCGTCGCGGGGATCGGGAGCGCCTCCAGCTCCGCCGCGGGCGCGTCGTTCAGGATGGCTGTACGTATCGCGTCGATCTCGGTCATGTCCGCGAAGCTACCGGCCGGTAGCGGGGCCGAACCAGCCCTCAATACACTGTCCGGACTCGTATCTCACCAGGTCGTTCGGCCAGGACAGCCGGAAGGCACAGGAGGCACCCATGCCCGGATCCGTGATCGTCGGATCGGCTCGCACGCCGATCGGAAAGCTCTCCGGCGCGCTCGCGGGATTCAGCGCAACCGACCTGGGCGGCCTCGCCATCAAGGCCGCGCTCGAGCGCGCCGGCGTCGGCGCCGAGCAGGTCGACTACGTGCTCATGGGCCAGGTGCTCCTCGGCGGTCAGGGCCAGATCACGGCACGTCAGGCCGCGGTGAAGGCCGGCATCCCGATGACCGTCCCGGCCACCACGGTCAACAAGGTCTGCCTCTCGGGCATCAACGCGATCTACCTCGCCGACCAGATGATCGCCGCGGGCGACGCCGAAGTCGTGGTCGCGGGCGGCATGGAGTCGATGACGAACGCGCCGTACCTCCTCCCCGGCGCGCGGGCCGGCTACCGCATGGGCAACAACGAGGTGATCGACTCGCTGATCACCGACGGCCTGTGGTGCGCGTTCGACGCGGTGCACATGGGCGCCGGCACCGAGAACTACGTCGGCCAGGTCGGCAGCATCACGCGCGACGCCCAGGACGAGCTCGCGGCCAAGAGCCACGAGCGCGCCGCGGCTGCGCAGAAGGAAGGCCGCTTCGCCGACGAGATCACCCCGATCTCGATCCCGCAGCGCAAGGGCGACCCGGTGGTGGTCGACACCGACGAGGGCGTGCGTCCCGGCACGAGCACCGAATCGCTCGGCGGGCTGCGTCCGGCGTTCTCGAAGGACGGCACCATCACCGCCGGCAACGCGTCGCAGATCTCCGACGGCGCGGCCGCGGTCATCGTGATGAGCAAGGCGAAGGCCGAGGAGCTCGGCGCGACTCCGCTGGCCGAGCTGATCGGTTACGGCATGGTCGCGGGCCCCGACCCGTCGCTGCTCACGCAGCCGTCGCGTGCGATCAAGCGCGCGCTCGAGGGCAACGACATGACGGCCTCCGACGTCGACCTCTTCGAGCTCAACGAGGCGTTCGCCGCGGTCGGCATCGCCTCGATGCGCGATCTCGGCATCTCCGACGACATCGTGAACGTCAACGGTGGCGCGATCGCGCTCGGTCACCCGATCGGGATGTCGGGCACCCGCGTGGTGCTGACGTTGATCAACGAGCTTCGTCGCCGCGGCGGCGGCGTCGGTGCCGCGGCACTGTGCGGCGGTGGCGGCCAGGGCGACGCCGCGATCATCCGCACGCTGTAATTTCTGCGGCGCGGCCGGGAGGTGTCCCAAATGCTTCATCACATGAAGCGATGGGCGCGGCCGCACCGAACCGGGTCACGGAGTAGTTAACCTTGCCTCGGTGATACCGGAGCTACGGCCGCGGGGAATCGGCGAGATCCTCGACGCCGCGGTGGAGTTGTATCGCGCCCGGTTCGGCCAGCTCGTGCGCTACGCGGCCATCGTCGTGTTGCCGGTGCAACTGCTGCTCACGCTCGTGTTCCTGTCGGCCCAGCCCGATCACTTCAACGTGACGATCAGCGGGAACGCCACGCCGCAGCTCAGCACCACCCGCGCCGAGCTGGCGGCGACGTTCGTGGTGCTCGTGGTCGGCGTGCTCACCCATGCCTTCGTCGCCGCGGTGACGACACGCGTCGTCGCCGACGAGTACGTCGGTTACGCCGAGCCGCCCGGTCAGGCCGCGCGCACCGCCGCGCGCCGATTCCTGGCCGTGATCGCGGTCGGCGTGCTGGTCGGGCTGTCCGAGCTGGTGGGCCTCGCGTTCTGCTTCGTCGGCGTGTTCGCCGCGCAGGCGCTCTTCTCGGTCGCGATCCCCGTCGTGATCCTCGAGCGCAGGCGCGTCATCGCCGCGATGGGCCGATCGGTGGAGCTCACCCGAGCCCACTTCTGGCACGTGCTCGGCGTCATCACGAGCGCGAGCATCTTGAGCGCGCTCCTCAACCTGGCCCTCGCGATCGCCCTCAACCTCTGGTCGGCGCACGGCGGGAGCCCGACCTCGCTCGCGATCGCCCAGGGAGTCATCAACAGCCTCACGTTGTTGCTCACCGCGCCGTTCGTCGCGGCCGCGATCGTCGCGCTGTACTTCGATCTGCGTATCCGTGACGAGGCGTTCGACGTGCAGATGGCGCTCGCGCAATGACCGGGCGGGCGGCCGCAGTCGATCCCGGCGACGCGCAACGAACCGCGCGTCACATTCTCTCGGGCCGGCAGTTCCGGCCCGCGCCCACGCCCCGGCCGTTCCGCAACCAGCTCAACTGGCTCGGCGATCGCTTGCACCCGATCGTCTCGTGGATCGCGCGGGTCTTCAACGACGTCTTCGGCCGGAACTGGGTGCTCGTCGTCGCGTTCGTGGTGATCGTCATTGCCTTGGTGTACTTCGTGAGCAGGGCGCGCGCCCGGCGCGGGAGCCCGGTCGGCGCCCGGCGCGCGCGCTCCGTCGTCGGCGACGAGTCCGAAGATCCCGCAGAGCTCGAACGTGCGGCCGACGCCGCGGAGCGGGCCGGCGAGCTCGAGCGCGCGCTGCGACTCCGCTTCCGCGCCGGGCTGTTGCGACTCGGCGATCGCGGCGCGATCAGGTACCGACCGTCGGTCACCACGAGCGAGGTGCGGCGCGTGCTCGGCTCGGAGGAGTTCGACGAGTTGGCGCGCACGTTCGATGCGGTCGCTTACGGCGGGCGCGACGCCGAACCGCCCGACCTCGACACCGCGCGTCGTGAGTGGCCCGGAGTGGTCTCGGGGTCGACGAAGCAGTCGGTCGAATGACTGCGGCGCCGACGACCGCGAAGCGGTCCGAAAGCACCGGTCGACGAGTCGGCCTCGCGATCGTGATCGTCGTGGGTGGCCTGATCGCGCTCAATCTCGTCGCGAGCGGTGTCGACCACGCGGTGGGCGGGAGCGATCCGACCGGCGTGGCCGGTTCGTCGTACGGAACGCAGGCGACCGGGCTCGGCGGGCTGGTCGGGCTCGTCTCGCACTACGGGCACGGAATCACACGCGAGCGGGGCCCGCTGACCGACGAGATCCTCGACCCCCGGGACACGCTGTTCGTCGTCGAGCCGCAGACGCTGACCGAAGACGACGACACTGTGTTGCTCGACTTCGTGAGTGCGGGCGGACGACTCGTGATCGGCGGTTCCGATCCCTTCTACCTCCACCGGCTCCGCGACCAACCGCCGCAGTGGTCGTCGGCCGGCGCGTCGGCGTACCACGAGTTCGACCCGCGGCTCGGCGCCATCCACGACGTGCAGACCGCGGGGAAGGGCTCGTGGACGAATGCCGGTTCCGGGGTCGTGCTGGCCGGCTCCGACGGCGCCGCGCTGGTGACCGACTCGCCGGTCGGTCGCGGCGAGATCCTGTTCCTTGCCGATGCGTCGCCGCTCGAGAACGCGTACCTCGGGCTCGCCGACAACGCCGCGTTCGCGCTCGGGCTCGCCGGCGACGGGCGCGCGGTCGAGTTCGCCGAGGGCGTGCACGGCTACGGCGAGCGGCGCGGGCTCGGCGCCATCCCGACCCCGTGGAAGGTGTCGCTGATTGTGCTCGCCGCGGCCGCCGTCGCGCTCGCGTGGTCACGGAGCCGGCGCTTCGGTCCGCCCGACCGGCCCGCACGCGAGCTTCCGCCGGCCCGCGCCGAGTACGTGCGGGCCCTGGCCGTCTCGCTCGAACGCACCCGCGACCCCGAGCATGCGTTGGCAACCATGCAACAGTGGGCCCGTTCGCAGATCGCGCGGCGCGCGCACCTCCGGCCCGACGCATCACCCGAAGAGGTCGATCGCGCCGCGATCGCGCTCGGGTACTCGGAGCGCGAACGCGCCGCCGTGTGGCACCCCCCGACCGACGACGATGCCGCGCTCGCGCTGGGCCGGCTGGTCTCGCAGCTGTCGCAACCCGATGGGAGAACGCCGTGAACGAACTGCGCGATCGCGTGGTGCGGGAAGTCCGCAAGGTCGTGGTCGGCCAAGACGGCGTGGTCGAGGTGATGTTGGCGTCGGTGACCGTCGGCGGCCACCTCCTCCTCGAGGGCGTGCCCGGGGTCGCGAAGACGCTGGTCGCGAACGCGTTCGCCCGCGCCATCGGCATCGAGTTCCGCCGGGTGCAGTTCACCCCCGACATGCTCCCCTCCGACCTGACCGGGACGATGACGCTGCGCTCCGGCGACCTCGCGTTCCGGCCCGGTCCGGTGTTCACCAACCTGCTCCTCGCCGACGAGATCAACCGCACCCCGCCCAAGACGCAGGCCGCGTTGCTCGAGGCGATGCAGGAACGCCAGGTGAGCGTCGACGGGATCGCCCGGCCCCTCCCCGACCCGTTCGTGGTGGTCGCGACCCAGAACCCGATCGAGTACGAAGGCACCTACCCGCTCCCGGAGGCCCAGCTCGACCGCTTCCTCGCCAAGATCGACGTCGGGTATCCGAGCGCCGACGACGAGACCGCGATCCTGCGCCTCGCGCACAACGGGGTCGCGCCGGCCACGCTCACCGACGTGCAAGCGGTCACGTCGCCCGCCGAGTTGATCGACGCGCGCGCGGTCGTCGACGCGACGACGGTGAGCGACGCGGTGGTCGGCTACGTCGTCGCGCTCGTGCGTCGCACGCGCGAACTCCCGAGCGTCTCGCTGGGCGCGAGCCCGCGCGGCGCGGTGCATCTACTCGCGGCATCGAAGGCCGCGGCCCGCCTCGCCGGTCGCGACTTCGTGACGCCCGACGACGTCGTCGCCGTCGCGCCCGCGGTGCTTCGCCACCGGTTGCAGCTCCGGCCCGAGGCCGAGCTCGAGCGGTACACCGCCGACGACGCGGTGGGCACTGCGATCTCGACCGTTCCCGTGCCGCGATGACCGAGCGCATGTGAGCCCGGCACCGCGGGCCGCGATCGCGCTCTTGGCGGTCGGCATCCTCGCGCTGGCCGTTCCCTCGGTGATCGCGATCGTTCTCGTGATCGCCGTCGTGTCGGCGACGGCGGTCGACATGCTGCTCGCTCGCCGCCGGCCGAGAGTGCGCCGCAGCGTCGCGGCGGTGCTCGCACGCGGGGTGCCGGCGGCGCTCACGATCCAGACGATCGCGAACGATTCGGGATCCGACGCGGCGCGCGCCCGGTCCGTTCGCGACACCGCCGACGCCGCGCGTCGCATCGAGCTGCGCCAGGCGCAGCCGCCCGACCTCACGATCGAACCGGCGACCGCGTGGGGCCGGCTCGACGCGCGCGTTGTCGCGCACCGCCGGGGCGCGCACCGCCTGCCGCCGGTCGCGGCCCGCCGCCATGGACCCCTCGGCCTCGGAACGTGCACGTTCGATGCCGACGGCGGCGCCGATCTGCTCGTCTACCCCGACGTGTTCGCCGCGCAACGAACCGTGATCGCCCTGCGGCGCGGCCGCTTCCGCGATCCGGGCCTGCGCACGCGCGGGCCGCTCGGGCTCGGAACCGAGTTCGAGTCGGTGCGCGACTACCAACCCGACGACGACGTGCGCCAGATCAACTGGCAGGCCACCGCGCGCGTGGGTCGGCCGATGAGCAACCAGTACCGCATCGAGCAGGACCGTGACGTCGTGTGCCTGCTCGACGCCGGCCGGCTCATGGCGGCGCCGCTGACCGCCGCGTCGATCGCCGGCGACGGCGTTCTGGCGCCGCGCATCACCCGGCTCGACGCGGCCGTCGACGCGGTCACGATGGTCGCGCTCGTGGCCGACGAGCTCGGCGACCGGTGCGGGGTCACCGTCTACGACTCGGAGATCCGGCGCCGGCTCGCGCCGCGCCGATCAGGTGGCAAGGCGGTCGTGCGGACGATCCTCGACGTCGAGCCCGCGCTCGTCGACAGCGACCACGACCTCGCGTTCCGGGCGGTCGGTGGCGTCAAGCGCGCGTTGATCGTCGTGTGCACCGATCTCGTCGATCAGGCCGCGGCGCGTTCACTGCTCGACGCGGTGCCGGTGCTCGCGCGGCGACACGCGGTGGTGATCGCGTCGGTGCGCGACCCCGACCTCGCCGCGCCGCTCGCGAACGCGCCGCAGACCCCGCGCGACGTGTACACGGCCGCGGTCGCGCTCGACGTGCTCGACGAGCGCGCCCGGGTGATCCAACGATTGCGCCACGTCGGGGCGACGGTGATCGAGGCGGCGCCGAAGTCGCTCGGCGAGGCCTGCGTTCGCGCCTACCTCGACCTCAAATCGCGGGCGCGCCTGTAATCGCGACTTCGGCCTCCGCGGGCGGCGGGCCGCCGCGCCACAGCACGAGCCCCCAGTAGATCGCGCCGAGGCTGAACCCGACGGCCAGCACCGTCGGCAATCCGGTACCGGACGGCGTGAGGAAGCCTTCCACGAGGCCGGCGACCACGAGCCACGGCGCGGTGCCCAGCACGATCTCGATCGCCGCGCGCGCCTCCTCGCGCAACGCCTCGCCTCGCGTGCGGTTGCCGGGATCGATGATCGCCCAACCGAGCCGCAGGCCGGCCGCGCCCGACACGATGATGCAACTGAGCTCCAACACTCCGTGCGCGGTCACCAGCTCGAAGAACGAGTGACCGTTGCCCGAGCCGATCGCGAGCCCACCGACGACGCCGAGCATCACGCCGTTCTGCAACAAGACGTAGAGCGTGCCCAGTCCGAGCACCAGACCGCCGGCGAACGCGAAGAACGTGACACCGATGTTGTTGGTGAAGATCTGCGAAGCGACCGACGATTCCTGGTCGACGGTGAGACCGAGCGTGTTCCCGGGCGCGCGGGGTTGGGTCACGGTTTGGTATTTCGTCGGGACGAGCCCGCTCGCGGGCCCGGGATCGCGGTACGCCCAGAATCCGCCGAGCAACGTCGGCACGGCCAGGGCGAGGAACGCGATCGCGAGGATGGCCTTGCGCTCGCGCACGCGCCGCCAATAGCCGTTCGCGAAGAACTCCCAGAGGCTGCGGCGCGAGCTCGGCGCGTTGTACACACCCTGGCGACCTCGCTGCACGAGACGTTCGAGGCGCGCGACCACCGGATCGCCCGGAAATCGACGGCGCGCGATCGCGAGATCGGCGGTCGCGGCGCGGTAGCACTCGCCCAGCCTCCGGACGCCGTCGGCGCCGAGCCGGCTCGGACGGCTTCCCGCGCGGTCGACGAGTGCTTCGAGCTCGGTCCAAGTGGGAGCTCGTTCGGAAACGAACTCGTCTAGGTTGAACACGTGCAGCTCGACAATCGGGTCAGTTTCGCGACGCCCGAGGGAGTGACGCTCGAGCTGGTTCTCGCGGGTCTCGGCTCACGGTTTCTCGCCCGGCTCCTCGACACGGTCATTCAGCTCGCGCTCGTTGCCGCGCTCGCGATCGCGGTGAACGCATCCGGCTCTCCGGGTTGGCTGCAGGCGATCGCGATCGTGCTGACGTTCCTCATCGTGTTCGCGTACGACATCATCCTCGAGACGTTGAACAACGGCCGGACGGTCGGCAAGCTCGCGGCGGGCATACGCGTGGTGGGGCGCAACGGCGAACCGGTTCGGTTCCTCGCGAGCGCCGTTCGCAACATCGCCCGCATCCTCGACTTCCTGCCTCTGCTGTACCTCATCGGCACGATCTCGATCGTCACAACCCCGCGCGGTCAGCGAGTGGGAGATCTTGCGGCGGGCACCATCGTCGCGCGCGACCGCTTCCCCGGCCTCGCTCACGCGCCGGCGCCGCTCACCGTCACGCCCGCGGCCGTCGCCACGTGGGACGTGTCGGCGGTCACGCCCAACGAGCTCCAAGCCGTGCGGCACTTTCTCGACCGGCGGCTCGAGCTGCGGTGGGCGGCTCGGTCGTACTTCGCGGTCGACCTCGCCAACCGCCTCGGCCCGAAGGTGGCCGGCGTCCCCGCCAACAGCCATCCCGAATACGTGCTCGAGGGCATCGTCGTCGCCAAACAGAGTCGGACCTGATCCGGCGGGCGTATCGTGAAGCCGTGGCCCCGGCGACGACACTCGAGTTGCGGCCGGCGCGCGAGGTGCGCATCGCGGCCGGCGGTCTCTTGGGCATCGCCGCCGCGTGGCCGCTGCTTCCCGTGCACCCTCCGCTCGCGTGCCCGTTCCGCGCGCTCACCGGGATCCCGTGCCCGTTCTGCGGCATGACGCGCGCGTGCGTCGCCGCCGTGCACGGCCATCTCGCGACGTCGCTCGCGTTCAACCCGGCGGGCGTGCTCGTGATCGTCGCGGCCGTTGTCGCGTTGCTCCGGCCGCAGTGGCTTGCACGCGTGCGGTTGCCGATCTGGGTCGCGGGCGCGGCCTTTGCCGCGCTGTGGGTCTGGAACATCGGGTTCAACCCCACGTTCCACCAGCTCCTCCTGCGCTGAGGCCGGACTCCGAGATCCGGGGGGGTCGAAAACCACTCCGGCGCGCTCAGTGCAAATGCAACGATCCGAGAGTTCGTCCGGTTTGGGCGCCGGCGGTCGTTCCCCGAGTGAGCCGAACGCACGCGGAAAACGGGACAAACCTTCAAGTCGTTGCAAATGCACTGAGCGCGAAACGAGGAATTGAACACCCACGCGCCGGCCGCGCGAGCGCGCTTCCCCGGCCTGGCTGCGCGGCGAAGAGTTCCGGTTACCGGTCGACGTCGCGTCGGCCTTCGAAGGCGCGGCCGAGCGTCACCTCGTCGGCATATTCCAGGTCGCCGCCGACCGGGAGCCCGCTCGCGATGCGCGTCACCAACATGCCGAGCGGCTTGAGCAGCCGCGCGAGATACATCGCGGTCGCCTCGCCTTCGATGTTGGGGTTGGTGGCGAGGATGATCTCGTCGACACCGTCTTGTTGGATGCGCGCCAGGAGCTCCTTGATGCGCAGCTGCTCGGGACCGATGCCTTCGATCGGTGAGATCGCGCCCTGGAGCACGTGGTAGCGGCCCTTGAACTCACCCGTGCGTTCGATCGCGACGATGTCGCGCGGCTCCTCGACGATGCACAGCACCCGCGAGTCGCGGCGATCGTCGCGACAGTACGCGCACAACTCGCCTTCGGAGATGTTGAAGCACTGCCGGCACCAGGTGACCCGCTCCTTCGCGTCGACGATTGCCGTCGCGAGGCGGCGCGCATCCACGAGGTCGACACGCAGCAAGTGGAACGCGATGCGCTGCGCCGATTTCGGGCCGATACCCGGCAACCGGCCGAGCTCGTCGATCAAGGCCTGTACCGGTCCTTCGTAGAGCGCCAACGTGCAGCCTCAGCCCAGCAGTCCGCCGAGATCACCGAGACCGAGGGCATCGAGGTCGAGCGATCCGAGATCGGGAGTGACCGCGCCCAGCTTCTCGCGCTGGAGCTCCTTGGCCTGACGACTTGCTTCGTGCACCGCGGCGACCACGAGGTCTTCGAGCGTCTCGACGTCGGTCGGGTCGACGACACTCGGGTCGATGGTGATCGAGAGCAACGTGCCCTCACCGTTGACGGTCGCCTTCACGACACCACCGCCGACCGTCGCTTCGATGACCTCACCCGCGAGCGCGTCCTGCGCGGCCTGCATGTCGGCCTGCATCTTCTGGATCTGCTGGAACATGCCCATGGGGTCGTTGGCGCTCATGACGACCCCACGGTACTGAACGAGCGGACCTCGCTCAGGCGCAACGCGTCAAGGCCGCCGCGGACCGACGCTCGAGGGCCGCGGCCTGAAAGCTCCTGCGAGCAAGTTCGAGCACGCGCGCCAGCGGCATGACGCCCGACTGGTCGCACCACACGTTGGCTTCACATCGCGAGCACCGCTGGAACACGAGGTCCCGTCCGGCGATGCGCATCCGGATCGTGATGGGGTCGACCCCACCGCATTCTCCACAGTTCGACACTTGTTGGCCTCCTCGGACGGATTTCCCCGAGTGTCTTCGACCACGGCGACGCCGAACTCCGCGAGCTTTGGTCCAATCCGCGAGGGCAGAAAGTCCCGAAGACTGCCCGGAACCGTGGTCACGAGGCTCGGCGGCCCGCTCAGTCGCGCGATCGTTCCTCGACGATTTGCGCCCCGAGGCCGGCGACGAGCCGGGCCGCGGGATCGGGCGGCGGCGCGTCGGGCGCCTCGGTGAGCTCGTCGAGGTCGATCGGCTCCTCGTCGTGCAGCTCGACGGGGCCGCCGCCCGGGGCCGGCGGCGCCGACTCCTTGGTGACCGGACGGAGCGCGTCGGCCGTCTCGAAGTCGTGCGGGCGCACGATGATGCTCGGCTGCACGCCGAGCCGGGCCTCGAGCGCGGCCTTGATCGCCGGCGCCTCGCTGCGGAAGCGTGAGTTGATCGCCTCGAATCGCTTGCGGGGCGCGCCGAACACGATCGCGCCCCGCTCGATGCCGATCGGCTGCGCTTCCTGGATCGTGGCGCGCACGGGCGCCTTCAGCTCGCCGAGCGCGACCGGCCAGGCCAGGATCACCTCGTCGAGGTCGGGAGTCGCACCCGGCGCGGCTACCGCGGCGGGCGCGGGGGCCTCCTCGGGTGCGACCGGCGCGGCCGTGGGCGCTTCCGCAGCAGCCGGCGCCGGTGTCGCGACGGCGACCGCGTCGGGCTCGGCTTTCGGCTTCTTCGCCGGCGCGCGGGCCGCGAGCATCGGCGCACCCGAATCGGCGCGGGCACCCTCGGCCCGAGCGGTCGCGACGGGCGGCGCGACCGCCGGCCCAGTCGTAGCTGTTACCGGCGCGGCGCCACCCGCGAGCTGCTTCTCGAGCCGTTCGACGCGGTCGAGCAGCGTCTCTTCCCGCGTGCGCGCCTCACGTCGCGCGATGCGCACCACGGCAACTTCGAGCACGAGTCGCGGGTCGCTGATCGCCTGGCCGCGGATGTCGACGATCGCCTGGCCGAGCACTTCGATGCCGCGCACGAGCGCGACGTTGCCGATGCGCTGCGCGAGGTCGGTGAGTCGCGCCGCCTCCGCGGCCGGGCCGTCATAGGGAACACGGCCGCCCGCGTTCGCGCAGAGGAACGCGTCGCGCAGTGTGCGCAACAGGTCGTCGGCGACACGGCGCGGGTCGTGCCCGGCAACCATCATCTCGTGCACGCCCACCAGCGCGCCCGCAACGTCTTCGTCGGCGGCGGCGTCGAGCACGGCGACGCGCAGCTCGAAGGGCACGCCGCCGAGCGCGGCGTGCACCTGGTCGTCGTCGAGGTGGCCGCTGCCGATCGCGAGCGCCTGGTCGAGGAGCGACAACGCGTCGCGCGCCGAGCCGCCGGCGCGGCGGGCGATCAGATCGAGCGTCTCGGCGTCGGTCTCGATACCTTCGCGGGCGAGGATGTCGGAGAGGTGACCGACGAGCTCGTCGTGTGACAGCAACGTGAACTCGAAGTGCTGGGTGCGCGACCGGATCGTCGGCAGAACCTTCTGCGGATCGGTGGTCGCGAGCACGAACACCACGTGCGCGGGCGGCTCCTCGAGTGTCTTCAGCAACGTGTTGGAAGCTGCCGCCGAGAGCATGTGCACCTCGTCGACGATGTAGACCTTCCGGCGGCTCGTGGCCCCGACGCCCAGGTGCACGCTCTGAATGAGATCGCGCATCGCGTCGACGCCGTTGTTGGAGGCCGCGTCGAGCTCGACGAGATCGAAGAACGTGCCGGCCGCCACCGCCTGGCAGTTCTCGCACTTCCCGCAGGGCTCGCCGTCGGCGCCGAGATCGAGGCAGTTGAGCGCACGGGCCAGGATGCGGGCCGTTGTGGTCTTGCCCGTGCCCCGCGGGCCGGAGAACAGGTACGCGTGGCTGGTGCGGTCTTCGCGCACCGCGTTGCGCAGCGCGTTCGTGACGTGGCCCTGGCCGACGAGCTCGGAGAAATGCTCGCACCGGTACTTGCGATACAGGCTCTGGGTGGGCACCAAGCGATGCTACCGACGCGGAGTACAGTGCTCTCGGCCCGCTCGCGCCATGTCGGGTCCGGCGCGACGGGCGCCCGTGAACCGAGTCAGGTCCGGAAGGAAGCAGCTCTCAGCGGAAGCGCCTGGGTGCCGCCGGGTCGCCTGACATGCGCTGCGAGCGGGCCACTGAACTGTCTTCATGCGGCTGCCTGTACGATTCTCCGGTTCAGGAGGGGTGCGAGAGCGGCCGAATCGGCACGCTTGGAAAGCGTGTGTGGGGCAACTCACCGTGGGTTCGAATCCCACTCCCTCCGCCAACCCGAGCACGCTCACCCGCTCCGGTACTTGGCGATGTAGTCGTCGAAGTTCCAGGCGGGCCGGCCGGGGCCGCCGTCGAGGAACGCGGTCGCGGCGGCGCGGCCGTTGTCGTAGAGCTGCTGCTGAGTCTCGCCGCTGATGCCGAAGTCGGTGGCCGGCACTTTCATCGTGTCGACGAAGATCGTGCGGGCGAGCACCCCCGGCTCGTCGATGTGCATCCGGTCGTAGAAGCCGGTCATGGTCTCGATCATCGCCTTGGTCATCGAGACGGTGCCGTGCACGTCGTTGACGATGTGCTGCGGTGCGTCGGGCCGGGCCGACAGCTTGATCCCGAACGTCGGCCACCTCGGACGCTCACCGACGGCGCGGTCGAACACTCCGATCGGGAAGTTCGAGAGCATCCCTCCGTCGACGAGCCAACACGGCTGCCCGTCGGCGTTCTCGAGCTTCACCGGCTCGTAGAAGAACGGGATCGACATCGACGCGCGCACCGCGTCGACCAGCAGCGCCTCGTCGGCCACGACACCGAACACGTGGTAGTCCCACGGCAGGCGGCGCAGCTCTCCGCCCGAGATGTCGGAGGCCATCACGACCAGCCGGTGTTGCTGCTCCGGGCCCACGACGGGATCGGGTGGGTCGAGATGGACCTGGCCGAATCGCTCGACCCCCTTCTTCCGCAGCAGGTCACCGAGCCACTTCTTCAGCTGGTCGCCCTTGTAGATGCCGTGCTCGAACACGAGCTCGATCGCCTTCCCGAACAGCCCCGCGTGGTCGAGCGGACCGCCGTCCTGGAATTCGGGATACCGGACCGACTGCATGATCTCGTGGAGCTCGGAGGCCCGGAACCCGGCCGCGACCAGCGCGCCGACGATCGCGCCGGCCGACGTGCCGGCGACGCGGTGGAACTCGTACCCGCGCTCCTCCAACACGGAGATCGCGCCGACCAGGGCGATCCCCTTCACGCCGCCGCCCTCCAACACCAGGTCCGCGCGCAACTCGGCCACACTGCACCTCGCTCCGGTTCGCCCGGAGCATAAGGCGTCTGGCCGGCGCCGATGAGCGGCGGCGCGACTGCCTACCTCACGAAGCCGATCGACGTCCGCCTACTTGTTGAGCCCGCCGCCGGTGATCGTCATGCCGAGGAACGACGACGGCGTCCCGCGGAAGCAGCCGACGGTGAAGGGGAACTCGAACGTCATGTCGTAGTGGTAGATCTTCACCGTCTTGCCGTGCCACGGGACTGCGCTCGTGCGGCCGTGACACACGTCGAGGTTCGAGTTCTGGAGCAGCTGGCCCTTGCTGTTGTACTCGGCGTAGATACCGAACCCGTCGAGCGCCCAGCCCTCGAGCGTGGTGTGCGTGAGCGCCGCGGTCGTCAGCTGGCACGGTGACAGCGAGTGGTAGTGGTAGCCGACGAAGGTGTTCGGGTGACCGTGGCACGTGTCCTGGACCTCGACGGCGGCCGCGTCGTTGCCGCCCGCGTCGAACCCGTCGAGGATCGGGATGCCGTTGGCCGCGATCCCGACCGTTCCCCCCTCGCACCTGGGCGAGCTGTTCACCTTGGGGTTGTACGGGATCGTCAACTTGATCGAGTGCGCGGTGATCGAACTGGGGTCGGGGTTGTACGCGAAGGCCGGGTCCGACTGCGCGACCGGGAACGTACCCGAGCGCGCGGGCAGGCCGTTGCCGGTGATCACCAGGTTCGCGCCGGTGTGCGTGGCCTTGAACGTGGCGGTGCGCGTGACGTTTCCCTCGACCGCGGCCTTGTTCTTCGCGTCCCAGGTGTGCGCGGTCGTGTTGACCCAAGGCGGGATCGACACCGGCGGTCCGCCGCTCGGAGTGCCGCCGCACCGGTCGAGGTAGCCGATCTTGGGCGTCGTCGACGACCTCGCCGAGCCGAGCGAGATCGCCGCCAGGTTGATCGCCGCCTTCGGCATCCCGATCGTCTGGTCCGTCGTCGACGACGCGGTCGATGCCGCCGGCTGCGCCAGGTAGACGGCCAGCGACGTGGGAACCACCACCAACGTCGTCAGTATCGCGAGACCACGCTTGTGCATCCGACCCACCCCCTCGCCGAATTACAGCAGACGACGGGATGCGGCGGCTACCCGAGCGCGGCGCGGTCGTGGTCGACCATCAGGTGCACGAGCCCTTCGAACGTGGTCGTCGGCGACCACCCGAGCTCGGCGTGCGCCTTGGCCGCGTCGCCCACGAGGAGATCGACCTCGGCCGGCCGGTAGAACCGCTCGTCGACCACGACGTGCTTCTGCCAGTCGAGGCCGGCGCGGGCGAACGCCAGCTCGCACAGCTCCCGCACGGAGTGCGTGTTGCCGCTCGCGACCACGTAGTCACGCGGCTCGGGCTCTTGCAACATGTGCCACATGGCCTCCACGTAGTCACCCGCGTAACCCCAGTCGCGCCGCGCGTCGAGGTTCCCGAGCCTGACCTCCGACGCATCGCCGTTCGCGATCGCGGCAACGGCGTGGCTCACCTTGCGCTCCACGAACTCGAGCCCGCGTCGCGGTGAACCGTGGTTGAACAGGATCCCCGACACCGCGAAGAGGTCGTAGCTCTCGCGGTAGTTCACCGTGATCCAGTGGCCGTAGGCCTTCGCCGCGCCGTAAGGCGAGCGCGGATAGAACGGCGTGCGCTCGGTCTGCGGCGTCTCCACGACCTTGCCGAACATCTCCGACGAGCTCGCCTGGTACACCCGGATGTCGGGATCGACGATGCGTATCGCCTCCAACAGGCGGGTCACACCCAGCGCGGTCACATCACCGGTGAGCACGGGCTGCGAGAAGCTCGTCATCACGAAGCTCTGCGCGGCGAGGTTGTAGATCTCGGTCGGGCGGTGCTCGCTGACGACCGCGATCATCGATCCTTCGTCGAGGAGGTCGCCCGAAACCAACGTGAGCCGGTCCTGGATGTGCGCGATGCGCTCGAAGTTGACGGTCGAGCTGCGCCGCACCATCCCGACGACCTCATAGCCCTTCTCGAGCAGGAGCTCGGCGAGGTAGGAGCCGTCCTGGCCGGTGATGCCGGTGATCAACGCACGCATGGGTGTTGTCATGCCCACACTTCTACGCGGATCCGGAGCCACTGTCTGCCAACTCACTGAGCATCTTCCGCGGCGCCGGCTTGGCAGACTGACCGCATGGTCGAGCGCCTCGGGGAGCGGATCGCGCAGCTGCGCACCGATCGCGGGCTCACCCAGGCGGAGCTCGCCGACCGCGTCGGCATCTCTCGCGTCGCGCTCTCGCACATCGAGACCGCCCGCAGCATCCCCGGCGAACGCACGGTCGCGCTCCTGGCCGGCCTGTTCCGCTGCGAGCCGTTCGAGCTCGTCGAGGGCACGGACTACCCGCCAAGCAAAGCCGAGCGGCTCCCGACGGTCGTCGCGCGCTACACGGAGGTCGAGTACCAGCTCGGCCTGCTCGACGCCCAGCTGTCGGCGCTCGCGTGCGCGTCTCGCGACCCGGCGCGCGCGGCCGGCGAGCTCGCGGCGCGCTGGCGGCCCGCGCTCCAGCAGCTGCTCGAGGCCGCCAACGACGCCGACGAACGGCGGCGGCTCCGCGAGGCGATCGCCGGGCTCGCGGCGATCTGATCGTCGTGTCATCATCACCCGGATGAGCGGCGGCCGCAGCGTGAACGTGTGCGTGGCGCTCGTGGTGTCGGTCGTGCTCGCGGGCGCGTGCTCGTCGTCGTCGTCGCACGCGGCGAAGCCCGGAGCTCCCACCTCCACCCGCGTCGCGAGCCCTGCGCCCACGGTCGCCACACCGGCGGGCCTGACCGTCGCGCGGGTCAGCCCGGTCGCGGCGCAGACCATCCGGGGCTTCGGCGCATCGGGCGCGTGGTGGCCGATCGATCTCGCGAAGTTCCCCGAGCGCGTCCAGCAGCAGGTCGCGCAGATGTTGTTCTCGCCCGTTGGCATCGCGCTCTCGGGCTACCGCTACAACATCGGAGGGGGCGGCCGAGGTGTGAAGCCGCCCGACCGCGCGCCGTCGGAGCCGGCCGGCGACTCGGCGGGTCTCACGTTCCTTCGCGACGCGAGCGACGCGCACGTGCCGGTGCTCACCGGGTTCGTCAACAGCGCACCACCGCAGTTCACGACCAACGGCAAGGCGTGCGGAGGCAACCTGAAGCCCGGCCTGGAATCGGCGTACGCGAGCTATCTCGCCGGAGTCGTACGGACACTGCACGATCGTGACCACATCACGTTGCGATACGTCAGCCCGATGAACGAGCCCGACAACTCGTTCGCCGACTGCGGCCAGGAGGGTATGCAGGTACCGGTGCCGCAGCGCGCCGCGGTCGTGCAAGCACTGGGGAAGGCGCTCGCGCGCGACGCGCCGTACGCCAAGGTGATCGCCGACGAGACCACCGCCGACGCGATCCTCTCGACCGAGGCACCGGAGTGGCTCGCGGTTCCGGGCACGGCTCACTACGTCGCCGCGGTCGCGCACCACACCTACGACTTCCCCACCGACGCGCTGCGGAAGTTGGTCCCCCCGATCGCGGCGCGCTTCGGCACGCCCACCTGGATGACGGAGATCTGCTGTTACAAGGGATCGGGCGGCGTCGCGTCGAGCTTCGGCGCGCAATACGACCCGACGATGACGCAGGGCTTCTGGCTCGCCGATCAAATCGAGGCCGATCTCACGGTCGCCGGCGACAGCGCCTGGTACTGGTGGACGGCCCTGTCGCCCGTGCTCGGCTGCGATCCGAAGGCCGACCCCGCGTGCCCGACCCGCGTGAACACCAAGGGGTTCAACGACGGGCTGCTCTACTACGACCAGCACGGCCCGGCCGACGGCGTCACGAGCATCTTCACGACGAAGCGGTTCTTCGTGCTCGGACAGTTCAGCCGTTACGTGCGGCCCGGAGCGGTGCGCCACGCGGTGACGGGCCTGCCCGGTGGTGTGCACGCGATGGCCTTCTCCTCGGGCACGCAGTGGACGCTCGTGGCGTGGAACGAGTCGGCGTCGAGCGCGTCGTTCGGCGTCGGCCTGCCCGGCCGCCCTGGTGCCGTGACCGGCGCGGTCGTGACCGACCCGGCCCACGGCCTGGCCCCGGCCCCGCTGCCGCCTCGCACCGACACGGGAGCCTGGCTGGTACGCCTGCCGCCCACGTCGGTTGTCACGTACACGTTCGGCTGAGCGCGGAGCCTCCGGGTCGGGCGGTTCCGCGTGTGACCAATGTCGCATTGCGCAAGACCGCGGTTCAGGGGCGCGCCCTCACGCCCGATATCGCCGCATGCGGAAATGCCCGGCGTGCGGGTACCTGTTGTTCAGCGACGGCGATGCCTGCAAGCACTGCGGAGCCGAGCTCACGAGCGTCGCCGGCGCCCCCGCTCCGGTCGGCGCGCCCGCGCCGGCTCCCGGCCCTCAGGCGCGACCGGCCGCGCAGCCGACACCGTCGTTCCTGTCGGCCCCGATGGGTGGCCCTGCGCCCGCACCGTCGTACCCGCCGCCGGCACCGTCGGCCGGTTACACGCCGATCCCCGCGCCCGCGTCTCCGTACGCGGCTGCGCCACCTCCCCCCGCCCCGGGCCCGTACGGCGCCCCGCCCCCGCCTCCCGACTTCGGCCGGACCCCGATCGAGCGCGACTACTGGACTCCTTCGTCGTCGGCGGTCGCGGTCAAGCCGAAGCGATCGGCGCCGCGCGTGGTGCTCGCGCTCATCTCGGCCGTGTCGATGGCCCTGGGCTGGGTGGCCGTCGACCGCGTGATGAACAACGATCCGCTCCCGTCGGGAACGAGCGCGTTCGTGGCCGGTCACGGCGTCGCGTTCAGCTCGCCCGATCACACCTTCGACGCCCGGTTCCCGTCGGAGCCGACGGTCGAGCAGCGCCGGATCCCGGTTGCCACGTCGTCGGCGACGATCAACCTCGCGCAGGTGCAGACCGACGACTACGAGGTCGTGGCCGGCAGCATGGTGTTGCCGATCTCGATTCCCAGCGCCGACGTGGAACCGGCGCTGCACAAGATCCTCGCCGAAGCGGTCGCGGCCGAGGGCGCCAAGTCGACCGGCGAGACGGAGATCAACCGGTTCGGCGTGCCCGGCCTCGAGATGCAGGCCACCGTGCAGGACGGCTATCCCGCGCGCTTCATGATGCTGATCTCGGGCACGCACGTGTACCTGCTCGGCGTCCACTCGAAGCATGCGACGAAGCGCCTGTACGACGCCCTCATCGCGTCGCTGATCATGTACTGAAGCCCCCGCCCCGGATCGGTGTGGGTTCAAATTCGTTTTTCGCGCTCAGTGCAAATGCAACGATCCGGAGATATACACCGTTTCAGCAGATTTCGCCCGGTCGCGCGTTCGTTTCATTTGCAATGACCGGGAGATTTGCCCGGTTTCGGCGGTAGTCCACGCGGCGCGTTCGTTTCATTTGCAACGAACGCGCACCGATCGAGAGGCGTCGATCACACGCTCCGTGCAGATGCAACGATCGCGCGCCGGCGTCGTCGTTGCATCTGCATCGGATCGCCCGTCAAAGGGTACAAATCTTCAAGTCGTTGCAAATGCACTGAGCGCGCAGGGGCAATTTTCGGGCTAACGAGTTGCGGTCGCCGTAGCTACGGGCGGAACACGACCTTGATCGCGTGCGTGCTGCCACGGTCGATCGCGGTCTCCACCGCCTCGCGATAGTCGTCGAGCGCGAACTCGTGGGTGACCACCACCTCGTGCGGGAGCAGCCCGGCGGCGAGCACGTCGAGCGCGCGATCCACGGAGTGACGGTCGGGACCACCCGCGAGCCCGGGCGCCGAGCCCTGGTCGACGGTGTGGTCGATCGAGCCCACGAGCGCCGCCTCCTTGTACCAAATCGGCGTGAGGTCGACTTCGCTCACGCCGGCCGCGCCGAGCAACAAGACCGTGCCGCGGTGGGCGACCGCGCGCAGCGCCTCGGTGACCGAGCGCGGCGCTCCCACCGCCTCGACCACGTACGGGAAGCCGCCCATCAACATCACGTCGGCCTTGCGGCCGACCACCCGCGCACCGCTCAGCCGGGCGAGCTCCTCGAAGTGCGCGCTGCTCCCGTCGGTCTGCACGACATGATCCGCACCGCAGGCTGCGGCCGCCGCGGCCTGATGGTCGTGGCGCGCCAACACGGTGATCGGGCACGCCGGGAACAACCCCTTGAGCGCGGCAACCGTCGCGAGCCCGATGACGCCCGCACCCACCACGAGCACCGGATCGCCGTCGCGCGGCGGTGCGCGCAACAAACCGTGACACGCGATCGACACCGGCTCGTGCAGGCTCGCGGCGCGGTCGGGCACGGCATCCGGAATCGGGTGCAACATCGACGCGTGCGCGAGCACCTGCTCCGCCCACCCGCCGCCGAGATCCTTGGTGAAGCCGAGTGTGCGGCCGCCACTCACGATCCGGCTGTCGAGCTCGAGACACGACGAGCTCCAGCCGCGCGCGCAGTTCGCGCACAGCGGCGAGATGCCGCGCGCCGCGCACGGGATGCACGGATCCACCGCGACCCGCGTGCCGACCGCGACCGCGCAGTCGGGCCCGACCTCGATCACCTGCCCGGCGATCTCGTGGCCGAGCACGAACGGGAACGCGCCGCCCATCGAGAACAGCGTGGGTGTCGGCCCGACGTTGTGCGTGAAGATGTGGAGGTCGCTGCCGCAGATCCCGCCGACGTTCACTGCCACTCGCGCCCACGCCGGCCCGGGCAATTCCGGTTCGCCGAGGTCAACGAGTGACGCAGGGAACGCGGGATCCGCCATGTCGAACTGCACCGCGCGCACGCCGAGAGAATACGCACGCTCGTTAGCATGCGGCCGTGCGGGTGCCGGACGCTGCTCTCGACGAAGTGCGCGAGCGCGGCTTCACGCTCGTGGAGGGCTTCCTCGAAGCCGACGAGTTGCAGGCCGCGCAAGCGGCACTCTGGCTGCACTTCCCGAAGCCGGACGAGTACTTCGCCGATCCCGAGCAGTACTCCCGTTACGCGCAGAGCCAGTTCGCCGGGGTCGAGGAGTTCCCGTACCGGTCGTGGGATCTCAATCACCTCGCGTTCCACCCCGATCTCGTGGACGCGGCCGAGCGCTACCTCGGCACCGCCGAGCTGCACCTCTACAAAGTCGAGCTGTGGGCGAAGTACGCGGGTGCGATCGACTACGACCAGCCGCTCCACCGCGACTACGGGAGCCACAGCCTCGTCGTGCCGCGACGCGACGGCGGCTACCAGCAACTCACGACGTTCGTCTTCCTCTCCGACGTCACCGCCGCCGACGGCCCGACGCGGATCGTCCCCTTCGAACGAGGCAACGAGATCCCGTTCACGCCGCTGTACGGCAACTTCGAAGCGGTCGCCGGCGCCGAGGTGCCCGCGATCGGGCCGGCCGGCAGCCTGCTCGTGTACCGCACCGACATCCTGCACCGCGGCTCGAACTTCAGCACGCCGGGGCGCTCGCGCTTCTCGCTGCTCGCCGACTATCAGGCTCGCGGCACGACGTGGGGCGGCAAGATGGCATGGCCGAAGCAGTCGCCCGAACGCTGGGCGAAGCTGATGCCCCAGTGCAGCGTGCGCGAACGCGACCTCTTCGGCTTCCCGCGTCCGGGTGACGCCTACTGGAACGAGCAGACCTTGACCGACGTCGCCGCGCGCTATCCCGGCATCGACATGGCGCCGTACCGGCCATGAGCAACTTGGCCGGCTACGTGGAGCGGGGCGCGCTTCCCGGCCTGATCGCGCTGGTCGCGCGGGGCGACGACGTGCAGGTCGACGTGTTGGGGACGAAGGCGTTGGGCGACACCGAGCCGATGCCACGCGACGCGATCTTCCGCATCGCGTCGCTCACGAAACCGGTCACGGCCGCCGCCGCGATGATCCTCGCCGACGACGGCGTCTACGGGACGGCGGCACCGGCACCGTGTGGCGTTCGAACCGCGCCCGTGACGTCACCGGCATCCTGTTCACGCAGCGGGCGATGACCTCGCCGGAACCGCCCGAGATCTTCGTCGACTTCTGGCGCGGCGCCTACGGGCGCGCGAAGTAGCCGCGAGCACGTCGCCGCGTTGGGGGGTGTGCGCGGGCTGGCCGCACACCCCCCATTGCGGTGATCCCTTCAGCGGGGGTAGCGAAGGGACCGAGTGCGGGGTGCACGCGTCATCCGAGCGCAACACGTCCGCACCCTTCCTCCCGGGGCGGGGGCCATCAGGAGGGAGGAGGGAGGGAAATCCAGCTTTTGCCGCGACTCCGTCGGGCAGGCGTTCATACTGCACGCGATCTCAACGAGAGTCACGCGATGATCCTGTAAACAGGGTCCTCATAGTGCCCGATTCGCCTCAAACGACACGTCTTATTTGGCGAATATCGCTATGCGTTCGCGGATCTCACGTTCTGTGAGATCAATAGGACCGGACGACGGGCGATTTGAAACTATCTGTCGTCTGGGGACGATTCGCGTCATTGATGAGTTGCGCCACCTGGCGCGCCGCATCCTCCGGCGGAATTCCCATCCGCGACGCGAGGTCGACGAGGTCTCGGGCGTCCGCGGCATCCGCACGCGGAGACTGGCCGTAGTTTCGGCGGGAACGACGCATACGTCGACCTTCCGGAATTGTCCGCAATCTGTGAAGCGATCAGCACTGCTGAACGATTGCGGCACGAACGGGGGGAGTTAGTGCTTCGCTGTCATTCTTACCATCTTGCGGCTGCCGGCGCTCGGCACCCGCGACGTCTAGAGAAGCACGAGCGAGACCACCACGCTGTGGCTCAAGGTGCCGTTCGCGCCTGTGAATCGTAAAGAAAGTGTTCCACGCGCATCCTTCGTAGATGTCGTGATCGTGACAACCTGCGATCCCGAGGCCGGTGCGGGGTTGTGGGCGTACGCGACGGTGTCGTGCGCACGGAGACCCGAGACCGAGAGCGTGACCGCGCCGGTGAACGAGCCGCCGGGGGTCACCGTCACCGTGTAGCGGCTCGGCTTCCCGCGCACGACGCTCGCCTTCGCGGGCGACACGTCGAGCGAGAAGTCGTTGACCGTCACTTTCACGGTCGTCGTGTGCGTGAGCGCGCCCTGCGTGGCCGTAATCGAGACCGTGTACGTACCAGCTGTGTGCGCGGTGAGCGCGAGCGTCGAGGTGCTCGGCGGGATCTCGAGATCCACCGCGTGGGGAGCGATGGAAGTCGTGAGACCGAGGCTCGGCGTCGTGGTCGTCGACAGGTTCACCGTGCCGGTGTCGCCGTAGAGCGGCGTGAGGGTGACGGTGCTCTTGCCGGAGGTACCGGCCCGCAGCGGCGAGCCCAACGCGGCGGCCGAGATCGAGAAGTCGGGCGCCGGCGCCGACGGAGGATCGAGCGGCGGATCCGGGGGCGGCGTCGCCCCGGTGCCGGGCGCGGTGAGCGCGGCGGCGGTGTTCGGCGTCCCGAGACCGGTCGGGCCGTCGTAACCGACGGCGGCCGTGCAGAGGTACGAACCGCCGCAACTCCCGTTCGATCCGGAGGTCACGTCGTTGAGCGCAGCCGTGTCGGCGTACGGGTACGAGCCGGGCTGGTCGGTCGAGGCGGCGTTGCCGGCGAGCGCGTACATCGCGCTGACGATGGGTGCGGCCACGCTCGTCCCGCCGAACACGTCCCAACCGGCGTTGCCGGTGTCGGCGCTGTCGTACACCCACACACCCGTGTAGGGATCGGCCTCCGCCGACACGTCGGCCACGGAACGCTTGCTGCACCCGGTGTCGGTCTGCCAGGCGGGCTTCGCCTCGTAGAGGCTGCAGCCGCTGCCGGCGCCCGACCACACCGTCTCGGTCGCGTTGCGCGAGCCGGTGTTGGTCGCCTGCACGAGGCTGGTGCCGCCCACCGCGACGACGTCGGGCGACGCCGCGGGGTAGCTCACGCCGAAGCCGTTGTCACCGGAGCTCGCGACGATCGCGACGCCGGGGTGGTCGTAGTACGCGGCGTCGGCCGACGTCTCGGCGCTCCACTCGCCGGAGCCGTAGCTGTTGCTCACGACGTTGGCGCCGAGCGCAACCGCCTCGTTCACCGCGGTGCCGAGATCGCCGATCGATGCCGTCGACGCCTCCACCAAGAGGATGTGACACTTCGGGCACAGGGCGCTCACCATGTCGACGTCGAGCGAGATCTCCTGCGCCCATCCCGCGTCGGCCGCGGGCGGAGTCGCGCCGCCGTGCTCGTTCACCTTCCGGAAGCAACCGTTCGCGGTCGTGCACGCGGGCAGGCCGAAGTGCGATCGATAGGTCGCGAGGTCGGCCTCGGCGTTCACCGCGTCGTACGCGTCGACGATCGCAACCGTCTGGCCCGCGCCGTTCGATCCCGACGGCGCGCTGTACGCCGACTGCAGGTACAGCGGGTCGTAGGCGCCGCCCGCACCGATCACGTTCGGTCCGGCGACGGTCCCTGCCGTGTGCACGCCGGCCGGGCGCACGCCCTTGCCGAACAGATCCGTGCGCACGTGCGCGTCGCAGTGCGCGAAGCCGGGCGCGACCGAGTCGGAGCAGATGTTGACGTCGGCCTCACCGTGGGCGCCGCGGTGGAGATAGTGACCGCGGCCGTTGAGGACGCTCTGGAACGGATCGGCGCCGGCCGCGGGCGCGGCCAGAGCCGGCGACGCGAGCCCCGCCATCAGCAGAAACGCCGTCATCGGGACGGCAATTCTCCCCGCTCTCCCCCACATTTGGCACCCCCGCGTCCCGCAGTTATAGCCGTCGCATCCGTATCGATCGAGCGGTGGTCCGCGTCTCGAGCCTTCATTCGGCCGATAGTGGTGTGATCCGTTCGAGTTGAAGTGTCTGTCGACCCCGGCCGATGACGACTTGAGCACCGGCGCGCTCGGCAAGTGGAGGCACGGATGAGTGCACGTACGTACCTCGGGTTCCTCCCGTGGATCGTCTTCGCGGTGATCGGCCGCGGGTCGCTGGAAGGCGTCACGTGGGGCAGCGTCGCCGCCCTCGCGACCGGCGCCGCGATCGCCGTCGCGTCGGCCCGCGACCGGTCGGTCAAGGAGCTCGAGATCTTCTCGATCGCCTTGTTCGTGGCGCTGGCGGTCGCCGGAGCGATGAATCAGCACGATCCGCAAGGGTTTCTGCAGCGATACCACAACACGGTCGCGGTGGGCGCGCTGGCGTGCTTCGCCGTCGCGTCGCTGGCGTTCCAGCCGTTCACCGAGCAATACGCCCGCGAGATGGTGCAGCGGAAGTACTGGAACACCTCACGGTTCAACCGGGCCAACGTCGAGCTCACGCTGATGTGGGCGGCCGTGTTCGTCGCGATCGCCGGCTCGCAGCTCGCCGGCGGAGTCATCGAGACCCGGCTCGGGAGCACCATCTTCAACTGGGTGCTGCCGGTCGGCCTGGTCGTGCTGGGCGTCCGCCAGGCCTCGATGCGCTGGAGCGACCAGTTCGACGACGAATCCATGGGCCTCGACGCCATGCTCAACCAACGCGAGCTCTGGGAAACGCCTCGGTCGGAACTA
>Ga0265338_10001197_pt1 | contig 42864 bp, 44 predicted proteins | sample 42126metaG_FD_193579 | JGI IMG/M metagenome (GOLD analysis project Ga0265338, IMG submission 193579) | Rhizosphere microbial communities from Carex aquatilis grown in University of Washington, Seatle, WA, United States - 4-21-26 metaG | ecosystem: Host-associated > Plants > Roots > Rhizosphere... | reverse complement strand
GGGGACCAGTGAGCGAGCTTGCGAGCGAACCAGTAAGCACAGTGCGCCCGCGAACGCGGCCGACGAGCGCCAGCGAGGAGGTCACGTGAGCGACCGGCTGGGCATCGAGCACCAGACCGTGCTCGGCCTCCCGCCGGTCGAGTTCGTCCACCTGGCGGCCGACCTCGACTGCCGGTACATCGCGATCGTGCTGAGCACCCGTCCGCATAATCCGCACCGCTATCCGGAGTACTCGCTGCTCAAGGACGCGGCGCTGCGCCGCCGGATGCTCAGCGCGATGCGCGAGCGCGGCGTCTCGGTGTTCCTCGGCGAGGGATTCGTGGTCCAGCCGGGCATCGACGTCGGCCAGTACCAGGCCGACCTGGACGTCATGGCCGAACTGCAGGCGGCGAAGGTCAACCTGGTGAGCTTCGACCCGGACCTCGGCCGCACCTTCGACGCGTTCGGGCGGCTGGCCGAGCTGGCGGCCGCGCGGGGCATGCCGTCCACGGTCGAGTTCGCACCGTCCCTGTCGGTGAAGAACCTCCAGTCGGCCCTGGACGCGGTCCGGCACGTCGGCCGGCCCGACTTCGGCCTGCTCATCGACACGATGCACCTGGTGCGGGCCGGGGACTCGGCGGCCGACCTGGCCGCCGTCGACCCCGGGCTGATCCGGCACGTGCAGCTCAGCGACAATACGCTCCGGCAGCGGGGGGCGGTCTACCGAGACGACACCATCGACCGCAGCGTGCCCGGTGAGGGGGAACTGCCGCTGGCGGAGATCCTCGCCTCCGTTCGGGCGGATGTCCCGGTTGGCCTTGAAGTGCCCATGCTGTCCAGGGCCATCGCCGGGGAGCCGACCGGGGACCGGGCCCGCCGGTGCGTGCTGGCGGCCCGCGCCCTGTTGAACCAGTGACCAGGGTTGAACCAGTGACCAGGGTTGAACCAGTGACCAGGGTTGAACTAATGACCAGGAGATGCGGATGAGTGACGCGGGCCAGAATCCGACCGTAGGCTTCATCGGCGCCGGGCGCATGGGGTTTCCCATGGTGCGGCGGCTGGTGGGGGCCGGACTTGACGTGGTGGCGGTGGGGCGGCGGCCCGAGACGGCGGCCGCGCTGCGGGAGCTGGGCGTTACCGTGCTCGACGCGCCCGCCGCGGTGGGGGCGGCGGCGCAGGTGCTGTGCGTCATGACGTTCGACGATGCCCAGGTCCGTGACGTGCTGCTGGGAGAGCCGGGCGCAGGCGGCGCGCTCGGCGCCATGCGGCCCGGCGCGACGCTGGTGGTCCACACCACGTGCGGCCCTGACCTGGTGAACGCCCTGCAGGAGGCGGCGCCGGCCGGGGTGAGCGTGCTCGACGCGCCGGTTAGCGGCCGCGCACCCGACATCCTGGCCGGGCGGATCACCCTGCTGGTCGGCGGCCGGGAAGACCACCTGGAGACCGTCCGGCCGGTGCTGGCGGCGTACGGCAACCCGATCCTGCACCTGGGACCACTCGGCTCGGGTCAGCGCACCAAGTTGCTGAACAACCTGCTGTTCGCGGTGAACATGCGGCTGGCGGGCGATGTCGGGGCCCTGGCCGAGCGGCTCGGCCTGGACCCGGTCACGGCGATGCGGGCGATCGCGGTGTCGAGCGGCTCGAGCTACGCGCTGGGCGCGGTCGCCGAGTTCGGCGGCCCTGACGTGGCTTTCGAGCGGGTCAGGGAGTTCCTCGGCAAGGACGTCAGCTTCGTCCAGGCCCTGGCGGCCGAGCTCGGCGTCGACCTGGGCCGCCTCGGCGAGATCGCCGCGTGGTGGCATCCAGCGGCCGGCTGACGGGCACCGGCCGCACCCGGGTCAGGCCGCCTTCGCGTGGCCGGGCTCCGCGAGTGCGTCAGCGGGCCGCGGGGGTTCGGCGGGCTGCACGGGCCGCGCGGGCTGCGCGGCTTCGCGGTTTGGCCGGGGCGGCCGGGCGGCCGCGTAGACCAGGACGAGCCACACCGCGAGCGAGCTGACCACTACCAGCGCGATCAGCGTGAGCTGCCAGACGGCCAGGGCGGAGTTCGGATAGGACATCAGGTTCTCCTAATAGGCGAGCGTGCTTGAGCCGGGGCGGTGCTCGGCCGGCGGGTAGCTCAGCCGGTCGCGGACCGCGACCACGCCCTCGACGTGGCTGGCTTCCCCGGCGATGTCGTGGCCGGCGAGGGCCGTCTCCGGTGAGCCCTCCAGGGTGACGATGCCGTCGGCGACCGTCACCGTGAACGCGGCGGGATCGCACCCTTGGTGCTTGAGGATCACGGTCTCGGTGATCTCCCGGTAGATGTCGGCGTCCGGCCGGGCGTACACGGCGAGCACGTCGGCGCGGGTCACGATGCCGATCAGCTTCCCGTCCGGGTTGACCACGGGGAGCCGCTTGACCCGGTGGCCGTACATCAGCCGCGCGGCCCGGGTGGCCGGCTCGCCCGGCCCCACGGTCACCGCCGGGCTGGTCATCAGGTCGCCCGCGGTGGTGCCGCGGGCCTTGGCCGTCTCCTGGTGCCGGAACAGCCCGGTGAAGACCCCCGGGATGGCGCCGTCGAGTGCCTCCTTGGTCAGCAGGTCGGCCTCGGACACCACGCCGACTACCCGGTTGTCGTCGTCAAGGACCGGGAACGCGCTGACCCGCCAGCGGCGCAGGGTGGCCGCCATTTCCTTGTACGACGCGTTCTTCCTGACCGCGATCACGCGGGTGCTCATCACGTCCAGCACGGTGGTGCCCATCTCCGTCGCCTTCTTCCGGGGTCAGCTGGCTTCCGCGGGGACCACGACGACGGGGACGTGCGCGTGGTGCGCGACCTGAGAGGCGACCGAGCCGAGCAGCAGCCGCCGGAAGCCGCCCGCGCCACGGGAGCCGACGACGATCATGTCGGCCCCGGCGCCCGCGCTAAGCAGCTCGTCGGCCGGCAGCCCGACGACCGCGCGCACGGTGACCGACGGCGGCCGCGATGCCTCGGTCAGCCGGTCGAGAACCTTGTCCACCTGCTGCTGGGCTTCCTTGCGGGCCTGCTCGATCATTTCCGGGTCACTGATATAGGCGAGCGCGTAACCGGTGTAGCCCGCCGTGAGCTGCTGCACCGTGAGCACCGTCAGTGGTACCGCCCGGACCGACGCCTCGTGCGCGGCCCACTCCAGGGCCAGGGTCGAGTGGTTCGAACCATCGATACCGACGAGGATTCCGCTCATCACGATCACTCCTTCCGCACCGCCGCGCGATGTCCGATTCCCACGCTAGGGACCGCCACCGGGAGCGGGCAGGGGCGGACTGCCCGCCCGGCGGGGACATTGGGGCGGGCCGGGCGGGACGAAGGTCCTTCGTTCGCCACCGGGGTCCTCCCGCGCCAAGGTCGGGACCTTCTGCCCTAAGGCGGCCGGCGCCGGTTCTGGCAGGCTGGCCGGCATGGACAGTGACGGACCCGAGCTGGAGCGCCTCAGCCAAGATGAGTGCCTGCGGCTGCTGGGCTCCGTGCCTGTCGGCCGGATTGTCTACACTCGCCAGGCACTGCCCGCGGTGGAGCTCGTCAACTTCGCCCTCACCAACGGGGACATCGTCTTCCGGACCGACGACGGCGGGAAGCTGGGGGCGGCCATCCGCGGCGCGGTGGTCGCGTTCGAGGCCGACAGCCTGGACTTCGAGCAACGTACCGGCTGGAGCGTCACCGTGGTCGGGCAGTGCCTTGCGGTCACCGACGCCGATGAGCTGCTGCGGCTGCGCGGGATCGGGCTGGTCCCCTGGGCCCCGGGCGAGCGGGAGCACTACGTCCGCATCCCGCCCACCCTCGTCACCGGGCGGCGGCTCGCCAGCCCGCAGCTGGAGGTAACCGACCATGCGCGTCGTATCGGATGAGGTGCTGGCCGCCCGGCTGGCGGCCGCGGCCGACGGGCTGCCGGGGGAGCCGCGGGTGGTCGCGGGCGGCAACTTCGCCACCCCGTGGCGGGCGCTGGCCGTGCTCGACGCGGCGGTGGGGCGCTACCGGCTGCTCGCGCTCAACGCCCAGCCCGGATTCCCGGACCGGGACGGGGTGACGCTGGAGACGCCGTTCGTCGGGCCGGGCATGCGCGGCCGCGGCAGGCTGCGGTACTACCCCTGCCGCCTGTCGCTCGTCCCGCGCCTGCTGGCCACCGCCTTGCCCCCGGACGTGGTGCTGGTGCAGACGTCGGCTCCCGCGCACGGGACGGTGTCGCTGGGCACCGAGGTCAACGTGCTGCCCGCGGCGATCGAAGCCGTCCGGGCCCGCGGCGGCCTGGTGATCGCGCAGCTCAACCCGCAGATGCCGTACACCTACGGCGACGGGGTGCTCAGCACCGACCTGATCGACTACGCGATCGAGGCGGACGAGCCGCTGCCGTCGCCGGTGACGGCGGCGGCCAGCGAGACCTCGGCCGCCATCGCCGGGCGGGTGGCGGCGCTGATTCCCGACGGCGCCAGCTTGCAGCTCGGCATCGGCGCGGTGCCCGACGCCGTGCTGGCGGCGCTCACGGACCGGCGCGGTCTCGCGGTGTGGTCGGAGATGTTCAGCGACGGCGTGCTCGGCCTGGCCAAGGCCGGGGCGCTGGACGCGGGCCGTCCGGTCACCGCGTCCTTCGCCTTCGGCAGCCAGGACCTCTACCGCTGGATGGACCGTAATCCCGGCGTCCAGCTGCTGCGCACCGAGACGACCAACGACCCGGCCCTGATCGCGCGGCGGCCGCACCTGGTCTCGGTCAACGGGGCGCTCCAAGTCGACCTGTTCGCCCAGGCGAACGCGTGCTGGGCGCGGGGCAGGATCCACTCCGGCTTCGGCGGGCAGCCGGACTTCGTCGTCGGGGCGCTGCACTCCCCCGGAGGGATGGCCGTCGTCGCGCTGCCGTCGTGGCACCCGAAGGCGGACGTCTCGACGGTGGTGCCAAGGATCGACGGGCCCGCGACCTCGTTCCAGCACAGCTTCATCGTCAGCGACCTCGGTACCGCGGTGATCTGGGGACACGACGCGGACGAGCAGGCCCGGCAGATCATCACCCGCGTCGCCCATCCGGCCGCCCGCGACGAGCTGACCGAGGCCGGGCGCGCGCTCGGGCTCGGCGTCTAGGCTCCGGCCGGCCTCCCGAACGTCCGGGCGTGCCGCCGGCCGCAGGCCCGGGACTGAAGTCCCGGGCAAGCCAGGCCGGTTGGCCCCTCCCCGCTCCGGCCCGTCCGCGCGATTGTTGCTGGTACAGCGATTCCCGACCGCCACCGTAAGCGGCAGCAGCGAGGTGAGAGATGGACAGCCAGCAGGCACCGCCCCGAACCGGGCGCCTGACCCGGTTCGCGCGCGGCCGGGGGTTCGACCGTAACCCGCTGCGGCGCGCGTCCGACCGGGCAGAAAGCGTCCTGCTGCTCGCGCTGCTGGTCGCCTTCAGCTTCGGCGCGCCGCTGGTGGCGAGCACCGTCGGCGGCCTGGTGCACGGCATCGCGCAGCGGAACATGCTCGCCCAGCGGGCGTCGCGGTACCCGGTGACGGCCACGGTGACGGGCGCGGCCAGCCCGGCCAGCCCGGAAGAACCGGCTGAGTCAGCCGCGCGCTGGACAGCGCCGGGCGGGCACCCGGTGACCGGCGACCTGGCGTCGGCGGTCATCACGCCGGCCGGCACCCGGGTGGGGATCTGGGTGACCAGGGCCGGCCAGGTCACCACCGCCCCGCTGGTGCCGTCCCAGGTCGCCGAGCAGTCCGGCCTGGCGGAGCTGCTCGCCGTAGCGGGCACCGCCATCGTCTTGGCCGGCGTCGGCGGCCTGGCCAGGCGCGCGCTTGACCAGCGCCGGATGGCCGCCTGGGAGGCGGAGTGGCTCGCGCACGGACCGCGCGGCACGCCCCGGGCGTGACGGGCAGTTCCCCGCCGGCGGCCGCCGGTTCCTCCGAGCGGCGGCGACCGCCGGGCACCAAGGAGACAACGAAGGAAGAGGTGGGTTACGTGACCGTGGAGCGGACATCCAGCCGGCCCGTCAGCAAGGAAGCAAGCCAGCCGTCGTGGCCGGCCCCGCCCAACCCCGGGGACCTCAGCCGGCGGCTGGCGACGCGCCGGGCCGAGCTACGGCTCAGCATCCCCCAGGTCGCCCAGCGGGCCGGGATCCGCATCCGCTACCTGGAGTTCCTCGAGCGGTATCCCAGTCACCCGGCCCCGGCGACGCTGCGGCAGCTCGCCGCCGCCCTGCAGACGACGCCCACCGCGCTGCTCGGCGCCGACGACAGTCTTTCGACTGGACACGGCGGCGTCCCCGTCCCCGGGAAGCTGGAGCCGCTCGGGCCCGGCGAGTGCACCCAGCTGCTCGAGCCGGGCGGGATCGGCCGGCTCGCGTTCCTCGGCGCCAGCGGGATCATCGTGCTGCCGGTCAACTACGCCGTGATCGCCGGCGGAATCGTCGTGCGGACCGAAGAGGGCTCGTCGATCGCCGCGCACGGCGACGACCCGGTCTCGTTCGAGGCGGACCACGTGGACGAGGTGCTCGGGCAGGGCTGGAGCGTCCTCGTCCGCGGGCACGCCCACCGGGTCCTGCAGCCCTGCGAGCTGGAGCTGCTGCGCAAGGAGAACCAGCCGCGGCCGTGGCCAGCGGGAGAGCACGACCTGTTCATCAAGATCGTCCCGGACCGGATCACCGGCCGCCGCATCCGCACGCAGTAACGGGCCGCGGGCGGGTTCGCTCAGCGGTCCTCAGCCGGGATCACCACCACCGGGCAGTACGCGTGCTGGGCGACCTGCGCGCTGACCGAGCCCATGAACAGGCGGGTGAAGCCGCCCGCGCCGCGGGAACCGACCACCAGCAGCTCCGCGTCCTTGGCGGCGGTCAGCAGCTCCTCGGCCGGCGAGCCGGACCGCGCGTCGACCGTGAACCGCGGCGGCCTGGTCTGGCCGAGCCGGCCGATGACCCGTTCCGTCTCCTCCCGGACCGCGGCCCGGACGCGGGTGGCCTGCGCGTGCTCCTGCGAGTAGTCGACCGCGCTGCCCAGGTAACCCACGGCGGGCTGGTGGACGCTGATGACCGTCAGCGGCACCTGGCGCAGGGCCGCCTCCCGGGCCGCCCACTCGAGCGCGCGGCCGGAATGACCGGAGCCGTCCACGCCGACAACGATTCCTGACATGCCGCCATCTCCTTCAAGCTGGTTTGCCCTCTGACGCTAGGCCGGGGCCGGCCCGCGGTCAGGAGCGCTTGGTCCAGGCCCGGAGGGACCTCCGGGACCGGTGGCGAGGGACGTTTGGCCGTAGTTGCGGTACCCGCGCTCGCGGAGGATCGGAAGGGGCGGGGCACTACCTGCGCGAAGCGCCGATCACGGCAGAGGACGGTCATGGACCTGGTTACGAGGACCGCGCGGCAGCTACGGCCGGCCTGCGGGCGGCGGGAGCCCGCCCGGGGCGGGGAGCGGTGCGGACGATGACCAGGCAACCCGCTTACGCGCTGCTGTCCGACGGTGCCACCGTCCTGGTCAGGCCCGCCGCCCCGGATGACCTGGCGGCCGTCCAGGCGATGCATGAGGCCATGTCGCCGGAAAGCTCCTACCTCCGGTTCTTCAGCGCCAGCCAGCTGGCCGCCGCGCGGGAGGCGGCCCGGGTCTGCCGCGAGCCCGCGCCCGAGCACGCGGCGCTGCTCGCGCTGTGCGGGGGCGAGGTCGTCGGCTGTGCCAGCTACGAGCGCGTCGGCGACTCGGACGCGGAGGTGGCGTTCGCGGTGGCGGACCGCATGCAGCACCGGGGGGTGGCCACGCTGCTGCTGGAGCACCTGGTCTCCCAGGCCCGCGACGACGGCATCGCGGCGTTCGTGGCCGAGACGCTGCCGGAGAACCGGTCGATGCTGCGGGTGTTCGCCGACGCCGGGCTCCCGGTGCGGAACCGGAGCGAAGAGGGAGTGGTGCAAGTGACGATCCCGCTGCCGCGCGACGACACCGACAGCGCGCTTGACGCCTACCTGTCGGTGGTGGACAAGCGGGAAGGCGCGGCGGACAGCGCCAGCCTGCGGCCCTTGCTCGCGCCGCGGTCGGTCGTGGTGATCTGCGCCGAAGGCCAGCCGGGGGGAGCGGGCCGCGCGATCCTCGACAACATCCGCACCGGCGGCTACCAGGGGCGGCTGTACGCCGTGCACCCGCACGCACGGCAACTCGGCGGCGTCCACTGCCAGCCGGCCGTCAGCGAGCTGCCGGAGGCGCCCGACCTGGCGATCATCGCGGTTCCTGCCGCCGCCGTGGCCGGCACGGCGGAGGACTGCGGAGCCCGCGGCGTACCCGCGCTGGCGGTGGTCACCGGCGGACTGGACGCCGGCGCCTGCGCCAACCTGCTCTCCGTCTGCCGCCGCCACGGCATGCGGCTGGCCGGGCCGGGCAGTCTCGGCGTGGCCGTGCCGGCCGGCCGGCTGGACGCCACGCTCGCCGCCAGCCACCCGGTGCCCGGCATCGCGGGCCTGGTCGCGCAGTCCGGCGGCCTCGGCGTCGCCCTGGCCGATCAGCTCTCCCGGCTGGGCATCGGCATCTCCTCGTTCGCGTCGGTCGGCCGCAAGCTCGACGTGTCAGCCAACGACCTGCTGCTGTGGTGGGAGCATGACGGGATCACCCGGCTCGCCGTCTTGTCCATCGAGTCCTTCGGCAACCCCCGTAAGTTCGCGCGCACCGCGCGCCGGGTCGCCGCCACCATGCCGGTGCTCACCGTCGGCCCGGGGCAGCCGGGCGATGCCGCCGCGCGGGCCCGCCGCCAGGCGCTGTTCGAGCAGGCCGGCATCATCGCCGTCACCCGGCCGGGTGAGCTGACCGAGGTCGCCGCCCTGCTCGCGACCCAGCCGGTGCCGCGCGGCGGCAGCGTCGCGATCGTCTCCAACGTCCGCGCGGCGGCCGCCCTCGCGGCCGACGCGTGCGCCGCCCTGGGCCTGACCGTGCACCAGCCCGGCGGGATCACCCGCCGCCGCCTGCGGCCGCTGGTGCCGGAGGACGGGTCGGTCAACGGGCCGGTCGACCTGACGGCCACGGTGAGCGGCCGGACGTTCCAGCGGGTGCTGGAACTGGTCGGGGCCGACGAAGGGGTCGACGCGGTCATCGCGATCGGCGCCTCCACCGCCGTCAGCGGTGACCTGGCCACGGCGGTCCGGCAGGCGGCGGTGCCGGTGCCGCTGGCCGCGGTGCTGGTCGACCAGGCCGAGTCGGTCCGGCTGCTCGACAGTGACGACGGCCGCCGGGTACCGGCCTACGGCGCGCCCGACGCGGCGGTCGGGGCACTGGCCCGGGCCGTCGTCTACGGCCAGTGGCGGGCAGAGCCGGCCGGCCAGGTACCCGCGTTCCCTGATGCGGCGGCCGGCCCCGCGCGAGAACTCATCCGCGGGTTCCTGGCCCGGGTCCCCGGCGGCGGCTGGGCCTCGCCGGGCACGGCCGCGGCCCTGCTCGCCTGCTACGGGATGACGGTCAGGCCGGTCACCGCGGGGGGCGTCAGCGTCCGCATCGGCGTCACCGGCGAGCCGGTCTTCGGCCCGCTCGTCGTCTTCGAGCCCGACGGCGCGTCGGCCGCCGCGCCCGGCCGCCAGGCCGCCCGGCTGGTGCCGCTGACCACCACCGACGCGGACTCGCTCATCAGCCTGGGGCGCGGCCGGCCGGGCCTGACCGAAGCCGCCCTGGACGGGCTGCGCGACCTGCTGCTGCGGGTGGCCCGGCTGGCCGAGGACCTGCCGGAGGTCAGTGAGCTCAGCCTCGACCCGGTCGTGGCCGGCCCTGACGGTGCTTTCATCGCCGGCGCCAGGGTGCGGGTCGTGCCGTGCGAGCACCAGGACCCGTTCCTCCGGCGCCTGCGCTGATGCCGGGCGGGCTGATGCCGGGGGGCGGGCGTCAGGCCCGCCGGCCCGGGCCGGGAACGCCGGTCAGCCGGACGCGGCATCGGGCGGCGCGTCCGGCTGATAGTGAGTGCGGGCGGCGTCGCCCGCTCCCCCGGTCAGTCGACCGGGAAGCTGGCCAGGACATCGAAGGCCCGCGGGCGGGGAAGCGGGTAGTCGAGGCGGTCGCGGACCGCCACCACGCCCTCGACGTGCCGGGCCTGGCGGACGATCTGGTATCCCTGCCCGGCCGCCAGCGGCCGGCCGAAGATGGTGGCCACGCCGGCTCGCACGCTCACGTCGAACGGCCGGTGTTCCGCGTGCGCCTCGCCCGCGAAGATGCTCCGCCTGATCTCCTCGGCGATGTCGGCGTCGGTCCGGCTGTAAACGGCGAGCACGTCAGCCCGGCTGACGATGCCGGCCAGGTGACCGTCCGGGTCGGTGACCGGCAGGCGCTTGACGTTGCGCTTGTACATGAGCCGGGCGGCCTGCTCGGCGGTGTCCTCGGGCGACACGGTCACCACCGGCGACGTCATCAGGTCGCCCGCCGTGATCGCGTGCGCCTTCTCCAGCTGGTGCCTGGGCAGGATCCCGGTGATGCCGCGCATGTCGTCGTCGCCGATGCCGAGGGCCAGCTTCGCCAGCAGGTCCGACTCGGAGACCACGCCGATCACCCGCGACTCGGCGTCGACGACCGGGAACGCGCTGACCCGGTGCTTGCGCAGGGCGGCGGCGATCTCCTCGAAAGGCGTGTCCTTCGCGACCGAGATGACGTCGACGGTCATCACGTCCTTGACGGTGGCGTTCATCAGTCTTCGTCTCCTTCGCTGCGGGTCAGCATGACCTTTGCTGCCAGCCTCGCCGCGATCGGCCGCGGGCGGCAGGGGCCGAAGGTCCCGGGAAAGGGGCAGAAGGTCTGGTGCCCCGGCCCGGCCTGGATGGCTACGGTGATAACGAGGCCATTCAGGCCGGAAGCACCGTGCCAGGAAGGAGCACCGCGATGGCTGACCGCGTATTCGAAGAGCTTGCCGAGGACGAGTGCCTGACGCTCATAGCGCCGGGCGGAATCGGCCGGATTGCCTACGTGGGCCGGTTCGGGCCGGTCGTGCTGCCGGTCAACTACAAGCTGAGCGACGGGGCGATCGTGTTCCGCACGGCGGAGCACGGCCCGCTCGATGAGGACTTGCGGACCGGGATCACCGGCGCCGACTACAAGGTGGCGTTCGAGATCGATGAGATCGACCCGGTTGCCCGGCGGGGCTGGAGCGTGCTCGTCCAGGGACCGGCTCACCACGTCACCGACGATGAGCAGGACGCGGCCGACGGCACGCGGGTCGAGCCCTGGGCACCGGGTGACCGGGAGCTGTCGGTCCGGATTATCCCGTCCCGTATCACCGGCCGCCGCGTCGGCGCGGCCTGACCAAACCAAGGCAACGGGGAACGGGTGCGGCTTACCCTGGCCGCACCCGTTTCCCGTTCCTGCGCTGGCAGGCCGCCGGCTAGGCGCAGTGCCGCTAGCTGCGGCTAAGCGCGGGTTGTCCAGCGCGGGCCGGTCGCCTGCCAGTCGGCGTCCCAGGCGGCCATTCGGCGCCGGCTGAGTGACAGGCGGGTGAGCAGGCCGGCCAGGGCGAGCACCAGCGTGACGGCGGCCGCCCCGGTTGCCTGGCCGAGCAGGGTCAGGGACGCCACCTGCGAGTCACTTAGCGGGTGGGAGACTAGCTGGCCGGTCCAGGTGGTCCACACGCGCAGCGTCGTGCCAGCGCGGGTACCGACGGAAGCGGGCAGCTCGCCCGTCACCACCGTGCCGTCCGGGGCCGTCCAGCGGGACTGCGTGATCGCGGCCGGGTCCCAGTAGCCAACCTTCGAGTCGGCCGGCACGGCCAGGATGACGGCCGTCACCTGGCGCCGGGACGCGGACTGGGCGAGCTCGGTCCGCTGGGCCGCCGCGTGCGCCCAGGCTCCCGATGCCAGCGCGGCCAGCGGCGCGCCGGCCAGGAACACCAGCAGGAGCAGGATCAGCGTGACGGTCTCCGCCCGGTCGGACGCGCGCCGCAGCGGGTTGCGGTCGAGCCGGCGCCCGCGGGCCAGCCTGCTCAGGTACGTCACATCGCGCACGCGCTGCCTGCTGTCCATTGCCTTACCTCGCCTAGCCGGTACCGGTTACCGGTCCAGCTTCCCGCCGCCGAAGGCGGGCCGGCAGGGCCAGAGCGCCCGCCCCGACCGGGACCTTCGCCTCTGCCGGCTCCCTGGCCCGGGGCGTAGCGTGGTGAATAAAGACACTGGTCAGCCCGAGGAGAGCAAGATGCCAGGAATCATCGTCGGTATCGACGGCTCTGACCGCTCCCGCCGCGCCCTGGAATGGGCCATTAACGAGGCGGCCGTCCGCCAGGCACCGCTCACCGTCTTCACCGTCCACCAGGCCGTGGCGAGCGCCTGGACCGGCGCCCCCGTCGCCTCCCCGGGTGACCAGGAACTGATCAGCCAGGCCCGCACGCTGGCCCAGCGGGAGACGGACGCCGCGCTGGAGAAGCGCGCCGCCGGGTCCCGGCCCGCGTCGGTCACGGTGCAGGCGGTCAACGGCCTGCCCACCGAGGCGCTCCTGCAGGCGGCCGCCCACGCGGACCTGCTCGTCGTCGGCTCGCGCGGCGCCGGCGGGTTCAAGCGGCTGCTGCTCGGCTCGGTCAGCACCCAGGTCACTCACCACGCCCAGTGCCCGGTCGTGATCATCCCTTCCGGCGACGCCTGAGGGGCAACTGAACAGGAGGCACCAGCCATGAGGTCCGCCGTCAAGGACGTTATGAGCACGCACGTGATCGCGGTCAGGCCGAACGCCTCGTACAAGGAGATGGCGGTCATGATGCACGACCAGCGGGTCAGCGCGTTCCCCGTGGTCGACGACAGCGGCAAGGTGATCGGCGTCGTCTCCGAGACCGACCTGCTGACCAAGGAGGCGCTCGAGGGCACCGTGCCCAGCACGCTGCAGGCCATGGCCGGGCAGCAGGTGCGGACCCAGGTGACCGGGGTCACCGCGGCCGAGCTGATGACCAGGCCCGTCATCACCATCGGCCCGGACGAGCCGGTCAGCCACGCGGCCCGGCTGATGTTCAACTTCCGGGTCAAGCGGCTCCCGGTGGTCAGCCCGGACGGCACCCTGATCGGCATCGTGACCCGCTCCGACCTGCTGAGCGTGTACCGGCGGACCGACGGGGACATCGCCCAGCAGGTCAATGAGGACCTGCGGGACGGCACCGGCCAGCCCGGCCCCAGCCAGTTCACCGTCACCGTCAAGAACGGCATCGTCACCATCGAGGGCACACCGCAGACGGCCGGGTCCGGGCAGGACATCGTCGGTGCTATCCGGCACATGGAGGGAGTCGTCGCGGTGCGCGACCGGCTCTCCTACCCGGCCGGCGCCGCGGGCTAAGCGGCCGGGGCGCGCGCCGGTTACCGCCCCGGGTCGCTGGCCAGCTCCAGCGCGGCCCGCCAGCGCGGAGCCCCCTGATGATGACCTTGACCAGGCCAGTGTTGTGGTTGGGCCGACCCGCGAGCGTCCGAGCCGCCCCTAATCGCGTATGGGACTATGTCCGCATGTCTCAGAACACCGGCGTTCAGGTCAAGTTCAGCTTCCACCCGACGTTCCACGTCCCGACGCTGGAGGAGGCGGAGGAGTTCTTCGACCGCGCCTTCGGCTACCCGAGCGTGCTGATGCAGACCATCCCCGACGACAAGCCGATCGAGGTCGGCCACCTGCGCGGGTACTCAAAGATGGTCATGATCCGCGACGTGCTGATCGACTACGTGTGCCCGAGCCTGCACCGGGTCAAGGGCAAGCAGGCCTTCGCGGACGTCGACAAGCCGGTGCTGCTGAACATCGGCTGGTACTCCGATGACATCACCGCCACCTTCCGGGCGCTGCGGGCGGCCGGTGTCCCGCTGGTGGACCAGCTCGGCCAGCCGGCCGAGGGAGACGAGCCGCCGACCCCGAACCAGGGCGGGGCGATCAAGATGTTCTTCACCCCGGCCGACCGGGTCGGCCTGCGGTACCAGTTCATGGAGACCTTCCCGATGCGGCTCGACCCGCGGCTCACCCCGGGCTGGACGCTGCCGCCGGTGTCGGACGACGACCCGCTCGGCCTGGTCCACCTGTCCCACCACGTGATCCTGACCGCGGACCCGGACCGGGCGGTCAACTTCATGCGCGCGGTCGGCGGCGAGGTCATCCACGAGGGCCGGGACGAGCAGCGCGGGCTGTCGGGGCCCTACGTGCGGCTGGCGGACGCGATCTACCACTACGCGGTGCCCGACGCCGGGACCGCAGCCGCTGAAGTGCTGGCGGCCAAGGTGCCGGCCGACAAGTTCCACGCGATGACCTTCCGGGTGACTGACCTTGACCGGGCGGCCGGGCACCTCGAGAAGGCCGGCGTCGGGGTCGCCTCGCGGACCGGCGACACTCTGGTTACCGACCCGGCCACCAGCCTTGAGGTGCCGTGGGGATTCACCACCGCGGCTGTTCCCGGCGACGACCGGGGGTGAGCTGATCCAGCCGGGCGAGCCACTGGTGGTCCGGGTGCACGCGGGCGAGCAGGCTGGCTAGCCTCGCCCGCTGGGCGGCGGACAGCCGCGGGACGGCCTGGTCGAAGTCGGCCTGGTCCTTGGGGCGGGCGTGCTTGGCCTTGAACAGCAGGACCAGCTCGGGCACCAGGTAGGGGATGCCGTCCGTGGTGTGTCCGATAATTTCGGCGTGGCGGAACCGGATCGCCTGGTCGCGCCGGCAGATCCAGGTGTCGCCGTCCTGGGGCTCGCGAAACACGTCGAGCAGGTAATTGCCGGTGACGGGGTCGCGCAGCCAGGTCTGGTGGGTGGCGGCCAGCGCCTCCGGGCTGGCGTTCTCCCAGACCCGGCCGTCGCTGACCGTGTCGAAGGCGTACCCGGAGAAGCGGTCGCGGACCTCGGGGAAGGCCGCCGCCGGGACCGCGACCTCGATGTCCTCGTGCTCGCGGGTCTGCCTGCCGTGAAAGAGGTCAAGCGCCCAGCCTCCGGCGACGTACCAGGGGACGGCGACTCCGGCCAGGCGCCGCGCGACCTCTTCCGGGGTCCAGCAGGATGACCAGCGGGCGTCGAGGGCGTCGATCTCGGCGGGCGACAGCTTGCGGCCGGCGTCGGGGAGTTGCCCGCTCACCGGAACGAACTTACCGGCTGGGCCCCTGGAATGTCGGACCATCGTCGTAGTATTCGATTACAGGCAACCGCTGGATCGACTATCGAACGGAGGGTGGTATGGGCTGGCAGCCGGGACGTGACTCCGGGCCGGGCGAGGCACCCGACCGTGACGTCGACGCCGCCGCGCCTGGCGTGCCGTCCGGGTTCGCGCACGACGGCCCCTGGGCCACCGCCGCCCCGTCGGCGGCGCTGGCGGCCGCTCTGGAAGAGGCGGCCGGGCCGGATGACCTCTACGAGGGCGCCGACACCGACGCGCGGGTGGGGGCGGCGCGGCTGTGGGACGCGATGGAGTCTTACTCGGCGGCGCGCAAGCTCGGGGCGCTGCGGTCGATGATGCGCGAGGACGCGGACGGCGTCCCGGGACTGCGCCGGCGGGCGGACCTGCCCGGGGGCTGGGACGACTCGCTGAATTACGAGGTGGCGGGGGCGCTGGCGATGGGCCCGGTGTCGGCCGGGAACCTGGCCGCGCTGGCCTGGGCGCTGGATGCCCGCCTGCCGGGGACCGGCCGGCTGCTGGCCGAGGGTACCGTGACCCTGGCCAAGGCGCGGCTTATCGCGCAGGTCTTCGAGCCGCTCAGCGAGGGTGAGGCGGCGCGGGCGGAGGCGCTGCTGCTGCCGGAGCTGGCGGGCAAGAACTACTTCCAGGTGGAGCGGCTGGCCTGGCGGGCCGCGGTGGCGGTCGCCCCGGACGTGGCCGGGCGGCGCCGGGCGGCGGCCGAGCGGGAACGGGCGCGGGTCACGGTCTTCCGGGAGGAGGCCGGCACGGTGGGCCTGTCGGGCCGTGACCTGCCGGCCGCGGGGGCGCTGTCGGGCCACGCGAACCTGCTGGCCCGCGCTGCCGCGTATGAGGCGTCAGGGACGTTCCCGGGCCGCAGCGGCAGCTCCCTGCAGGCGCTGGCCTACCTTGACCTGCTCAACGGCGTTAGCGCGGAGGACCGGGTGGCGTTCGCCCGCGCCGACGCCGCCGATTCGCCGCCCGACGCCGGCCAGCCGCCGGATGACGGTCACGGCGCAGACAGCCCCTACCGCCCGGACGGACCCGACCCGGGCGGCCGAGGCCCGGACGATCCCGAGCCGGACGATCCCGAGCCGGACAATCCTGGTCCGGGTGACCTCAGTCCAGACGGTCACCGCCTTGATGATCCCGGCCCTGGTGAACCTGAGTCCGGCGCGGCACCCTGGGACGACGGTCCCGGCGAAAGCAGCCCCGACAGCGGCGGCGCGCAGCCCGGCGATCCGGACTCCGCCACCGGCCCGGGAGACAGCCCAGCGGGCCCGGCCAGCCCAGCGGGCCCGGCCAGCCCGGCCGGCCGCACGCAAGCCGACGTCACGCCCGTCGCAGGCCTTCGGCCCCCGGCCTTGGCCGAGGTCGCAGTTCCGCTGGTCACCCTGCTCCGCCAGGCCGAGCGACCCGGTGATAACCGGCTGCTCGGCGCGCTCGACCCCGCCCTGGCCCGCGACCTCGCCGCCGCGGCGGCCCGCTCTCCGGGCAGCCGCTGGGAAGTCACCATCGTGGACGAGCACGGGTACGCGGTCGGTCACGGCACCGCCCGCGACCGAAAACGCCGGCCAGGACCCGAGCCGCCAGGCCCGTCACCCGGGCTACCGCTCCGCCTGAACATCACCGTAACCGAAACCCACCTGCGCCACCTGGCCAGCGGGCAACCACGCCCTGGCGCGCCGCCGCCCGCTTGGCAGCTAAGCCGCACCGCACCGGCCGGTGACGGGGACGCCAGCTGGACAGACACGTACGGTACCTGGGCACTGACACTGCCCGGCGGCCGTCAGCTCGCCGTGCGGTTCGACACCGTGCCCACCCATGCCTGCGACCACCGGCACCAGACAAGCTCCTACCAGCCGACCGCCCGGCTGCGCCGGCTGGTGCAGGTCCGTGATCACGAGTGCACGTTCCCGACCTGCACCCGCCCGGCCCGGGAGTCCGACTTCGAGCACGCGCTCCCCTACGACCAGGGTGGCCGGACCGACGCGTGCAACGCCGGAGCCCGGAGCCGGCGCTGCCACCAGGTCAAGCAGATGCCCGGCTGGGCCGTCAGCCAGCCCAAGCCCGGCTGGCACGCCTGGACCACCCCCACCGGCCGCACCTACGTACAAGAACCGTGGCGGTACCCGACATAACCGGCAGGCTACTCGCGACCGGGCGGGGGCAGCAGCTCGGTCTTGAACTGGGGGGCGAGGCTGGTTGAGCGGGCGATGAAGGCGGCCTGCTCGTCGGGGCCGAGTGGCGGCGGGGGCTGCGTGCGGGTGGCGACCGGCTGGCCGACCAGGGTGAAGAACTCCTCCTGGCCCGCGGGCGCGCACAGGCACAGCAGGCGTGACGGGGCGGCGGCGGCGTTGGTGAACGAGTGCGGCGCGTTGGCGGGCACGTTGATGGTCTCCCCGGCCCGGGCGGTGATGGTCTCCCCCCGGAACGTCACCCGCACCCCGCCGTCCAGGACGGTGAACATCTCCTCGAAGTCGTGGCGGTGCGGGGGCGGGCCGCCGCCCGGCGGGACGTGCATGTCGATGAGGGTGTACCGGCCGCCGGTGTCCTGGCCGGCCACCAGGATCGTGTAGGTGTCGCCGACCAGGCCGATGTGCGGCAGGCTCTGGTCGGTGTCCGGGCGGGCGATGACGAGGCTTCTGGACCGGTCGTTGGGTGACGGGTTGGGTGACGGGGTTGAATGAGCGCATGGCCGCCGACACATCGCGTGAGCCGCGCAGCGACGCGGCCCGCAACCGCCGGGCCCTCGCCCGGGCCGCCACCGCGGCGGTGCACCGTGAGGGCCCCGGGGTGCCGATGGCGACGATCGCGGCCGACGCGGGGGTCGGCATCGGCACCCTGTACCGTCACTTCCCCACCCGCGAGGACCTGCTCGGCTACCTCACCCACGCGTCGTTCGAGCAGGTCCTGGCCAACGCCCAGGCGGCCGCAGGCGACGGCCTGAGCGGCGCCGAGGCGCTCCGGCGGTTCATCGAGGCGGCGATCAGCCAGCGCAACGAGCTGCTGCTCCCGCTGCACGGCGGACCACGGCCGGGCTCGGACCGGACCCGCGCCGTCCGCGATCAGGTCCATCAGGTCATCCACCAGATCATCGACCGCGGGCGGGCCGACGGGACCATTAACCGGGATGTCAGCCCCCGTGACATCGTGGTGTTCGGGTCGATGCTCGCCCAGCCCCGGCCGCCCGACCCGGGCTGGGACGCGACCTGCCGCCGGCTCCTCGCCACGTACCTCGCGGGACTGCGGGCCGGCCCGGCCGTCACCCGGGAGGCGTAGGCCGCGCGGGGCACCCGCGGCGTACGGGATGGCACCCTCGGCCGATGCGCGGCCGGGCCGCCAGTCCCTAGCCTGGCTGTCATGACATGGAGCTGGATCGCCCACCTGGTGCAGTCCTACGGGTACTACGCGGTGTTCGGGCTGATCGCCCTGGAGAGCACCGGGATCCCGCTGCCGGGCGAGACCGCGCTGATCACCGCGGCGCTCTACGCGGGGACGACGCATCAGCTGAACATCACCGTGCTGGCCGCCGTCGCGGCGGCCGGGGCCGTCGTGGGCGACAACGCGGGCTACTGGATCGGCCGGACCGGCGGTTACCGGCTGGCCGAGCGGTACGGGCGGTTCGTCGGGCTGGACGCGGGGAAGCTCGGGCTGGGGCGGTACCTGTTCGCCCGGCACGGGATCAAGGTGGTGTTCTTCGGGCGGTTCATCGCCGTGCTGCGGACGTTCGCCGCGTTCTTCGCCGGGGTGAGCAAGATGCGCTGGGCCGGCTTCCTGGCCGCCAACGCGGCCGGCGGGCTGCTGTGGGCGGCCGCCTACGCCTTCGGCGCCTACGCGCTCGGCAGCGCCGCCCACAGCGTCGGCACCGCTGTCAGCTACGTCGGCTTCGGCCTCGCCAGCGCGGTGACGATCGCCTCGGCGGCGCTGGCCCGGCGGGCCATGCGGCGGCTGGAAAGGCAAGCGGGCGAGGACCGCCGGGAGCCGGGGCCGCCAGGGCCGGCCGCCAGCGCCCCGCCGGCGCTGCTGGCGGCGCGGTGAGCGGCGGCTGCTGCCCGGGGCAGCGGACGGCTAGGCCGGCCGCCCGACTGGCACTGCCGCGATGTCGTGCAGCACTTCCGTCACCCGGTCCGGCTCGGTCAGCATCAGGTCGTGACCGGTATCGATGTCCCAGAGCCGGCCGTGATCGCGGGCGTCCTTGATGAGGCCGGGGTCACGGGAGGCCAGGGTCGAGGTGCAGACAATGTGGAACGCGGGCACCGCCGCCAGCGCCTCCGGGTTGGTGAGGACGAGCGGCTGCTCGAAGCAGGCCCACGGGTGGGCCGCGAGCCGGGCGTCCACCCAGGCCAGGTCGTCCGGGTCGGTGACGCCGTAGAAGGCGCCCGCGCCCTCTCCTGGGAGCAGGACCAGCTCGACACCGTCGCGGACCTCCCCGAACTGCCGGGCGGCCCGCATCATCGGGCCGGCCACGTCGACCAGCGACTGCCCGTCGGCCGGGTTGGCGGCGTCCAGGTAGACGAGCCGCCCGATCCGGTCAGCGGCCCGGTCGGCGGCGCCGGTGATCACCATGCCGCCGTAGCTGTGGCCGACCAGGATCACCTCGCGCAGGTCGTTGTAGTAGAGGTACTCGGTGACGTCGGTGACGTGGGTGCTGAGGTCGATGTGGCCGCCAAGCAGCGGCAGCAGGTGGGCGCGTTCCCCCAGGCCGGTCAGCGAGGGGGCGTGCACCTCGTGGCCCAGGGCCAGCAGCCGCTGCGCCACCGGGCGGTAGCACCAGCCGCCGTGGCCGCCGCCGTGCACCAGAACGAACGTCGCCATCGCGCCTCCTTGCGCCGAGTAACCGGGTTACTCAGATGGACGATAACCGAGTTACTAGGCGCGGTCTAGACTCCTGGCATGGGAACCGAGACGGCCGGCGAGCCAGCGGCGGGGACCGCCGACCCGGTGATTTCGGTGGTGGCCGGCCTGATCACCGCGGGCGGCCACGAGTCGGTGCAGTTCCGTGAGGTCGCCCGCCAGGCGGCGGTCTCGATGACGACCATCTACAAGCGGGCGGGCACCCGCGAGGAACTGATCGCCGCCGCGGTCGAGAGCTGGATCGCGGACAACCTCTGGCGGCCGATCCCGGCCGGCCCGCCCGGCGAGTCGCTGGCGGACGGCCTCATGCGCATCTTCCGGCACGTGTTCGAGCCGTGGGAGCGCAACCCGGCCATGCTCCGTGCCTACCAGCGGGTCCGGTCCGGCCCGCACGGCCAGGCGGTGGAGCGGCGCACCTGGGCGGCGATCGAGCCGAGCGCCCGCCGGCTGCTGTCGGGGGTGGCACCGGACTACGCGGCTGACATCGGGCTGGTGCTGACGGACGTCGCCAACGGGCTGGTCGTGCGCTTCGCGGCCGGGGAGATCGCCTCGGACGACATCCTCCCGCTGCTCGACCGGGTGGTGCGCCGCCTGACGTCAGACAACTCGGCCGAGGCGGCCCGGGCCGGCCGGCCCGGCTAGTACCTGATGCCGGGGAACTGGTCGCGGGCCTGGCCGAGCTGGTCGGTCCACTCGCGGGGCCAGCCGAAGGCGCGGGCCGCCTGCGGGGCCAGGTCGGCGGCGGCGGCGCCGCTGGTGAAGTGAATGTACTCGCCCCAGTTCATCCGGCGCGGGTAGCTGCCGTCGGGGTCGCGGGGGAAGTGCTGCGCCAGCAGCCGGAAGAACCGGTCCATGACCGCGGCCTGGCCGCAGTCCCGCCACAGCGGGTAGAACCAGTCGCGGAACCAGCGGGTGCCGCGCCGCGGGAAGTCGTCCCGGTTACTGGTGAACTGGCGGTGCACCCGCCGCGCGTCACGCTGCATGCCCAGCGCGGTGTAGACGTCGTAGATGAAGAACTCGGCCCACTTGCTGTCGCCCCAGATCTCGTAGGCGGGCGACCCGTGGGCACCGTTGTTGGCGCTCTCGACGGTGTGCCCGATCTCGTGGGTGGGCAGCTCAGGGGACAGCGGGTTGCCTTCCCGCCAGCTGTCGAGGCCGCAGTCGCTGACGTTGTGGTGGTCGTGGACCGGGCTGACGTAGTAGCCGGCGTGCCCGCCGCCGTGCCGGCCGGCGTGATGGATGGAGTAGATCCGCGGGTCGGGGCCGAACGCCTCGCCGTAGGTCGCCTTGGAGTAGCGCCAGACCTGGCCGATGTAGCCCGGCAGCCAGCGCACCTCGCCCCGGCGGACGTCGCGGTCCAGGTAGATCGCGCAGTCGTCGTCGCCGTAGTAAAGCTCGAGCAGCTGCCGGTGGTCGAACCAGTGCTCCTGCCAGGTGCCGGGCAGGCCGCTCAGCCGGTTTCCGTGTTGCCCCGCGGGGTCCGCGACCACCCGTTCCTCCTTGACGCTTTTCTAGCCTTCGCCCACCGTATGCTGACTACCCACCTCAGTCACCGGGAAGCCGAGACATCGTGTGACATTGGTGTTACTGTGAGTCGCTACGTGATCTGGGCTACGGGGGCTCGGCACGGGGGTCAACGCGCTTAGTGCGCCGCCGAGGGTTTGGGTCAAATCGCGTGACGACGGCGCGGCAGCCAATTGGGGAATCGCTGCCGCGACCGGGTTCACCGCGCTCCTGGCGGCTGCTTCAGCTGAACCGGCCCGGTGCCGCGCCCGCCCACTTAACCGGGGAGGGTTTGTTTCGTGACTGCTGTATCTGTGCCGGCCACCGAGAGCTTCGTGCCGACGCCGGACCGGTTCCACCTGACGCCGAGGTACGTCGCCAACCGGGTCCGGGCCGCGCTCTACGAGCGCACGCACCCGGCCGACCCCTGGCTGACGCCGGCCGCCATCGGCATGCTGGACACCCTGCTGCGCCCGACCGACCGGGGCGCGGAGTTCGGTTCCGGCCGCTCCACCGTCTGGTTCGCCCAGCGCGTGGCCGCGCTTACCAGCGTGGAGCACAACCCGTGCTGGTACGAGGCGGTGACCAGGAAGCTGAAGGAGCGCAGGGCCAGCAACGTCGAGTACATCCTGGTAGCCGAGGAGGCGCCGACCGAGAACGGCGACGGGCCCTATGCCCGGACGGCGCTCACCTTCCCCGACGCCAGCCTGGACTTCGCGCTGGTGGACGGCTACTACCGGGACTACACGGCGAAGTTCCTCATGGCCAAGGTCAAGCCGGGCGGGCTGCTGATCATCGACAACATCAACTGGGCGCTGCCGTGCCGGTCGATTTCTCCGGGCACCCGGCCCGCCGGGCTCGGCCCCAAGACCAGCACCTGGGGCGAGGTCGAGCGGGCACTCAGCGGGTGGCGCGCGGTGTGGACGAGCAACGGCGTTTACGACACCGCCATCTTCTTCAAGCCGGTCGGGTAGCCCCCCGGCCAGCCGGGTTGCCGGGCCGGGGAGCGCCGGCCCGGCCCGGCCGCGTTCGGCTGGTCCGGCCTTGTTTGCCTGGTCGGCCGCGTTCGCTATCGCCACCAGGGGGGCCAAGTGGTAACTGTTCATAATTTCTCCTACGGGCTGCTTAACCCGGCCCTCGGCTATGCCGTCTCCTGCCTGGGGGCGTTCCTCGGGCTGCGTGCGTGGCCCGGGCCAGTTATCACCAGGGACCGGCCCGCTCGCTCTGGCTCGTCGTCGCGGCGACCGCCATCGGCGCGACCGGCATCTGGGCCATGCACTTCATCGCGATGCTCGGCTTCACCATCCCCGGGCAGCGCATCACCTACAACGTGCCGATCACCATCGCCTCCATGCTGATCGTGGTGGCCGTGGTCGGCGCGGGCATGTTCATCGTCGGCTTCGGCGACGACCGCCCGTGGCGGATACTGGCCGGCGGGGTGATCGTCGGCCTGGGCGTGACGATCATGCAGTACCTGGGCAAGGCCGCGATGGTCATGCCGGACTCGACGTCCTACAGCCCGCCGCTGTTCCTGCTCTCGGTGCTGATCGCGATCGTCGCGGGCACGGCGGCGCTGTGGATCGGCCGCTGGGTCCGCGGCACCGGCGCGACGGCGGCCGCCGCGCTGGTGATGGGCGTCGCCGTCAGCGGCATGCACTACACCGGCGTGGCCGCGCTGCGGGTGCAGGCCGGCCCGATGCCGGGGGCGCCGGTGGCGCCGGGCGTGACCGCGGACTCCTTCCTGCTGCCGCTGCTGCTGGGGATCACGCTGGTCAGCTTCGTGCTCGCGGTGATGACCAGCGTGGCGCCGACCGAGGACGAGATCAGGGAGGACGCCGAGTTCAGGACCCGGCTCGGCTCCCTGCAGCGGCGGTAGTACTGACCGGTGCGAACGGCCGGCGTTAGCCGGGCTGGCCGGCCCCGGCCAGGAAGCTGACGAGGCTGCGCGGGGCGTCGGCGCCGAAGAGGATCTCGAGCAGCGCGGCCGCGTCCGCCGCCTCGGCCGCGCTGCGGGCGAACATGGCCTCCTCGTACTCCGCCAGCGCGGCCTCGGTGTCGCCCGGGCGGGCGGCGAGGGCACGGCCGAGCTCGGCCCCGTCGTACATGGCGAGGTTGGCGCCCTCCCCGGACGGGGGCATCAGGTGGGCGGCGTCGCCCAGCAGCGTCACCCCGGGCACGCGGTCCCAGCGGTGCGCGGCCGGCAGGGTATGCACCGCCCGCAGTACCGGCGGGGTCTCGCCGTCGGCGATCAGCGCCGTCAGCTCCGGCGCCCAGCCGTCGAACTCCCCCGCGATCCGGGCCGCGGCCCCCGGGCCGGCGAAGTCGATGGCCGCCAGCCACTCGGCCGGCTTGCGCAGTGCCACGTAGGTGTGCAGCACGCCGCCCGGCTCCCGGTGGGCCTGGATGCCCTGGCCCGGTGCGAGCGCGGCCATGCCACCGCCGCCGACGGCCCGTGCGCTGGCCGGGTGGCGGGCGTCCGCCTGGTACAGGTAGGTCTCGATGAACGACGTGCCGACGTACTCGGGCTCGGCCGCCGAGAGCAGCGGCCGCACCCGCGACCACGCGCCGTCCGCGCCGACCAGCAGGCCGGCCGTCACCGCGGTCCCGTCGGCGAACGTCACCTGGTACCGCCCGCCGCCCAGCGGGCGGGCCCCGGCGGCCTTCTTCCCCCAGCTCACCGTCCCCGGCGGAAGCGACTCGAGCAGGATGCGGCGCAGCTCGCCGCGGGGCACCTCAGGGCGACCTCCGGTCCCGTCGTCGGGCTCCTCAAGGAGTACCGCCCCGGTCTTATCGAGGACCCGCATCTCCTGGCCGCCCTGGTGGACGAGGCCGCGGAATTCCTCGAACAGGCCCGCCGCGCGCAGGGCGGGCTGCCCGTTGTGCTGGTGGATGTCGAGCATGCCGCCCTGAGCCCGGGCGGCGGGCGACGCGTCGCCCTCGTAAACCGACACCGGGACACCGTGGACGTGCAGCACCCGGGCAAGGGTGAGCCCGCCGAGCCCTGCTCCGATGATCGTGACCGGGGTGGTCATGACGCCTCTCCTCCCGCCGCGCGGCCGATGAACCCGATGGAACGTCGTTCCATTGATCATCATGGAACACCGTTCCACGGATTGTCAAGCTGGAACGTCATTCCAGCGACATCTTGATGGAATGACGTTCCATATGTCAGGATGGGCGGGTGGCAATTAGCACGCGACGCCCGGCCCGGCGGGAGGAGCCGCTGTCCCGGGAGCAGATCGTCCGCGCGGCGGTCTATCTGCTCGACGACGTGGGCGAGGGCGGGCTCACCTTCCGCGCCCTGGCCGGGCTGCTGGCAACCGGGCCGGGGGCCATCTACTGGCACGTGTCCGGCAAGGGCGAGCTGCTCGCCGCCGCGGCCGAGGCGGTGATCGGCGACGCGGTCTCACCCGGCGACGGCGACGGCGCCGGGCCGGAGGAAGCGGTCCGCAGCCTGGCGCTGGGCGTGTTCGACGCGATCGAGGCCCACCCCTGGCTGGGGACGCAGCTCGCCGTCAACCCGGGGCGCTCCCCCATGCTGCGGCTCTTCGAGACCATCGGGCGGCAGGTGCGGGCGCTCGGGGTACCGCCCAGGGCCGAGTTCACCGCCGCCTCCACCCTGCTGCACTACATCCTCGGGGTGGCCGGGCAGAACGCCGCCAACGGCCGCGCGGTCGGGCCGGGCGTGGGCCGGACCGAGTTCATCAGCGCCGCGGCCGCCACCTGGGCCGGCCTCGACCCGGAGCAGTACCCGTTCCTGCGGGGCGTCGCGGACCGGCTGCGCGAGCACGACGACCGCGAGGAGTTCCTGTCCGGCCTTGACCTGGTGCTGGCCGGGATCAGGGCGCGGCTTGCCCCGCCTGCGTGAGCCGGCCGCGGGTCAGCTCACCTCGACGATCCGCGCCTCGACCAGGGTGCCGTCGGCGACGTGGAGCAGGCCGAGGGTGCCGTGCGGCTGGCGGCGCCGGTCGGTCGGCGACCCCGGGTTGAAGATCCGCAGGTTACGGTCCGCGTCGGCGGCCTCCAGCGGGATGTGCGAGTGGCCGAACAGCACCAGCCGGGCGGCCGGGAACCTGGCCCGCAGCCGGGCCAGCCGCCCGGCCGCGGGGCCGCTGTCGTGGATCATCGCGACCGGCAGCCCGTCCAGCGTGAGCGCGGCCGTCTCGGCTGCGCCCCAGGCGGCCACGTCGGGCCCGTCGTTGTTGCCGAGAACCGCCGTCACCGGCGCGTACTGCGCCAGCTCGTCCAGTACGGCGGCGGTGCACACGTCGCCCGCGTGCAGGATCAGGTCGGCGCCGCGCAGCCGGGACGCGACCGCGGGCGGGCAGGACTTCCACCGCCGGGGCGCGTGCGTGTCGGACAGGACGACGATGCGCACGGGTCAGCGGCCTCCCCGAGGACGGTAAGCGGATGTCATCACCGGGTCGCGGCCAGCCCTGCCCGCAGCGCCGCGCGGACATCCGGCCACTCGGCGGCGATGATGGAGTAGTAGGCGGAGTCGCGGACCGAGCCGTCAACCGCCCGCGTGTGCGCGCGCCTGATGCCTTCCAGCTGGCCGCCGATGCGCTCGATGGCCCGGCGGGAGCGCGCGTTGCGCGCGTCCGTCTTCAGCGTCACCCGCAGCACTCCCCAGGTGTCGAAGGCATGACTGAGCAGCAGCAGCTTGGCCTCCCGGTTGCAGCCGGTGCGCTGGGCCGACGGCGCCAGCCAGGTGCTGCCGATCTCCGCCACCGTGGGGATCTGGTCCGGGCGGGCCGTGCCGCGGCCGGCCGGCCAGGCGGGCGGCCAGGTCCAGTAGTCGAGGTCAAGGAACCGGGTGCTGCCCACCACCACGTCGCTGGCCAGGTCACGCACGGCGAACGGGAGCGCCGCGCCCGCGGCCTGGTCCGCCAGGGCCTCCTGGACGTACTGCGCCATCGCCGCGCGGTCGGCGGGCACCTTGGTGAACTGGTAGCTGTCACGGGACTCGGTGGCCGCGCGGACAAGGGCATCGACGTGCTCGGCGGTCAGCGGCTCGAGCCGGACCCGGGAGCCGGACAGCGTCACGGTTGGGGGCATGGAAGCACGCTACCCGGGGGGCCGCGGGTGCGGACACCGGCCCCAGCCTCGCCTGTTGTGGCAACCAGTGGCCCAGGGCCAACGCCATTAAGTTAGGCCCGCACACTGCACGGGGCAAGCACAACCACCGCCTCTCTGGTCACGTAGCTGCAGGCCAATGGATTAGTGTGGAAACTATTTGGTGTCATGACACCAAATAGTTTCCACCCTTCGAAAAAGTTCCGTAATAATATCGCTACTTGGGGGAATCTGGCTGTGCGCTCACTTCGCGGGGCGGGCGGGTGTCAGGTGCGGAGGACGGCGACGACCAGGACGGCGGCGGCGAGGGCGAGGAACAGCAGGTAGGCGCCGAGGGCGCGGCCGCGGTCACCGTGCTGGAGCTGGCGGTACAGCACCCAGCCGAACACGGCCGCCGCGGCGGCGGCGCCGGCCATGGCGGCGGGCGGCCACCAGAGGCCCGCGATGACCGCCGCGCTGCCGGCCAGGTGCACCGCGCCGAGCAGCGGCGGCACCCAGCGGCGGCGGCCGTCGAGCACGCCGAGCCGGGTGAGCTGGTCGAGCCGGGTCAGCCCGACCCGGGCACGGGCCAGCCCGACCACGGCCGACGGCAGCGTCTCGAGCAGCAGCGCCACGGTGAGCACCACGGACAGCGCGAACATGAGCGTTTCTCACCCGTCCCGGTCGGATCCAGCTCAGGTTAGCGAGGCGCTCCCGGCTCGGCGGGACCGGGCACGGCCGCGGTGACGGCGAGCCCGGGCCCGGTGTGCGGGGCGGTCTTGGCCCAGTCCGCCCAGCCGCCGAGCGCCTGCGCCACCCGGGCCCCCGCCTCGGCGGCGGTTCGCAGCGACTCCGTCTGCGGGCTGTGGCCGAAGTCGCCGCGGTCCTTGGCCGCGCCCAGCTCGCGGTACAGCTCTGCCAGGCCGTGGAAGTACGCGGCCTCCCGGTCTAGGTGGTCGGCCAGCTCCTGCGGGGTCATCAGCCAGAAGAACACCGAGCGGAGCACCGATTCCAGCCGGATGGTGTGGTCGACCGAGCCAGACGCGAGCCAGCGGCGGGCCTCGGCCAGGCCCGCCGGGGTGACCCGGTAGGTAGTGCGGCCACGGGGTCCCTCCGACTCGACCTCAATGAGGCCGTCTTGCCTGAGCTTGCGCAGCTCGCCGTAGATCTGCGGGTGGCCGGCTGGCCAGACGTTGCCCAGGACCTCTTCGAACCGCTTGCTCAGGTCCCAGCCCGAGGCGGGGTGCTCGGCCAGCAGTCCGATCAGTGCGTGCCTCAGCGACATTTCCGCTCCGTAGATATGTACAATACGACATGTTCTCATTGACATGTTGGCATCAACATGTCAGGATTCCACCTGTTGAGGCTAACAGGACTGGACAGACACAGAGGAGTGGCGATGCCCGTGGATCGCAGCAGTGGCGTATTCATCACCGGCGCGGCGGCGGGCATCGGGGCCGCCACGGTGCGGCGGCTCGCGGCGGACGGTTACACCGTGTACGCGGGCATCCACCGGGATACCGGGTCGCTGGACGGGTTGCCCGGCGTCCGGCCGGTGCGCATCGACGTGACCGACCCGGACAGCGTGGCCGCGGCGGCCGGGCAGGTGGCCGCGGCGGCCGGCCGGGCGGGCCTGCACGCCCTGGTCAACAACGCCGGGATCGTCGTCCAGGGAGCGCTCGAGCTGACCCCGCCCGCCGACCTGGAACGCCAGCTCGCGGTCAACGCCCTCGGGCCCGCCTACGTGACCAGGGAGTTCCTGCCGCTGCTGCGGGCGGGCCACGGCCGGGTGATCAACATCAGCGCGCCCACCGCCCGGGTGCACTTCCCGTTCCTGTCCATGCTGTCGGCCAGCAAGGCGGCGCTGTCCGCGCTGTCGGACGCGCTGCGGCTGGAACTGGCGCCCTGGGGCATCGCGGTCGCCGTGGTCGAGCCGGGCGCGACCGACACGCGGATCTTCGCCAAGGCGGCCGCGGGCGAGGAGAAGGCCCTCGGCCAGGCCGATCCCGGCCAGCTGGCCCTCTACCAGGCCCAGCTAGCCGCGGTGGCGGCGGCCCAGGGGCGGCAGCGGACCGCCGCGGCCGAGTCCGTCGCCCGGGTCATCGCCGCGGCCGTCGCCGCCCGCGCACCGAGGCGCCGCTACACCGCCGGAATGGACGCCCGGCTGGCCGGGGTACTCGCGGCGCTGCCCGCGGGCCTGCGGGACCGGGCCATCAGGCTGGTCCTCGGGCTCCCGGGCAGCGCGGCCAAGGGCAGCACGGCTTAGGGCAGCACAGCTTAGGGCAGCACGGCTTAGGGCAGCACGGCGGCCAGGTCGAGCCGGGCGAGCCGGGCGGGATCGGCCAGGATGTCGATCTCGGTGATCCGGCCGCCGCGCACGGCGATGGCGAGCAGCGCGGCCGGCCGGCCGCCGGGGGCGACCAGGAAACCAGGCTCGCCGTTGATGAGCACCAGCCGGGCGACCCGGCCCAGCGTCGCGAACCGCTGGGTCTGCGCGACCACGGCGGGCGCGCCGCGCAGCAGCGCGGGCGGGCCGAGCGGGCTGGCGCCCGCGTCAGCGCGCAGCACCACGTCCGGGTCGAGCAGCGCCAGCAGCGTGTCGAAGTCACCCTCTTGCGCGGCCGCCTGGAACGCGGTGACCACCGCGCGCTGCCTGGCCCGGTCGGCGGCGGACGCCGGGCCGCCGGCCACCGCGCCGGCAGAAACAGAGCCGTCCGGGACGGGGCCGTCCGGGGCCGTCCCGGACGGCCAGCCCGCCCCGCGCAGCCGCTGCCTGGCCCGGCTGGCCAACTGCTTGGCGGCACCGGGTGAGCGGTCAAGGGCACGGCCGATGTCGTCGAACGGCACCGCGAACACGTCATGCAGCACGAACGCCAGCCGCTCAGCCGGCGGCAGCGTGTCCAGCACCACCAGCAGCGCGATGCCGACCGAGTCGGCCAGCAGCGCGTGCTCCTGCGGGTCGTCGTCGAGCGGGGTGACGATCGGGTCGGGCACGTGCACGTCAAGCGGGTCCTCGCGGCGGGCCGCCCGGGACCGCAGCAGGTCAAGGCAGACCCGGGAGACGACCGTGGTCAGCCACGCCCGCAGGTCGCGCACGTCCGCGGTGTCGGCCCGGGCCAGCCGCAGCCAGGCCTCCTGCACCGCGTCGTCCGCCTCGGCCAGCGAGCCCAGCATGCGGTAGGCCACCGACCGCAGGTGCAGGCGGTGCTCGGCGAAGCTCGCTGCCAGCCAGTCGGTGCCGCCAGCGTCCTGGTCGCCGGAACCGGTGTCGTTCACTGTCACCTTTCGCCGTTCCCTTCCGTCATACCACTGACGAACGAGACGCGGCCGAGGTGACACCGGCCGCGACGGAAGGGACCACCTGATGACCGAACTGCCTGCCGAGCCGGCACCGCATTCCCAGCCGGCACCGCATTCCCAGCCAGCACCGCGGGCGCAGACCCTGGGCGCCCAGAAACTGGCCAACCGGCTGGTGCTCGGGCTGCTGAGGACGCCGCTGCTGTCCCGGGCGATCGGCCGGCGGCTGGTGACGCTGTACGTGACCGGCCGCAAGTCCGGCCGGCGCTACGTCATCCCCGTCGCCTACAGCCGGCAGGACGGTGACCTGCTGATCGGCACGCCGTTCGGCTGGGGGCGCAACCTGCGCAGCGGCGAGCCGGTGACGATCCGGCTGCGCGGGCGGCTGCGCCAGGCCGACGTGCAGGCGTACCGCGACGAGCCCGAGGTCACCCGCGCCTACGCGGTCATGTCCGGCGACAACCGCAACTTCGCGCGGTTCAACCGGATCACCATCGGCCCGGGCGGCCAGCCTGACCCGGGTGACCTGCACGCGGCGTGGGCGGCGGGGGCGCGCGCCTTCCGGCTCACCCCGCGCTGAGGCGGGCGGCGGGCCGGCCGGGGTCAGCCGCACCCGTTCGGGATAATCCGGAGGGGTAAGCGGCGCGGGCGGGCGGCGAGACGGGCTGGGCGGCTGGGTTAGCCGAGGAGCTTGACCGGCACCCGCTCGCGGAGGGCCGCCAGGCTGGTCCCGTAGGTGGCGAGCACGTGCACGCCGTCGGGCTGGAGGTCGAAGACGGCGTAATCGGTGTAGACCCGGCTGACGCAGGCCAGCCCGGTCAGCGGGTAGCTGCAGGCCTCGACCAGCTTCGATTCCCCCTGCCGGGTGAACAGGGTCATCATCACGTAGACGTCCTTGGCCCCGATCGCCAGGTCCATCGCGCCGCCCACGGCCGGGATGTCGCCCGGCTGGCCGGTGTGCCAGTTGGCCAGGTCGCCGCCGGCCGACACCTGGAAGGCACCGAGCACGCAGATGTCGAGGTGACCGCCGCGCATCATCGCGAACGAGTCGGCGTGGTGGAAGTAGGCCGCGCCGGGCAGCTCGGTCACCGGCACCTTGCTCGCGTTGGTGAGGTCCGGGTCGACGGCGTCGCCGGCCGCGGTGGGACCCATGCCGAGCATCCCGTTCTCGGTGTGCAGGATGACGGCCTGGTTCCCGTCGGCGTCGGCCGGCAGGTAGTCAGCGATCTTGGTGGGCTGGCCGATGCCGAGGTTGACGTAGGAGCCGGGCGGGATGTCGCGGGCGATCACCGCGGCCAGCTCGGCGGTGGACAGCGGGCCCCGGTCGGCGTGCTCGGTAGTCATGCTCAGCGGGCTCCCCGCACGGTGTAGCGGCGGGCCTCGACCGGCACGATCCGGTCGACGTAGATCGAGGGGGTCACTACCGCCTCCGGGTCCAGCGTGCCGGGCGGCACCACCTCGGCCACCTGGGCGACGGTGACGATCGCGGCGGTCGCCATGACCGGGCCGAAGTTGCGCGCGGTCTTCCGGTAGACCAGGTTGCCGAGGGTGTCGGCGCGGTGGGCGGAGATGAACGCGTAGTCGCCCTTGATCGGGTACTCGAGCACGTAGCGGCGCCCGTCGATCTCGCGGGTCTCCTTGCCCTCGGCCAGCGGCGTGCCGACCGCGGTGGGGCAGTAGAAGGCGCCGATGCCCGCCCCGGCCGCCCGCATCCGCTCGGCCAGGTTGCCCTGCGGCACTACCTCGAGCTCGATCTCGCCCGCCCGGTACAGGCGGTCGAACACCCAGGAGTCGACCTGCCGGGGGAAGGAGCACATCACCTTCCGCACCTGACCCGCCTGGAGCAGCGCGGCCAGCCCGACGTCGCCGTTGCCCGCGTTGTTGGACACGATCGTCAGGTCCCTGGCGCCCTGCCGGATCAGCGCGTCGATCAGCTCGAACGGCATCCCGGAGAAACCGAAGCCGCCGACCAGGATGACCGAGCCGTCTTCGATCCCGGCCACCGCTTCGTCTGTCGTCTGGAGTACCTGGGCGCGGCTCACGGCGTGCTGTCCCTCCTGCGCTCTCGCTCGGCTGCTGCCTTCAGCTTCGCATACCGGCGGCAGGCGTCACAGGGAGCCGGTGAGCGCCTGCAGGCCGAGGCTGGCGGCGGCGACGGTGACCCAGAGCAGCGCGCCGAGCAGCAGCGGCCTGGCTCCGGCCCGGCGCAGCGCGGCCACGTCGGTCGACAGGCCGATCGCGGACAAGGCGACCGCGACCAGGAACACCGACAGGTGCTGCAGCGGGCCATGCGCGGAGGCCGGGATCAGGCCGGCCGAGTTGACCCCGGCGACGGCCACGAAGCCGATCAGGAACCACGGGACCAGCTTGACCGGGTTGACCTTCTTGACCTGGCTGGCCTGGCTGGCCTGGCTGGCCGTGGTGCTGGCGGGGCCGCGCTGGCGGCGCGCGGTCAGCGCGGACAGGCCGAGGCAGACCGGGATGATCATCAGCGTGCGGACCAGCTTCACCACTACCGCGTGGCTGGTGGCGGCGGCGCCGTAGCTGGTCGCGGTGGCCACCACGGACGAGGTGTCGTTCACGGCGGTGCCCGCGAACAGCCCGAACGACTGCTGGCCGAGGCCGAGCGCGTGGCCCAGCAGCGGGAAGGCGAGTACCGCGGCGATGTTGAACAGGAAGATGGTGGAGATCGCGTAGGCCACGTCGGCCGAGGCGGCCTCGATGACCGGGGAGGCGGCCGCGATCGCCGAGCCGCCGCAGATTCCGGTGCCCACCCCGATCAGCGTGCGCAGGTCACGGGGCACGCCGAGCAGCCGCCCGTACAGCCAGGCGGCGCCCAGGCAGACGGCCAGGGTGCCGAGCATGACCGGCAGCGAGGACACCCCCACCCGGGCCGCCTCGCCCAGCGAGAGCTGCGCGCCGAGCAGCACCACCGAGCACTGCAGGACGAACGTGCTGGCCCAGCGCAGGCCGGGGGCAAGGCGCGCGCCCGGCTTGACCACGAGCGCGATCGCCGCGCCGATGACGGCGCCGGGCACGGCGCTGCCGACCAGCGGCACGAACTGCCCGGCGACGGTGGCGGCCGCCGCGACCGCGAGGGCGAGGGCGAGCCCGGGGGCGGAGGCGGGGACGAGGGGGGCGGAGGAGGCGGGGACGAGGGGGGCGGAGGAGGCGGGGACGAGGGGGGCGGAGGAGGCGGGGACGAGGGGGGCGGACGCGGCGGGCGGCGCCGGACGCTGGCGGACGTGGTGGCGGGGCAGATGCAACGGGGCAGCCATAGCCATTTCAGCTTCGCCAATCTGCTGACCTGCGGGAAGAAGTCCGCCCCTGTAGGGCTACAGGTTACGGTTGTAACTGCCAGGTGACCGGAGCGGCGCGGGAGGGGCACGATGAGCGAGTCGGCGCATGACCTCGGTGCGCTGCGAGCGCTGCGCGAGGTGGGCAGGAAAGGGTCGATCGCCGCCGCGGCGGCGGTGCTCGGCGTCTCGCAGCAGGCACTGTCGGCCCGGATGCGGACCCTGGAGCGGTCGGCCGGCCTCACCCTGCTGACCCGCACGCCGGCCGGGTCGCAGCTGACCGCGCAGGGCCGGCTGTTCGTCGGCTGGGCCGAGGACGTGCTCGACGCGGCCGACCGGCTCGAGGCGGGGCTCCGGTCGATCCGGTCGGTCGCGTCCCGCCGGCTGACGATCGCCGCCAGCCAGACGATCGCCGAGCACCTGGTGCCGCACTGGCTGGTGGAGCTGCGCCGGGCCGAGCAGGCGGCGGGTGCGGGTGGAGGCGGGGACGAGGTCGGGGGAAGAGGCGGGGACGAGGTCGGGGGAAGGGGCGGGGACGAGGTCGGGGGAAGAGGCGGGGACGAGGTCGGGGGAAGGGTCGGCGAGGCTCAGCCGACCACGGTCGAGCTGACCGTCGCCAACTCGGCGGTGGTGATCGAGCTGGTCCGCGACGGCAAGGCCGGGCTCGGCTTCATCGAGACCCCGCACCTGCCGTCCGACCTGGTGACCGCGTACCTGCGGGACGACGAGATGCTGGTGGTGACCGCCCCCGGGCACCCCTGGGCCCGCCGCCGCGGGCCGCTGCCGCTGGCCGAGCTGGCCGCCGCCCCGCTGGTCATGCGCGAGTCCGGCAGCGGGACGCGGGACACCCTGACCGACTACCTGGCCGCCCGGCAGCCGCCGCTGGCCGCGCGGGTGGCGATGGAGCTCGGCACCAGCGCGGCCGTCCGGTCGGCGATCGCGGCCGGGGTGGGCCCCGGGGTGCTCAGCCGGCTGACCGTGCGCGACGACCTGGTCCTCGGCCGGCTGGTGGCGGTGGAGGTGGACGGACCCCCGCTGACCCGGCGGCTGACCGCCGTGTGGCGGCCGGACCACGACCCGCTGGCGCCGGAGGCGCGGCGGCTGCTGACGGCGGCTAGCCCTCCGCAATCGGCTATTTCATAGTTATTAGTAAGATGATGGCGTGGTGGGTGAGGGGGAAGGTCAGATTGACCAGGCGGCGGGTCCGGCTGAGCTTACGCCCGCTCCCGACCGTGACCGCCCGGTGACCCGCACGCTGCTGCTGATCGCGCTGGTGACCGCGGTGATCGGCAGCCTCGGGGCCCCGCTTATCACCAGCGTCGCCACCACGCTGCACGTCTCCCTCGACGCCGCCCAGTGGACCCTGACGATCGCGCTGCTGGCCGGCGCCGTCGCCACCCCGGTCCTTGGCCGCCTGGGCACCGGCACCCGGCGCTACGCGGTCGTTCTCGGCACGCTTGGCGTCGTGACCGCGGGCAGCGTGCTGACCGTGCTCCCGCTTCCGCTGGCGGTCCTGCTCACCGGGCGGGCCGCCCAGGGCTGCGGGCTGGCGGTGACCCCGCTGATGATGGCCGCGGCCCGCGAGCACCTCAGCGTGCGGCGGGCACCGCAGACTATCGCGCTGATCTCGGTGGTCTCGGCGGGCGGGGTCGGGGTCGGCTACCCGCTCGCCGGGTACCTGACCGACCTGGCCGGGATGCGGGCCGCGTACGGCGCCGGGCTCGCGCTGACCGCGGCCGCGCTCGTGGTGGCGGCCCGTTCCTTCCCCCGCTCGGACCGGCCGCCCGCGGCTCGTCCCGACGCGGTCGCCAGCCTGCTGCTCAGCACCGGGCTGCTCGCGCTGCTGCTGGTCTTGGGCGAGATAAGCCTGTGGGAGCGGCACCGGCCGGCCGCGGTAGCGCTGGCGCTGCTGGCGGTGGCACTTCTGGCCGGCTGGATGGTCCGCGAGCGCACCCTGACCCGGCCGCTGATCGACCTGCGGCTGCTGCGGCACCGCGCCGTGGCCGGGGCGAACGCCGCCATGCTGGTGGCCGGGGCCGGCATCTACCTGCTGCTGACCTGCATCACCCGCTACGTCCAGACGCCCGCCGCGGCCGGCTACGGGTTCGGGCTTGACGCGTTCCGGGCCGGCCTGTTCCTGGTGCCCTTTTCCGTGTTCAGCTTCGTCGCCGGGCGCCTCAGCCTGCGCCTGCACCGGCGCCTGTCAGCCGCCGCGCTGCTGAACCTGTCCACCGTCGTGTCGATGGCCGCCCTGCTGGTGTTCGCCGTCGCCCCCGCCCGCCTGGCCGGCCCGCTGGTGGCGATGTCACTACTCGGGCTGGGGGTCGGCGGCTTCCTTTCCGCCATGCCCGCCGTCATCCTCCAGGTCACCCCCGAGCAGGAGACCGCCAGCGCCATGGGGGTCAACCAGGTGGTCCGCAGCACCGGCTTCTCCCTCGGCAGCACCGTCACCGGCCTGATCCTGGCTGCCTACACACCCGCCGGAGCGGCCTTCCCGGCCAGTCAGGGCTACCGCACCGCCGCCTGGATCGGCTGCGCCGTTACCGCGGCCGCCCTGGCCATCGGCCTCACGCTGATCCCGACCAGGGTCAGCCGCACCCGTTCCGTATAACCGGGAGCGGCGGACGGAAAGCGGCGGACGGACGGCGGGCACTGATGAACGTGAATACACAAGAGCGTGCACGAACTTTGTTGCCTAACGTCCGGCTTGGGGACACATCGGTAACAGTGGCGTCGAAAACGGCTTTTCGCTCGTACGCTAGCGGTCGGTAAATTCGTCGCACGGGGGGACGCGCGCCGCGGTGATTTTGCGATTTACGGTGCAAGACCTGGAATCCCGTCATGTCCGCGACGTCGAGGTGATCGCCTCGCCCGGGGACACGGTGGGCACGCTGCTCGGCTCGCTGCCGCTGGCGGTACACGGGCAGCAGTGCTTTGTCGGGTCCACCCCGCTGAGCCCGCAGGCGAAGCTGGCGGACACCCCGCTGCTGCCGGGCGCGGTGCTCAGCATCGGCGGCCGGGGGCCTGACTACCACCCGGTACGCGGCGCCGCGGCGGGCACACTGCACGTGACGGCCGGGCCCGACGCGCGGTTCGGCGTGGCGCTGCGGCCCGGGCGGCACGCCATCGGCCGCCAGGCCGGGTCCGCGCTCCGGCTGACGGACACCGAGGCCTCCCGCAACCACGCGCAGATCGAGGTCACCGCCGAGAGCCGGGCGACCGTCTGGGACGCCGGCTCCACCAACGGGACCTGGGTCAACGACCGGCGGGCAACGGCGGCCACCGTCCTGCACCTGGGCAGCCGGCTGGAGATCGGCGGGAACACGTTCACCTGGATGCCCGCCAGCCCGCGGGCACTGTGGGTCAGGCAGAGCGCGGACGGGCGGCTTGACTTCGACCGGGTCTTCGCGCCGTCGCCGGAGATCATGCCGCACGACGTGCCGGCCCCGCCGCCCGAGCAGGCCGCGCGCAACAACCTGGCCGCGACGGTGATGGGCTCGGTGGCCGGGGTCGGCATGGGCGTCGTCTTGTTCTTCACCACCCACCAGTGGCCGATGCTCCTGGTCAGCGGGCTCAGCGTGGGCGCGCCGTTCGCGATGCAGGCAGTAGACGGCCAGCAGCGGCGCAAGGCCAGGCGCGCGGTCGGCGCGCAGCGCGACCAGACCGTCCGCCGGGTCGAGCAGCTCGCCAGCGAGGAAGAGGCCGCGCGGCGGCTGCTCGACCCCGGGCCGCCGGCCATCGCCGCGATGGCCACCGGGGCCCGCAAGGACCTGTGGCCGCGCGACGCGCGGTCACCGAACGGGCTGGTGCTGCGGGTCGGCGTGGCCGACCGGGCGCCGTCGTCGGTGCGGCTCAGCGGCCCGGCCTGGGACGGCTTCCAGATGCCGGTCATGCACGGCGTCCCGGTCAGCCTCGACCTGCGGGAAACCGGCGTCCTCGGGGTGATCGGCGGGGGCGCCGCCCGGCCGCTGCTGCACTGGCTGGTCATCCAGCTCGCCACCCTCCGCTCGCCCGAGGACCTGCGGCTGGTGCTGCTCACGGCCGGGGCCGACGACGACATCCGCTGGGCCCGCTGGCTGCCCCACCTGGAGCCGTTCGGCCCGGTCGCGGCGGTGTCCTCGGTCGGCAACAGCCCCGCCAGCCGGGCCGCCAGGATCCAGGAGCTGCGGCAGCTCATCGGTGACCGGCTGACCGCGGGCAGCGGCGGGGCCCGGCGGCCGGCCGGGCCCGAGGTGGTGGTGATCCTCGACGGCGCCGTCAGCATGCGGGAGCTGCCCGGCATCCAGGACATCCTGCGCTTCGGCCCGGAGGCCGGCGTCTACGTGCTGTGCGCCGACACCGAGGCGATCAGCGAGTGCCGGGGCGTGCTCGAGGTGACCGACCGCGGCGTCACGCTGCGCCGCAGCCAGCACAGCCAGCCGGAGCGGGTAACCCCCGACGGCATCGACGAGCCGCTGGCGGAGCAGCTCGCGCGGTCGCTGGCGCCGCTGCGTGACCGCAGCGCCGCCGCCGACACCCAGGCCGCCATCCCCTATCCGGTGCGGCTGCTGGACCTGCTCGGCGTCGGGGTGCCGTCCGCGGGCGACATCCTCCGGCTGTGGCGCGAGAAACGGCCAGGGCCGCAGACCCGGGTGGTGCTCGGGGCCGACGCGACCGGGCCGGTCACGGTGGACCTGGCCGGGCAGGGACCGCACACCATGCTCGGCGGCGCCACCGGGGCCGGCAAGAGCATCCTGCTGCAGACCCTGGTCACCGCGCTGCTGCTGGCCAACCGGCCGGACGAGCTCAACCTGGTGCTGGTCGACTTCAAGGGCGGCAGCGCGTTCCTCCCGTTCGAGCACTGCCCGCACGTCACCGCCCTCATCCGGTCGACCGGGGAGACCGCCGCTGACCGCTTCGACAAGGCCGACGCGGACCGCGTGCTGGCCTCGGTACGGACCGAGGTCGCCCGGCGCGAGGCTATCCTGTCCCGCTACGGCGGGGAGATCGACCGCTACTGGCAGGCCCGCGAGCAGCAGTCCGGCCTGCCGCCGCTGCCGCGGCTGGTGATGATCTTCGACGAGTTCGCCCGGGCACTGGAGAGCTCACCGGACTTCCTCAAGGAGCTGGTGAACGTCGCCGCCAAGGGCCGCTCGATCGGCATGCACCTGGTGCTGGCCACCCAGTCGCTGCAGGGCAAGCTGTCGCCGGAGCTGAAAAACAACATCACGCTGCGGATCAGCCTGCGGCAGAACGAGCCGGCCGACAGCACCGAGGTGCTCGGCGCGCCCGACGCGGCCGAGATCCCCGGCACGCTGCGCGGCCGCGGCATGATCCTGGCGATGGCGGACGAGAACCGCAAGCCGCGCACGTTCCAGTCCGGTTACCTGGGCGACCCGCCGCCGGCCGGCGGCGTCAGCCAGCTCGTCGCCCGCCCGGTCGACTGGGCCGACCTGGGCGAGGAACGCCCGGTGCGCGCGCAGTCGCGCCGCGGCGAGGCGACCGACCAGGAACTGGTCATCAGCGCGATCGAGCAGGCGTCCGGGCAGACCGACGCCGCCCCGCCGTTCCGCCCGCTGCTGCCGCCGCTGCCCGCCCGCGTCCCGCTGGACCGGCTGACCAACCTGGTGACCCATTCCACGCCGGACAGCGGGGTGCCGTTCGGCCTGGCCGACGTGCCCGACGAGCAGGCACAGCCCGCCTGCTACCTCGACCTGGGCGGCACCGAGCGGCTGATGGTGGCGGGCGGCCCGCAGTCCGGCCGCACGACGTTCGCCCGCGCCCTGATCACCAGCCTGGCCACCCGGTTCCGCCCCGACCAGGTCCATCTCTACGCGGTGGAGCACCAGCCGGCCGGGCTGGCCGAGTACGCGGACCTGCCGCACTGCGGCGGGGTCTTCTCCCCGGCCGAGCCCGACCGCATCCGGCGGCTGGTCGGCTGGCTGACGGCCGAGGCGCAGCGCCGCGCCGCGACCCGCTTCGCGCCCGGCGGCCGCGACAACCCGGTGATCGTGGTGGTGGTCGACGGCTGGGAGCAGTTCGAGAACCGGGCCGACCCGGGCCTGGCCGATGTCAGCCTCGGTCCGGCGCTGCGCGACGTGATGGCCATCGGCTCGCCCCTCGGCCTGCACATCGTGCCGGTCGGCGGGCAGTCCCTGCTCACCGGGAAGATCCCGGACCTGTGCAGCCAGCGGCTGCTGCTGTCGTTCCCGAACGAGGACACCCGGCGCATCCACCTGCGCAGCGGCATGGCAATCCCGCCGCCGCTGCCCGGCCGGGCAGTCGAGGCCGGCACCGGACGGCACGTCCAGGTGTGCCAGCCAACGGCCAGCACGGCCGAGCTGACCGCCCGGGTGACCGCCGAGCACCCGGCGGCCAGCCTCGACGCTTCGCGGCTGCCCCGGGACTTCCCGTCCCTGCCCGCCCGGATCCGCGCCGACGAGCTGGTGCTGCCGAAGGCGCTGCCCGGCCCGGCCTGGATACCGATCGGCGTCGGGGGCCCGGAAGTGGACACGGTCGGCATCGACCTGTTCGAGGCCGGCCCGCACCTGATGCTGATCTCCGGCCCGCCCGAGTCAGGCCGGACCACCGCCATCGCCACCCTGGCCCGCCTGCTGGCCTGGAACGGCGTCGACGTGCTGGCGGTCGCGCCGCCCCAGTCGCCGCTGGCCCGGCTGCTGAGCGGCGACGACGGGATCAGGGTGCTCACCGGGGCCGGCATCGAGGACTCGGCCCTGCGCGAGGCGGTCGAGCCGTTCGGCGACGGCCGCTACGCGGTGCTGCTCGACGACGCGGACCGCATCTCGGTCCAGGCGACCAAGAAGGGCATCAGCGACCTGCCGACCCTGCTCGACGAGATCGCCGCGCCGGCCCAGCTCGGCCGCCGGGCGCTGATCGTCGCGGGCAACGCCACCGCGCTGGTGTCGGCCGGGCGCCGGTCGCTGACCAAGGTCACCCACGAGATCCTGCTGTCCGGCAACCGGCTGCTGCTCACCCCGGGCAAGCGGGCCGACGCCCGCGAGCTGAAGGTGTCGCTGGAGCAGGACCAGTACTTCAGCCACCCGGCCGGGCGGGGGTACCTGGCGACGTCGAGCGGGGCGCAGGTGCTGGTGCAGCTGGCGCAGGCGGATTAAGGGCGGAAGGCGTTATCGCGTGGATTCTGCTGCGGTACAACGGTAGTGCCAGATCAAGAAGAAGCTGCCTCGCAGAAGAGTAGCTTGGCTGGACATCCTACAGCTGCGCCCGCTTGGCCCAGGTGGCGAGGTTGGCGCGGGCAGTCAGGATCATGGGGTGCTCGGCCCGAAGACCCCCCGGTTTCCATGTTTTACTGCACCCTTCCTGCCCTCCCCGGAAAGCAGCCGGCTCCCGTCACCGACGTGACGAGAGCTAGGTTCTGCTTCGTCGTTGACGAGCTGGCGCTGTACCGGTGCGTGGGCAGCTCGGAGGTGATGACGGCGCAGCGGCTGAAGTTGCGCGAGGTTGCCGCGATGCCGCTGGTCACGCTGCAGGTGCCGCCGGCCGGCGCACACATCCCCAGCGGGTTCATTGTGGCCGACGACGCAGCCGCCTACGCCGAGCACGCTCGCATGGTTGGAACTCTGGGCCGGTCAGGGGCGGCCCAGAGTTCCAACCACAGCGCCCGGCTCAGCCCTGTCGGCAGATAGGGGCCGGTGATCGCGCTGGTGGTCGTGCCGCCCGACCACTCCTGTTGCAATGTGCGGCAGTCGCGTTAAGCGCTCCGGTCCGAGCCGGGCAACGATGAGCTAGGGGCTGGGCGCCTCAGGGTGTGCCGAGAAAGACGCTGACCGCCTTCGGCCTGCCCGCCGTGCTGACCGGGTCGCGCAGCGACTCGGTCAGGTCGCCCAGGATCGTGGCCGCGATCGCGTAGTCCTTCGGGTTGGCCGCCTGGAACTGCCACGCGTCGGGCCAGGTGATCAGCACCGTGTCCGGGTCGAGCAGCCGGATGCCCTCCCACAGGGAATCGGCGAGGGCGTCCCAGCTGCGGTTCCTCTGCAGCGGCGGGTCGAGCGGGAGGACGGCCCGCACCGCGTCGAAGAACGCTTCGCCCTCGGCCCGGTCGCCGGTTGACAGCTCGAAGACGGGCAGGCCGACCTGGCTGGCCGCCGCCACCGCGTCGGCGATCTGAGCCGGACTGGACAGCGTGATCCCCGACGGCAGCGCCACGAAGCTCACCGTATCCGAACGAAGGCGGGGTAGCCGCTTTCGCCGTAGTGGGTCGAGGTGTAGAAGGTCGCCCCGGTCTGGGTGTTCCGCACGATGCGCAGCGGCCCCGCGCCGCTGCTCCCTGGCGCCGCCGCCACCCGGTACTCAAGGTAGGGCGAGCTGGCGCCCTGTGGCCCCGGCAGCAGCTTGCCCTGACCGGACGGGCCGTCCCAGTTCTTGTAGGGTTTGGCCCATTTCACCGAGGTCGGCCCGGTCGGCACGGTTCCGCTGTCGATGTGCGCCAGCGTGTCGTTGACCGCTGCCTCCTCGTGCGGGGGCAGGTCGCCGGTCACCCACGGGACGGCCGGCTCCTGCTTGACCGAGGTCTCGGCCCCCTCGCAGCTCGTCAGGCCGAGCGGGTCGGTCAGCAGCTGCGGGTTGGCGACGTAGGCGTGCGGGTTGGGGGCCGGAGCCAGGCCGAGCGGGTCGGGGGTGAGGTAGGCGCCGCTGACCGGGTCGTAGTAGCGCTGCTGGTTGTAGTAGAGGCCGGTCTCGTCGTCCTCGTACTGGCCGGGGAAGCGGAGCGGGGTGCGGGCGCCGCCGGACGCCCAGGCGGTACCGCCCCAGAGGGTCTGCACCCGGTAACCGGCCAGGGTGCCGTCGGGGGCGGCCAGCTCGGCCGGGGTGCCGACCAGGTCGGTGACGATCGCGTAGAAGCGCTGGTCGATCTGGTCCTGGGGGGTGTGCTCGGCCTGGGTGAGCGGGGTGAACGTGCCGGGCAGGTAGGTCCAGCTGACGACGCCGGACGCGGACGCCCCGGGGCCGGGCTCCCCAGTGGCGGCCTGCTCGGCCAGGACGGGGCCGTCCCAGCTGAAGTCGGTCCGGCCGGTGACGGTGCCGTCGGCCGCGACCCGCTCCTTGGCGACGCGGCGGCCGAGCGGGTCGTAGCGGTAGTGCCAGCTGGCGCCGTCGGGGGTGGTCACCGAGGCCAGGCGGTCGTCCGCGTCCCAGGTGTAGTGCCAGGTGTCGGGCTTGCGGGAGATCCTGATCCGCTGGCGCTGCACCACCCGGCCCAGCCGGTCGTGGCGGTAGCGGACGTTGCCGGCCCGGGTGACCAGGCTGCCGGCGACCTCACGGCGGCCCTGGGAGTCGGCACCGAGCCAAGGAGCCGCCTCGAACGGCGCCGTCGGCCAGGACGCGGCGGCCAGGTTGCCGGCCTGGTCGTAGGCGTACCGCTCGGCCCAGTCCTGCCCGGTCACCGCGGTGACCCGGCCCGCCTGGTCAAGGCCGATGGTCCGGCTCCCCGACAATAGGTCGTCGATGCCGGTCAGCAGGCCGTCGGGCTGGTAACGGTAGGCACGCTGCTGCAGCGGCTGCCCGCCCGCGGCCGGTCCCTCCGGGCGGGGGCCCGCGCCTGCGGTCAGCAGCTGCCGGGTGAGGCGGCCGTGCTGGTCCCAGTCCTGCTGGAGGGTCGCGCCGCCGGGCAGCTCGCGCCGGGTTTCCCGGCCGGCCTGGTCGTAGCCGAAGCGGAGCTGGTGCCCGCCGGCCGTCAGCGCCGACGGCTGCCCGTCGGGGCCGTACTCCCAGCTGGCCTCGGCCCCGGACGGGGTGACCCGGCGGACCGGGCGGCCGGCCCGGTCGTAGGCGGTTTCCACGGTGTGCCCGTTGCACGTCTCGGCGGTCACCCGGCCGGCCGGGTCGTGCGCGTTG
>Ga0265338_10001196_pt1 | contig 42865 bp, 72 predicted proteins | sample 42126metaG_FD_193579 | JGI IMG/M metagenome (GOLD analysis project Ga0265338, IMG submission 193579) | Rhizosphere microbial communities from Carex aquatilis grown in University of Washington, Seatle, WA, United States - 4-21-26 metaG | ecosystem: Host-associated > Plants > Roots > Rhizosphere... | reverse complement strand
CGTAGTTGCGGAAATACGGATCTACTAGAAATGAATTGTACTCCCACAGCTTCACTTTTAATTGACCTTGTGCTGGATCATCTCCAGTGTAATCAAGGTATGGCTGCAAAAGAACCATTCCCGTGATAGCCGATTGCTCACAGGCACGAGAGAACTGCTCGTGAATACCTTCAGCATTAGCAACGTGCGCCATTAGTCGTGTATACTGGTCCGTCGTTTGAGTATCGGCCCCTTCGCAAGGAATATAATTAAAAGATTTGCGATGCTGCCTTTGATAGCCTGTGACCATATTTACAGGTTGTTGCAGCAAATTGAAGTAGAACTTGCCGTATTGGGAGACGTTCGCCGTACCGAAGTTTCGGTTAATAAAGTCCTGCGCCCCTGCGTAAAACAGAGTATCAATATTGGACTGGTTCCAGCGGCTTTGCTCTATCAAATTGTTACTCGCCTAACGGCGGGGTTAGTCATTTCTGCCAACCTCCGAACCTTTCGTTGTTCGGATCGGACTATCGCATCCCTTTCGGGCCTTCTCGTTTAGTCTCTCACGGTGCTTACAGCTTCCGCCCTGTCGCCATGCCTTTCGGTTTAGGCTTCCAAGTCAATTAGAGATGGTTTTATCAGCCCCTAGATCAAGGCTGAAACTTGGAATATAAATTGTCACCACGAATTCCAAATTAAGTGGCCCGACATTAAAGCCACTGTCTTACATTCCCTTGATTGGGCTCAAGTGCATTATTCCAAGGTGGGTAGTAAAAAGACGTATATACCTCCTAATTTCTTATATAATGGATGGTATATTATAAATTTTATTTACACAACCCCGCGCGATGCCTCCATTTCATGTAGCAGCTTTTGCAACAAAATCTGGCCCACCTCTTAAAAAAGGCCTGCTTACCACAATATCCGCAGGCAATAGCCGTCGCCTTTCTTTCTTTCCAAACCGCCCTGCCCTTTTCGCTAATTGCCCTTCTGCCCTCATCGCTCTTCAACCAATCGATAGGCCGAACCTTGTCGAGTTGAAGGCGTCTTTTTTCTAAATCAAAACGTCCTTCTTCCCAATGCTTTTTTAAATGGTCAGAGCGATTTAAAAGCTCAAGATTCTCTATTTCATTATTCCCTTTATCGCCATTTTTGTGATGAACATCCATACCATCGGGAGGCATACCATTATGACAGATCCAAACCCAGCGCTGGGCGTGGATGGGCATCCAGTTGACCCAATAGCCACTAGACTGAAGGTAGAATTTTTTACCGAAATAAACTTTTACTTCTTTTGACACAAACCCCCAGAATAATGAGGGTTATTATATATGAAACTAAGAATAATTAGAACTATTACTCTTGAGGCAAGAGTATCACTAAATATTTTATTTAGGCTAGATGTCCCATTGACTTCTTTATCCGAATCTGGCATCATTTTTGTTATTGTATTTAGAGCAAAATCTAAAATTGTTAAAAGAATGAAAAATAACCCAATGAGAATCCACATCGGGAACGTTGTGAGAAAAAAACGTCTACAACTGGAAGAATCCAAACCCTTTGGAGTTGTAGGGAAACCAGAATTCGTCGGCCTCGACCGTATTTTTCTTGAAGCGCTCGATTTGGATCAGATTTGCATTGACATATTCGGTTGTGTGGGATAAAACCAGCTGAAACATAGAGAAAGGGACTGAAAATGGGTAGACTCAAGATTAGTACTGGGCTTCATCGTTCCGGACTAGTCCATGAGCAGACGAATAGCCTCCCCTAACTTCTGGATGGCCATATTTTGCCCCCCTCTATCTCTTCCTCTACCTGCTCCGACCTGCCAAACTCCTTGCAATGCTCACTAATCCAGGCGGGACAGAAATATAGAACCTTTTCCTCACCCGATTCGGAAATCACCGGAACTAAGGCCCATCCAACCGGCCACTCGGTTATTTTTCCGCAGTGCGGGCATTTATAGGTCATCTGAATCCAAAGTCATTAGGATGCCTCCAATTAGGATCTAACTCATCGGGCCTGCCTAGAGTCCTTCCGCTTGTTTGATCGAATCTAGGAGGCTTGTGGGTGTTTACGGCATATCTGAGCGCATCAACCGCATGATCTTCGGCCTTTAAGGGCTCATCTTCGCCCTTCTCCAGGCATTTAGGATGCCAAACGTAGCTCTCAATCTCTCTAATTAAGTTCGTACACTCGGAACAGATGAACAGCTGGCCATCTTTCAACTTCGACGTCATAGAAATAATTCCGTTACCAACGTCGTTATCAGCATTAACAGGATGAATAGCCAATCGTTGGAGATCCACCCGGTAGGCGACGGCACTAGGATCAATATACACGTTCCTAACGCCATAAGGAGCCATAAACGCTTTGAGATCACTGGCAAACTCCGAGCTGCTCTTTTGGAATCCCTTCTTGCGATGATCCCAATAGTATTCTTTCTCGACCCACATCATGGCCTTTTCTTGGGCATATTTCCCAGTAGACACGCCAACAAGGAGAGCAGCAAAGGCGTTATTAGTTCCATAATCCACCCCAGCAATCCAGTAGTCCGCAGCCCGAGGCGCGCGACTGACCACATGTACAGAGCGATCAAAGAAATCAAAAATGGCTCCTTCAGCAAGCGTCCACTCTCCTAAGTAAAGTCGCTTGTAATATATCCCAGACAGGCTGTTTTTTACACGGGTTTTATAGCCTTCATCGACAAAAGGGTTGTCGTCTAGGTGAAAGTGCAGCTCGTAATAATCCGGATCGCCACCTCTTGCCTTATCAATCCAGTTCTTTAAAATGTGGGATGGATATGACGGGTTCATAGAGGCAAATAGCATGGAATGGGGATTCGATATACGAGTGCTTATCATCTCGATAATCATATTGGGATAGAGCGTCATCTCATCGCAGTAGACCAAGCTCATGGTCTTTCCTTGAATGGCTCCTACCGCTCCCGCGTCCCTGGCTCCAACCGTTGAGATCCGCTTAAGATTGCCCCTAGAATCAGTGAAGCATAGCTCCCTATCCCCTTTCATCCAATGGCATCTGCCTCTAAACAAAGCCAAAGGATCGGGAACTCCCTTGTCTTTAGGCTCTATGATGAGTCTTACAGCATTGTCGTAGATCGTAGAGGCCGTGTGTCCTATCATCCATATTTGGGAGTCTGGGCACTCATCTACCGCTTGCATGAAGCGAAAGAGCGTGCACACCGTCTTGCCGGATCTCACCGATCCATGAGCCAAGTTGATCTTTTTTGTTGACTCTAAAATAAATTTTAGCTGTTTTGGTGCTAGATTTTGCATGAACCCTTAAACTGAGCCGTTGAAATGAATGAACACATGTCCGATCATGTCAAAGATGAAGGTGTAAATAACGTAGCCGTAGACAAAGAAGTTGAGGAGAATAAGGAAGACAACAAAGGCGTTACTCGAGACGAGCTTATCGAGCAGCTCGAGGCTCAGGTTAATTATTTCGAGACACTTCCTCAGCATGAAAAATTCTCCTTCGCTCTTAATGTGGATCTACAATACTTTATGCTAATCATATTAAATATTTTAAAGAAAGGTTGAATATGGAAGAAACTCGCATCATTGACGTGCTTCCCAAGGGAGATCTTGAAGTGATCCAACGAGTAAGCGGTCAGATCGGCGATCTCTTGGAGGGGCATAAGAACTCGCATATTTTTTACATTATGCAGGCGGTGTTGGCTGCTTTTATATTCTCTCAGGACAACAAAGAACATGCTAAAAAGATAGCTGAAGGGCTGGGCAGCGCGGCTCTACTCCAAGCCGAGTCTTTTGAAACGTTTAAGCAGACAATGCGGGAGCTTTCTGCATCTGCTTCAACTGATTCATGACCGCCTCGTATTGCTGGGCCATTTCAGGGGAGATCTGCACTACGTCGTGATTGTCTTTTTGCCCTAGCCATTGTTTTCCTAAGAATATGGCCATTCCTGGGTTTTTCTTGGCTAAGTTGAGCTGAATACGTCTGAGACTTGATTTTCCGCCTTCTGAAAATCTCTTATATGCAGCCGAATAATCTTCTTCGTAATACTCTTTAACTTTGGATCTTAGGGTGTCGTCGTGTACGTGCAAAACAGAGCATATTTCTGATTGGGTGCATTGAAGGGAGCATAGGTCTTCAAAGAGAGTCCAATTAATCTCTTTTGGGGGGCGACCTGCGCCTTCTTGCTTTCCGCCGAACTTCTTTTTTTCTTCTGTCATATAATTGTTTTAACCCTTCATTTTCAGTATTTAGCATTAAATGAATTTTTATGTCTTGTATTTAATCGCAGTTATGCTATTATGTTTGTCATAACGCAAGCAACAAGGAAAAAAAAGATGAAGCATATTAATTTAAAGAAAGCCGTTGAGAAGTTTGCTGGAGTGGAACCTTATGAGCATGGAAAGACTCGTGCGTATGTGGCTAGGTTTGAAGGGATGGTTATAACTTGGATAACGCCTTATTACGCCCCTGATGAGGCGCATTGTGTGAATGTTCGCCACGAGAACGATAAGCATGATTGGTGTTCGGATTACCATGCGGGCTCTTATTACGACACAATCAAAAGCTCCGTTAGGGCTTTGACTTATAATTTAAGAAAGAAAAAAGAGGATATGGTATGAGCTGTCACGAAAACGATAAGATTATTGAGGCCGCTTACGAAAAGGCTGAAGAAGAGGGGTTTTCCCTCCTCTTGCAAGAGGGTTCGATATGTTTTGATTTAGAGAGCGCCTATCATTATTTAACAACGGGAGAACTTCAATGAGAAAGGAATGGAAGCGTGTGACTATTAATTTAACCCATGAGGAGTACGCGGATCTCAGATTAGTGGCGCGTGTGAGGCGCGAGAGCGTTTCTGCTTTTCTTTGTTACCTTTTTGGGCAGTATCTAAGAAACAACCCGCTAATGTTGGAGCTTCTGAGTGACGCAAGGGATATTACGCCTGCCAAACCATCTTGAACTTGAGGATTATTTCAGGGGCTTCAACTTCATAGGGTTCGCCTACCTGGTTCTCTTTAAACTTCCGAAATAGCTGTTCTACGGCCATTGCGAGTGTCTCATCATTCTTGCTGAGAAGTAGAGGCTCGTACGATATTTCCTTTTTAGACAGCGTATTGTGCTCGTCTTTTACTGTTATTGAATACTCGATATATTCTGCTGCGCTCATGTTGTGAGGCCTTTGTATAGGTAGATTGATAGTAATGTGAAGAATGCGCTTAGAGAGGCTATAAAGAAATAAATCAGTAAAGAGAATAAAAAGTTAAATTCTAAATTCATTTTTTCTTTTTTATTGCTCGAACTCATGATTTCTTTTCCAAGCTATTATTTTTTCGTCTGTTTTCAGTCGCAGGCCTTCCCAGTCTTCCCCATTCCACCAACCCGACTTGACTTTAAGGGTCTCATTGAGTTTGAGGTGCAGAAGATCAAAAGGTATGGGCTTGTACAAAAGATTGTACACCCATTTGTACTCATCCGTCGGGATATCGGAATAACGGTAGACTCTTTCCTTATTTGTATTTTTATCTACAATTTTGGATTTACCGACCGTTATTGTTAAATTCGAATCTTTTGCTGGCTGCGAGATTGGTGTAGAGAGCACTCAATACCATCCTGTGCGCTGTTACAAAGAAATCGTTTAGTCTAAGTTTAGATACGTTCCTGGCTGATAAGATCATTTGCGCTTGGCCTTTTTTTCGGCGTGCTCGCATTTTCTATCACGAACCTTATCTTTCTTCACTAGATCTTTCTCTTCTCGGGAGGCGACCTTTTTAACTCTTTCGAAACCCCGTTTAATGAGCTTGTCCATTACTTGCCACGACCTGCGTGTTTTTTCATGGGAGCTTTTTTCATCGCATGTTTCTTTTCGTGGTGCATTTCATGCTCATGTTCTTTATGATGCTTGCCCTTGTGCATTTCTTTTTCGTGGGCTTTCTTTTTGTGTGCCATAAATTTTTTCCTTAAAAAAATGTTTATACTCTATCTCTCATGTATCAAAGTCTATTATTTTATTTAAATAATAAAGTTTGATTTTTTCGTGACATTCAGGGCAAACGAAGGCAAAGTTTCCGTAATCGTCGTCGGGATAAAACTCGTTTTTTCTCTCGTAAAAGAAGTCATGATCCTGTATCTTTTCTGGAGGATATTTAGTCATTTCACAGACGAAACAAATTTGCTCGTTCATTTCTTTTTTGGTTTGCGAGCTGCGGTAGATTTGCTCGCAGTGCTCAAGGCAGAGGCTACAGCTTGGACGTGAGGATGTCCACTCGCCTGCATTTCTCTGATGTTTTCACTGACAACTTTCTTGCTGCTTCCTTTTTTCAGTGGCATAATTTTTTCTACCTTCTCCTCTAATTTTTTATTCTCGTTTTAGCCTTCATCAGCTCCCAAATAACTATTAGGAATGCTCTAGGCATGTGAGTGGGTGGGTGCTTAGACCCTATCCCTACTAAGGCATCTTTCAGCTCATACGTCTTCTTTTTCTTCTTCATCCCAGTGGCCATGAAGTCTTACTCCTATGTAATATTTCCTTCGTCTCAAAATCATTTCCCCTTGGATCATTTCCATTTGTCTAATGCGCTTAGTTTCGTCTGGGGATAGAACGATATCAACGTAGAAACTTCCATCTACTTCATCGGCGATTGTTCGCATATTCTTCGAGTGTGTATACCTTAATGATGGTCATGTCTTTTTCAGCGTATAGCTTTTCTGAAAATATTTTTGCTACGTTTCTGTCATCGTCTATAACAATTTTTTTTAAACAGTCCTCGTAGAGCTTCACGAGATTGGAGACGTCTTTTTTCGTTGGGATGACTCTGCCGGCTAGCATGTCGGAGCGCTTTTTTTTAGAAGCGTACTTTGGGATTCTAAAGTGGAAAGTGAATTCTATAACTGTGGGGACAGTGAGAGGGGGATCGGTGTAGGTTTGACTTATGAGGAATCGAGTGGCTTTCTTTTCAGAAGCCCTCGGATCGTAAAAGACATATTTTCCCTTAATGGGAGCTAGCCAAGAAGTAGGCTCCCAAGGAATTTCTAGCTGTATCATGCAACCCCGCTAGTCTTTTCATAGTGCTAACGGTTTTTTTTGTTAAGTTTTATTTTTAACTGGGCAGCAGATCTTGCAAGCTGACTTTTCCCTTGGTGACTTTTATTATTTTGTTTCTTATGGCCTTTCGGGGCTCTCTCCTGAAGTGAATGTAGTTGGAAAGAGCGCTTTGACTTATGCCGATCATGTCGGAAAATTCCTTATAACCTAAGTTTCTGGAATCTAAATAATCTTTTAACTTCATACTTTCCTGTTTTTTCAAAACGTTAGCATATATAGGAAGAGAATTTTCCTCCATAACTTTTCATTTTGTGTTGATTTAAATAAATAGGGTACTTTAAGATGGAGACATCTTGAGAGTACCGCGATTAACGCAGAAACCTTCGAGGACTGTTGCTAAAGCTGGGAAGTTAAGATATAAATAGAAAAGACTCCCTCAGGCTGTAACCCAAGGGAGAAAGAAAAAACAATAACATCAGGACTAAAAATGTTATCAGTCAAAGATAGTACACTCGCGTCCGATTTAGGTCAATTGCAAGATATTTCTTATCACCTCTCTCAAATGGAACATCATCTAAAAAGCGCCAAGCTTTCTCGCGATGAGTTCGATTATCATCTCAGAAAATTTGATTATCACGAGAATGAATTGAAGGGGGCATCCAATGCAACCAAATGATGTTTGGGAGGAGCTCCTATCTGAAGAATACTGCATCTATCTCCAATCTCTCGATGAAGATGACTGCCCGATGGATCTTGAGGCTTTCGAATGGATAAAAATCCGTGAAATAGAAGAAGACAGGGCGGAATTGTATGAGCCTTCACCCGTGCTTTAGATGCAAATGCATCAAGGATAAATCCCAATTTAGACCCGATCCTTCAGGTAGGACCAGGATTAATTCCTCGTGTTGGGATTGCGATAGGGAGAGCAAAGAAAAAGAAAGAAAGCAAAATTCGTTAAGATCCAAAGAGTGGTTTAGGAAAAAAAAAGAAAAAATAAAGTTTCACAAAAAACAACATCAAAAATACGAGGTAAGTATGACGCAATTGACTTTAGTTCAACAAAAACAACAGCAAATAGACTATCTGAAAGGACTAGCGAAGATAGCCGCTGATTCAAAGCAGTACGCTAATACAAGCGAAGCGGCGCTCTTGAATCTTATGCTAAGTGCAAACGATTTAGGGATATCTCCTCTCAAGGCATTGAATGGAGGATTCTACATCGTCAACGGCAAGGTATGTATGTCAACCGCCATGATGGCTGACAGGATACGAAAGGAGGGCCATAGCATCAAGATTACGGCGATGACCAAAGATAAGTGCATAATCACAGCTACCCGTAAAGATAATGGGGATTCATTAAATCTAGAGTACACTATGGAAGATGCTAGCTTGGCAGGCCTGAACAACTCCCCTACCTGGAAGAAGTACCCTAAGAACATGCTTTATAATCGTTGTATGTCTCAAGTGGCCAGGATTCTATTTCCTGATGTTGTAGGAAACTCTTACAGCGAAGAAGAGCGCTTTGATATCCAAGGAGTATCTCCAGAGAAAAGACCATTGGAAGATGCCGATGCTGAGATGGTCATAGAAACTCCTGTTGTCGAAGAAAAGCTAACCGAAGAGCAAATGGCCAAGCTGGATTTCATGCTTTTGGATCTCGATGACAGAAAAGCAGAGGATTTCATATGCAAAAGGGCTGGAATATCCTCTATTTACGATCTATCTCCTGAGAAATTCGATGGAGTAGTTACTTATCTTGAGAAGCTTTTGAAGAAAAAAACAGAGGAGATGAACGATGACAAAAGAGCTGTTTAATGAACTCTACGAAGAATTTATAGAAGAAAATGGAAGAGACCCAGAACCTCAAGAGATACACGAAGAATATGTGAATTACTGCGCCTCCTGGGGAGACCACTTATGTGATGAGGCTAAATATGAATAAAGAATGGCATGACTGGAGAAGACAAGGAATAGGGGGCAGCGATGCTCCCATTTTGATGGGAGTCAGTCCCTGGAAGACTCCTAATCAGTTGTGGCAAGAGAAAGTCTTTGGGATTTCCGAACAGTTCGACAATTCTTCTATGAAGAGAGGTCGAGACATGGAAGAACAGGCTAGACAGGAGTTCGAAAAGATCGTAGGAACTTTGGTAGCTCCCTCTAATGTTGAGCATCCTTCAAGAAATTGGATGCGAGCATCTCTAGACGGAATCGACATGACAGGAAAAATTGTGGTCGAGATCAAGTGTCCCAACAAAGAAGATCATTCGATTGCTCTAAGTAAGAAAGTTCCTGAGAAGTACTGGCCTCAAGTCCAGCATCAGATCGAAGTCTCTGGCGTCGATGGCATGTATTATTTTAGCTTTGATGGCCAAAAGGGTGCTGTTGTCGAGGTTAAGCGCGATCAAGCCTACATCGACGATATGATCGAAAAAGAGTCCAAGTTTTGGGATATGGTTCTCAAAAAGACTCCTCCCGAGCTCACGGACAGAGATTATCTTTGCATGGAAGGTAATAAAGACTGGATGAAATGGTCTACAGAGCTCGTAGATATTAAGAAACAGAAAAAGGCCCTTGAAGAAAAGGAAGACGAGCTGGCGGCTTATCTTAAATCCTTAACTCAAGGGCGCAGTGCAAAAGGCTATGGGGTTTGTATGCAAAAACAGCTCTGTCAAGGCTCTGTCGATTATTCTAAAATTCCTCAACTGTGGGGAATCGATCTAACTCCCTATCGAAAAAAGTCTTTCGAGAAATGGGTCGTAAGATCTATATAAAAGGTGTAGCTTGACTCTACATTGGTGTCTCCTTACGTTTCTCCCTGAAGTTCTCTTCGGGGAGTTTTTTCTTTCATCCCTCTACCTAAGTCGCTCAAAAGATGGAAAGCCGCGCGAAGTTTGCGATTATTCTTTCGCTCCTCCTCTTCTTTTTGAAGCTTCTCCAATTCACGTAGATCACTGATGAACATGTCTAGCTGGATAATTTTTGAGGCCATTTTCCCTCCTTATCTCCTATTAAGATTACTTAAAGATAGGAAGGTATCAAAGTTTTACCATTTGATTCAAATGAATTTTTTGGGATAGGATTAGGGTAACAATAAAAAAACGGCCAGCCCTACTACAAGCTGACCGTCAGGAGAAAACACCCGTTCCCACGATCTACTGAAGGAACAAGATCAACGAAAACTCGTCAGAGATCTTATAACTTCAGTCTAATAATCCACAAGGATTATCGCAAGGGGTTTGTTGGAAAGGGTGGTTTCTCCTGCTAAAAGTAGTAAGGAACCTATGAATCCAGTTCAAGATGACTCTTTTAATACCTTCGAAAGATGCCCGCACGATCGAGTTAACCCCTACGCCCAGATCAATCGAGACCTGATCCGAAACAAAGACCTGTCCCCTCAGTGTCGGTGGTTCCTGATTTACTGCCTCAGCTTCGACAACAGTTGGAAGATCTCGATCCCTTATTTCATGAAAGAACAGGGAATTTCCAAAAACCGGATGTATCCGCTGATCGACGAAGCAGTAGAGGCTGGCTACATCAAACGAGAAACCTTCTTGGTCAAAGGCCTGAAACGGTACAAGTATTTCGTCTCCGAGTTTCCAAAATTCAAAAAATGTTTGCCATGTCCTCAAAATCAGGGTACTGAAAATCAGTATACTGAAAATGAGGACAGTACTAATAAGCAATCTTCTTCTTACGAAGAAGAGAAGAAAGAACAACTTAAAGAAAAGGCTCGCGCAGCTTCGCCTCCCTCGGCTGACGCCGAGTCGTGTGTGGAGTTTTTTTTAAAGAGCCTCAAAGAAAGAAAGCCGGACATGGAAACTCCCAACAAGAAAAAATGGGCCGAGGAGTTTGATGTTTTGATAAAGAAGAAAAAGAGAAGCCCTGAGGATCTGAAAGCCGTGATCACCTGGGCAGCCAAGACTCACTGGTACAAAAGCAATGTCCTATCTCCTTCCAGCTTGGGCAAGCAGTTCGATAAGATGTGGCTCAACATGGAAGAAGAGCGTGAGAGGGGTCAAGAGAAAGAAATAGTTACAAAAAATAAAGACTTTTGTTTAGAACTAAAAGAGCGCTATCCCAAACACATGGAGAGACTCGTCATCCGAGGGGGCTATGCCATCAATCCCGATAACGCTAAAGAGGTTCCCTTCACCTTACCTGAGGATACCTTTCAAAAAACCCTAGTCCAAATCTTTGGAGGAGAAGTATGAAAGAAGTAAAATGGTCGCGAGGAAGCTCAGAAGAACCAAGTCGAGGGCCTCACCGCGATTACGAGACCAACCTCCTGGCAGCCGAGCGCTTCTATCAAGCCGTCCAAAAGAGCCTGCATCCGGGCATGAGCGTGGGAGTGAAAGATTCTCATGGTTTAACAAAATCCTTGCTTTTGGTAGCCTTTAATCCACCTTCTGATGCGAAGTTCGGGAACTATGCAACTCCCATTCCTCTGCATCAGTCGAATGGGGAATATTCCAAACAAGTCGAAGGCGTGTTTAATGTGTACATGGATACGGCCAAGAAGTTTTGGGATAGGCAGCCAAAAATGAAGCAATCGGAACTGTTGAATGGGATAAAAGTCTAATGGAAGTCGAAATAAGAAAGATAATAATCGATACAAATATGAATAGAACATGTGCTTTAGATGTTGAGATTGTTGAAAATGAAATAGAAATTTTCAGTGTGGTAGTATCTTATGATTCTGATGAAGAAAAAATAAAAGCAGAGATACCTACCAATTGGAATCCTGTCACCATGAGGGAATTTCCAACTTTCAGTTTTATGTGTCCTAGGAAAGACTTTGAATTTAAGCAAAAGATTCTAGAACAAGCCAAGAAAATCCCGTGGCTCATGGAGTTTTTAAAACATGGACATTCTTCAAGAAGTCAAAAAATGCTCGAAATGCAAACAGGAAAAAATTAAAGTTCTCCACTTCTCGCCTTCGACTTCATCTTGCAAGGAGTGTCGCAGAAAAGCCTACAGGAACAGCGAATCGGCTAAATTGTCAAATAAAGGTTTTAACTGGGGTAAATTCAATTACGGAGGGTAGTCAGTATGGATGTATCCATAACTTATAGAAAGTGGATTGTGGTCGATTCTAGAGGCCAAATTTTAGATCAGAAGCGACAAATGCCGACTGAGACGGTTCATTGCTTTTGAGGAAGGCCACTAGCATCATTGACGATGGTCTCTACCACTTTAACTTCACCTTCCAGGAAGTCGTCGGCCATTTTCACTTCCGTTGGAGTACAACCAGCTAACAATATAAAAATGGAAAATAAACACACACTGGATAAAATATTCATGGAAAAGATTCCTCTTGTTGGAATATCTATTTTGTTAATTTTAGGTTTTATATTCTTCGTTGTATTAGCTTTCATAATTTAAGCGCTATACACTCTTTGGCGACTGCCTCCAAATGTGGTGAGATAGGGTGTCGTTCCTCCTCCAATAAATAAAGAAGCAGGATCTTGCGCTCCAAAAGTTAAAAATCCTTGCAATCCACATGTATCTCCCGCATTCAATAGTACTTGTCCAGTAACTGAAGCGATCAAATAGCTCTGAATCGAGTTGTCATTGATTATATTGTTAAATTGGGCGCCTGTGAGTGTTTCGACTCCATTTACTAAAAGATTAGCCTCCCCAGCAGCATACGATACTCCCATGGGGAAGAATTCCCATGCTATGTAGCCTGTAAAAGAATAAACGTCTTTTATGGGAGCAGTGAATGTTCCTCCGCTAAATGAAGATCCCACGTTATATGTTGTGACATAAGTTGATCCAGTTCCCGTTCCATAAGTAAAGTCGGTTCCGCTCGTGTAGTCGATATTAGTACTAGAAAGATAAGAGAAGAATCCCACCTGCTGTCCACTTCCAAGAGGAACCCACGTGGAAGTAGTGACGTTTCCAATAGTGGATTGAGAGGTTAAAACCCACTCCGAATTTCCTATAGTATTAGTCCATCTTTTCCCAATTGGAAAGAGGATGTCATTTGGAGTTGGATCTCTCATATCTAGATGAGGAACTTCCACATTTTCAGGTCTAGATCCAAAGCCCTGGGTATATACATTTGCACCTGGCTGGAAAGTCATAATACGTACTCCGTTACAATTACTACACCGTCTGCTCCAGATCCTCCAGCAGTTCCACCACTACCAGAGTTCGATCCTCCACCACCTCCAGCGCCAGGAGCTGCGCCATTTCCTCCAGCAGTTCCCGATCCGGAAGCGGCGCTTTCCCCTCCTCCACCGAAAAAGGAATCTCCTCCATTTCCACAGTGAGAAAAGTTTCCAGTCCCTACGTTATTGTAGAAACATGAATCGTCGCCCGCTGCTCCTCCGCACTGGAGATATCCTCCAGTAGCGGTTCCTCCCGATCCTCCGAAGTAATTGTAAATTACTCCCGAATTATTAGCGGCCTCAGCTCCAACTCCTCCAGTCGCTGATTGAAGCGATCCAAAGGAAGATGTTCCTCCAGTAACTCCTGAAAGGGTCGTTGTTCCAGTGGCTCCCCCTGCTCCTACGATTACAGCTGTTGATGATCCTACGCTGGCTGCAGGATAGAGACCTATGCAATAACCTCCCGCTCCACCTCCAGATCCAGAACCTGCCTCTTGTGTTCCAGAAGCTCCTCCGCCCCCACCTGCTCCTTGAACTTGAACAGTGCAGTATTTCATCCCAGATGTAGGAGTATATGTATAAGATCCGGCTGGAGTGAAAGTTTGAACATGAACAGAAGTGAAAGAAGGAATGATCGATGTCACAAATCCATTCGAATCAACTCCAAATTGCGAGCTACTAAAGTGGCACACTCCGTTGTCTCCTACTGTCGAAGAAGCTACAGCCTGGGATCTTTGTACTTCGATGGTGTAGGTATTAACAGCTAGGGAGTCTGTTCGAATGACGTGAGTAGTGGTTCCAGCGGCGACTTGACCTCCTGTTACTGTAATAGACCCATCTATTGCAGGTAAAACAGGATTAGTTCCTGGGCTTGTATGGGCATCTACATTTACAGAATCAATAGCTTGGCCACCACCCAATAACTGGACGTATCCAGTAGAATCTACAGAAAAATGCGCTGAATCGTAATGAGAAACCCCATTGTCTCCTACTGTTGGAGACGCGACCGCTTGCGAGCGCTGAATTTCAATTGTGTATTCATTGGCTGCAACGGAATCTGTTTGTAGGACGTGAGTAGTGGTTCCAGCGGCGACTTGACCTCCTGTTACTGTAATGAGCCCAGAAGGACTAAAAATGACGGGATCTGTACCAGGATCAGTGTGAGCATCTACATCAAACCCTAGAGCATTTCCATAGGAAAAGAAAATCCAGTTAGCGGAAAGTACGCCATTGGAAGTAGTGAAATTTTTTAAAAACCAAAAGTTATTAGTAGTGGTGTTTAGCCATATTTTCTGGATGGGATACTGAACATCCGACGAGGTCGGATCTCTGGTTTGATACTGAACTACGAAAGGATTAGAAGAACCCCTTCCGACTGAAGAAGCATCTAAGAGTGTAGGTATTGTGGTGTTGTTTGTCATTGTATCATTTCCTGTGCTTAACCCCACTTCGCTGCGAAATAAGATTCAACGGACGCGCATTGACCATCGGTGAGATAGGCGTTGTAGATGAGAATCTCGAATATGTAGCCTTGAAAGAACCCAGCTCCTGGGGGGCCAGGATTTCCTAAAGCGCCGATTTGACCCATGATGAATGGGTTGCCAGTTATGATAGAAGTCGTCGATAGGTTAGTGCCATTTTGACGGAATTGGGCTGCTGACGTTCCTGTATTGGTTCGAAGGCTCCAAATCACAGAAGATGTCGTTGCTGTCACCGTAGCGGTTGCTATATTTAGATTCCAACAAGACAATTCAGGAACATTTCCCTGATATCTAATGTTTTGAGACCATCCTCCAGTATTAGAAATGGAGCCCAAAATTATGCCTCCGCCTTGACTCGAAAGAGTAGGCTGAACATAGGTGAATATTGTCGAAGTGCTAGGAAGATTCCAGTCTGCCGCTAGGAACATGTAAGACGCACTTCCGTCGAATAAGATTCCTGGATTTCCATTTAGGACATTGTAGGTATAAGTGGGTCGCGCCCCGCTAACGTTTTGGGAAGCATTTCTTGCATTCACGCTCTTATCAACCCACGAAGATACTGCGGAGCCGCTGGACAAAGGACGACCTGTTCCTAAAGGATCTTGAGCGTCATACCAAGCGATAAGGTCGCTATTTAGAGGAGGGAAGAGAAAGATATATGGATTCACAAGATTGGGCATATTATGTCTCCGTCAGATAGAGAGTTATCTTGGCTCCTGTGGCTCCTGTTCCTGCGCTATTGACTGATAAGACTATTACTTGATCATCTGTGAATGATGTTGTACTTAGAACGTAAGGAGTTCCCGATCCCACGCTTGTAGTTGCGCTTTGATCGCACTGTAGCAATGTGGAGAAAATAGTGGTGCCACTAGCAGTGATATCAAATTTTACTGCACCTGATGACGAGGCCACATCCAGAGAAGCACGAATATTGGAGATATTACAAGCAAAAGGAGCACGAAAAGTGAGGTTATTCGATGTGGTGATGACTGAGGTCTCATCAGAAATAGCGTAACTGAAAGGCGTTGTACTTAAAAAGTTAGGATTTTGAAAAGTCGGAAGGGCCGATGAGGAAACGTATGTAAGAACGTATCCAGCTGTGGAAGTTCCAACTGATTGGAGAGCCCCTTGCGTAGCTGTGCCACCACAAATAGGCATGTAAGTAGTAAAAGAATTGTCTCCGGTTCCTCCGTCTTTGACGGCTAGTGTACCGCTCATGGTCAAGGTAGCGGAAGATCCCGTGAAAATGAGTCCTGTTGTTCCCCCCGTTAACTCTACAGTGCTACCAGTTACAGAGCCGCTATCTCCATCTATGGTTACGATGCCTGAGCCAGAAGCAGCTTGCCAGGTAGGTAAGGCGCTAGAGGATACATACGTTAAGACGTAGCCTGCTGTGCCAGTTCCTACAGACTGAAGGGCTCCTGTAGTGGTTGTTCCTCCCGTGATCGGCATATAGGCTGTGAATGAAGTTTTGTCAGTACCACCACTAGGAACGGTCAGAGTTCCGCTCATGGTCATTGTGGCAGTTACGCCAGTGAATATAAGGCCTGTACTACCACCGGTTAGCTCAACGGTAGAGCCGGTAACTGAACCGACATCGCCGTCAATCGTCTCAATGCCACCACCGCCGCCTCCACCACTGCTGCTTGCTTGTCCTGCTTGGCTCACGATTACCTCTTAATTATTTGAGTAGACTACTTCAATCCAAAACTCTCCCGATGAAGGGGCGGCCACGTAAGCCACGTAAAACTGAGTTCCTAAGGGTATAAGATTATCTCCAGTGGCAGACCTGTTAGTCTCCAAATCAAGCAACAGAAATCCCCCCGTGGCTATACGGAGCATGTTGTTTATTCCATCTGTGGAAACATAAACATCTTTGTCTGTTGTATTAGTAAAACGAACTATTCTCGCATTGACTGATAGAGGAGTTCCTAGGGCCGTAAGACTCGCATTTAGACTCGAATAAGCGACCTGTCTGAGAATGTCGAACAGAGCGGCTTGTTTAAAGACCATGTGATCTCCTTAGTTGATAATCATCCAGCCCACGACCGACACATCGGTAGTCTGAGCGGCTGTAGCATTTCCAGGTTGAAGAGCATTAATCTGAAAGGAGGTATTTGCAGTCACAGTTCCAACTGATAGTATCCCCAAAGAAGCCGAACCCGTAGAACCAACGCCCTGTCTCCATACGTTAATCAGAGAAGAGGCGGTGACTGCGGTTGTGGCTACAACAGCTGTTCCAGAAGCTAAAGTTACACTTCCAAAGGAGTTCGCTCCAGCAGTTGTGCTACTTCCCACACTGACGCTTACGATTTTATTTCCAGCCGCTCCTAAAACCAAATTCCCGTTGGTCAAGGTAGCAGCTCCTGTCGTCACAGTTAGACCAGTTCCAGCAGTCAAAGTCGTCGAAGTTCCGAGCGATCCAGTAACAGAGGTGTTTCCAGTTGTATTACCTATAGTGACTGAACCCGTTCCTCCAGTACCAATTGTTGTGGTAGCCGATCCAGTCGTATTGATTGTGGTGATACCTGTTATGGCAGCTCCACCCGCTGTGACTGTCAAACCACCTGCTGTAATGGTCGCTCCTCCAGTTGTTACAGTTAATCCCGTACCTGCGGTTAGAGTGGTTGTCGAAGCCAAACTAGTTGTGGTTGTCAAAGATCCAGGAGTTGTAATCGCAGAAGGGAGGGAAACGGTCGCCACGTCACCTGATGTAGTTACGGTGACTTGGTTAGTGGTTCCAACGACGCTAGAAATAGCACCAGAAGTAGCACCAGTAATAAGCCAGTTGGCGGTAGAAACGTTTCCTGATGTAGAAAAAGAGGAAAGGATGTAACTTGCATTGTTTACCGTATCGATCCACGGCTTACCGATAGGATATAGAATATCGGTGGTAGTCGGCGCCCTTACATCTACGTGAGGCACCTCTACGTTTTCGGGTCTAGATCCAAAGCCCTGGGTATATACATTTGCTCCTGGCTGGAAAGTCATAGGAAACTCCTTGATATGTTAAATTAAAATTTAACTTATCAGTATTTTTATGCGCTACGTCAGCAAATTAATTCTTTCACTACAAATTTAATGGGGAATATGGCATTCTATAGAGGAGAAAAAAGGATGAATCATGGAAATTAACGAAGTATTACATTTGATTTTTGGATCTGGAGGACTAGCAGGAGTTCTGTTCCTCATTTTCAGGACGGGAAGAATCGTACAAAAAATTGATCATCTAGACAAAGACTTACACACTTTAAAGGTCGACGTAAACGGAATAAAAAATGACGTTTCAGACATTAAGGAACGAGTGGCTTTTATAGAGTCCTTTGTTTTTTTTTCGGAATTCAGAGCGGAAAGCAACAATCCCAGGAGCGAAGCTGCGAAAAGAATGTGGGATAGAAGGAAGTCTAAAAAATTAGAGGTTCAAAAGTAATGGACTGGTTCAAAAAGCACACAGATGCCGTCCTAGTTCTGGGAGGAATCCTAACTTCAGTTCTTTGGATGAATGGGAAATTTAACGATATTGATAGAAGATTGGTGAAAATGGAAACTGTAATGATGATGCAGGGAACTTTAAAAAATGAATTAGCTAAACAAGGAGGAGTAGAAAAATGATAGCAATTTTAATGGGACTGATAATTATATACGCAGCATCACATGTATGCCAGCTTGTGTATTATCTTTTTTCAGATTGAAACAAATCAATCAAAATCCAAGTCTTTTATCTCTTCATAGATGTCAGGATCTTCTTTTTTAGTTATAGCCTTGATAGCCATGTAAGCTTTTTTTATTTTCTCTGGACGACCCTCCAGCATAGCTGCCTGTAAATGTTTTAAAGGCTTATTATATTTTGGATTAATGGCCATTTGAGTAGCTAATCTCTGGACTGCTATTTTTAGAGCCACCGCGACCGCAGCCCCCTTTCCCAAAACAGGAATAAATGGAGCTACCCCAAAAGCTAAGGCTTCCACCAAAGAAACAGGAGCCTTCACTCCTTTGATGTTCATGGTGGGAATTTTTGCATCCAAAACATCCTTGAATTTTTCATACTTTGCCCAAGCCCTATCTGTATTAGCAAGTCTTTCTGCCACTGCCGGATTCTTCCTTTCTATGGCATTGAAAAAAGCCTGTCTAGCTTCATTTCTATAAAAATCTCCTTTCTCAAAATTTCTCCAATTTATATCAGAACTGAGATTAATTCTGCTTTCTATTAATTCTTTTACAGAATTAGTTTTGTTATTAATATTCTCAATCGATTTTTCTAAAGAATTTATTACAGGAGAAACTTCTGCTCCTATATATGGGGCTCCCTTCATTTCTTCCAGAACTTTTCCAAGATCCCCCATCAGCGCGTCAGCTTCTTGAAGATTTAAATGACCGCCTTGTTCTCCTAGAGCCTTCAATTCATTGTAATTTTTTCCTAGTTTTTTGTTTAACTCTTCAACAGCTCCTTTAAATTTTTTTGTCTTTCTTCCTATGGTCGCCAAGTATTCTGCCCTTCCTTCGGAGTGAAAAAGAAGATTCGTTGCTTCAGGAGAAAGTTCCTTTTGCTTAGCAAAATTCAACAAAGTTTGTTTTTCAGGACTCTTTGCAGCAGCTCTAGATAATCGATCCCAATTTTTCTGAAGTTTTATTGTTTGTCTGAGTTCTTTGCTGGCCAGGTACTCTACACCCTTTATCAAAGATTTTGGTTTAATTACATTTCCTGCAAATTCAACAATATGCTCAGCAGCATTTCTAGGCTCAAGGTCTTCTCCAGTAAATTCTTTTATCCCCTTCTTGGCTAAGTGAGAAGGTCTAATATCGGCTGTCTGCACAAAAGGTTCAGCTTTTTCAGGGTTCTTGATTTGTTCTTGGAGCTGTTGAAACAGTTCCTCATCTTGCTCATCCCACACGCCTGTTTGTTTTTGTTCAGCTAGTCTTTCAATATCTTCGAAAATCCCCTTACGAAATTCTGCATGTTGAGCATCCTCAGAAGATGTGACATCAGATTGAAGGGTTAATGGGAATAGAGCGAGATCGGCAGCTGCAAGCGTACCCTGGGCATGCAATCTGTCCCCCTGCTTCCAACCGGGTTTTTTAGATTTAGACGCTTGATCGAAAAGTGAATCAAAACTGTTGCCCGAGACTTTAGGATTTTTATTGTGAATCTGATCGAATAATGAATCAAAACTCATTCAAATTTATATCCCATTTTTTTTGCAGTTGCCCTGACCTTTTCTTTATCATTACCTACTTTATCTATTATTTTTTGGAGAGCCTCAGCTGTCAAAGGCGTACCTGATTTAACATTTTTTAGTGAACCAGAAGATTTTGAACTTTTTTCCGATACATCCTCATCTAACTTATTCTCTATAAGATCTTGAAAAGCACCCAACTTGGATTTCATAGTAGAAACTGGCTCTCCAATCTTAGGAAGATAGTCTTTTTCAAATTTTAAAAACTCCTGCTGGGTTAGCCCTCTTGGGAATAGAGATTTATAGTAAGAGAGAAGATCTGATGATAGGACTTTAAATCTTCCTCGATTAGCAAAAGAATTTCCGAAAGGAGAATATTGCCCCGCTACTCCAAAACCGGAGTCATCATTTTCCAACATACCCTGCATTTCAGATACTGTTCCTTGTAGAGAAGCCAGAGACTTTTGCTTTTCTACAGAAGAATCCTTTTTCTGCTTGGCCAACTGCAATTCCATTTTATTGGCGAATTCTTGACCCTTCGACATCCCTTGTTGGAATCCCTGTCCAAGACCTCCGCCGATAGCGGTTCCCAACTTTTCCCCGAATCCTTGAACTTTAGGAAGTATATGTACCATAATTTTTAACCAAATAATCCTTTATAAGCCGATCCACCAAATCCTGTCCCAAACCCCGTAGACAAACCACCCGCACCACCCAAAAGAAGGCTTTTCCAAAAAGACTGGGGCTTTTCTGTGACAAACCTATCGTAAGGCCTTTGATTAAGCAAATCATTGCTAAATCCCATTAGATCCTGCATAGCCTGTCTTTGAAGACCCATACGCTGAGATTGGAGTTGTTGAGAGAAATCGGACGCCAACTGTCCCTGAGCCAATTGATGACCACTGCTCCTGCGAGCCCCCGTCCCCATCCCGCTGAACCGAGAAGCGAGCCCCCCCTGAAGTCCGCCGAGCTGTCTTAACGCAGGAGCCTCTAACTGCTCGAACTGGGATTCATCTCCATTGGCCAGCTTAGACAGATAACTATCGGGACCAAGATTACCAAATAGGCTCTGGAACAACTGCATCTGCTCAGGAGTGAACTGCTGAAGCTGGCCTTTACGGTAGCCTTTTGGGATCTTATCCCCGCCAGTCACTCCACCGAACCCTCTAGCTCCTGTGGCATTTGTGAGCATTGACATAACTTTTCTCCTTTCACTTTAAGTTACCACTTTAAATAAATTTTTAACAATTGAACTAAATATCGGTTTTGTCAAAAATATCCTGTGGAGGATTCATTATGGGCTTAGAAATCTTTAGAAAAGGCGTCAGTGGTCAATATTCAAGAATTTTGCACGACATCCTGGATGAAAGCCGTAAAGAAATAATTAAAAAAAATTGTATGAGTTTTAGCGAAAAAGTTGACCAAAAGTTAGCACTAGACGAGTGCATTAAAAAAAAGATTTTACAGCAACTGCTAACTTTTAATAAAATCTCCATTCTATATTGGATGAGAAACCTTTCGTGTACCGAGGAAAGAGCCAAGCACTATATCATAAGTGCCACACAGCATGAGTGTTGTGATTGTGGTAATCGGTCGATTAACTACTTCGACAAGGCTTTTCGTGACTGCACATGCTTCACGAAGAGTGAATCATAAGATCTATTATCAGACGTTATAGGAGTTATTTTAAACCTGACTCACCCATTCAAGGACGATATATCCCTGAGTAATAGATGGAGCTGCTGCCGCTGCCACCACCACTATGTTCGTTGAAGTCACATAGAATGAAACCTGAGCTGCTATCGCTGTACTACTAGCGTAGATAGCTCCATACCAGTCTGTACCATCAGTAAATGATCCGTAGGACTTGGGACTGACAAACGACACCGCAGTAAAGCTAATGTTATGAGGAATATTTCCTGTTCCAGTAAAAGTATACGCCTGCCTCAGAGATTGTTGCTTTTCAGAAGACCCTGATAAAAACCACTGATCCCCTGTTACTATAGGGCTATTAGAAGGGAAAATACCTATCGTCCTCGCATTTACCTTTTGGGCCGTGTCGACATAAGCCCTATCTACTTCGATTGAGAGAGCTTGAGGATTGTCAGTAGGAAAGTGCCTCTGTACTCTCAAATAGGGGCTTTGATTAAGATTAGACATACTATGCCAGTAACTGAGAAGGTTGAACGTCTAATATGAATCCATGCAACTCTATCTCAGAAAATTGATTGTTCATGCTCGTATCGCGCATTTGTGAATCCGACAGAGTAAATCCTATCTGCACCGTATCACCTATCAGAGAGGTGTTCATCCGATGCCATATTTGCTGCTGCTGAGATCCTGTAACCATCTGTAGATTTATATTAGCAGGAGTAAGGCCTAGGTTGGTCGATTCAGGACATGTATAAAGCACGGTACTATAGATGAGAGCATTGCTTGTTACATCTTCTGCGGGAATAATGGGCCCCAGGTTGTAGGGGCTCTCGTCATTCATACTGAGGAATATGAGCAGTGTTATCTGGCCGTTATTGGTCGTAGACAATAGGTACTGCTGATTTCCAATTCGGGTCTTTTTTGCTGATTCCCAAGCGACAGGAAATTGTTTAGTCTGGATATAAGGCACATACATTCTTTGGATAGTTCCTCCTCCTATATACGTACCGGTAGGAGTAGGAGACCCGTTTAACACGAAGGTATTAGTAGTTGGAGTATCTACTGAGTAAATATTACCATTGACATTGGTAACCCCCATCGATCCACTGATGATAATATAATCCCCTTCATTGAGAGAGTGATTGGGAGAAGTGACAGTATTTCCAACTATATTTTGAATATATAGAGAGGACGACTCTGATGTTCCCCTATCTCTAAAGACAATGAATCCCTGCTGGTTTCCTGCTATGACGCTAGGTTGCAATAGAGTTGAAGCTCCCGCAGACCATGGCTCATTCCAGTCTTGCCAAGTAGGAAATCTATTGCCTATGGTTGCCCAGGTGGCATCTTGTACTACCCGAAACTGTCCATATGTTGTATAGCATTCGTTGAATACGGCCCAGGACTCATCCCTGTAATTGTACTGAAGTGTTTGATTGGGATAAACCCAAGAACTTTCATTACTCAAGTAGGTAAAGTAAATCCATTCATTAATGAAGTCTCGTTGTGCACAGACTCTTTGGAATCCATTGTTTGTCAAATTGAATTCAAATATCTTATCAGGTATCTTAAGATCCACTCTTTGTACAGAGACCTGTGAAGCTAAAATAATACCATGAGGACCTACGGTAATAGCACCTCTGTCCAGGGTGATGGCAGAAAAAGTAGACGCCGATCCGAGCTCTGAGTTAATGGAAAAGAAGTTGAAAGGGATCAGGTCATCTCCCGTGTACACCAATCGGGTCTGCTTGGCGGTAAATCCCACAATTAGAACATCTTCGTTTGGAATAGCCGTTGTTATAGCTTGTTCATAACCGGCTACAATATTTCCTCCAAATCCCGTCTGATCCTCAAAATAAGAAGGAGGAGAAGCTGTTTGGTTTGTAGGTGTCAGGATGGCCACAAACGTTGTGGCAGCCGAACTTACATCCCCCGTAAACGAGGCTGTGTAATAGGGAGTTCCGTTTTGGCTATAAATAACCGCATCTTTCAGATAAAGAGGCGTTCCCGAAGAAGATTGGATAACCGGCCCTAAGAAAAGCAACCTATCCTTGAAGGGAAGGATAATACGAGCTCCTACTAGATAATAGATCGCTGGAAGCTCGTCATCTATACTAAAAGCACTCCTTGAAAGAGGTGGCATGAAGTTAACCCAGCCAAGATTTCCATTGAGGACAGGTGCTGTCGAGCTTCCGTTAGTGGGATCACCATCGTACCATCGGATGCAGTCTTTTGTTGTATCAGATCTATTAGTAAGATACTGAGCTATCCCTCCCGTTCCGTCAGTAGCAATTGTCGCATTTGGAAACTCTACTACTACATTATTGGCATCAGTAACGGTTATAACGTAGCCCGTTTGCCAGTTGATTCCAGTGGTGGTTACTACTTCATTGACGAAAACGAAGTCTCCTACAGAAAGACCATGACCAGTAATTTGTAAAGTTGCGGTGGCAGGCGGTCCTCCGGACACAACCGTAACTGAAACGATAGGCTTGAACTGCATTCCTACATTTTCAGGGCTGAAGGGAACATTTATACCATTAGTCGCCCATAAAGCGCCTTGGTAGTTTGTCGTCCAAAACTGCTGATAGTCTTGTCCATTCCAAGAAGTAGGAGTTACTACGGTTTTATGAACATAACTCGGATAGGTTGAGGTAGGAGGGTTTTTGTAGAAGCTAACGTCGTAGATGTTGTAGGGATATGTCGTAAGTATATTGTAGGAGTACGTCGGATCAAACCCAAGGGTTCCTGGAAAGGCCTCAGAGGGACTTACCCATTCTCTCAAACCCATCACGGGAAGGTCGGGGTAATAAAGGAATTCAACTTTTATCGAGTCTGTTCCTCCTCCAGAAATGGTGATGGATCCAGTAGCATAATTGATTGTACCGTCCGATACACTAATATCTGTGGCGAGTCCTCCGCTGGAATATCCGGTGAATGAAGTAGAATCGACACCTATAGTGATGCTAGACCCAGAAACGGCAGTAATAGTGTAAGCATTTCCGTTGAGTTGTGTCATTCCCACAACTCCACTTATAAAAACCGTATCCCCCATCGTGAAACTATTGTTTGCCGTTAGCACGCATGGATTGGCCTGTGTAGCTCCTGTTATTGTAGCAGCAGGACTTAGCTTACCATTCATGGCTGCATCCGTATAAGTTTTTGATGCAGTTGTATCTATGATAATTACAGAACCAGGAACGATATTTCCGTTGGTCTGGAGAGAAAACCCAGTTAAAATATTGGCCGCTCCACCCACCAGATTGATTGTCGAAACAGATGAATAGGAGGTTGAGTTTGAATTGAAAAATCTGGTAAGCCTTCCAAGAAAGGAGGTCCCTCTTTTTCTCTTGATACGACCGCGCCACTGATAGGCATTAATAAGAGTGGGAAAGGAGTCGTCATCAATGTTGAAGGCGAGTTGGTCAGTCCTAAGAGCATCTTTTATAGGTCTAACAGACAGCTTAGGCATTAGTTACCTACGGCTATATAGTAATATCCTGTTGCACCAGTTCCCGAAGTCCTAGATACTGTATAGTTTGTTCTTGAAAGAGCAGAAACTACGAATCCTCCCGTATATAGCGTACTTGTCCCCGTAACAACCATACTATAGCAGTTATTTGGGAAAGTAATAGGAAAAGCAAATGAAGATCCCGTTGTTGATCCTGTTCCCCATTGGATTATCAGTCCCCCCAGGAGGAGAACCGCTCCATTGCCAGCGAATGTATTGGTGAAGTTTTGGCTGTTCAGGAAATTCAATTGGGGATGTCCCGCCGCATCATTCTTTGTGTAAAGGATGGAAACCGGATCGGTAGGAGTTGCTTGAGTAGAGACATTACTAAAAGTTACTTGATTGTGCCATCCACTCCCAGACGTATTGAACGGGACATGATCCACAGCAACATAACCGGCTATACTATTATTATTAACCTCCATCATTGGCTGGTCAACAGAAGGATTATGCGTTGAAAGAGGAATATTAGAATTATATGTAAAGTTAGGTGCGCTCATACCGATCCTTGTCCTAAATTGTTGTATCCTGATTGTCCCTGGATTTCACTGAATATGGTTCCCGTACGAGTCGACGTGAATTGTCTTTGACTGCGCTTCCATACTAGAATTTCTTGCTCTCTAAATAAGGGTTCGTAGAACTGGAACTGTTCCATATCGCCCGTGTCTGCAAGGATCTTCCTAGCCGCACCTCTTGCCAAGTACTCACTCATATATCCAAAAGGAATGGCGCTTCCTGTATTGAGGAAGGCAGCCGGGGTTAGATAGGCATCCATCTCTATTAAGTATTGAGTATTTGGAGGAGGACGCATAGTAATGCAGTTGTTATAAAACAAAAGCGCTCTAGGGAGTCCCTGTTCGTAAAAGTAACACTGAGCCTGTATTGGAGTTCCTGTCGGTATAGCTGCGGGGAAGGTCACATTGGCATATCCCTGCGTATAGTTCACAGTATTGAGTGTAGTCGAATAGCCACCCACTAACGCAGTATTGCCATAAGGGGCAGATCCGGGTTCCATCAGAAGCCCATACAGGTTCTCATCGGTATTATTGGAAAGAAACTGCCCTGAATCGGCTACCACTACATTCTGTCCATTAGCTCCTACTGCCGTAAAATAGACCGCTGAATACACACTCGTAGTGGGGATAGTAGGGATCAAATTCCCATTGGTCACTAGAGGGGGATCTTGATTGTTGCCGGTCGCAATAATTCCCGTAATATCAATGTGTCCTGGAATGGCCGGAAAATACGGTATAGGAATGTAATACGGTCCTGCTGTTCCATCGCCTACCGCAGCTTCTGCATCAAATTGAAGGTAATTAGGCCAAAGGTTCCAGAAAGGATCTCTCTGAGTATAAAAGGGAACTTGAATGCCGTTAGCGTAGCACGCCTGCATGAATCCCTGATAAACGGGGAAAGATCCAATGGTCTGAGCGCCTGGCTGCGTCTGTACGTTGTACAAGGGCATGTTGTAGTCGGCTATTCCAGGTGTCGTTTGGAACTGATACTTGGTCTTAAGATCGAACAACTGAACTCTGGCATCGACATCTAAAAGCCAAAACCGATTGATATAATCTATGATTAGATTATCGGTAATCTGAGCATTAGAAGGGCTCTTTATGATGCGGCGTACGTAAGTGATGATATCGCTAAGAAGATTCAAGAATTACCTACACTAGTTAAATTAAAATTTAACAAATGTAGGTTTTCTATCGCTACCTACGGACTAAAAACTGCTAGCCCCCATAAATACTGATTTTTTGTCACTGACTGGATGAGCATCCAACCTTTGCTTGATCGTATCCGCAATCATTTGACCTGTATAAGAACCCTCGGAAGCCGTAGACACTACTCTATCTTGCATTACAAGGCGGTGATAGGTGCATCTTTTGATTTGCTCAGCAAGGTATCTGGGCCCATTGACCGGTTTATTGGTCGGAACTTCCCATTCTTCTGCCGGAATCCCAGGAAAAGGTCTGGTCCATATGTCAATCGTCTCTCCAATGAGCTCGTTGTTTTCCGCAACGAAGTTTACTCGTTCTTTGGCAAACTCGTAATCTGCTCTATGGGCTTCATTGAACTTTTCTTTACAACTGACGGTCTTTTTAGGTTTCAGGAAAGGAATATTCGATTTTGAAATTTCTTTGGAAGAAAGCTTTGTTTGAGGTTCCAGTTCCTCTTTAGGAGCTTCATTCATTCGATCTAGCGTGAGGTTTTTCACTTCACTGCTAAACTGTTCGAAGTGCTTTTCAGCTCTGTCTAGTTCCTTTTGAGCGTTACTATTAACTTTCGGTTTAGAATTCTCTGTCATGTATCACCTGTAAAGATTAAAATTGAATCTTTACAATGCAATAACATTAAAGAAATTATTTACGCTAGAGGGCGACCATTTCCTTGAGGTCACGCAAAAGCTTGATTTTCAGAGAGGAGAGATGTCTATGAAGCTTCCGGGAATATAATTACCGTTATTTGAGCGACCCATAGAATTTATTTGACCGCTATTAACGTCACCTACGGCCACTATCTGAGGTTGAGTAGTACCAGAGGTTGGATTAGAAACAAATGCTTTAGAATCGGTCGAAACGAGGTTTAAAGCGACTTGTGTGCTAGAAGGGATAGAAATCACGTTAGCCATCTGCTCGTTAAGCTGAAAAGATCCGTAAATCATCGGAATCAACAGTCGCACCGTCTGTCCCACGACATAATTATGGTCGACCGTTGTAGTGACAGTTGTTGTATTTCCCAAGGAGATTGCGGAGATATCGAATACGCTGGGCTTGTAATATTGAGGGTTGATCGGCGGATTGTTTTCGGGGGCAATCGGCCCATACAAAAGAGGTGGATTATAACCCATGAGTATCCTTTAAGTTAAAACAGGAAAGGGAATGGAGGACTGATCCCCCATCCCTCCTGCGCCTCGGCATTTTAAGCCGACGACTTGCGAAGACATCGCCTAGGATTCTTCGCCATTTTCAATTATGAATGTTAAGACCCATAATCGTATAGGAAAGCCTCCCACAAGTATACGCTCGATGCAGTCAGAAGAAGAGCGCTGCTTTGTACAGCACCAACTCCCAGCCCAACAAGGAATCCTTGAGAAGTGTTATTAACAAAAGCCCCACTAATAGCAGGACCGTTAATGCTAGAGGTGCCTCCCGAAGATGTCGGGAATACTGGCGATGGGTATAGAGCCCCGCCACTATATGCAACTCCACCACTGTTTACGTCGCCTACTGAAACCACCTGTGGTAAGCTTTGACCCACCATTTGCGCTACAGTTAGGTTAGACGCATATGCAGTCACCCCAGCTGATAAAGCACTGCAAGTAAACTGCGTATTACTATTTAGGGCTGTCACATAGTAGTATACTGGAGATCCAGGGACGCTACCATTTGGCAGAGAGTTGAGCTGAGTAGACCCAAACGCTGTTGGAATTCTAAACCCAACCTCTTGACCCACAACGTAGTTATGGTTAGCTGTGGTAGTAATTTTTACGTTAGTACCTGACAGATCAATAGCACTGATGAAGTTGACACCAGGCTCAAAAACATAAGGATACAAAACTTTTCTAACATACGCACCAGCAGGTGATCCACTGAGGTTGGTATAGTTAGATTGGTTCATGTTCCAGTTGATAGTAAATGCTGTAGTACTTGTTACAGTAATAACAAAAGGCATCAATGAAATTTGGGGTACGCCAGTAGTTGAAGACTGGAACATACCTTCTAAGATCACAACATCCCCAGTAGAAAGTCCGTGAGCACTTGCTGTGGTGATAGTATTTGTGGCTTTTGTTGTACTTGCAACTTGGAGCTGTGGTCCATACTGCAACATTTTTCCCGCGGCAAAAGTACTAATACCGGCAGAAGCAACGGAATCAGCCGCAACGATCCAAGGAGCGCTGGCAGATTCTAGATACTCCATAACAGAAGTACCTTGTCCCATGTTAATATCCCATTCAGCAGTTGTTACTGCGTATTGGGCAGGGGCAGTGTAAGATGTAGTATTTACTAATTTTACTCTTTGCGGTTGAAAAGGAAGATTGACAAACTGCGTCACCGGAGATGCAGCAGTAGTAAATGTTCCACTTGCCATTCTTGAATATTCAGCCATATATAATCTCCTATGGTCCTGCGCTAGAGCTGAGTCTAGTGCAAAGTAGGTTTCTAATAGCTGTATCTTGGGTGATCGCCTGCGCTTGCGCGAACTTGACCGCCAAAGTGGCATTCTGTGCTAACATCCCAGAATAGTAAGGATCACGATAGATCAGGTTCATGGAATAACCATCCTGATTTATATGCGTGATCGCTTGCTTACCAACAACAGAGTTGTAGTAAACATCGTTACCATTTTTAGACGACGCGCGTGCAACGGGAGCCTCAGAGCTAGTTAAGATTCTGATGTTAAACACAGAACCGTACTCGCTCGGAAGTGCCGAAGCATTTGTTGGATAGTTCCACTGGGACAGGAATCCTGAACCAGTTAAACCATCAAAATCCGTTTGAAGCTCAGTAGAACTCAGCATAAAATATGCAGAGCGTACTGGACCGGTACCACTTTTCTGTTACTTTTATGACCATTTCGTTGACCTCAACAAAATGGCGGAGCAACCTCTTCGGATCGCTCTCCAAGCCTTCATATATTCGCTTGGCTCAGACTATCGCATCTCTTTTTGCATAGAGGACAGCGGACGACTCTTAAAAAAGACCAACCTTTTAAAATATCAAACCAAGACAGTTGATTTCCTTCTACAAAGAGCCTTCCATCAGTACATTTATGCATCGTGAGTCTCGGGGTTTAGTCGTTCAGGCTGATTATTTTCTAGGTAAGAAAAATCCAATCCCTTGCACCAACATCCACATTCCATGCAATAGTTTCCACACATGAAACATTTCCCGTCTGCTTCAGCGATTATATACCCAACCATATCCATAATCTTGCCCCTTGTTAACCTCTGCTTAAGCAGCCAGGCACTCCAAGTCCATTACCCAAAATTTATACAGGTCTGGTATTTTAAACCTGTCCATACCTTCGATACCGCTCATAAATTTATAAGCGTTATTAGTATCGAGAGTAGTCGCCACTAACGAGAAGTCAGAGACTCCCAAATTTGTGGGATTGTCTCCATTAGACCCCCCCCCTGCATTGATCTGGCTAGCCGCCGAAACAATATAATCACGGAGGATAAGCACACTGTTACTTTTATGACCAACTATTCGGAATTCCCTTATAGTTGGCGGGGAAACCTCTTCGGATCTCCCTCAAGAATTTTATTTATAGTTCTTGCTCAGACTATCGCATCACCTTTCGGCGCTATCTCACTTAGTCGTTCAGCCTGGCGTTTAATTAGCCCATATGCGACAATGTACATGCAACTACACACAAGGAGCTTGCGAATGCCAATTATCGAATACGAAAAAGTTATTTATGATCCCCTCAAACTGGCCTATCTTGCTGGTATCGTCGATGGAGAGGGTTCTCTCTGCATTTACAGAGTGAATCCCGCCAAATACAACCGATACAAAAACCCCAACTTTCGATCTGTTCTTAATATCTCTAACACGAGAAAAGAACTTTTTGATTGGATTGAGGAGCATTTTGCCAACATGAATCACAAATCCAAGAAACACAAACGCTCTATCTTCAAGAAAAACGGGATACACGAACGATACATCTACGAGTGGGTAATACAAGGCCATCGCCTTGTCGACCTGTGTACGCAGCTGCTGCCCTACCTCGTTCTTAAAAAGAGGCAAGCCGAACTGATCCTTCAGTTCCGAGCCACTTACACCCAAAAAGGTTTCGGCGCTCATACTCCCCTCGATCCAGAGACAATAGCTATTAGAGAAGACATCCGAGTCGAGATGTGCCGTCTTAATGCTAAAGGCTTTCTTAAAGCTGATTTCGAACATTTAGTTCCTTCTGCTAATTGAACCCCTTGGCCCTTGTCACCCTGTCGGGTTTCCAAGTCAATCAGAGTTAGTTTATCGAGGACATTATCTCTATCCTCGGCTTGGCGCATCGCCACAGCTAATCTTTCAGAAACCCAAGCGAGAACTCCCTCTTGGTCTTGTAAAATTACCTGTTCGTTAATTCTTTTTTTTACGCCAAATCATGCTGCACAATCTAAAATGCAGCCTGTCCCGAAGAATGCCATTTGCGCATCAATGATGTCGCGTTGTGGCACCTGAGCTGGGGGATCAATCCCCGAGTTCCCCAACTGGACAGTAGGAGGAACCAAAGCTCTTGGTCTCATGAAACGGCAAGTAGTCCCGCCATTAGCTGGCATCGACACTTTGTCGCACACGAGAATCATTCTGTTACTTTTAGACCTATTTCTAGGCGGAGCAACCTCTTCGGATCGCTCTCACTACCTTTTTTTATTCGTAGTGTCCAGACTATCGCATCCCTTTCGGGTCTCTGGGTTTAGTCGTTCAGGCTGTATTCAAACTTGCCCCTTGTTACCCTGTCGGGCTTCCAAGTCAATTACCAAAGATTTTAGAACTACATTTAAAGTTAATAGTTCATAGTTGGGGTAGGGACGTAAAGCATAGCCGGAGCTAAGCTTTGACGAGCTATTACTTTTATGACCTAGTTCCCTAGGCGGATCAAGTTCTTCGACTCGATCTCTCTATGTCTCCATAGAGTTTAGACTATCGCACACGCCTCCCGGCGTCTCTTTCGCTTAGTCGTTTACGGTGGTTTTCACCTTCCGCAGTGTCATCCAGTTACATTCTGGACTTCCACCTCAATCAGAAAGAGTTTAAAGATCCCTCATGCTAAGGATCATCGGCCCTAAATTCCCCGTCGTAGTAATCGACATATCTGTACCTTTATTGTCAGATGTTATACACTACTTAGGAAAAACGATCCGTGGATGAAACGTTATAACATCCGTTCTCGATTTCCAATGAGTTCGCGAAACCCTGTAAACGCAAGTCCCAGATAACGGATGGGGCCGAAACTTAAATATAAGGATAAATTTATTTTTATGACAACAATCATCAAACCAACGGAAATAGTTAGGCTATACAGAATATGGACAAGTATTTTTTATAGATGTACACGACCCGAAAACAAACAATATAAAAATTATGGTGAAAGAGGAATCTCCCTTTGCAAAGAGTGGACGGATTTCGATCGATTCTGTGAAGATGTGGCTCAAGGATCAAAAGTTGGGCTCCATCTGGACAGGATTGATAACAATAAAGGGTATTTCAAAGAGAACTGCCGATGGACTTCTCCAAAGATCAACCACAGAAACAAAAGAAATAATGCGTATTACGAAACTCACGTGGGAAAAATTTGCCAGGCGGAATTAATAGAACTCACAGGATATACTCGTAGGCAATTTCAAAGATCCATTGAAAAACACGGAGTTAATCGTTTTCTTAAGATGTTCAAAGAAGGTACGCTTCCTAAAAAAAGGCCTATTCCAGACCTTGTAGACATCATAGGCCGAAGATTCGGGGCACTAATCATACTCGACTTAGATGAAGATAAGTCAACGGGAGCGAGATATTTTTGCGAGTGTGATTGTGGAAAAAGAACTAGGATTTCAAGATTTAAGATTCTTCACGGAATAGCAACCCACTGTCGCTCGTGTTCTAAATTAGGCGACAAAAACCCCAACTCAACGGCTCGAAGGGAGAAAAAATATTGCACTTAACGCTGTGCTTTCGTATAATTACAGATAACAAATTTTTAGTTTAAATGTCTACATAAGGAAACAATAATGGACTGGACACAAGTTATAACAGTATTCGCGGTAATCGCAACCAACCTAGGAACGGTAATATTTCTTTACGTTCAGAACGATAACAAGATCATGGCCATACATAAAGAGATGCAGGATTTCCACGGAAGAATGTGTGCTATAGAAGAAAGAAACAAGACAAAGTAATCACCTCATCTTAGCATAGACATTTTCAATGGGAACTACAAACACCTTAGATCCATCCTCGATCTCTATTTCCTTAATCCCGTACTCAAAGATACGGATCTTATCCCCCTCAGCCACATTAGTGATCTCATCACCCACGGACAAGACCTCGTATAAAGTTGGCTTCTTTTGAGTGGGCATAATGAGGATGCCTTTCTTAAACTCCTCTTCAATCGGCTTGACTAATAGATTCTTTCCTAACGCCTGCATATCAAATCCTCAGTCTATTTTTGAGTTCCTGCATCTTCTTATAGGCATTTTCCTTCCCAGCAGGGGTAAAATCCCCAGACGTGGCATAAGGAGCGCTAGCCACCCCAGATGGCTGATAGTAAGGAGACCGCTTATTTTGGTCTATTTTATCCTGGACAGTTGACTTCTGCTCAGGGGGCTTGTGGATTCCTAAAGCCTTAATGTTCTTGTAGACAAGCTTTTGCCTTTCGAACCCCTCCGGCATCTCTAGAATGCTCTCTGCCAACTCCGGATCTCTATCGGCAAACGTTTGCGCATGTTGCATTACCTCGTAAAAATCAGGGTTGTTTTTCATCCACTGCTTCTGCCTTTCTTCTGCAAGTGCGCGATTTACTGCGTTGTTGATCCGATTATCAGTTTCAGTGGCAGTTTGCCTAGCAACTTTTGTCAACTCTTTTTTTAATCTTTTATGGTCAACGTAAGGCTCGTTATCCTCCACGTCGTCATCATCTTTTGGAGCCAGGCGCTCTTGAGCAACCTGCTTTAACTTTTCCACCTCTTCTTTGAGCAGGGCCTTTTCTTGCTTCTCGCGCTCTAATTGCTGTCTGATCTGAGCAAAGTTGTACTCCTTATCATTTTTAGGAGCTTCTTGTGTCTGTACCGGATTTTCTTGAGGAACTGCTGACATTTTCCCTTTTGCCTTGACGCTGGCACGCGTGTTAAAGTAAATAATTTGTATATATAGTAAATTATTTATTTAACGCTACCGAGGCACATGAAGATAAACAGGCTAGATGCACACGACAGGTTCGAGCACTTTACTAAACAGTCCTTCGACATTAGCGAGTGTTGTCAAGATTTAATAAACAAGCGCCCATTCGGGGAGCACCCGTTCTATATATTTGCCCATGCTAGAACACTAGGACTAGATGAAAAGATGAAGCTATTCTCAGGCGGCCAATATAAAACCCTAGAAGAAATCCCCGAAAAGACTATAATCTGGCAACCAAGGCTTACAAAGCCCCAGGCACAGAGCAACTCCATGCTTTTTAAGGCATACCCTGGAACTGACGTTATAAAGGTCATTTGGCTCATTCCATCCCCTGAGCTGTGGGACCAGTATACCAAGGGAAAGATGACGGAAAATAATACCGTTTCTGAAAGTATAGAGTTGTTTAAAACCAATAAGAATAAGCTGGAAGAGAAGGAAGACGACGATTTATCCGACGAGAAGATCGATGCGATCTATAAGGAGCTCTCGACGCACGCTAGAAAAACCATGGGGCCTAAATGACCCACGCTTTCGCTGACATTCTCTTTCTGGCGATTCTTTTAGTGGTAGGAATGTGGTTTATTGCTAAATTTAGTTAGGAGAAATAAGGGAGCCAAAGCAGATGGGTATCTGTCGTAAAAGTGGAGATCTGCGTCAGAGGCGTATCCTTTGACCCGTCGCTCTATAAATCTATACGGTAGGCGCGCACTACGGGGTTCGAGTCCTCAGGCTTCCAAATTAAAGGAGATCGTATGTCAGAATCTAAAAAAACAATTTATTGGATATCTGGAATTTTAGGCTGCGCTATCATACTGACCGGAGGCGTCGTAGCCCAAGATCTGGGATTCATAGAGCATGTGTCGCATTTCCACTTTGACCCTGAGGCTATAAGAGAGCGGGCCGAAAGGGATGAGTTAAGAAGGCTAGAGCGCGAAGAGAGCATCAGAGAATGGGTGCGAGACGTGGAAAGCGCGTGGCGAGATAACGACGGGGTTTATTCGAATGATGTGGATCACGACTGCAATAGGGATCGATGATGAAAAAGACGCGGTTTGAGCTGATAGAGCCTATGGTCGATTATATTGGAGAATATGGGGCAGTCTCTCTGGCATTCAGATCGGCAGATGACGTAAGGGAAGAAGTTGAGAAGCTGGGTGTCAAGACAGATCGCCTGGAGATTGTTCTCTTGAATGGAAAGGAATATGGAAGGGATTTTTTTAATGGAATGGATTAGCGTTAAAGAGCGCCTTCCTAAAGCAGGATCTAAGGTGTTGTGTCTCGGGGAAAATACGGAAATATTTCTGTGTGATTACATATCGTTTCATGTCCCAACTCAAAGCGATTTCGAGTTTTGTTCTACTGACTGGAATCATGGGGAATATCAAACGCAACCAAATATAACCCACTGGATGCCGTTACCGGAGCCACCGAATGATCATTGACTGCATCAGCGACCTGCACGGCCATTATCCCAAGCTAGAAGGCGGCGATCTGCTTATTGTGGCGGGGGATTTGACTTCGGATGACAGAATCCCTTCATGGAAGGCCTATTACGACTGGTTACAAGATCAAGACTATAAAAAAATAGTATATATCGCAGGAAACCACGACAACTTCCTGACTCATGCTCTTAGTTCGCATGAAGCCGACAAACTAGAATTGGATAGGGGTGATCCTAAGATGGAGTATCTCTGCGACTCAGGAACCGAGTTCGGAGGTCTACGCATATGGGGATCGCCCTGGACGAAGCGCCTTCCTGGAATGAACCCGAACTGTATGGCGTTTACAGTCGATACAGATGAGGAACTCGCCGAGAAATGGGCGAGGATACCGGAGGATGTTGATATACTGGTGACGCATTGTCCTCCTTTCGCAATAATGGATGAGGTACAGTCCTACTACGATAAGCAGATTGAATATGTTGGTAGTTATTCCCTTTTAAAGAAGATCGAAAAAATACAACCCCGACTCATGGTATTCGGTCACATTCACGAATGTTATGGGAAAATGACGGCAGAGAATTTACAAATTATAAAAAACCTTTGTCCTAACACAATCTTCGTCAACGCCAGCCACGTCAACGAGCGCTACGAACCTGTTAACAAGCCACTCAGGATTATATTATGACGGAAATTCCATTTGATGAATGGACTGAAGTCCCTAACGAAGAACTTGCAAAAAAGGGCAAGACTCAGTTTGTCTATAGACCTTCAGGTTATACAGGCCCTCTTGCAGTAGATGGGTTTATAACCAAAGAGACAATAGCGCGCACACATATTAACCAGATGCCTAGAATATGGGTTACTAAAGAAGAGGCCAAAATTAGGTTGATTTTATGAAAAAATCACCTTAATCCCAAAGGCATTGGAAATTTTTAAAATTTTGTCAATTGAGGGATTTGCCCTCTCCCCTACACAGTGCTGATAGGTGGTCTTTGACATCCCGCAAAGTTTGGCAGCCTGGGCTTGAGAAAGGTTCTTCTCCTTCCTGAGCTGCTCAACTCTTAAGCAAAAATCTTTTTTAAATCCCTCTATGCCAGGACACTCGATCGGCTTTCTTTTTTCATAAACCTCTTTTTCCGTTGGCTGCTTCATGTTTACATTCCAAAGAGGGTTGCTTTTCGCCCACTTCCAGTCCTTTATTGCCGTATTATAGAGAGACGACAGAAAAAGCAAGTATTTCCTACGACTCTCTTTTGAAAGTCCTCTCTCTTTACATAAGTTGTCGGCCATCAACTCGATTTTTAAAGGAGAAATATCGATCGCAACATCTTTTCCAAGCGAGTTTTGCCAAAATTCAAAAAATTGATAATTCCTTGTTTTATATGATTTTTTAGGCAAAATATCTTCCTTGTACCTTTCTATCCAAATGCCAAGAGGAAGTCGAGGGATTTCCAAAGGAGACTCATAAACCTTACTGAAAGATTTTTGAAAATCCAAAGAAAACGCCCTGGCCTCTTCTTCGGTTTTAAAAGATCTGTTTACCCTAGGAAAGCCCTTTTTTCTTATTTGAACCCTGAAAGAAACGACTCCGTTTTTGTTTTCTCTTTTTCTAATATAATCCATCAATCGCCTCAGTTATCAACACATTTGCTTCAATTTCTGAAATATCTTTCTTAGTTTCAATTCCCAATCTTCTTAAATATTTAATTTGCCATGAAGTGGCCGGTTTTTCATGGCTTAATTTTCTTAAAACGTCCATCTTTTCGCAAATGGTTGCAGTGGAATCATTTTTCAAAAGCTCAGCATGTCGCCTACCGAAACCGGAGACCCTTTCCCCTTGTTTAATTGTATGGACACTGGGAGTGCTTGATACAAGGTGTTCTATTTGGCAAATGTCATAATAATTGTCGGTAAACTCTATTACTTTACACACGCTTTTACCTTCGAAAAGTCGGCTTCCCCTTCCAATCATTTGCGTATATAAAATCTTACTACAAGTAGGTCTGGCCATCAAAAGACAGCTTATGGAAGGATCATCAAACCCCTCGGTCAACAACTGGCAGTTAACCAAGACCCTTAATCTTCCCTCTTTGAAGTCTTTTATTGTCTGCCTTCTTTCTTTATCAGAAACATCCCCGGAAACACTCCCTGCGCTTACTCCCTGGGATAAAAATTCTTTGGCCAGTTCATTGGCGTGAGCTACACTTACTGCAAAGCAAAGAGATTTTTCCTTAGGGGCTATCTTTTTATATTCTCTAACAATTAATTCGTTTCTGTTTTTGACATTGACCACAGGGGAAAGTTTTGCTGATATAAAATCTCCATTTTTTGTACTCACACCCGTCAAAGTAACGTTAGTTTTGATTCTGTAGCCTTCGAAATCGCACAAAAAACCATTTTCAATCATTTCTATCAAATTCATAGTACAGACTGTTGGACCGAATAGCGTATTAAGCTTAAAAGTATCGTGTCTAAAGGGGGTTGCAGTAACCCCCAAAACGCACCTTCCCTTTTTAATGAACTCTTCAACCACTTTTTGATATGAATCCGCTCCCGATCGATGACACTCGTCAACAATTAAAAAGTCATAATCATCCAGAAGTTCAAAATTTCTACTAGTCTTTTGAATAGAAAATGCATCAATATAATCACAAGCCCACGTTTCTGCCGTTCTTTTGCACTGATCTATCAACTCCCGGGTATGGGCCACCACCAGAGTTTTTAATTTTAATTTTTTAGCCACATCACAAAAAATAACCGTTTTTCCTCCTCCAGTAGGGACAACCGTCATACACCTCCCATGCTTTTTTAAAGCTGAGACTGTTTCTTCTGAAATCTTTTTTTGATAATCGTATAATTCCATACAATGGAGATTATAACCCGTGGGTCTATTTTAGTCAATGCCCAGAAGAAGGAGAAAAAATCCGATGAAACTATATATATTAAACCACTGTCTTAGGGGGTGTGCCTAGTTGTTTTCTGGATACGGGGCGGTAGCCTAAAGTATCGCTCCGGAGCTTCCCCGTGGGGTTCCTTGCAGCTCTCCCATAATAGAAGCCCATCCCTCCATGTTCTCCTGGAACCAGTCCCGAATCATTAGACGCAACCCCTCTGCCACCTATGAAAGCACTAACCTTTTTTGTCTTCGCCACGAAAGACCTCATCGGGTGAAAAACAATGAGACTCTTGAGGAATAGGCCCCGACTTCATCGGAGTGCTTTGTTTTGAACCAATAGGATTACGATGACCACTCCCGTAGTCGTCCCCAGCAGATATAGAGCAGCTCGTGCGATTGTCATAAGAAGGGGCATCATATGACCATTCTTTTTGAGTTTCGTTCTGTCTTATTTTTACCGCAATCGGATCTTTTAATACTTTATTCATCGTAAACCCTTGTTGAAAGACGCATTTGGCCGGCTCAGCCTTGAAGGATCAATGCGTAAATCTCCTTTGAACCGACCAGGAATTACCTTAGGACTCCACGGGTTTCAGCCGCTTCACTGCCTTTTAGAACCCAGTCACTTGGCCATTCAAAAAACGCACAGAGAGGGCTCTCACCTCTTAATTCACCGCATACGTGAGCGGATACCCATGCAAAAATTTAGTTTCTATAACCAGGCTTCATGGCGTGACTTTTAGCTTTGCTGTCACCCATTTCCTGACCCTTTTTAATAGCCTCTGTGGTATCAGGATACTCCATACCAAGATGCCCAGAACCTTCCGCTGAACTAAAGCCCTTCAGGCTGTTCTTTGACTTCATTGACATATCAGAAGTATGGGGCATTCCACCAAAATCATTAATTCGTCTACCGCTCATATAAACCTCGGGTTTTATATAATTTTAATTTTAATGATCGAGCAATTCATCCGCAATACTCTCATTTGGATAGATGATTCGAAAGCACGCCTAAAGCTGACGATAACCACTCTGGAGGGTTGTCTTGTACACAAACCCCATCCACCCAAATCCCCCAAAGATCATCAAGACTTTTCAGTTGGGGACAGAATCTCTTAATTTCCTTGAAATCCTCCGTGAACCCAGGGAAAAAGCTCTCATCCCTAATAGAGAGCTTCCACGGCCCAAGGCAAAGACCGTCTCCCCTCATCGCAAGCCAATCCCTTAGCAGAACCCCCAAAGACCCGTTTTCATCATAAATGCAATCGTAAAACGAATCTTCCTGTGTAACGTTCTTTCTAAAAGAAACAAGACATCTTTGGCTCATGTCGATCCTATTTCTGTTGCTGTAACTTTACAGCATTATTGATTCATCGCCTGTTGTTGTCCAGACGAAGGACTCCCAAGCCCAGCGCCGGATTGGTTCATCAGCTTAGACAAGAACTCATTAGACGCTGCTTCTTGGTGAGCCTGTGTCTTCTCATCATCTTCTATGGCCTTTTCTTGATATTCAAAGCTCTGGATATCGTTCATCTTGAGCATAGTCTCGATCTCGCCATACTTGCCTATGACATCAACCATTTTTTCAAGAGCTTCCATTTTCGCTTTAGTAGACAGAGCGCGGTTCTTAGAGACCTCGGCCATGCGCTCTTCGAGCAGTCCGATGTTACTTTCGAACCTGCCGTATCTCTCTTTTGCTGCTGCGATAGAATTAGCCGCTCTTGCATAAAGCTCCTTAAGTTTGGCCTCTTCAAAAGCATGCTGGATGTTTGTAGCTTCACTTTGTACCGCTTGTGCTTGCTGTTCTTGCTGCTGAAGGAACTGAATAGCCTCGGCTTTACCAGTGATGTTAAGATGCGGCACGATCATAGAAGGCGGGAAGACCTCTCTTCCAAAGGCCTGGTTGATATCCATGAGAGACTGAGCTTGCATGTTCTGCTGAGTAGGCGTTAAGTCGCCCTCTTCAACGATCACCTGGAACTTGGAGAATATCTTAGAGTAGAAGAAGGGGCTAGGATCTTCTCCAATCATCAAGCCAACCTTCTCGGCGCTCCAGTTATTAAGAATGATCTGAAGGCAACGATCGCCCAAGAACTTTAAAGACTGATCCCACTGATCGAAGTACTTCTGCAACACCATCAAGTTGGCGGCTTGCTTAATCATCGTTGTAAGCGTGCTGGATTGCTTGTCGTTCTGAGCTGACCAGTTCTCTAGGTCAACACCCGACGTGCCGAAAATAAGGCTTCTGAGCTGATCTGCCAGGGCAAAGTCCGATTCTGGTACGGCAGTCGGTATAATCTTCTCGACGTCTGTAAGTTCATAGCCTTCATTTACTATGACATCAAAGCCTTGACCCGACTTCTTCAGGTTATCTTCATTGGCTACAGCTCCGACCTTTCGCTTCCAACCCTGATTGATCGTCGCCTCAGATATATCATGGTTAATGATGATGCGGCGATTCATGAGGTAGTTCGAGTCGCGCATAGTGCGCACTAAACCACGGCAACGCAGATCATAATAGTTGATGTGAGGCTCGTAGTTCCAAAAAACGGGAATAAAGGGGCTATCATCAAATCCAAGTGGGTTATCGCCCTGGAACATAAGTTGGTCGTTGAGCACGACAGCCAATTTCCATGTTGGAACCTCAACGGTCGCCTCTTCTAGATCAGGAATATTATACAGCAAAGCATCGAGATCCTCTTTTCCTTGAGCAAAATCAAAGAACTGATTTCGCTTCTTGGAATATAGCCTTTTCTTTTTTCTTTTCCACTTGTACCATACATAGCTCAGTACCATGAGGTCATTGCGTGCCATGTTGTAGTTCTCTGGAAGAAAGTAAAAGCTTCCATATCTCTGTGGAGTGCCTGCCATTGGAGCTATGTTTTCTATTTTATCGGGAAAACGGGACTGTGCCTCTTTCTTTGATATGTACTCTTGACACCAAACGAATTGCGCGTCTGACATGTCGTAGTTGCGGAAATACGGATCTACTAGAAATGAATTGTACTCCCACAGCTTCACTTTTAATTGACCTTGTGCTGGATCATCTCCAGTGTAATCAAGGTATGGCTGCAAAAGAACCATTCCCGTGATGGCAGATTGCTCGCAAGCTCTAGAAAACTGCTCGTGAATACCCTCAGCATTGGCAACATGCGTCATTAGCCGAGTATACTGGTCGGTCGTCTGGGTGTCGGCTCCCTCGCAAGGGATGTAGTTGAAAGATTTTCTGTGCTGGCGTTGATAGCCAGTCACCATATTCACGGGCTGTTGCAGCAGATTGAAGTAGAACTTTCCGTATTGGGAGACGTTCGCAGTACCGAAGTTTCGGTTAATGAAGTCCTGAGCCCCTGCGTAAAAGAGGGTGTCGATGTTCGATTGGTTCCAACGGGCTTGTTCGATGGGCTGAAACTTGCTGTACAGATTGTCCAACCACTGGCGGACGTTTCCTTGATTGGGCTCTAATGCGTTATTCCATGGAGGATAATAAAAAGACAAGTTGCCCCTAAAATAATGATTATTACTCTTAGGGCAAATGTATCACTAAGCATTTTATTTAGGCTAGATTGCCCTATTGACTCCACCTTTATTTTCTGATAAGATGAGTGGTCTTTTATGAAAAAATAAAATATTTATCAGAAATTATGGCGCGCCTTTCCTGTTTAACCCTGGATGAGAGGAAACAGATTGAAAAACTGCTTAAAGAAGGAAGAACAATAGGATGGTCGCCCGTTACAACAGGAAGGGTTATAGCCCGCGACTTGGGTCTGGTCTATAAAAGACGCTCGAATAAAATCTTGTCTGAAAGAGTAGAAGCTCTGGAAGAACAGATTAAAATACTAACACAATTCATCAAGGAAACCGTATGCCCGAAGTAATAAAAACGAAAGACTATTCTATATTTAAAAAACACGAAAGCAATCGAGGAATCGATCAGAATAACCTAAAAAAGATCGTCAATTCAATAAAGGCGGAAGACCTGCTTGCTTTTAGACCCATCCTCGTGGACGCTCAGATGCGCGTGATCGACGGCCAACACAGACTCGAAGCGGCGAGGCTTCTAGACCTGGACGTTTACTACCAAAGAAAAGAAGAGGCGATTCACTAAGACATTTTCCTTCTAAACCAGAATCAAAAGAAATGGACTCCCTTAGATTATCTAAATTACCAGGTGTCTTTAGGAAACGAAAACTATATTAAAATTGAAAATTTTATAAAGGAACACAAAATCTCGGTTCCAGAATTTATATCCTTGAAGCAATCTTTCGGAGGAACGTCCAGAGATAAATTCAACTCTGGTAGATTTGAGTTCTTCACTCCAGAAGAGGAGGTCAAGGCCGTTGAAGCCTTAAAGAATTTCAGGAGCGTTAAAGAACAGATCGACAGGTTTTGCTTAGGGAAAAACAAACCGTCTGGGTACAAACTAGGGGTTGCCATTTTGAGGCTGCTCGTTCTAAAAGAATGCGATGTAGAGATTCTTTTGAAGAAGATAGCCCAGAAAGCCGAGTCCCTGCACAAATGCGCCGACAAAGACGGCTACCGAACAATGCTTGTAAACGTCTACAACTGGAAGAATCCAAACCCTTTGGAGTTGTAGGGAAACCAGAATTCGTCGGCCTCGACCGTATTTTTCTTGAAGCGCTCGATTTGGATCAGATTTGCATTGACATATTCGGTTGT